>Ga0308418_1000013_pt1 | contig 184388 bp, 180 predicted proteins | sample HotsprSampleR4cd_FD_203517 | JGI IMG/M metagenome (GOLD analysis project Ga0308418, IMG submission 203517) | Hot spring phototrophic mat microbial communities from Mushroom Spring, Yellowstone National Park, Wyoming, United States - 20090729_R4cd ... | reverse complement strand
ACCTTCCATGGAAAAAACTCAAATCTGAGCCGCTTATTTTGCTTGAGGTATAGGAAGGAAGTTTTTCCCATCAAAAGTTTTTGGGCTTGATTTTGTTTGAAAGGGGTGCGATAAAAAAGTGTAATAAGTAAGGATGCAAGTTTTTGTGGTTTTTGGCGCCAAAGCCATTCTCAAAGGTGAGGAAGACTAGGAAGCTAGTGAGAAATCTTTTCCCTACTGATTTCAAATAGTTTTTCTGTTCACGACAAAAGCACACAAACAGAAGGGGGTAAAGATTTTGCTTTTTGAGTGTGTCCTCCTCACCTATTTCACCGTGCAAAATAAAAAGTGCGATATGTGAGGAGCTTGCCATTTGACTTGATTTTTTCCAAAACCTATGCTATAATACTACTGTTGTTTTGCGGGTGTAGTTCAGTGGTAGAGCGTCAGCTTCCCAAGCTGAATGTCGCGGGTTCGAATCCCGTCGCCCGCTGTGGCTGTTCAGTAAAAAACTGAGCAGCCTTTTTTATTTTTGTTCAAAGCACCTGAAGACGAGCTTTAATATTACCGTTTTTGTGGAGAAGTTGAAGAATCTTCACAATGTCTTGAGCACTCATTCCAAGGGCATTTAATCCGTCAACAAGTTCCTGAACCGTCGTTGATGACGGCAAAATCTTTGCATTTTCCTGAGAAGAGGAACTCTTCCCCCAAGAAAAACTGCCAATATTTATCTTTGAGCCCTGATAAACAATAGCTGCTTCTGTTACCACAATATTTCCCCCTGCAACCACCATTCCAGTCTTACTGTCAATGGTAAGACTAGGCACTTGAGGCATATCAACCTTCGTAGAGAGAAGTTTGCCCAACCAACGGGCAGGTTGTTCGTCGGCTGGAATAGTGATAGTAAAGGTATAGTTATCCACAGTATATCCAACATCGGGAAAATTCTTTTGAAGCATCGTTTCAATAGCAAGAACAGCATCAAAAGAATAGTCAGGCCCAACATGAAGAACAACTTGATTGCTATTCTGAAGCCAATTCTGTGGGATAGCTTTTTGGAGAATTGCCCCCTCGCGGATAAAAGCGCTAACACTCTTCACGGTTGTATCAACGGTAAGTTTTCCATTAGCCACAGCATAGATTTCATTATCACCACCCACAAGTGGTGTCACAACAAGTTCACCACCCTCAAGTGATTTTGCATCAAATACAGACGCAACACGAACGTCAAGACGAGTTCCAGCTTGCGCAAAAGGGGGAACATCAGCGATTACCATAACAACCGCTGCATTCTTAGGTTTGAATTTCTCCATATTTGCTTGAATACCAAAATGGTTCGCAATACGAGCAAGAAACTCTCTTGTCTGTGATCCACCTTCACTATCACCCGTACCCTTTAAACCCACAACAATCCCATATCCTATCAAAGGATTAAAAGAAAGCCCTTCGACACTCACCACATACTTTAATTCAATCGGCACAGTCCAACCAAAAAGCGCCACTGACATGAGAATTCCTATCACCCACTGTTTCATAAACCCTCTACCCTATTTCGTGGAAGACGTAACAAACGACTATTTATCTTATTTTCTATGAGAATCTCTTCAGGAGAACTCGATGGTAAAACCTTTACTGGTAAACGAATGCTTATATTATTTTTCCGGTAAGTAAGAAACCCATCCCTATCATGAACAGTTTCAAAGACATATAACGGAACATTTTCCTTTTCTTGAACGGAATCAGAAGAAAGAACACAGGGAATTCTCACCCTGCCTTTTGCTACTGAGTCGCTTCTATACACGCGATAACTTATCTCCAGTGTATTATCACTCCAGACTTCACCCACAACATGAAAACTCTCCGGTAACTCTACAACTGCAAAAAACTTGCCGGGATACTTACGCCCGAGTTCTTCATACAATTTCTCAGGAGTGGTAAGGGAAACAGCAGTATATACCTCCACCTTGTCCCCCACCAATACAAAATCCGCAAATCCCTTTTTCAGTAGAATATTTCCCACATCCTTTGTGGTATAAACCCCTTGGGATAATTGTCCCTTCACGGAAGCAGGTAGCGATCCCACAAAAATGTCTTGTAATTCAACAGTCAAAGAATTCGTCACCACAAGAGAACGAAGGGTTAAAGTAACCCCATGCCCCAGCACAACGAAAAGTAGCCAAAGAAAACAAAAAACCCACTTTTTCATATCTCAAATATCGACAATAAAAGAAAAAACTCAAGAAAAACCACCTCCTCGTTGCTTTGTTTTGGGGAGAGATTCTATCCCATAGGTACTTACCTATCTCACCAAGAAAACTTTTCAGGTGATATAAGTGAGTACCAAAACCCCCTTTCTTCTCTTCCCCTTCCTCAAATCAAAACCCATACTTAGATGTAATAAATAAGGAGCCAAAAGTGAAACAAATAAGTCCCCCCACTTGACGTTTTTCTTTTTTATAAATATATTATAATAAAATAATATGATAAGGAGAACACTATGGAACCCAAAATTGTTATTTTTACCACCCCCACATGTGTCTTTTGTCGAAAAGCAAAAGAATACTTCCTCTCTCGTCGACTCAAATTTAAGGAAATCGATGTCTCCAAAGATCCAGCAGCTGCTCAAGATATGGTGAGACGTTCAGGACAGATGGGAGTTCCTGTCATCCTTATCAACAACCATGTTGTTGTAGGATTTGACGTGGCCAAGATTGAAAGACTCCTTGCTGTTCACTAACTTTTTCTCAAGCCCCTTTCTTTTTTTCCGAAAATAAATTAAGGAAAAAAGAAAAGGGGCATTCATGAAACGCACTCTCGTCTACCTTATCACCAACATTTTGGCATTGTATATTCTTATGAGTTTTTTCTTTGGCAATGGAAGTGTTTCCCATCTCATCAAAGAAAGACGAAATCTTTTGCTTCTTCAGAATCAACTCTCCGACAAACAGCTCACCCTTCTCAATGAAGAGAATGCTCTCATGGAGAGTCAATCCCCTAAAAATATTGACGAAAACCTCTTGAAACACGGCTATAAACCAGAAAATACCATTATCTTCCGTTTTGTACAAAATGTTCCCCATCAGTCACAGACCCAAGAAACCAATCTCCTTGCCCGACTCTACCTCACTTTTTTTGTCCTTCTTATAACCCTCTTTACAGGAGAAATTCTTGTCTATTTTATCAGCAAAAAAGGAGAAACACAACTATGAAAATAGCCCTCATCGGTTACCGCGGTAGTGGCAAAAGCACCATTGGCAAACAACTGTCCCTTGCCCTCAACATTCCCTTTCTCGATACAGACCATCTTGTTGAGAGCAAAGCAGGTATGTCCATACCAGAGATTTTCTCCCGTGAAGGAGAAAGCGGCTTTCGACTCAGAGAGACCATTGCCCTTCAGGAAGCCCTGTGCATTCCCAATGTTGTCATTGCTACGGGGGGAGGAATTGTCACTCGAAGCGAGAACCGTCTTCTCCTTCGCAAAGCAGATCTCGTTGTCTATCTTACAGCACCTGCCAAAATTCTTATTGAAAGAACCCAAGGTGACGCTCATCGCCCTGCTCTGACCACTCTTTCCCACGAGAAAGAAGTTCTTACTCTTCTCCAACAACGCATTCCTCTTTATGAAGAACTTGCCGATATTACAATTGATACAAGCCAGTACTCAATAGAAGGTGCTGTACAAACCATTCTCCAGCAGATAAGTCGTCAAGAAAAGGAAGTACCATGCAAAAATTCTTTGTCTTGTTAACGAAAATTGTGCTTCTCTTCGTCCTGATATGGATAGTGTCATTTCTTGTCATTGCCTTTTCCACAGAACTTCATATAGAGACAGGGCTTTCTGAGTACTCTGTTATTGCCTTTCATGAAAAACTCTACACCAACATACGCAATTTTGTAGTCGGCTCACGAGAAAACAAAAAAACCATACTCCGTATTTCTAATACCTTCAATCTTATCGCTTCAGAAAAAAACACCTTCTTTCAAAAAGTGGATAACTTCAGCCATGATAAAGACCTTTACGATACCATCTTTTTCTACGTTGTATCAGGAGGTATTCCTTCCCTCACTCCCATCATTGACAACTATTGGAAAAATGAACCAAACTTTCAAGAAGCTTATGTGGTAGGAGAAACAGGAGATCTTCTCTATAAATACGGTTCTTACAGTCTTATGCCCCAGAAACTTTCCCTTTCCTCAAAGTATTGGTTCCAAACAAATAATGATATGATTGATCTCATCATCAACTGGCAGGATGAAACCTTTGAAAAAGAACTTCAGTTTCACCTTCTCTTTCAAAAACAAAAGTTTCAATCGTGGATAAGTACCTACTCGACACCCATCGCTCTTCAGCTTGGCAATGTTCTTCTTACGACACCCAAGACCCCTTCCGTTAGCTTAGAAGAGCTTGGGGGAAAGGACAAATTCCATCGTTTCACCATTTACAGCTTCCCTCTTGAGTGGAGACAAGAAGTTGTGGGGGAAGTGTACTTTTTTGTACCCAATCAGACAATAGCCTGGTTTATTGGTGTTATCTTTCGTTTTCTCCTCGTTGTTGGGATAACCTTGGCTCTTGTGGGAATCTTTTTTTGGATAGACAAACAGGTAAACCACCTCAACAACCGCAACAAAAAACATTCCGAGGCAGAAGATGAAATTAACGAACAAAACATTCGATGGGTAGAAGAGTTCCTTGCTCAACAAAGAGAGGACAAAAAATGAAGTGGTATGGTCTTTTTCTCATCCCAATTTTTACCTTTGCTCAATGGTCAATCAACAATGTGATCAAAATTTCACCAAAATATACCAATAGCTACGCACTCCTCAGTGATTACGACAATATAACCTTCACCCAAAAGGGGATTGTCACCTCTGAAACTTCTGGATGGCTGACCCTACTTGATGTTCACTGTGAAAAAGGATTTCTTTTTAGCCACATTTTTGTTGACTTTTCCGCTCAGGGGAATCCTCTCACCATTGAAGTACGTAGTAGCGAAAACAACCAACTCCTTGCTTCTACCACTCTTTTGGAGAATGATAGCTTTTTTCTTTCCAATATCTATGAAAAAAACATTGACATATGGTTATATCTCCCTCCCCATTGTGAACTTTATAGTTTTGGTGTTGTTCGGAAACAAGAGGTCCCCATTTCCTCTTCCAATGTTATTATTAACCCATCCATAATCTATTACCCCGAGGGGGTTCTCTCAATCTCTTTTTCTGTTCTTAGCCCCGCCTGGATTGAAGTAGAACTCTACAACAAAAAAGGAGATCGACTCGCTACCCTCATCCCTCGTTCTTACTACAAACCGGGCCCCATTTTGCTGGAATGGACGCCCCTTTCCTCCAGCAAACCCTATCTTGTATCTGGTTCAGCGTATGTTTATATTCGGTACAAGATACCTTCCGGTGAAAAGGAATGGAAACACCGATTTGAGATTGTTTATCTCTAATTCCCTCTATAGCTTGACTTTTTTTGCTTTTGTCCTTACTATTGAAAGACAAAAAGAGATGGTAAAAGGTGGTGGAAAGAGATGAAAATCACCGTTGATGAAGCTCTTCGAATAAGTGAAAAGTATGGCCACGAAGAACTGCCTCTTGTTCTCCTCAAAGATGTGTATTTGCGACACGGTAGCCAGGTTCTCCAAGTTTCAGCGGGAATGCGTTTTGACCCATCTCAGTATGATCTCTTCGTCGAATCACAGGTATTTGAAATTGATGTTGTCTATACAGAACGATTGTTCGCCAAACTTGCAACCAATTTTCCACAAAAATACCGTCTTCCTATAGGCCAGAAAACTCTTATCGAAATGGATCGTCTCATCGAACAGATTGATGGTGCGAATGCAATGACGAAGCGAAAACGCCACGTGATTGTCCTTGATGAATTCTACCAAAAAAATGCTCAGGGAGCCATGGAGGTCTCTCTCGCCTATGGAACGGAACTCAACTACAAAGACTGGAATATCATCAAAACACGCCTCAGTCGTAATGCCATTATTAACTACCGTATTGATGAAACAGGGATTATCGTCTTCTCTATGCTTGATTCGTCCGATCCCCGCTACCCACAAAAGTTTATGCAATACACCGAAGTGATAAGCATGCTCGTCGAAAGCAAAAATCTTGGGGTATCGTTTCTCCCAGACTTCTATCCTGAGGGAGATGTCTATGCCATCAATGAGCCCACAAAGCTCCTCGCTACCTACAACGACAAAAAGATAGGTCTTATCCTTATCGTTGATGAGGAACTCAACGACGAATATAAGCGTGTTCTTGCCCAGATCAAAGCATTTGATAAATATGCTCGGATGATGGTTATTAAAAAATTTGAACCTGCTCAAAAATTGGAGATTCTGAAAAACATCAAAAAGATCTACTCCCAATTTTTGTGGCAGGAGGAATAGCAATGTCCCTCTTTTCCTCATCATTGTGGTTCAACCTTCTTTGGCTCAATATCCGACGTTTCAAAAAAATGTGGTTTTGGCGTCTTCTTGTTTTTCTTACTACCCTGCTTATGATCGTTCTCAGTGGCTTTTTGAAAGAGAAACTTCAACTCTGGATACTCTGCGGCCTCTTTCTAACAACACAACTTCTTTTCATTAATCTAAAAATTCACCTTGAATCCCGCACTACCGCCATTCTTCTTCGATCCTTAGGTGCTTCCAGGGGATTTCTTGTTCTCAACAACCTCATTGAATTCTTTCTTCCTGTTTTCGTAGGAATTCTCATGGCTAGTGGAGTGGGACTTTTTATGCCAAAAGATACCCTGTTTCAATGGAAGTTTTTTTGGATAACAACCCTTGAAGGGTTGGGTATCATCCTGTTTGTTACCCCTTTCATTACTCTCTACCTTATCCACCAACAGGAACGTTACCTCAAGGAGTTATAATGCAGATACGCCTCATCAATATAACCAAACACTATCGTGTAACTGAAGACAAGACCCTGACATCCCTCAAGAAAATCAATCTTGACATCAACGAAGGGGATTATATCAGCCTTGTCGGTCCCTCGGGAAGTGGTAAGACCACCCTGTTGCATACCATTCTCGGAATTTTGCAACCATCCGAAGGAGAGGTATTTTGGAATAAAATTGCACTTTCACGCACCCCTGATAGCACTGTTTGTGCCATACGACGGAAGGCATTTGGGATCGTTTTCCAAGAATCTCAGTTTGTTGATGATCTTTCAGTAGGAGACAACATTCTCCTTCCCCTTGTTATCAACAACATTCCCGTGAGAGCCAAAAAAGACTACTATCAAACCCTCTGCGAAAAACTGAGAATCGTCCACCTTTTGTCTCTTTTCCCTTTCCAGCTCAGTGGTGGAGAACGAAAAAAAGTAAGTATCGCACGAGCCCTTATCCACAGCCCCGAAATCCTCATTGCTGATGAACCCACTGCCAATCTCGATGAAAAATCTTCCATTGAAATCTACAATATCTTTAAGAATCTCAATCAGTTAGGGCTCACCATACTTGTAGCAACCCACGATGTCAGCTTTAGTCAATACTGCAAGGAATCCTACTCCATCCAGAACGGCGAGATCATGGATTTTGTTCATCTCCGGTAGGAAGAGGCATACGATTATCCTGAGGAGGTATACTTCGAACAAAGTTAAGAAGCCTCTGAAACTCCTCCGGATTATGTTTCACCTCTTTGAGCCATTTCTGGGTAGCTGCTACTACCTTCCGTTCCCGTTCACGACTAAGCTTCTCAATCTGAAGCATCGCATTTTTCTGAAGAACAAAAAGCTCATTGTTCACATCTGCAATAAATTCAAGAATCTTTATCATTTCCTGTTCTTCATCAGGATTAAGCGTTTCTTTCCTTGAAAGCTCAAAGAATCGCTTTTCATAGCCTCGCAAACGTATACGGAGTGTTTCTCCCCGCTTCTTTGTCTCTAGAGAAATTCGCTGAACCTCTCGCATATACTCCTCTTGTACAACCTGTAATCCAAGATAACGAAAGATCATCACCTCTGAAAGAGAGGGTGGGGCTTCTGGTGATGGAGCCTGGGGCATCATTTTTCCTCGCCGTGGTGGATTGGGATTCATCTGCCCAAACCCAAGCTGTACTATCAGTACCCCTAGTCCTAAAATGCATATCTTCTTCCAAATTGCTTTCATAATATATCTCCTTTAAATTCTTACCACATCAGGGCTATCTCTGTATAATAGTCGATATTCTCTGTCTCAGAAGTAACAATAGTGTTGGTTGTCTCCACATTTTTTACCATCTCTTTACCACTCGAAGGGGCTAATATGATTCCTATTCCAAGCCCCACCACAAGAATAATACCTGCCACCATTGCCCCTACTTTCCAAACAGCCCTTGAATGAGGATGAATCTCTGAGACATAGTCTATATCCTCTGGAGCTTTAAGCTTCTTGAGAGGGAGATTTCGCATCTGAAGAGACAAATCCACATACTTTTGACATTGAGGGCAGTGCTTAATATGTTCCTCCACCCAATCAGGAAGGGAAGAAAAGAAAGTGTTATCGACAAAATCCATTACCTTTTCACAAAGTTTCTTTTCCATAGTTTTCCTCCCAGAGTTTAAGTAGTTTTAGTTTTGCCCGACGATAATGAGACTTTGTTGTCGAGATATTCAAGCCTAACTGATGGGCAATTTCAGCAAAATCCATCTCTTCCACATCTCTCAGAAGAAGTATCTGCCGCTCCTCCTCTTTGAGATGAACAAGAGAACGATAAATCCATTCCTCTCTTACACGAGCCTCAGCAATCTCCTCTACTCCTGAGTCTATAGCCAACGTATTCCAACCTTCGTCGTCCATAAAGACATCCTGTGATTTTCGCCCCATTTTTTTGGCAACATTTCCAATCACCCGTAGATAATAGCCAAGAGCATTCTCCATCATCCTAATCCTCCCCCATCGTTGGTACACAATGAGAGAAGCCTCTTGAAGCACATCCTTTGCGGTTTCTCTATTCCGAGTATAGCTATATGCCCATCGATAGAAAAGATCTTTGTTTTCGTTATAAAAATTCTCAAACTCCACATTTACCGCCTTCTACGATGGAATATAATACAATAAGGTTGAATTTCTGTCAAAAGTTGCACAAGAAAAGATTTTTTATTGATCGAAAAAAGTCTCGTGATGGATGGGGAAAAGAAGGGGAAGATTTTTTTCGTACTCACATATTTCACCTTTGCTCCTCATTTATTACACTTTTTTTGATGGTAAAAAATGCTGTGAAAAACAAAATTCTATTGTTGGGTGAGTTAAATGAGGAGGAGTTCTACCACCTCCTTTCATTAATAGGTGCAACAAATAAGTAGCCTCCTCTCAAAAAACTTCCACACTCTTTTCACTTTTTTCCCTTTTTTGCGGTATTATATGTAAATAGTTTTTTCGTGGGAGGAAAAAATGTCCAAAATTTCACGGTTATGCCCGATTGTCTGTTTTGCTCTGTGGGTATTCGCCTGTACTGTTTCTGGAGGGAACTCTGGCGGTGGAAGTGGCAGTGGGAGTGGAGGTGGTACCTCTACTTCAGATACTACTCCTCCTACTATAGCCATACAAAATCCCACCAATGGAATGGTTTTTAACCAAGTGGCAATCGTTGTTTCGGGAAGTGCTGTAGACGAGAGTGGTGTTTCATCTGTTGAAGTGTATGTCACCACCAATCAATCCCCGTTTACCAATTCCTATCAGGCTACCGTAAATGGTACAAACTTCGTCGTAAGCAATGTGCTCCTTGATAAAGGAAACGGTGAATACCTCCTCTGGGCCAAGGCAAAAGACACGGCAAACAATGAAGCTACCACACCAGTTATTGCTGTTCAGCTTAGCGTCTCCGTTTCGGTCACACCTCATCTGTCTTCTCCCATTCATATTACCAACCTCACCTCATTCAGCCTCACGGGAACTGCACAGTCCACAACAGGAACCATTACCGCTGTGTATGTATCCGTCAATGGAGGGGCTTTTGTGGCTGCAACAGGTACCACAGCCTGGTCATACAATGTCAGTCTTCTTGCTCATTCCACCAATACTCTTCGTGTCTATGCTCAAACAGCAACAGAAACAAGTTCAACCAATACTTATCGTGTCCTCCATCAGGGATTTCTGGCTGTTGACGAAGCAAACTGGGCGAGTTCCACATGGGGACCTGGAGGAAGGTTTGTTTCTAGTGATGAGGCTACTTTTGCCGTGTACTCAAAAAATGCCACAAAGATTGTCCTTGAAATCTACCGAACCCCTTATGGTGAAGATGCTCTCTATCGCTATGAAATGGCAAAAGGCTCGGATAACTACTGGCGAGCCAAACTCAAGTTCGTTACCAACGGGACGGTTTATGCATTTCGAGCGTGGGGACCGAACTGGGTGTATGTTTCCAGTTGGGTACCTGGAAGCACAAATGGTTTTATTGCCGATATTGACAGTATGGGGAACCGATTCAATCCCAACAAGGTGCTCTATGATCCATGGGCTCTTGAAATTACCCACGACCGCAATAACCCAACAGCACTAGCAAGCGCAGGAGTTGATGGGAATGTTTACGGAACAGGCGCGTATCTCTACAAGGGCAAAGCCCGACGTGAATGGGATACGGGCAAAGTAGCTCCCAAATCCTACCTGATAAATGACAACACATCCTACGGCACCAAACCAAACATTCCTCAGAAGGATGCCATTATCTATGAGGCGCATGTTCGAGGACTCACCATGCATCCATCCAGTATGCAGCTGAGCACCATTCTCTCTGGTTTCAGTGGTTTTGAGGCAGTGGGAAATATTCCCGATGAATACCGTGGCACCTACAAAGGTGCTGGAATGATGGCAAAGTATCTCAAAGCTCTTGGGGTTACCACTATTGAACTTCTTCCTGTCCATGAAACAGACAATGATCATAACCCGACCAACCAGAGTGGTGGAAACTTCTGGGGATACATGACCTATGGATATTTTGCTCCCGATCGCCGTTATGCCTACGACAAGTCTCCTGGAGGTCCAACGAGAGAATTCAAAGAGATGGTGAGAGCCTTCCACGAGGAAGGCATTGAAGTCTACCTTGATGTTGTCTACAATCACACAGGGGAAGGTGGGCTCTGGGGTGATACAAACACAGCAGAAATCACTTCCTTCCGTGGTTTTGACAATAGCGAGTTTTATGCCCTTGTTGATGGAAGCCCACAGTACTACTGGGAGTCCACAGGCTGTGGCAATAACTTCAACGCAACAAAACAGGTAGTTCGAGACTTTATTACTAATTCCCTCGTCTACTGGAGCGATAGCATGGGAGTTGATGGTTTTCGTTTTGATTTAGCCCCCGTGTTGGGAAGAGACAGCGCTCCATCCTATGCTTTTAACCCCAATGCTACCCTCCTCACTACCATAGCCAGTATAGCAAGTGCGAAAAATATTGAAGTGATTGCAGAAGCATGGGATACGGGAAGTGGAGGTTATCAGGTAGGGAACTTCCCATCGGGATGGGGAGAATGGAACGGTCGTTACCGAGATCAGATTCGTCGATTCCTCAAAGGTGATGGAAATACAACAGGTTCGGATAGCGATCCCAAGTTTATTCAAGTTGTCAACGGTGACTGGGGTTATTTCAACGACAACGGAGGACCACACAAATCCGTAAATTTCATCGTTGCTCACGATGGATTTACCCTCATGGATCTCGTAAGTTATAATAGCAAACAAAACTCTACCCTCACCTGGCCATTTGGACCATCTGATGGTGGAAATGATAGCAACGACTCATGGGATAGTAGTGGGGATAAACAACTTCGGAGACAGAGACTGAGAAACTTCTTTGTTCTCCTCATGTTCTCTCGAGGAGTGCCTATGATGGTTTATGGGGATGAGTTTGGTCGAACCCAAAACGGAAACAATAACCCTTACAATATCGATAGCGTTGCCACATGGAACAACTACTTCATGATCAATACCGACAGCCCCCTTCTCGTTTCCACAGGAGGAGGGGGAAGTTATCACAACAACTACGGAACAGATAGCACGAATGGTTCGCTCGCCAACAAAAATGATCTCTTCCTCTTTGTCTCCAAGCTTCTCAATCTGCGTAAAAACCACCCTGCTCTCAGACAGGATTCCTACACTGTTACTTATACCTTCAAAAAAGAGGATGGCGTAAGCAATCTCAGCGATAGTAACCGCTGTGTATGGATTCACATCGATGGAAGCAGTGTGGGTGATTCAGACTTTCTTGTTTTTGTGAATATGTGGACCGCCCAAGTCTCTTACACTGTGCCTCCCGCCGAAAGTGGCAAAAAATGGGTTCGTATTATTGATACCGCTTCCTGGGCAGAGAACGACAATAACTACTGGAACACCTCAACAGCTACCACCATCACGGGGAGTTATGGTGTTAATGGTTGGAGTATTGTTGTGCTTCAGGAGGTGCCAAATTAACCCATCGAAAACATACTCCAAGGCTCTCGCGAGAGAGCCTTTTTTATTTGTTTGCCAAAAATCCAATTTCATCCTACAATAAACCATCAAAAAAAGGAGTAACCATGCTGATTACCTTTGAAGGCATTGAAGGATGTGGAAAATCAACCCAGGCAAGACTCTTCTATGAACGACTTATTCAGGAGGGATACCCTGCTCTTCTCACACGAGAACCTGGAGACACTCCTTTAGGAAAAAAATTACGCTCTCTTCTTCTCCACGAAACGATGGATCCACTCACCGAAGTACTCCTCTTTCTCGCTGACAGAAGAGAACATATTACTTCACTCATACGCCCCTCTCTCCAATCGGGAAGCATCGTTGTCTGCGATCGCTACTACCACTCTACCCTTGCCTATCAGGTCTATGGAAGGGGAATTAACCGAGAATGGATTGACTCCCTCCATCGGGTAATTCTTGAAAACACGCTTCCTTCAAGGGTTTACCTGCTCGATATTGACATTGAACTTGCCTTTTATCGCAAAAAACATCATACTCTCGATCGTATTGAAAACGAAACCAAAAACTTTCACCAAAGGGTTCGAGAGGGGTTTCTGAAACTGGCTCAAGAAGATCCTACCATTGTGGTGCTTGATGGCTCTCTTTCGCCTCAAGTCCTTCACGAAACCATATGGAAAAACTGGAACGAAAATAGAAAAAAGGAGGGATAAATGAATCAAAGTGTTGTCCCCCTCGTCCAGGAAGCCTACAAAAAAATCGCGTGGCAAGTTTCCTATGGTCAAGTTTTCCCTTCAGAAGAAATACAAAACCTCTCACGACAGATAGAAGATCAGTACTTCAGCATCCTTTTTTTCCGTCGTTTTCGCTTTCCATGGGGAAGAAATTTTTTTTACAACCGCTACAAACGAAAACATCCCACAGATTTTGCCCCTCTCATCCCTTGGGAGGCCCTCAGAATAGAACGACTCACCGAGTTTGTTCCCGGAAACCTCATCACACGTACAGAAATCATTGGCTTTTTCGTTCACATTCCCCCTTCTGGGGAAGTATTTTTTCCTTCTCCCCTTTTCTCCCTTTGGACTCCCCTCGCTGAAACCCTTTCACTTCTGGTAACAGGGCTCTCTCAGTCTTCCACACCTCCCCACTGGCTTCCAACACTCCAGGGGCATGTCCATGATTTCAAGGCACTCCTCGACATCGCTCTTTATTTTCAACAACTTGCCAATTACTCTCTCCAGAACCATACCCCCTTTTTGCGTTCAGCCCATATCTTTTGGTGGAATGAACATGCCCTTTTTATCATTCAAAGCCTTTTCGCATTCTTGAAACAACAGGGGATTCTTGGTATCACCATCAATGAAAATCTCACCGTTGGATTTCTCTTTAATCAATTGATTGAAAAACTCCGCGAACTTCGTTTTCGTCTCCTCATCGATATGTACACCCCTCCCTTTTCTGAAAACAATGTGGTAATTTATCTCGATAGTGAGAAAATCATACTTGAAGATCGTCGCCCTCTTCCTACTACCTGGCTTTCAAAACTCATCGATAAGCTCTTTCCTCCCAAAACCCTCCCCCAGATCGCCACAATACGAAATGCCCCCCAACCAGAGCCATCCTCACCCCCTCGAAAAATCCACGAAGCTATTGAAGAAGTTGTCAACCGTCCATCCCCCGATGAACTGGATTGGAGTGGTGTTGTTCTTGAAGCAGAAGAATTCCTCCGTGCTAGAAAACTTCTCCAAGACTTTGTCCGCATGCTGGTAGCCGATCTCTCACCTCGCACCAACAACCAGGGACAAATTATCGAAACTAAACATCGGTTTGACCAGTTTGATGTTCCTCCTCTCATGCGGAGGTACGATACAAACAGATTCATTCTCAAAGGAAAAATCAAAGGGCTTTCCCCCTACGAACAACAAGAACAAGACGAACTCGTCATCAAATCGACACACTGGCTCTATGATAGAACCACAGACATCTTAGAACGTTATACCTTTTCTCAAGTTGGTGTAAGGGGAGAAATAGGAAAACAATTTGTGAAGGAAATTCAAGGAGTTTTTTCTGCCTCGCCAGATGAATACAACGAAACACGAAAGTATGGCACCTTCTCTCAGTTTCGTTTTAATATAAAACGCATTTTCTCCTCTCTTTCCATTCAGAATCGCTATTATACCGCCATCCAGCATCTTGAGTCTTCATTAACAAAACTGAAAGAGCTTATCGCATCCCACGAGATACAGCTTCTTCAGAACAACACCTCTTTGGTGCGAAAAAATCTTCCCCCGCCCCCTTGACTTTTTAAGGATTTTCCTGTATAATATTGTTCTCAATATACGAGAAACGACGCGGGATAGAGCAGTCTGGTAGCTCGTCGGGCTCATAACCCGAAGGTCGAAGGTTCAAATCCTTCTCCCGCAAATACGGCGGGGTAGCTCAGTTGGTTAGAGCAGCGGAATCATAATCCGGTGGTCGAGGGTTCGAGTCCCCCCCCCGCTAAGATACAAGAAACAAACAGGGGTTGTAGCTCAGTCGGTTAGAGCACAGGCCTGTCACGCCTGGGGCCGCGGGTTCAAGTCCCGTCAACCCCGATTGATAAAAGGGACTGCACAAGCAGTCCCTTTTATATTTTCTTTGGGAGGGAAAGCGTTGAAAAAATCTTCCCAGATTCGTCTACTTGGTATAAGTATCCTATTTCTTCTTCTTGCTTCATTTTTTGCTCTTCTTTTTCTTGTCCAAAGCTTTCCCCCTTCCTCAGAAATCCCAGAAAACGGCATCATCGTTATCTTTGGAGCGGGAATCTACAATACTCGTCCCTCTATCACCCTGCAAAAACGCCTCGATCGCGGTATTGAACTCTACCGCTCCGACCCTTCCTCTCGCTCTTTTCTTGTCAGTGGGACAAAGCCAGAAGTTGTCATCATGCGACAGTATCTTTTAAAGAATAATATTCCCAGCAATGCCATTCTTGAAGATCCTGAAGGGAAAACCACTGCTCTCACCATTCGATCCCTGGCTAACAATTTTGCTTCATCAAACCTTTTCCTCGTAAGCCAACAGTACCACCTTCGAAGAATTGCTCTCCTCTGTCGAAAATACCATCTCACCAATACCTATTACATCGCTACCGAAACAAAACCCATACAGAAGTATCCAATGGTACTCCTTCGTGAGGTGTTCGCACTCTACAAAGCCTTACTCTGGGACTAAGACCATGGTAATCGATGAGGTTTTCCTCTCTCTTCAGGGTGAAACTTCATTCGTTGGGATACCCTTTCTCTTTCTAAGGTTCTCTGGATGCAACCTCAAATGCTCCTACTGTGATACTCCTGCAGCCATCTCTCAAGCCTCATCCTGTCGAATACACCTCCCTACCTGCCAAAAAACTATCCCCAATCCCTTATCCCTCCAAAACCTCAAAGAGATCTGTGCTGATTTCGAAGACTACTGGTGGAGTTTCACAGGGGGCGAACCCCTTCTCCAGTACCAAGCCATCGAAGAGATTGTGCAAACATTCTCAAAACCCCGTTTCTGGATGGAAACCAATGGAACACTCCCTGAATCCATTACTTCCATTCTCCTTGAAAACATTCAAGTTTGGTCAATGGATATCAAGCTTCCCTCCGCGACAGGAAAATCACTCTGGGAGATTCACGATGATTTCCTCCAGCGAATCATCCCCAGCAAAGGCAAGATCATCCTCAAAACCATTCTCGCTGAAAACACCTCTCTCGAAGAACTCGAAAGCCTCTGGAAACAATTTCTCCTTTGGTCAGAACTTCGAAGCGACATTCTCCTCATTTTTCAACCCGTAACCCACAACAATCTTCCCCACCTCACAGAGGCTTTCAGCTGGGCATACGAGAGAACACTTTCTTTTCCTTCGGGCAGAGTACGGATTATTCCTCAAGTTCACCCATTACTCAGAATACCCTAAAACTCCTTACGATATGTCACACCCCAAATTTTCTGCTGAGAATTGTATTCCACATACACCTCTTCTGTTGAAAGAGCATACCCAGTAAGTGCAAGCGACAAAAGCGATGAGAGTATACCATAGCTAAACAAATTCTCCCGCATATGACTGTACAGAGCAACCTGCGAAGCATAGGCTGCCTGCTGAGAATCTGTCAGCAAAGGATTATACAACTGGTCTCTGTAGTATTCCTCAAGAGCAGAAGTATACCAGTGTCCAACCATAAGCCCCAGTGTGATTCCCCAGCTGGTATAACAGAGCCCATAGGCCACATTCCTCTGCCATTGTCGCTGCTGAATCGAACGACCTTTGCCTACCGTTAGCACCATGGTGGGTTTCTCACGGGTGAGAACAAAAGAAGTATAAATATCCTCGTAATTTCTATCATCCGAACGCAGTAAAATTGTATAGGACTGAGAGAGAAAAAGATTACTGATAACCAGCGGTGTAACCCCTTCGTATCGAGAATTAAGAAAAACCATACGATTGGATTCTCCATCAAGGATTACCACCCCCGACCGATCCATCCCCTCCAAGGTAAACTTCAGACGATTCGTTGTTTTTCCACTCAGCACAACATCAGCATATAGGGAAGAATACCCCTCTCGTAGCAAGCGAAGCGAATGTTTCCCTGGTAGAATAGAGTCATAGAAAAGAGGTGTTCTCCCGATATACTGACCATCAATATAAAAATCAACCCCCTCAGGCTCGGACACAACCTCAATGCTTGCTAATTCATCCCCGAGATAAAAACGACGAATCTCCCCCTGCTTCTCCAAAATCTTTTCATAAAGCTTATCCTCGGTTGTTTTCAGCGTCAGCTGACCGCGATTAGTATGCGTTGCCAGTATCTTCACCATCTCGATGGTAACTTGTACCTCAGAAGGGCCAAGTGGATTCTGCTGTACCATGAACCTCCCTCGAATTTCTCCGCGATACGTATAACTCTCTCCGTAAGAATTGGTAGAAATAGCCAATGGCATCGCATTGCTTATGAGCATATTGGTTCGATCATTGGTATATGACCAGCTCACTGGCAAACGGGAAATTTCCGACATCAGAGAAGAAAACTCCTTCTGCAAAAACGCCTCATATTGATTTGTACAAAAACGAAGAAAGTTCGTTGTTTTCTCTTGAAGATTGGTGTTGGTTGTCACCAGCCAAGCGTTTGTTAAAACAACCAACTGCTTTTGTGTAACAATACTCTGGTTGGTAATGATATACATCTTCCAGGAAGCAACCTTTGCAGAAACTATCTGCGTTTCCAATGCCTCTGGAAACCCTCTGAGACGAACATACTCCTTCCCGTCAATGACAACCGATTGTTTTTCCATTGTTTGCAGCACGACACCAACCGTTTCTGCCAAAGCATCCTCAAGATAGAGAAAGTTCGTCTCCCTTCCTTGATAAGTAAATGGGAAAACCGTAATGGGAAAGTTTCTGGCATAGTACTGAAAGAGCTGCGTACCCACCTTGTCCTTTTCTGCCTGTTCCACTTCCTTCAGGGCGCTCGAGCATCCTACCACTAACAAAAGAAAAATCCAGCTATTCCTTTTCAAAAAGTACCGTAAGCGATGCAATGGTTTCTCCAAAATCGTTTTCATATATTCGGAAAATGCTCTCAAAATCATACTGGTTCTTCATCTCTTCACGAAAAAAATTCACAAAATAGAGACCTAGCCCTGCCCCAATCTGATCCTCCCTTTCACCAATAAAACCATCGGCTAGGGTATCCAGCTTAGTGCCAATCTTTTGCTTGATACCAAAAACCCCCTCCTCTGGAATAGGAACATTGTTTTTTACCTCCAGTTTGAAGATAGAATGGGTGAATTTCCATCCTATCTTTACCCATTTATCCTCCTTATGGCACACATCAAGAAGCATATCCCTCTCTTTGCGCACCAGCTGGGGAATTTCCTTTTTGTCTGTTACAAGATTATGCTTCTTGATAACAAACTCAATGTTGGCTTTCTCCGCATTCGCAGTGAGTTCATGCAGTATATTAATACTACTCTCTATCTCACGCCGATTAACATAGGTGAGAATCCGCTCGTGGAGATAGCCAACCAATTTTCGTTTACTCTGGGGGGCTACAAGACGCAGGGCTATACCTTTGGTGTAAGGAAAGAGCTTCTCAATATTGAGCAAAACACTGGCTATATTCTGTTGCTGCAGGGGAAGAACAAAAAGGGGCACCCCTCCTTCGTGTTGGTTGTTGAGCTTTTCAGCAAATTTCAAAAGGCCAATATTGTTAAACATAATCCCCAGCGAATCCTGGGAATAATTATGCCTCCCCCATTCCTCTACAATCTCATCAACGGCAACCAAGGCATGAGACATACAACCCCCTTTCTTTCATTGATTCTCTCTTTCTTTTCTTACAAAAAAGTTCAGAGTACGGTCACTGTAAAATTTTCAATCACAGGATTAGCTAAGAGTTTTTCAGCGATCTCCTTCGCCTGTTTTTCTACTGCTGCCTTGTCTCCCTCTATGTCAAGCAAAAAAACCTTCCCCGCCTGCACAGACTTTGCATCATTGTATCCCAAGTGGTGAACTGCATTCAAAATAGCCTTCCCCTGTGGATCAAAAACATCCTCTCGCAAAAAGACTTCAATCTTTACCTTCATAGTCTCCCTCATCTTGAAATTTCCAATAATGTATTGTAGCACAAACTCCCCGTTTAAGCAATATTTCATACTCAAAAAAAATCATTTTTTCAACAAAGACACCCCTTGCTTGCCTTCTCCACTTGTTTTAACCTTTGAAAAACAGGCATCTCCTCCTTATTTATCGCACCTTTCCCACCACTTTTGAAATGCGGAAGCATCGCCCCAAGGAAAAAAGCGAGGAGGACGCTTTCTTGATAAGCTTTTGCCATCCCAGACAAAGAAAGCAGAAAAAAGATTCTCGGGAAAACACTAAGTTTTTCGTCCTCTTTTTGTTGGCATGAGAGCTCACCCTCTCCACCATACAACCTTGAGCATAAAAAGTTGATAAAAAAATTTTTCTCATATACAATATACTTCACAAAACCATGAAGAATAGGAATTGACTATGATTCAGCCTTACGAAGTTCGCGATAACCAACTCACCATAGGGGGCATTAAGGTCTCAGAATTGGTCAGTGAGTTTGGAAGCCCTCTCTATGTTTACAACGCCGATGTTATTATTGACCGTTATCAAACCCTTGTCAACTCGCTTTCCTACCCACACAAGCGTATCCACTATGCCATGAAAGCCAACAGTAACCTCCGTATCCTCGAACTCCTCCTCAAGCAGGGGGCTTTTATTGATGCTGTTTCCCTTGATGAGGTACGACTAGCTCTTCACGCTGGCTTCACTCCAGAGAAAATTCTGTTCACAGGGATAAACCTCAAAACAGAAGAACTTCATTGGCTTGTCTCTCAAAACATCCGTGTCAATATTGGTTCACTTCATCTCCTTCAGAAGTACGCTTTCCTCTTCCCCGGTGGAGAGGTTTCTATCCGCATCAATCCGGACTTTGGAGGCGGTCATCATTCCCATGTAATTACAGGGGGGAGAGAAAGTAAGTTTGGTATCTTTTACAGTCAAGAAGAAAAATACAATCAAATTCCACTCGCTCAAAAAATCATAGAAAAAGCCAATCTCAAACTCGTCGGTATTCATGCTCACATCGGTTCTGGTATCCTCGAAGAAAAAAAGTTCATCGAACTCATATCGCTCATACTCTCCATTGCTAAGCAATTCTCCGATCTGGAGTTTGTTGACTTCGGAGGTGGTTTTGGTATTCCTTACCGACCCAACGAAAAACCATTTCAGTTTGATCTTTTCAGCGATCATCTCACTAAAACCATGAAAAAGTTTACCTCAGAATATGGCAAAGAGATTGTTATTGCCTTTGAGCCGGGGAGATTTATTGTTGGTGAAGCGGGGATTCTCCTCACCACCGTTACAGAAATCAAACAGACTCCGAACTATACCTTTGTAGGAGTTGATTCGGGATTTAACCATCTCATTCGCCCTATGGCTTATGGAAGCTACCACCCTATCCTGAATGCCTTCCGTGTTCAAGGGAAACAAAATGAGGTTGTGATTGCAGGATATCTCTGTGAATCGGGGGATCTCTTTACTCGAAACGAACACGGCCCAGAGATTCGTGCCATCACTACCCCCCTTGAAGGGGATGTGCTTGCTATTCTCAATGCTGGCGCCTATGGTTATGCCATGAGTTCCAACTACAATATGCGTCCTCGTCCTGCAGAGATTCTTATCACTGAAGGAAAGGCCCGCATCATTCGAAGGAGAGAAACCTTTGAAGACATGCTTCGTTTTTTTGTTTAAGCACTTCAGAATATGCACCTTTTGCGTCGATAATTAAATGAAATAGCAGAGTATTCTGGAGGTATGGTATGCAACGCCTTTCCCTTCGTTTTCAGTTACTGATAGGTATGGGGATTCTTCTTATACTCTCTGTGGGAGGGATTGGCTTTCTCAATTATAGCGTCGCCCTGTCAAGTCTCAAGAAATCCCTTGAATCTCAAATGGATTCCATTGCTGATATCTCGTACAATTTTATCGAAGAAGAAGCAAAAACAGTCTCCTCTCATTACCTCCATGGGATAGCTATGGTAGCAAGCCAAATGGTTCGTGAAAACATCATTTTGGTGAATCGTAGAAAACTCAAAGAAGTCGATGCCCAGATTTCGCTCCGACGAGCCCTTTTATCTTTTTCCATTGGCAAGAGTAGCTATCTTGCTATTCTCGACGGAAAAGGCAGTGTCGTCTTCCATCCCAAACTCCCACCCGGTACCAATCTCTCCTCTTTCGACTTTATTCAGGAAGTACTCCATAAAAAAGAAGGTGTCGTCTTCTATAGTTGGAGAAACCCCGGAGAAACAACAGCCCGTCCCAAGGTTCTCTATACAACCTACATTCCAGAAAAAGATTGGTATCTCGTGGCTACTGCCTACACGGAAGAGCTTTCCGACATTATCGATACATCAACATTTGGAAAAATTTTTTCTAGTAGCGGTGGACTTAAGGATATCACAACCTTCCTCTTCACCACAAAGGGAGAGATTGTAAGCCACCCTACTCTTCCTCATGGCTCGAACATTCTTTCCCTCACATCCAGCGATGGGAAGGCTATTTTCCAGCAGATGATAGAAACAGGAAACGGCATCATTCAGTATAGCATCTTTGATGAAAAGCAAAATAAGAATATATCCTATATTGCCTATTACAAAAAACTCGCCTCTGTTCCATGGGTAATCGTGGTTCAAGCCCCGCAGTCGTTTCTTGCACAACGAACCGTTCAACTACGTACCGTTAACTTCACTATCATCTTTGTTGCCTTTCTTGTGATGCTTATCGTGGTGTTTTTCCTCTCCAAATCCCTTCAAACGTCCCTTAAGAATATCCAGTCAAAACTGGAAAACCTCACTTCGGGAACAGAAAAAGCCGACCTCACCAGACGCATTGAAATTCAGGCAAGAAACGAAATCGGAAAGATCGCATCCCTCATCAACAATTTCCTCGACAAAATCAACCATGACCTCATCAGTGTGAGACAAACCTCACAAACCCTCCAGCAGGCCACAAAACAGTCACAGGAGATCATGGAACAAAGGATTAAGCAAACCCTCGAGTCTATCAAAAACAAGATTATCCAAATTGATTACTCCACAGAAAACGCCACCTCGGGTATTGAGGAACTCACAGCAAACCTCGAAGAAATGAGCCGTTCTATTCAGAGTATTATGAACAACATGGAGCGTCAGGCTTCTGCCGTGGAAGAAAGTGCCAGTTCTATCGAAGAAATGGTTCGCAATATTGAAAATATCACGGCTACAACCATAAAATCACAGACCATCTCCAATAACCTCAACAATGTAGCCCAAGAGGGAGGCGAAGCAGTCAAGCAAGCCATTGCATCAATTAAAGAAGTGTCCGAATATTCCCAGCAAATTATGAAGATGCTTCAGATCATTTCAAATATTGCCAAGCAGACCAACCTCCTCGCTATGAATGCAGCCATTGAGGCAGCACACGCGGGAGAGGCTGGCAAGGGATTCGCTATCGTCGCTGAAGAGATCCGCCGTCTTTCCGAAGACACCAACAAGAACGCAAGGGAAATCGGAGAGGTTGTCAATGCTATTCTCGAACGAATCACCAACTCGGTAAAACTCTCTGAAAAGGCTGGTATTGGCCTCGACATGATTATGGCCTACTCCCAACAAAATGTTCAAATTGCTAATCAGATCACCATAGCCATGTCTGAACAAAACCACGGAGCCAAAGAGATCCTCACATCCACTCACGATATGGTCAAAATCACAGAAGAAGTCAAACTTGCCATTACAGAACAGAATACAGCAACGCAGGACTTCAGCGATGCGCTTCGTGGCTTGCGGGATGCCGCAATAGAAAACAAACAGATTATTCAAGAACACCTCAAGGATCTCGCCAATCTCCTTGAAAGCGTTGAGGCTATACAGAGTATCCTGGGACAGGTTTCCTCGTTCTCCAACTCGCTGGAAGCCCTGCTTGGTGAGTTTATTTTGAGTAAAACTGAGTCATCAGCATCCACAGAGCAGTATGAAGCCCAAGGCTAAATCCCAACTTTCTGCCATCTTGGACATTGGTTCGCATAGTATCAAGATGTATGTCTTCGAACTTAATCCTTCCCATTCCGAGTGGAAGATTGTTGACTCTCTCTGGCTTCCCATTCAACTCGGAACGGATATCTTCATGCGGGGAAGCATACGGCAGGAAACTCTTCACAACCTCAGTCATATTCTCTCTCGTTTTCAACAAGTAAAAGAAAGCTACCACATTACGGATATCAAGGCTTTCATTACCAGCTCTCTCAGTGAGGCCAGTAACAGCGAATCAGTGCTTTCTCGATGTCAGAGTATTCTTGGCATCACCCCTAACATTATTCACCCCTACCAAGAGAACGAAGCCATCTATATGGCAGTGGCAGCGACCACGAAAAACCACCGAGAATTCAATAATACCAATTTGGTTATCTTTCATGTTGGAAGTAGTTCTAGCCGACTCTTCATCCAGCATAAAGGAAAACTCATCTGGAGTCAAACCTACCACACAGGAACCCTCCGATTTGGCCAGTTTCTTCCCAAAAGTACTTCTGCCTACCCTGTATTTTTTCATCCCTTTATCAAGCATATCTCCACAACTATTCAAAAGCTTCTAAATAATGAACTCTTTCAACTCATTCTTCTCAATGACGATCTCATCCACATGCTCGAACACACAGGGATCAAAGAAGAAAAACATCTCTACAAGCTCTCCAAACAGCAGATAGCTGAATTCTCCCTCCACTTTCTTACCCTCCCCGATGAGGAATTAGAAGTCCACTATGGTATTCCTGAAACTACTGTGCCATCTGTGCGCATCTCTCTTGCTTTTTTTGTTCACCTTCTCGAGAATTTGCAGCAAAACTTTCTTTACTTGCCCCATACCATGAGCACAATGGGATTTGTCTATGAACTTTTCCAGAGAGAAAGAGAAAAGATATTCCACGATATTCTCTCCTCAGCCATGACAATAGCTCGTCGTTACGAATACGATGAAGTGCATGCTACTACAGTACAAATGTTTGCCAGAGAGATCTTTAAGGCTCTCGAACAAACCTTTTCATTTTCCCCTCTTGATCGTATCTATCTCGAAGGAGCAGCCATTCTTCACGACATTGGTTACTTCATTGGTGCCACCAATCACCACAAAAACACCTACGAACTGGTAAAGCGAAGCGAAATCTTTGGGCTCAGTCCTGATGAAATCATGATGATAGCCCTTATCACCCGTTACCACAGAAAATCCTCACCCAAAAAGACCCATGCAGAGTTTATGGCTCTCGATATTCACAAAAGAATCACGGTAACAGGGCTCTCAGCAATCCTTCGCATAGCCAACGCCCTTGATTCGTCTCACATGCAGATCGTTTCTCAACTCAAGGCACGAAAGCAGCAGGACAACCTTATTCTCGAGTGCCACATCCAACCCTACCTCTCTTATGCTTTTGAGGTCATTGAAACGGCTGTTCAAAACAATAAAGGTTTCTTTGAAAATTTCTTTGGACTCAAGGTGGTTATAGAAAAGCGATGAAAATGCCATGGATAAATCGAGAAACAAGCTGGATTGCCTTCAACAACCGAGTGCTCTTTGAGGCAACGGATCCCTTTAATCCCCCATTGGAACGCCTCAAGTTCCTCGCTATTGTTAGCTCCAATCTTGAAGAATTCTTCATGATCAGAGTGGCTGTCCTCAAACGCCAACTGAAGCGAGAAGACTTCCGCGATCCTTCTGGGGAAAACGCCAAAACCATTCTCTCTTCTATTATTAAAGAAGTAAAAAGCATGCTAAAAAACCAGTACCACACCTTCTATAAACTCTGCGAAGAACTTCGCAAAAATGGTATTACCATCCTCACCAAAAGCGAAGACATTCTTCCCCACTATGAAAAACTCAAGGAATTTTTTGATGACACTCTCTTTCCTCTCCTTACCCCACTTTCGGTTAGCCAAACCCATCCCTTCCCCACTCTACACAGTGGAAAGCTCTACATGCTTATTGAGCTCTCTCCCCCACCCGATCATATACTTACCGAAAAGCCCTCCCTCTCATTTATCGAAATTCCTGTCGTAGTAGGACGATTCTATGAAGTACAAAATTCTGTCTTCGTCCCCATCGAAATGATCATCAAGATGTTTCTCCCAAAGATCTATCCTGGTTATACCATCCAGCACTGCGGTTTTCTTCGTATCACACGAGATGCCGACTACGAACACCAGATAGACGGTGCTTTTGATATTGTAAGTTCTGTCGAAAAAAACATCAAACACTTTCATAAACGAGAAGCCGTAAAGCTTGAAATTACCGAAGGCATATCCCCCCCTACGATCAAAACATTCTGTGATCACCACAATCTCTCCGAAGATCTTGTGTTTTCCCTTCCTTCAATACTGAACCTCAAGGATCTCATGCAGATCTACGAAACCTGTGATCGCCCTGATTCGAAGCTAAAACCTCTCGAACCTGTTCTCCCCCGTATTCTCACCCAGAAGCGCAACCTCTTTTCTCTCATTCGACAAAAAGAGATTCTCCTTTTTCATCCCTACCAGAGCTATGATCCTGTTCTCTGGTTCCTCGAGAGTGCGGCAACAGATCCCGATGTAATCGCCATCAAACAAACGCTCTACCGAACAAGCAATGATTCCCGTATCATTTTTTGGCTTACCAAGGCAGCCGAGAACGGCAAATATGTCTCTGTTGTCGATGAACTCACCGCTCGATTTGATGAGCAAAGAAATATACATTGGGCAAGAAAACTTCAGGATGCAGGAGCTCATGTTACCTACGGTATAGCCCAGCTCAAAACCCATGCCAAAGCCCTCCTCATCGTGCGAAGGGAACGGGAGGGAATTAGACGCTATGTTCATCTTGCCACCGGAAACTACAATGAGACAACAGCCCGTCTCTATTCCGATTTCAGCTTCTTCACCACTAACGAAGAAATCTGCAGTGAAGTGAACCAAATGTTCAATCTTTTGACTGGCTTTTCTCTTGCTCCAACATGGAAAAAACTCGCCATTGCCCCTTTCAATCTTCGACAACGCTTTCTCTCCCTTATTCGTCGAGAAATCCAAAATGCCAAAGCAGGTCTAAAGGCACACATACGAGCCAAAATGAACTCCCTTTCCGATGAAACCATCATCCGAGCCCTCTATGAAGCCTCACAGGCAGGGGTCAGAATAGAACTCATTGTACGAGGCATTTGCTGCCTCATTCCCGGCATAAAGGGAATTTCGGATAATATTACGGTAAAAAGCATCGTGGGGAGATATCTTGAACACTCTCGTATCTATTTTTTCTACAACAACGGTATCGAAGAATACTACCTTTCCAGTGCTGACTGGATGATGCGAAATCTAGACAGACGGATTGAACTCCTCTTCCCCATTGAAGAGCCTTCTCTCAAAGCCATGCTTGACACCATCCTCACCTACCAGCTTAAAGACACAGCCAATAGTTGGATACTCAAAAGTAACGGTAAATACGAAGCGCTAGGAACACGTGATAGTAAACACCACGATAGTTTCAGCGAAATCTATACCCATCTCCAACAACTCAGCGAAAAAAATACATAAAAAAATTTTCTCTCACTTCAAAGTGAGAAAGAGAGAACCAACCTTTTGGCTCCTCACTTATTTCACACCTCCCACATGCGTTTGATAGAGGGAATGCCTCCTCACCTATCTCACCATTAATAAGAACAAAGTGAGATAAATAAGTACCCACTCACCTCACCCGCACCTCTTTTCCCCAAAGAGTCGTGATAGGTAAGAAGCTTTTCTTGTATCGCATTTCACCGCAATTTTGAAAAAGAACACCTCTCCAATTGAAATCTTCTAAACCAAACTTACTCTTCGCTACCTTTTACCTCTTTCTCCTCTTTTCTTAACTGATATTTTACAAAATTGACTAAAGTTCAGAAAAAAAGAAATTTACGGCAAATAAAAATAGCAAAAAGTTGAATTTCCATTTTGTTTTGTCTATAATATACTCTAGCAAAAAACCACACAAGGAGCATGTATGCAAAAAAAACAAAAACGGTTTTATCTTATGGTTTTCCTTCTGGGGTGTTTGGTCGGTGGATTGGTCATTGGAGTTCAGCAAACCTTTGTAAATCCCCTTTATGCTCAAGCACCCTCTTTTCCCCAACTGGATCCTGAGTACACCCGTTATATGAATATGTTTCTCACAGCATATAACATCATCCGTGAGCAATTCTACGACGAAAAGCAAACTACTCCCAAGACACTTTTTTATGGCGCTATCAAAGGCATGCTTGAAAGCACTGGTGATCCCTACACAACCTTTATGGATCCCCAAGTGAGCAAAGAGTTTAACATCGATATTGGTGGCACATTTGGTGGACTTGGTATCCACATTGGTGATCGTGATGGACAATTAACCGTTATTGCCCCCATTGAGGACACTCCGGCATGGAAGGCTGGCCTCAAGCCAAACGATAAAATTCTTGAAATCGACGGCAAATCAACCAAAGGCCTCACCTCCTCTGAAGCAGTCAATATTCTTCGGGGAAAACCAGGAACAAAGGTTACCCTCACCATTGGCAGAGAGGGTGTTGAGCCCTTCCAGGTTACCATCACACGAGCAGTTATCAAAGTTCCCACAGTAAAATACGATTTTATAGACAAAGATGGCAAGCGCTACGCTTATATTCGTCTGATTGAGTTCAGTATGCCCACTGCACTGGATTTCAAGAATAGTCTCCAACAAGTGCTTTCCTCCAATATCTCAGGACTTGTGATAGACCTTCGAAATAACCCCGGTGGTCTTCTCACCGCTGTAGCCGAATGTGTGAATTACTTTGTTCCTGATGGACTCATCGTTTATGTTCGTGGAAGAAACAATCAGCTTGTCGAAGACTACCGTGCAAATCCACAAAAATCCTTTGTTCCACAAAAGCTTCCCGTGGTTGTCCTCATAAACGAGGGAAGTGCCAGCGCAAGTGAAATCTTTGCTGGTGCTATGCAGGACACCCACCGAGGGGTTATTATCGGAACTAAGAGCTATGGCAAAGGATCCGTCCAACAGACCTATCCCTTCCCCGAGGATGGATCTCAAATTAAATTTACCGTCGCCAAATACTTTACACCAGCCGGTCGCACCATTGACAAAATAGGCGTACAACCCGATGTAGAAGAAAAGTATTGGGCAGAAACGTTGAGTGATCTGGAAAAGAACGCTTTTATCAAACTCCAGAACACCAACCTCATTAAAAACTTCTTGAAACAAAAACCCACATATACCAAAGAGGATCTTGTACTGTTCCAGACCAACCTTATGCAACAGGGTTTTCCTCTTCCCTTGGAAGCTGTTGATTATCTCATCTATGCAGAAAAGATACGAGATCAACTCCCCCCTGTTTACAACCTCCAGTATGATAACCAGCTTCGCAAGGCACTGGATGTACTGAAAAACTACTCCCAATATGCTAAGCCCATCCAGTATTACAAAGATCCTAAATAGAAAAAACAAGGAGGTGCACCTATGGCATGGTTTGCAAAACCACAGTACACTGTGAAGAAAAGTGCCAACATTAAGCAAAATGAAGGGCTGTGGACAAAATGTCCCGAATGTCACACGATTATCTACAATCAAGACTGGGAAAACAATCTTCATGTTTGTCCCCATTGTGGTTTTCATGATCGCCTTAATGCCTTTGAACGTATTCAGCTCCTCATTGATCCGGGCACCTTTGTAGAAACCTTCAACCACATTGTTTCTGCTGATCCCCTTCAGTTCAATGATGGAGTCCCCTACCCCGAAAAAATCAAAAATGCCATGGTCAAAACCAACCTCAAAGATGCTGTGGTAACGGGCTATGGCAAACTTGATGGACACATGGTTGAACTGGCTGTTATGGATTTTAACTTCCTCGGTGGAAGTATGGGATCGGTTGTCGGCGAAAAAATTACCCTTGCCATTGAGAATGCCACCAAAAACAAACGCCCCCTCGTTATTGTCTGTGCTTCTGGTGGTGCTCGTATGCACGAAGGAATCCTCTCCCTTATGCAAATGGCAAAAACATCTGCCGCTCTCAAGCGTTTTTCTGATGAAGGTGGTTTCTATATTGCTGTACTCACCAATCCCACCACAGGAGGGGTCACTGCATCATTTGCTATGCTTGGAGATGTGATCGTCGCTGAAAAAGGTGCTTTGATAGGGTTTGCTGGTCCACGAGTAATTGAACAAACCATCAAACAAAAGCTTCCCCCCGGTTTTCAGAGTGCCGAATTTCTCCTTGAACATGGTTTTGTCGATATTGTGGTTGAACGCAAGGACCTTAAACCCACCTTGGCCAAACTTCTCTGGTATACACAAAGGAAATAGCATGCTCACCCAAAAAGAGAATATTCAAGACTATCTTGGTGAAGGCATAGCCGTAGAAAATCTGGTCAAAATCTACAAAAAACGCCGTGTTGTTCAGGGGATTAGTTTTCACCTCAAACGGGGAGAGGTGGTTGGGCTCCTTGGGCCTAATGGTGCAGGAAAGACGACTACCTTTTATATGATCGTGGGGCTCGTCCGTCCTAACGAGGGGAAAGTCTTTCTCAATGGTCAGGATATCACCAATTACCCCATGTACAAACGAGCACGAATGGGAATAGGTTATCTTCCACAGGAGATTTCTATTTTCCGTCATCTCTCTGTTGAGGATAATATCAAAGCCGTGCTCGACATCCATGGAAAACCCAAAGACGAAGTGGAAGAAACAACCGACAAGCTCCTCACCCAACTTGGTCTTCAGAAAGTACGCAAGCAGATGAGCTTCACCCTTTCTGGTGGGGAAAAACGCAGACTCGAGGTAGCACGTCTTCTCTCCCTCAAACCAGACTTTCTTCTTCTGGATGAACCTTTTACAGGTATTGATCCCATCGCTATTGCCGACATACAGAATCTCGTTCTCCAGTTGCGAGAAGAAATGGGGCTGGGAATTCTCATTACCGATCACAATGTGCGAGAAACCCTCCGTATCACCGATCGATCCTATATCATTTATGAGGGTAAAATCCTCGTTTCGGGAACCAATGAGGAGCTTACCACCAACGAAGAAGCACGACGAATCTATCTTGGTCAAAATTTCAATATGTAGGAGAAAAGGGTGAAAAAAGACCCTTATGCTGTTCTGGGTCTTGGTCCAAACCCAACCATCGAAGAAATCAAAAAACGCTTCAGAGAACTCTCCAAACAGTTTCACCCCGACAAAAACCCATCCACACAAGAACTGTACAAAGAAATTGTCGAAGCCTACAAAACCCTTATTACAGAAAATATTCTTAAACTCAATCAGCAAATCCAAAAGGCATCATTTCTTATACCGCAACAGAGAATCATCTACAACCTCTCGCTCACAAATATTCTCCAAGAGGGGTTCAAAATGTCGAGGGATTTCTCAACAGAGGATTATCTCTCCCACTTTCAGGCAGACATAACAGTACAAATGTACCGCATCGAACTTCTTCTTGGTTACACAATCCCCCTTATGATTCCCGCCAAAGAGATCTGCCCCAACTGCGGGGGAAGAAGTGAACACTGCTATCGTTGCCATGGGAACGGCTATATATTTCAAACCCTCACCTGGACTATTCAACTTCCCTCTCACACACGCCCCGGTGAAATTGTCGAAGTAAGTCTCTCCCCTCTTCGAGAACACTATCCCCACCTCCAGATCAGACGAGACACGATCCGTATTCGGTGTGAGATTCTCGATTATCACGAAGTTTGATCATCGCAAATATCTGCGAGGAAACGAAGCAGTCGATTCACCTTCATTTCCACACTCCCCTCAAAACTCTCATAAGAAATTACAGAAGGCTCTTTGGGATTCAGTTCAAAACGATGCTTACCCGTCTGTTTTGCCAAAAGAAGTTTTTCCACATTGATAGATTCGGGTCGTGCAAAGCGAATATGAATATACTGTTTTTGTTCAATAATCGAATCAATTCCCAGTTGCTTTGCCTTCACCTTGAGGCGGGCAATCTCAAAAAGAATCTCCATATCGGCAGGATAGGGTCCATAACGATCACGCAAAATCTCTGTCAAACGACGAATATCATCCTCTGTATTCACAGAAAGCATCAGTTTATAGATTTCCATCTTTTCAACGGAGGACTGTACATAACTCTCAGGGATATAGGCATGATAGTTGAGATCAATAACCGGTTCAATATGGGGTTTGTACTCACCTTTGAGACGTTGTATCTCTTCACGAAGAAGCTTCACATAGAGATCATACCCCACAGCAAGAATGTTTCCATGCTGTTCCTTTCCCAAAATATTTCCAGCCCCTCGGATCTCCATATCCTTCATCGCTACCTGAAACCCCGCTCCCAGGTCAGTGTACTCATGAATAACATACAAGCGTTTGGAGGCATTCTCCGTGAGGGCTTTCTTCGATGGATAGAGAAAGTACGCATACCCAAGTTCCTTTCCTCTTCCCACTCTCCCCTTGAGCTGATAAAGTTGAGACAAACCATAGCGATGGGCATCACTTACGATAAGGGTATTGGCCCGAGGAATGTCAAGCCCAGACTCCACGATAGTTGTCGAAACAAACACATTGTAGTCCCCCCGAACAAATCCCATAAAAGCATGATCCAGTTCATCCTCTTCCATCTGCCCATGGCCAATAATCACCCGCGCTTCAGGAACCTCCTCCTGTATCTTGTAAGCGTATTCAGGAAGATTTTTAATAGTATTGTGGATAAAATATACCTGTCCGTTCCGAGCAAACTCTTGCCTCATTGCATACTTAACCAGATCCCAGCTGAAATCGGCGACAGTTGTCTCAACCGGAATACGCATATCAGGAGGAGTCTGAAGAAGACTCATGTCTCGTATACTTGCCAAAGCAAGGTTAAGCGTTCTCGGAATAGGTGTTGCCGAAAGACTTAAAAAATCCACATGGGGATAGCGCTCTTTGAGAATTTCCTTCTGTTCAACACCAAACTTATGTTCCTCATCAAGAATAACAAGCCCAAGGGAGTGAAACTCTACCTTTGAAGAAAAAAGTTTGTGCGTACCAATAATAATATCAATCTGGTGATTTTTCAAAGCAACAAGCAAAGCATTGACCTTCGAGGGTTCTGTAAATCGTGAAAGAAAAGCAATTTTTACAGGGAACCCCTCAAACCGTCGAGAGAAGGTATAGTAGTGCTGTTCAACCAACACCGTGGTGGGTGCCACCACAGCGACCTGTTTACCATCCATCACCGCTTTAAATGCTGCACGCATGGCAACCTCAGTCTTTCCAAAACCAACATCCCCACAAAGAAGCCTATCCATAGGAATAGGGGACTCCATATCTCGTTTAATCTCTTCAATAACCCGAAGCTGATCGGGGGTTTCTATATATTCAAAACGATCCTCAAACTCTTTTTGCCATACGGTATCAGGAGCAAAGACATGACCCTTATAGGTCTGACGCTTTGCATAAATACCAACAAGCCTTTTGGCAAACTCTTCCACACTCTTCTGCACAGCCTCTCGCTTCCGTGCCCAACTCTTGCTGCCGAGAGAATCTAGGGTTGGCTTGTGTCCCGGATCCCCAATATACTTTCCAATGAGAGCTGATTGTTCGAGAGGAACATAGAGCTTTTCCTTCTCCGCGTATTCAAGGAGTATATAGTCTTTCTCATTCCCGAGGATTGAAATTCTCTCAATCCCACGAAAGATACCAATGCCATAGTTCAGATGAACCACATAATCACCAATGGCAATACTCTCCAGATCATCCAAAACCGTATCCATTTGTCGCAAACGCTTGCGAAATACACGCTTCTTGCCAGAGATATCGCTCTCCGACAAAAGAAGAATTTTCCCCTCCTTCCACTCAAAGCCATGTTCATAATCCATCACAACAATATTAACGGTAGCAAGATCCGTATCTTCCTTACTTATAAGTTTGGGCTGAAAAGAATGCAAAATGCGTTGAAGTCTTTGAGCGAGATCTTGAAATTCCACAGTAATCACAACACGATAGCCATTTTCGATGTAGTGCTTTTTCAGGCTCTCCAGAAAAATCGAAAAACCCTCTCCATAGAGTGGAGCCTCGCCAATACCAGAAAGAATCGGATTATTATCTTGCCCAGTATACACCCAATGATGGGGGAAGCATCTTTCAAACTCCTCCCACAACCAATACAGCACATCCATACCAAGGTACTTCTGCTGCATTGATTTCCAGAGATCGACAAGATCAGAAGAAAAAAACACGACTGCCTTTTCATCGGTATAGGCAAACAGGGAAACAAGTTGATCATACCCATGCACAAACGAGGAATGAGCAACCGCTATATCATCTTCACCCTCTTTCGGGGGATACTGCCATTCACAGGCAAACTCCGTCGCAGGCAACAAAGCCAACTCTTGAATTTTCTCCCTCGAAACCTGAGAATCAACATCAAAAAGCTTGATTTCTTCCACTTCGTCGTCAAAAAAGACAATACGACAGGGATGCGACATATGGGGTGAAAAAACATCCACAATATCACCCTTCACGCTAAAGGTGGCTGGTTCCAGCACTTTGTGATCCCGAATATAGTGGGCTTTCCCCAACCAATGCACAAGTTCATCCCGATCCAGTTTTTCCCCTTCATGGATAACTCTCACAGAGCGATCAAAAAAGAGAGGGGGTAAGAGCTTTCTCCCTATACTCTCAGGTGTAGTAACAAGCACATGGTGTTTCCCCTGCCTCAGATTGAAAAGCGCACGCATACGATCGCCCAGTTTGTCCAATGAGGGGAGAACATGAGCATAGGGCATCACATCCACCTCAGGGAAGAAATCCACATCCCCTCCCATGCTCTGCACACTCTGGTAAACTTCCTCTGCCTCAATCTCCGTCCTGGCGATAAAGACAACCTGATACCCTTTTCGTTGCAAAAGGGTAAACCAAACCCCTAAAAAACCCAGCGGAAGAAAACTCTCAATACGCTCTCTTTGAAGAGCCTGATGAATTCTCGGCCAATCAAGTGAGTGTTCGAAACGCTCTATCAGAAACTTCATGAAAATTCGCTTCTTCTCCTAATACTGCGAAAAATACACCAAGAGAATAAGATCAACCTCTTTTTGAGAAACCTTCAATCCCTCCTGGCGCACTTTTTCATAAATATCCCTTCTTCCCCAGTAGGGATATTCCTCTTTCAATTTCACCACTCTCTCAATAAGCTCATTCTTAATGGGACGAAGCTGGCCAAAAAAGTTACGATTGAGGTAGGCAAGCCATAATTTCTTGAGTGCCTCATTCTCTGCCTGTAAAAGAATGGATCTCTCCTCAACCGTTTCAAGCTTCTGGAGCACAATATCCATGTCATCTGACCGCATATACAAGAGAGGGTACTGCACAGCTCGATTCATATGAGAAAGAAGCTCTTCCTCATTCTCATACGAACCGCGAATACGGAGAAGATTCGTTGCCACGAGCATACGAAAATCGTACACAAGACTTCCCCTCCAGAGAAACCTCATTCCCGCTGGAAGATACGAGGCGAGATTATTACCCTTATACATAACAGCCCGTGGAAAGAGAAGCACATCCCAGCCCGTATCAACCGGAACAAACACAAGGCTCTCCACGGCCACCCGAGACCATCTCGATACATAATCCTTGATTTCTAAAAGAGATTTTACCTGCTCTTCATTGATTGTATCCTCATCCTCAACAGAAAACACAAAACCCTTCTTATCCTGAAGGATTACAAGAGGACGATAGTTTCTGTTCGTCTTGGAAACAACCGTCACCTCATACACAGACCAATCCATACCCCAAACCAGCCCAGCTATGATCATCCCTGCCATTACCTTAGCCTTCATACCCCTACTCCCCTTTGAGATTCACAACCACTCGATCAAAGACCTCAAACGACTTAGCTCTATCATACCACTCAATAACATCGAGAAAAACCGTTTGATAGTTAGAAACAACAAAACGCACCTTCGCTATCATCTGATTATCCTGCCTAAAAACATACCCCGTATAACCTGTTTTGAGAGAATACACCGGATCAACAATCACCATAGCCGGCTGCTTGCCAGAAATCACAATTCCATGTTCTCTTTTCTGTCGAAGGTAGGCAATAAGCCCATCATAGGTACGCTTCCAGATTTGATCCCGCTCATCAAGCACACGGGAAACCGTAAGTCCCAATGATTCATATCCCCCTACAATACTCCCGGAAAGCTTGTACACCTGATACAAAGCAACAGGAACACTGTTGGTATAAGGAATCAAAAGAAGCCGCTTCAAAAGTATTTCCTGATAACGAATCTGACGAGCAAGCTCATTCATCGACCCCGGCAAGCCATAGCGGTCAAGAACAGATGTCCATACCCCCCTTGTTGAGTTCACATCAAAAGAATACCGCAAAGCCTCTTGAAGCTCTGGAGTAGCAAAAACAGGATTATAGCGTGCAATGAGGGTTTGAACATACTTATCCTGAAACTGCTTCAACTCTCGTAACTGCTGCTCATAGCGAAGTTTCTGCTCCTGCAATTGCTTTTGAAAGTATTCCTTCTGCTGTTGCAAACGAGTTTCATAAAGCTTTCGTGTCGAATCATCCAAAGCAGGGGAAGGGGTTTTGCCCACCTGCTTCCCATACTGCTCGCTTTCCACCGCCAGTTTTTGGATCTCCTCTTCCTTGGCCTTAATCCGAGAAGCATACTCCTCCTCGAGAAGTTTTAGCTCTTTTTGGGTATTGGTCGAGAGTTGAGCCAGTTTGGCAAGCTTCTCTTCCTCAGGAATATCCTGCTGATTAATAAGCATCTGTTCCTGTAATTGTTTCTGACGAATACGCGCCTGAAAATCACGATACTCCTGACGAAGATTCTCTAGTTCAAAACGAGCCTGAGAAAGACTATCCAAACTCTTGGCATAACTCTCCAGCACTTCTTTAAGATTAAGATCCTGAAAATCCTCAACAGCAATCACTGCATCGCTTTGCTGTTTCTTGTACCACGAGACAATCCCCAAACTGAGGACAACAATGAGTGCACTCACAAGAAAGATGGCCAAATACAGAAAATAAGGTCTATTCTTCTTCGTTTTGGCAAATTCTTCTTCGAGAATATAGAGTGGTGGCCTTTCCCCCTGATAGGTAATATCCTCAGCGAGAAAAAATGATTTTGGGTCCTGCACCCATTGAGTTATTTGCTTGTCATTGTCCATATACCACTCCATCCTTTTGGTGGTGTTTTGTCTGATATACGTTCAAGGAAAACCCTACAACAGGGTAGCGACAGCTCACGAAAGAGCGTTTCTGCCTTCCTCCAATCTCCCTCATAGTAATAGTGAAGAGCTTCCTGAAAACGTTGTATCTCGCTCTGGAAACTCTCATCCACATCCCTCGCAAACACAGGCCAATAAATCCGCTTCGCTTCTGTCTTTCCTTTCACATGTACCTGATCAAGCTCCACAAAAACAAACTCACCGCCATAGCCATTCTTTTCAATATCATTCTTCACATACTCAGAACAAATCACGGGAACATTATACACACGGGTAAGCCCCTCCAGTCGAGAGGCTGCATTGACATTATCTCCTATTACCGTATTGGTCATTCGTTCATAGGAACCAATATTCCCATAGAAGACACGACCACCATCAATTCCCACCCCAACCTCAAGCATAACCGCCTTAAAGAGCTGTTCTTCCTCTTCTGTAAAGTGCTGTTTCAACTGAGTAAGCCTTTCCTTTTTTTCACGCATGCGCTCGCGAAGCGACTGAGCCATCTGTTGAATACCATAGGCGGCATGAAGCGCTTGATAAGACTTGTTTTTCCCCCCTTCCAGCACACCAAACACAGCAAGCAACGCATCACCAATAATGGAACCTATGATACCCTCGCGACTAAGCACCTCACGAATAGCACGGTCATAATGAAGATTGAGAAGCTTAATAATATCCGTACCCAAGGTCTCCGTAATAAAAGTGAAGCTCTTAATATCCGAAAAGAGAATAGTAAGTTCTCGTTCCCTTCCTTCCAACCGAACCTCTTTCTCCCTGTAGGCTTGGAGAGCAATATCCTTGTTCACGAACTTTTTGAAGATAAAGAGAAGATTATTTACCGTGCTGGAAAGAGAATTGAAAGCGGCTCCCAGAAAGGTTATATCATCATTGGACGCCCCTCGAAGATCGATAATATCAAGCCTTTGCTCCTTTGACATGGTGAGAATACTATCGGTAATCACCTGAAGATAGCGCGTAGTCGATCGCAACAAACGCAGCCCCACCCACGTAAGGAAGAGAGAAATGATACCGATAATCCCCAACACAATCCAAAAAATTCTACGCGATTTTGCATAGAACTCACTGAGCTTCTCACCACGAATCAGATAGGCTTTCCATCTTGGATGATACTTGTAAACAACAACATAGCTTTCTCTCCCCACATCCACAGAGAGAAAACCATCATTTTTGCCCTCCGACTGAAGCTTATTCATCTCCCCTACAACAGCCAAAGCAAGGGAAGAAGCATCCGCTCCTGCGGCTGCCAGAAACTCACCATCTGGATACACTAAAGCAAAGAAGGAACCACGATTCTTAAAACTCATTTGGGCTTTGTTTGTCAACGCCTCCTGAACCCGCTGAATATCCTTCTGAATCTCGTAGATCTCATACTGATTGCCCGCATAGGTATAGAGCTCTTTGAGATTTTCGATCAAAAGAAGGCGAAGCTGCTCTACCAAAGCCTCCTGATGGAGAGTAAGATTGATATAATTGGTAGTAAAATTTGAAACCAACATAAAGACAGCAAAAATCAAAGCTACCCGAAGAGCAAAAGGAACAATACGAGTATTCCCTACTTTACGAAAAAACTCCCCGTTTTTCCTCATGCCTCCCCCTTCTTTTCCAAAGATAGTATATCAAAAAAGAGAAAAAAAAGCAAGCCTTTAAAGCGTATTTTCATTTCTTTCCCATCCGGTTCACCAGCGAATGGAGCCCCTCAATATCCACCACCACCTCATCGCCTTCAGCCATAGGCCCAATGCCCGAAGGTGTCCCCGTTGCAATCACATCTCCCGGAAAAAGCGTCATTACACTACTTACAAAGCTTACAATCTGCTCGACAGAAAAGATCATCGTCCCAAGTGTGTCATCCTGACATTTTTCACCGTTTTTGTACAAACGAATATACATCCCATCCTCTGGCCACCAGTCGGTATCAATGACAGGACCCATTGGAGCAAAGGTATCAAAACCCTTCGCCCTCGTCCACTGCCCATCCCGTTTTTGCAAATCACGGGCTGTTACATCATTGAAAGCAGTAAAACCGAGAACATAATTCTTTGCCTCAGAAACAGAAACACACCGTGCTTCCTTTCCGATAACAATAGCCAGCTCTGCCTCATAGTCCACCTGATCACTCTGCTGCGGCCAACGAATTGTTCCCTGATGGGGAAGAAGAGCTGATGAAGGCTTAAGAAAAATTACCGGCTCCTCAGGGATCTTCATCCCCATTTCCTCTGCATGCCGTCGATAGTTGAGACCAATAGCCACGATCTTTGATGGCAAACAAGGCACATCCCAGATACATTCATCGAGAGAAATCTCTCCGCAACCCCGCAGAGAGAGTATATCCTTCACCAGTCGTACATGATCCCCTTCCCAGATACCTTGGTGATATCTCCCCTTCCGATCATGAATACCAATGATCTTCATGATGTTTCCTCTTCTGTTCATACATGTGCTTATCCGCTTTCTCAAACACTTCCACCCAAGTAGAGCAATCTTTTTCCGCTGCCCATCCCACACTCACCGAAAGCGTCTCCTTCACCACATCAGGCTTGCGTTCACCATACGAAAGAATAGCCGAATGAATACGATCAGCATACCCCTGAATATCCTCCGCAGAAGGCGCCTCGGCAAAGAGCAGACAAAACTCGTCCCCTCCAATTCTAAAAAGGTAATCCGCCTGCCGAGACTCATGAAGCAAAACCTCAGCAACATCCTTGAGAATAATATCCCCAACATGATGACCATACGAATCATTAATATGTTTAAATCGATCAATATCTATAATCACCACAGCAAACGCCTCATTCTTCCGTTTCGCAAGAGAAAAGAGTTTTTCTGCCATCAAAATAAACTGTCGCTTATTCAAAAGCCCCGTCAAAGGATCAGTAATAGACTGTTGACGAAGATTCCAGAGCAACAAAATACGAGAAAATCCCACATTAAGAATCGGAATACTCCGCTGAAGACGTTTTGCCTCACGATAACGAAACAAACGATTGGGATGAGCTTCAAACACCACCAGTCCAGCAATCTCCTTGTCATAGATGGGAATCACGAGATAGTTATAGCTCCCCTTGTGATAGTTATGCAACCGCTGAAAAAGCGAAAGTGTCATGAGAGAAACATCCTCATTTGGCCCCAAAACATTGGTAGCAAAAATATTGCGAGTGAGAGAAACACACTGCAAAAGAAACTGATACATCTCCGATCGAGTAAGCGAAGAGAAAAACCGATACACCCTTCTCTCATCAAAACGAGAAGGATAGAGAATACGAAGCTGTGACTCCTCAGCAATAACCACAACAGAGCTTGCCAGCGGAACACGAAGCGTTCGCTTCATCACATGGAGAATTTCTTCAAGAATATAGCTAATATCCTCACTTGCATTGATGGCAAGAAGAATAAGCTTCTGATCCTCCAACTGCCGTCGGAGACGCGCCCAACCCACCAACACCACAACGTTCAAAAGAAGAGAAAGTACGCCTACAGCAAGCAAGACTCCCATGACACATCCTACTCGTTATACTGTTCTTTTTCAGGCAATCCCTTCTGTGACAAAAGATGAGTCACATATTGATCGATCTTTTCACGATTTTCGTTCGAGATCTCCTCAAACTTAATACCCAAGAGTGTGCCATTCACAGAACGAACAATCCCCCAGATATCAATCTCCGTTGCACTCACACCCTCAAGACGAAAGCGTATTCGCAAGAGATCCCCGGGTACAAAGATCTGCTTCACCTCCATAGCAAGTCCACCCGTAGAAATATCAATAATAGTACCCTCTCCCTCACAGCCCTTATAGCTATAGAGTGCCTTGATATTCACCTGAATACGCGTAGGACGAAAAGGCATAAGAACCTCCTCATTCTCCTTGGAAAGTCCCTGTTTAGGCATCATTTTCTTCTCCCTCTCCTTTTGAATCGGAAAATAACTCAAGGTCAGGTTTGTCTTCACTCCCCTCAGCAAGTGCTTTCAGATTCTTTATTTCATAGATCTTCCTCTCAAGATTTTGCAGACGTTCTGCAAGTTCAGTATACAAGGTCATTCCCTGAGCACAAAGATCAATAGCCTTCTCCAACGGACAGGTTGGATCCTCCACCTGTTGTACAATCTTTTCAAGCTGTTGGAGTTTTTCCTCAAACGAGAGAGGACTCTCCTGACTTTTTTTAGCCATCGTGTCTCCTTCAATTACATTGTAGTGCAAAAAGAAAGAAAAAGCAAAAACTTCAACACTTATTTCTGCCACACAAAAAGCACAAACCTTTCAAATCGTTTTGCCCAAGCCATTTCATTGTGGTCGGCACTGGGATCTTCGACGTAAAGGTAAGAGTCTCCTTCCTTCCATCCTTTCTTCAACAGATCCTGATGGAGTTTTCGTGCCGCCTCAACAAAAATAGTGTCAATACCCCTTCCTCCACAGTCCAGATAAATCTTGTGTTTTCCATCGGGTGGCATGAGACGATCAGAAAGATAGGGTTGCACCTGCAAAACCCGCCGAATTCCTCGGTTCACATCCTTGGCAGAGTAATTCCCAAACGAAAAGGCACCTATAGCCCTAAAAACATCAGGACGAGACAATCCAATATAGAGCGAAACTCCTGCCCCAAAACTCGAACCAGCAACAACCACATCATTCTTTCGAACACGATAATTCTTTTCAATCCAAGGTTTCAGATCATTCACAACAAAATCAAGATATTTTTGCGAGTACTCAATCACTCGTTTTTGTTCATTGGTATCATACGGTTCACTCCATTTGTAGTAGGCTGAAAATCCAACATACTCTTCTGCACGAGCCGATGAATTTTCAATACCAACCACCACAATCGGGGGGATTTTCTCATCTGCAATCAAACGATCCAGTGTGGTATCGACCTTCCACCCACCAAAATTTGCCAGCTGACTATCCCAAAGATTTTGACCATCATGCATGAAGAGAACTGGATAGTTTTCATTGGTCTGAAGGGTATAATTCCAAGGAAGATAGATAAAAATCCTCCGAGACACCAAACCATTAGCAGGCTTATAATTTGTAATAATAAGACGCCCTTTTTTCACTCCTGGCATCATCCATCGGCTCATAATCGGCTTGGTATACGCCACAAAGGGATGTGTCTTATCGAGTACACGCTTCCCATTCGGGGTCTTTTCATCATAACGAATAAAACTATAATCCACCACCGCTTGTTCTCTCAAGGGAAGCGTGGCAACAAACAATGGGGTATTCTTATACCGCTGCATAGCCACCTTGTGATCAGAGGACTTCACCAAAGCTGTTTCCAAAATCACCCGTGTTGCCCCTTCATCCCAGAAGAGAAAACTCATCTTCTCTCCCTCCGCTACAGGAACAGCATGCGTTTTTAGCCACTCGTTATAGGTTGCCTGCTTATCAGATGAAGCGTCCAGTTGTGCACACAATTCCCTCACCTGTGAAACCATTTCACTCTTCACACTACAGCCTCCCAAAACCATCACCATCGCCACAATCACAAACATCACCCCTTTCTTCATACCTGCCTCCTTGTATGTTTTAGCGGTACTCTTCTTTCGTATGCTCTGTACTCATCACCAAAAACATTCGATGGCCTACCAAAAGTCTGTCCCAAGCAGTGAAAAAACTCCCACAATCCACCATCTCACGATGAAACCACCCTCTTGTCTTTCACAAGCCCTCGTTTCGTCAGTGCCCCCACAAGGGCATCGTACACCTTTTGATCAAAGGTAGATCCAATCTCCCCTTCAAGAATCGCAAGAGCCTCCTCATACGAAGATGCCTTACGGTAGGGACGATCACTTGTCAGAGCATCAAAAATATCGGCAAGAATTACAATCGTTGTCTCCCACGGAAACTCACCTGCCTTTTTCCCATAGTACCCCTTTCCATCTAACCGTTCATGGTGATAATGAACATATTCCCGAGCCTCTTTGAGAAAATCAACAGGAGCAAGGATCTTTTCTCCGATCTCTGGATGATGCTTGATCTCTTCATACTCTTCATTACTCAAACGATTGTTTTTACGAATAATATGCTCATCGATCCCAATCTTTCCAATATCATGAAGAACAGCGGCATACTGCAGATTTCGTATCATCGTAGGAGAGAGGTTGAGTTCTGAAGCTATCCATGTCACATACTCCAATACCCGTTCAGAATGCCCACGAGTATAACTATCCTTTGCCTCAAGTGCCCGTGTAAGCACTTTGATAGTTGCAAAATAATTCTGCTCTAATTGATCGTAATAAAACTTGCTTGCCAACACCGTTACCACAATCTGAGCAATAATCCTTCCCAAGTAGAGATGATCTGACGAAAAACTCCCATACTCCCCATTGTAGCGTGCCAATGAAAGCACCCCCCATCGTTTGCTATCCTGCACCAAAGGCAAAATAAGCAGCGCATCCTTAAGAAAAGGCTCATCCTTTTGGTACTCCACCAGAAAGGGCTGATGCCCCATATCGTTGACAAAAAGCGGTTTCTCCTTGGCAAAAACAAAACCAGAAATCCCCTTTCCCTCAGGGAGAAGAGTGGCTCCCTCTACCGAAAAAACACTCACAGGCTCAAGATAACGATGATATTCATCATAGAGATAAAAAACCCCTGCTGAAATAGGAAGCAAAGTATTTAAGAGCTCAAAAAACCTCCGATAGACTTCTTCTCGATTAGAACAACTTCCCAATTCTCGAGTAAAGTAATTCATTCCCAACAACTCCTGAAGCCGTCGCTCCATAATCATTCCCGTCTGCACATAATTCACCAAACTCTCTCGAAGAAGCCTACAGAAAAGCTTTTGCTCACCCTTGAGCAAAAAATCTTCTGAAGCCTCAAGAGCGACAAAACCAAGTACCTGAAAACGATAAACAACGGGCAAGAGATAACGTATATTCTCTGTTTTGAAAAATATCTGTAACTCAGGTGACTCCTCAAAAAAAGACTTTACCCGATATTCCCGTGTAGAAATAATCCGATTTTCTACTCCCATATAGGCGATGAGAGGGCTCTCTGCAGAAATAGCCATCACATCCTCTCGTTCCCAGTTTCGATAGACCTCGAGATGCTCCAACCAAAGGAACAGCTGCGATTCTAATCCAAGCTGTTCTCTCACCACCTGCCGAACAAGCTGAGAAAGATGCACAAGATCCCGAAACTCTCCCAATACCGTGAGCCCAAACGCCTCTCGTTGAGATTCACGAGAAAGATAGCCGTGATTAGCCACTTCTCCCCCTATCGTTCTATAACATCCTCTCTATCCTGTCCCACAGAAATGTAGGAAATCTTTCTCCCTAGTTGCATTTCAAGAAACTCCACATAGTGCTGTGCCTCCAAAGGAAGGTGATAAAACTTCCTCAACCCTGTTATTTTCTCCTTCCAGCCGGGCATGGAAACATACACAGGCTTACAGCGAGAGAGTTCTTCAGAACTCTGTGGGGGATATTCAAGGCGAACTTTCTCCTTTTCTCTCTCCAACTCATAAGCAACACACACCTGTATCTCATCAAGTCCATCAAGCACATCAAGCTTGGTGAGAAAGATCTCATTCACACCATTTACTCCGAGTGAATAGCGTGTCATTACCACATCAAACCAACCACACCGTCGTGGTCGCCCTGTTGTTGCCCCATACTCACCGCCCTGCTTTCTCAAAAACTCCCCCATGTTATCCTGAAGCTCCGTAGGAAAAGGCCCCTCTCCCACACGAGTACAGTAGGCTTTGGTAATACCGACAACATTCGCCACATCAACAAGGCCAAGACCACTTCCAATCATTGCATAGGGAGCAACCGTATTCGAAGATGTAACAAAGGGATATGTTCCAAAATCCACATCAAGAAGGGTTCCTTGAGCCCCTTCAAAAAGAATGTTTCGCCTCTCATTGGCCGCTTTTTGCAAAAGCCTCTCTGTATCCGTTACATACTTCCCTATCTTGTCACGATACGAGAGTAACTCATCCCGAATCTGAACAGCCATCATCGGCACATCTACTTTGTAGTACTCGCGTAGGAGAAAAGCCTTCACATCGTACGACTTTTCAATCCTTTCAAGCAACTCACTCTCCGACAAAAAGAGATCCCCAAGCCGAATTCCGAGCCGTTCAACCTTGTCTGCATAGGCGGGTCCAATACCCCGAAGTGTTGTACCAATGGGAGTACGAGACTTTTTCTCCTTGGCGGCATCAAGCCATTTATGGTACGGCAAAACCAATTGTACACGGTTAGAAATCCAAAACCTCCCCTCAAAAGAAACCTCCCGAGAGATATCGTTCATTTCATCGAGAAGACAGGCAAGATCAAGTACAACACCATTCCCAATAACAACCTGTGTCTTCTCACTGAGAATACCCGATGGTATCAAATGAAAAACAAATTTTTTATCTCCAACATGAACGGTATGCCCAGCGTTCGCCCCACCCTGAAACCGAACAACATAATCAAACTGATGAGAAAAATAATCAATTACCTTGGCTTTTCCTTCATCTCCCCATTGCGTTCCCAGAACCACATAGATCATACACCTTCTCCTCTCATCGTTTATTTAACGGAATGTATAGCTTAAATCTAAAGCGAACCCCACCGCAGAAAAATCCTTACCAAATCCCTGATAGAGCGTATCATACCTTCCGCCATGACAAATAGCATACCCACTCTGAGCCACATACCCCTCAAGCGTCATCGCCGTATAGTAGCCAAAATCCTTCACCATACCCAGATCAACGAGAAGAGACTCCCTCATCTCCAAAGGTAACCGCCGTTTAATCACCTCAATACCCTCAAAAACCTCTTCCCCCTTCAAGCCCAACTGTTGCACCTGGGAACGCAGATGTTTACTTTCATTCAGTGTTCCTACCAAACCAACAAGAGCCACGAGAGATTCTTTGTCCCTCTTGTCTCCATCAACACCCAGCAAAACCTCCCTAAGTGATGGAATATCCTTCATCTGAAAACAGCGATGAATTGCCTCACTCTGCCATGCCGACAGCGAGAAACGAGAAAGACACTCCTGATACAACCGAATATCCCCAATCACAAGACGATACTTTCCCATACGGGAGAGCATTGCCCCCGCAAGTTCCACGACCTCCGCATCTCCATCAGGAAGCGTCTCTCCTATCAACTCAATCCCCAGCTGACGAATTTGTCTTGGTTTCCCTTGATGAAATGGCTGTTCACGAAAAACATCACCATAATAGAACAAACGAAGGGGCAAATCCGCCTTCGTGTACTTCTGAGCCACCATTCGAGCAATGGGAGTGGTCATATCATACCGAAGCGTCAAAAGAGAGCCATCCTTATCCTTAAATGAAAAACTTTTTCTGGCAATCTCTCCACCGCGAGCATACGTTTCATAAAATTCAAAAAGCGGTGGAAAAACCCGCTTATATCCCTTCTTTTGCACAAAAAGACAAAGATCCTCTCCCAAAGCCAAAACCTCACTCTCCTCATCCAAAAAAAACACCCCATCAGGCAAACCGGGAGAGTACCCTTCAGCCTCCGCGAGCAACATTGTGAGATAATGCTTTTTATCGTCGTCGAGCATGCCACCATCCTCCTCCGAGCATCACAATCATCACCACAAATACCACATAGGGAAAGAGAAAACCAAACCTCACATAGAACGTCTGAAGCGACGCTGGTGGTATTTCCGTATTCCCAACATACCATCCTTGCTTATAATCGCCTATATCTCCTTCCCATCGTCCACTCATATGAATAATGCCACTCACCCCTGTATTCGCAGCCCTTGCAATAGGACGACGAACACTCACAGCCGTAAGAAGAGACGCAGCAAAATGCTGCCAATGAGCAGGATTAAGCCCCAACTGATACGCCCAACCATCGTTGGTCGTATTGACAAAAAACTGAGCCCCCATTTTCACAAAAAACCGAGCTAGTAACCCAAAAACATCCTCATAGCAAACAAGCACCCGAAAGAGCCCCTTCCGACTCTTAATGAGCGTTCTCTCCTCGGAGGGACTAAATGTCCCCGCGCCCTCAGCATCCATGATCTTTTTCACCAACGGGATAGCATCATACCCCCGCATCCACTCTCCAAACGGAGCAAGATGAATTTTGCTGTTGCGCTGCTGAGAGTCTTTTCTCTCGGGATCAATAAGATCCGCCGAGTTAAAATCCTTCCCATTCTCATAGGTAGGACTGGTAATGAGAATGGGCATGCGAAACTCCTCTGGCCAGGAAAGAATTCTAAGATTGATCTCGTTATACCAAGTATTGGGTGGTTTTGTCTCCAAATAGTACCAAATATAGTGACGAATCATTGTTTCTGACCAGATCACAAGATCTGGCTTATGCAAAGCCACCTCAGCATTGAGCTTCCAAAACTGAGCCACATAGTCGGGGAGATTCTCCCACCAGGGATCACGACTTCCAATGTTTGGCTGAATAATACCAACCTTCTCGGTAGGCAGATTTTTCTCATACCGATCATACTCCACCAATCGAAAAGCCCCATACCCCAGCAGAAAAATCACCACCACCCCAAGAAGCGTACTATACAATGGCTTCTTCCACACAAACGACAACCATTCCTGTTCTTCGTAACCAAAAAGAACCCACTCAGCGATCAACGCATTCACCAGCATAATCACAAAACTAAGCCCATACACTCCCCAGATATCACCCGTCTGCACCAAAATCGGAATATGCCATTGGCTGTGTCCCAAAAGATTCCACGGAAAACCATGAAAGCCCACAGAGCGAAACAACTCAAAGCCTACCCAAATCACAGGAGTTGACAACCACCGCCAACGGGTATAGTTTTTCCCCATCCAGCCAATCAAAGCAAACATAACCATAAAAACACAAGCATACAAAAATGGCACAACAAAAATCGACGGAGCCCAAAATCCAGCAAGCCAAAAAAAACTCATCACGAGAAAAAGTAAACTATAACCAAAAGCATAAAGCATCTGAGAAGTACCATGCCGATACAAAAGCACCAATACAGGAACAAAAACAACCCACGCCAAATATCCCATACGAAAGGGAGCAAAACACAAGACACTCACCACTGCCCACGACAACCAGATTCCATGATACAGCAACTGCGCCCGAGATATTTTCACAATCAACCTCTTTACCACTTCTCATTATAAAGAGAAAAAAGATTTTTTACAATAGAAAAAAACAAATTCACCCACACAACCGACAATTGTCATGCCTCAAAACACATCGCCCAGAAAAAAAAACACTACTCCTTCGTGATGATCTTAATCTCCACGCGTCGATTCTTTGCCCTTCCTTCAGAAGTAGCATTACTTTCGACAGGACGACTATCCCCATAGCCAATATACGAGATTCTATCCTGACTTACCCCCCGTTGAAGAAGATAGTCAGCAATCGCTTTCGCGCGCAACTCAGAGAGCTTTTGATTGTACTCTTTACTCCCAATAGAATCCGTATGCCCAGAAACCACGATATCCAGCTTAGGATACTTCTTCAAAACCTCTGCCAGTTGATCAAGCCCCTTCTCAAACTCCTTTCGAATGACAGCCTTATCAAATTCAAAAAGCACATTACCAAGATTGACGATCACACCATCCACTTCCTCTCGAAAAGAAAGCGCATCGTTGGTCTTAACCGATTTCTGAAGATCCTGAATGAGATTGGTTTTTACCCCTTCCTCTTCAAGAAAATCCACCATCCCCTCCGAAGTTCCAATAAAACTCTGACTTTCACGATTCGCCAAAACAATCATAAAGTTGTAATCTTCTGTATAATAACGAACACCCTGCTTCTCACTATCCCAATAAAGTTGAATAGTTGACATTCCAGTATAAGAAGAAACATACCGATCCTGCGGAAAAAACCTCACCTGATAAATCACCTGAAAAACATCATACGAAACATTTTCGACAACCTGCTTTCCCATGTAGACATAGGTGGCATCAAAAGGAATACGATACAATCTTCCCTCTACCAACTCCTGTGCTTCTTCTCCCGGTGCTATCCACCGCATCCCTACCTCAAGATTGGTCTGAGGAAAGGTTGGCACTCCCCTTACCACAGGCATCACCACATTTGGAGGAACAATCATTCGCCCAAAGGCATCTCTTTGAAAACGGCTATCGTAAACATTTTTGAGCTGAAAGGCTTCATACCTATCTACATCCTTGAGGTAGTACTCGTACTTTCCACGACAGTATGCCCATGTTCCATCATTACTCACCACCTCAATGACAGCTTTATGCAACTGTTCCAGATTGGCAGCCAGTTGATTGTTGATATAAACCGATTGTTTTACAAAATTTTTGAAACGATACTTTGTCCCCGGGGTCTGATTGAAACGAAACTCTGCCGCATAACAACTCACTCCAACAAGAAGCAACAAGACTACTCGCTTTGTCATAACCACTCCTTGATTTCCCTATCGGAAGAAAAATAGAAAATATAAAAAAAAGGGGGCTACCGAAAAGATAGCCCCGCATCAACTTTCACCACTTTGTTTACTGGTGACTCTTGATATAGTTCACAACATCGCCAACTGTCTTTATCTTGGCAGTTTCTTCATCAGGAATCTCAATACCAAACTCTTCCTCAAGAGCCATAACAAGATCAACCGTATCGAGAGAGTCTGCACCAAGATCTTCCACAAAAGAAGATTCCATCTTCACTGCGGAATCATCAACGCCAAGCTTATCGACGATGACTTCCTTCACCTTTTCAAAAACATCAGCCATAAACTACCTCCACTTTTCTATATCAGATTTCACAAACTCTTTAATAGCTAACTTAAACTTTAAGGTAGTATTATTTTATCGAAGCAAAAAGCTTTTGTCAAGTTTTTCAGGGAAAATTTTTCAAAAAAAATTCCCCTCGTTGTCGCCTCTTCTGTCGTAGCAACTTGGGATGTTGTGGCTCCTGTGAAAGAGAATACAAAACTGCAAATTTAAAAGAGAAAAAAACTCTGATTGAAATCTCATATGACAAATTTTCCAATGGCTACCTTTCAATTTTTCCTCTTTACTTGTTCCACCTTACCTCACCCCATGAGAGAAGTGAATTGAAATAAGGGAAGAGCAAGACCGACTTTCGATCCTTATACGACGAGAGTATTGTGGTATTATTCTGACTGGGTTTCTTCTGTAAAGTATTTTTCGGGAAGTACTCTGGAAAAAGATTCTCTTGAGGAGATTTATGAAGAGGACACGTCAACTCAGGTCAGATTAAAATTTTTGACACGTTTTCTCTTTTGGTGTATACTTTTTTGTCCCCTCCTTGCTTGGAGCATCGTCCCCAAAGAAAGCTGGGGAAAGTAATGAAAACATAACCCCGAGGAGAAAGCCATGCGTGCCCAAAAACTTTCTCTCCCCTTGTTTTTTCTCATTCTTTTGACAGTTGAGCCTTCTTTTAGCTATGGAAGAACATTCTATGTCTCCCCCAATGGCAGCAACAAAAACCCCGGCACACAGGAAAAACCGTGGGCACACCCCGCCTTTGCCTGTCGCCAGTTGAAAGCGGGGGATACCCTTATCATTCTCGAGGGGAGCTATACCTTGTCTTCAGAAGAAGATATACTCACCTTTTCATTTTCTGGAACGCCTTCGGCATGGATTACAGTGAGAGGAGAAGGTAAAACAAAACCCATCCTCAAAGGGAAAAACAATCTCTTCACCATGATAGACCTTTCTGGCCGGGGATATATCCGCATAGAAAACCTTGAACTCACGTCAGAGAAAGGATCTCTCCTCCGAGATGGTATTGAAGCAATCTCACTTCCCGCCCATGATATTGTTCTCTCTCGACTCTTCATTCACCACCTTGATGAATTTGGCATCAACATGGCAGACATCCAAAACCTCGCTGTTTCACACTGTGTTATCTCCTACTGTGGTTTCGGATGCATAGGAGGACCAAAAGGCCAACATGGTGGTTGGAAAAATGTTCTCATCGAGTATTGCTTACTCTCCTACTCGGGACACTACTACCAATGCAAAGCAGAACCAGGCCCTTACGACAGACCCGATGGCTTTGGTATCGAAGCCTCTCAAGGTCCCATTGAAATCGCTTATACCTATGTGGAGCACAACCGCAGGGATGGGCTGGATTCCAAAGCAGAAAAAACCACTATCCACGACTGTATTGTTGCCAACAATTCCTGTGATGGCATTAAACTCTGGGGTGACGGCAGTAGAGTAGAAAATTGCATCATCTACGGCAGGGGAGATGGCAATAAAGAACCCACACCATGGTCAGCGCTTGTCATCCAAACAGAAAAGCCCAATGCCCGTTTTGAAATAAACAACACCTCCATCGACGATACAGTAGGAAATAACTACCTCATGTATGTTCAGTACGACTTTCCTGATGTTCCTCTTTTTCTCACCATCCGCAACTGTGTTTTCAGTGCCAGAGGAGAAAACTCTCCCATTTTCTTTGGAAAGTCTGTTCAGTGGATTATTGAGAACCCCCTCTTCTTTATGCCAAACCACCCTGATACACTTCTCTACTGGGGAGAAAATGCTTACAACCTCGCGGATATCAACCGAAAGGGAAAAGGTAATAGCTCGAGAGAGTTCATCTTCCAACCCCCACCCAAACCAAAAAGAGAGGATTTCTAAACAGGCTTACTCCAAACGGTAGATGCGAGTTGGCAAGCCAAGGCTTTTGAGCTTCTTTGAAGCATTGTAGGCTTCATCGAGAGAAGCAAAATACCCTACTCTCACACGGTAGTATGTTTTCCCACGAATCACCGCCTTGGTTTCAAACACCCTCCAGCTCATGGCTTTGAGACGGGCAACAAGAGCCTTACTATACGATCGGTTTCGAAAAGCGCCCACCTGAACAACATAGTTTCCATACGAAGAGGCTTTTTTCTCTCCCTGTTTTTCCACCACATTGGTGACAACAACCATGTTGGTGAGAGTAATGGTATTGGTTACAAAAATAACATTAGTTAACGTATTGACTCCTGCCACCACAGTGTTTGAAACTACCTCGGTAACATTGGTTATCTCAAAAAACTCAACCACTTCGTTGGTGTTGGTGAGAAGAGGTTCTTCCACAATGGCTTCGTTTGTTTCAACAGAAACAGCCTGCGGGAGAGCTTTGCCACTCAACAGGGGACTCAGCGTTGGACCAGCTGTAAGAAGATCATTGGTTACATCAAGAACAGTAAGATCACCGTTAATTGAAGCAACAACAAGATGCCCATCAACGAGAATAGGACTGGATCGAATAGCACTCTTTACCCCATAACGCCACACAATACTTCCACTTTCAGCATCAACACAGAAAATATCACCACTATACGTACACACATAGATATTGCCCCCCGCAAGAACAGGAGAGGATTCAATAATATTGCTTAGTTGGATCTGCCATATCAGTTTGCCTGTTCGTGCCTCAAGAGAAGACAAAAAACCATCATACCCTCCAACAATCACCCAATTATTATACATAACAGGACTTGATGAAAGAGGACGAGTATTACTCACCTGCCATACAACGGTGCCATTATCCCGAACAGCATAGAAATTCCCCGTTGAAGAACCTACAAAGAGAAGATTCTCCCATTTAACCGGTGTAGCAAAAATTTTACCCCCCAGAGCAACTTCCCATACAAGTTTGCCAGAGCGATCAAAACGAGAGATCCTCCCAGCAAAATCAGTAGTATAGATTGCATCCTCCTCTACCAATGGTCGAGAATACATACTTCCCTTGAGAGGAGCAGCCCAGCGTGCTTCACCCATATTCGCCGAGATAGCATACAGAGCATTGCTAATGCTTCCCGTATAGAGGATATTGTCCCGACTGGCAAGAGGACTTGAAAAACCACCAGAAAAAACTGACTTGTAAAGAAGAGCCCCAGTAGAGGCATCAAAAGCATACAATGTCCCATCCAACGATGTAACATAGAGATAATTGGAGAGTACAAGCGGTGAAGAGGTAATTGGTGATGATGTCTTTTGCACAAAGAGAAGCTTGCCCTCTGGAGAAAATCCATAGACACTCCGTGTATAGGTACCGACATAAATATTTCCCTCATAGGCTATAGGTGTACCTACTACCAAACCACCCAAATTGGTTTTCCAAAGAAGAACCTGTCCCCATGCAGCTACGTACATAACCCCCAAAAGCCCCACCAAAATACGCTTCATACCAACCTCTTCTTTCATGTTATTATACGTATCGACCAAAAAGCCTCAGAACTATAAGAGAATACACCCCTCATCTTCCTATCCTTGCATCTTTGAAAAAATGAAAAAACACCAACCAAAACCTTCACTGACAAAGTTTTACTTGGTTATGTTCAAATATTTTGGCTCTTTCCTTGTTTCAGTTTTTATTTCCCCCCGGTTGAAGCAAGGTGAGATAAGGAAATAGCAAGTGACTTTACCCGCTTGAGATGCGAAAGCAACAACCCCAAGCGACGTATTGCGCAGTCCGTAAAAACATAAACATACAGAAATTTTGATTTCTTTTTGTTTTCATGGTATAATATCCTTTGAGGATTTATGGGATTATCTCAACAAAAGAAAAGAAAAAAATCTTCATCTCTTTCAGTTTCTCTCCGTGCATCGATTGTTGACGGATGTTTTTATACCACGATGGTCGGTTTTGGAGAGTCATTTTTTAATGCCTATGTTGTCGCTCTCCAAGCAAGCAATTTTGTCATCGGTCTCATTGGTTCGCTTCCACAGACAATGGGATCACTTGCCCAACTGCTCAGTATCCAAATAGTGCACTTCTTTAAAAGTCGCAAGAAAATGGTCACCACACTTGTTCTCATTCAGGCTTTTCTCTATATTCCTATCACTCTCGGCATGCTCTTTCCAAGAAGCCTGGGCATTGTTCTCATCGGAATAGCAATCACGCTCTACTTTATGCTCGGTATGGTTGTAGTACCAGCATGGATCGACTGGATGGGATTTCTTGTTCCCTCCCAGCTCAGGGAAAGATACTATGGGTGGAGAAATGGCATTACTGGCTTTTTCTCCCTTGCTTCGTTTCTGGTTGCAGGGCTTATCCTCCAATTTATGAACAAACGAGGATGGCTATGGGTGGGGTATGCAATACTCTTTATGCTGGCATTTGTTTCCCGTATCTTTTCATTTCTCTACCTCTGCAAGGTACAGGATACAACAGCCCCTCTTCCCCATCCCCTCTCTGTTGATCTCAAGAAGGGCGCTTCTTTTTCTCAATTGCGAAAATCCTCATTTTTCCCTTATCTGATGCTCAGTGTTCTCATGAATATGGCTGTCTTCATTTCAGGACCGTATTTTAATCCTTATATGTTGAAAGAACTGCACTTTTCCTACTGGACATATACCTATCTCCTCGCTATTCCCATGCTGGTGAAGGCACTTACCATGCCCATCTGGGGGAAAATCTGCGACCTCTATGGAAACCGCAATGTTCTCTCTTTTTCAGCAACCTTTTTGGGAATACTTCCCATTCTGTGGGTTGCTTCCAGTCGTGTAGAATTCATTGCCTTCATTCAGGTTCTCTCGGGTTTCCTCTGGGGGGCATACGATTTGAGTTCCTTCAATGCCCTCTACGACCTCACTACCGAACGCTCTCGGATGAAGTACAGCATTATCCTCAATGGAGTCAATGCCATCTCTTACATTGCAGGATCACTTCTTATAGGAGACAGACTGATAACACTCATCCAAAGCCTCTCACCTCACATTTCCCCCTATCATGTTGTCTTCCTCACAAGTGGCTTCTCACGATTTGCCATTGCCTTTTTCTTTCTGCCAAAAATACCCTATTCTAAGGGGAAATACCATGTTTCCTTTCGACATCTCATGTGGACTTTTTCCGTTCTCACGGTACGAGGATTGAACTGGTTATCACTGCGAGCTCAAAGAAAGAAAAAATAAAAAGAGCCTACGGTCTGTAGGCTCTTTTCTCACAAAGCAACGACTCGTGCCAACTCCATCACGACCTCTTCTTCGTGACCGCTGTTGAAATACTGGATGATGTCTTCCATCGAAATAAATGGCTTGCCAGTATAGTACTTGAACACACGGCGAACCCTTTGCAAATCCTCATAGGTATCCACCGTAACACGGATATGAGGAGCATAGTAAAAACCTGTAGAGACAGGCTCAAGAATGGTGAAAGAATCCCTGTTCTTGTACAAAAAGGGAGTAACATGCTCCTTCTCATAGTCTGTTTTTGCATTGCGATAGGCTGTTTCCAGAGCCGAGCGAGAAATCACCTCCACCCCTGTTCCGAGTGGAATTCCAAGATAATGCGTAAGGTCTGCCGAACCTTCAAGATGGTACTCGATAGCCATATCCATAAACTCAGGAGAAACCAGTGGATTATCCCCTGTGGCACGTACCACTACATCACTCTGAAAGAATGTCATCGCCATTGCATACCGTTCCAGAACATTCGGTTTGCTTCCAATGAAAAACTGCACCTCTGGATAAGGCTTTAAAACCTCACTGAGAGCCGGGTACGAATCTGCCGTTGTCGCTACAATAATTCTTCGAGCATAACGAGATAATCGCAACCGTTCAACGATATGAGCAATAAGTGGCTTTCCCTCTATGAGAGCAAGAACCTTCCGTGGTAACCTCTCAGAATCCAGTCGAGCCTGCAAAATCACATCTATTGTACGCATAGTCTTCCTCCCTATGCATTCTCTTTATTTATTATCGAAAAAATTGCCATATCCTCAAGAGGAAACCCCTCCAATTCTGAACGAAATTTTTTCCTGTGGAAAAGGGTTTGCCATATACTTCTCACGTGCTTAAAATGAAGGGTGAGTATCTTTTGAATCAAAAGAGAAAAAAGATAAGCGTTTTGCTTCCGCACAAGAGCAGGCTGCACAATGTTTCTTGCGTGAAAGAGAAGATACTCCTCATCATCCGGTGAAAACTCCATTTCCACGGGTGTATCAACCAATCGAACAACCCTCCACTGTCGCACCTGGATCACCCAAAAATCACTCTTCCATACCCTCCACCCAATTTCTGCAAGGGTATAGAGAAAATTTTCATAATCATAGAGATGAAAATCCCTTTCAAGAAACATCGTCTTGTTAAGAATAAAACAAAAATGAGGCGGATAGAGTCCAGGAGCTGCCGTTTGTGGTTTATCCCTACCCACCGTTTGAATAAAACCATGCAGAAGGATACACTTTATTTGCGAGGGCAATCCTTCATTCTTCTCGTTAAAGAGTTGTGGAATCATAATACCATACTGAGGATCATCATAGTAGAGAGAAAAGATCTCTGTTGGCAGATTTTCCAAAAGCACCGTATCATCCAAAAACATCACATGATTTGAGAAACTCTCCCTACACCCAATCTCCAACACCTCAGCAAAGGTAAGCTTCCTCTCGGGAAGAATTACCCGCAAAACGGGAAACTTTTCCATCAGTGTATCATACTGATAGGCATCTTTTTCCTCGGCTATGAGAATCAGTTCACAATTAAGATTGGATTGAAGGACTTTGTAGAGACTATTGAGAGTAGTGACAGGATTGGCAAGTGGCTTCAGATAGAGAACAATACTCAACTCTCGATTCACACGAAGAAGATGCCTCTCCTGATTACTGACCTCACTGTAGATAGGAACTACCATCGCCTTCCTTCCTTTTTGCTGATATTGATGTATCGGAAAAAATCTGAAAAGTTTGAATACAAAACCATTGCCCAAAAATCAAATTTTGTCTTATAAAATAAAATTTACAAAATATATATTCACTGAAAATTCACACTATCTTCATCATACATTCATGTTGGTAGCCTATACTTATAGAGAACTTTCTTGACAGAAAGGGAAATCTACTCTAATCTATATAAGGGAGGTTTTCTATGAGAAAACTCTATCTCACGGTTATTCTGAGCTCGCTTGCTGGTCTTCTTTTCGGTGTTGATTTGAATGCTGCGGGTGCTACTTTTCCTGAACCCCTCTATGCTGCGATGTTTAAGCAGTACACGACCCATCGTGTTAACTATCAGGGAATTGGTTCTGGTGGTGGCATTAAGCAGCTTCTGGCAAAGACGGTGGATTTTGCTGGTTCAGATGCTCCCCTGAATGAAGATGAAAAGAAACAGGCTGGGGCTGAGGTTCTCCACATTCCTGTTGCTATGGGTGCTATCGTAATGGCATACAATCTCCCTGGCAATCCCAAGCTTGTTCTCGATGGGGATACCATTGCTCAAATTTACCTTGGCAAGATTACCAAGTGGAACGATCCAGCCATTGCTGCTCTTAACCCAGGTGTGCAGCTTCCCGATCTCAACATCGTTGTTGTCCGTCGTTCTGATTCCTCTGGTACAAGCTACAACTTCACCCTCTATCTTACCAAGGTAAGCGAAGAGTGGGCAAAAGAAGTTGGCACAAGCAAGGCTCCAAAGTGGCCTGTGGGTATCGGTGGAAAGGGAAATCCTGGTGTTGCCGCATATGTAAAACAGGTTCCTGGAAGTATTGGATATGTTGAACTCGCTTATGCAAAACAAAATGGTCTTGCCTATGCTCGTCTCAAAAATGCAAGTGGTGTTGTTGTGGACGCTGACATCAAGTCAATGAGTGCTGCCATCCAGACTGTCCCTGCAGATGGGATTGTCGATGTGGTAGATTCAAAAGCAAAAGATGCGTATCCTATTGCTGCTACGACATGGATTCTCCTTTATAAAGATCTTTCCTATCTGAAGGATCAAGCTCGTGCAAAGGCTATTGTAGAAACCATCTGGTGGATGGTTCACGATGGTCAGAAGATCAATCCCACCCTTGATTATGGTCCTATTTCTGCACAGGCTATCAAGGTTGCTGAAAATCTTTTGAATTCGGTGGTATTCAATGGGAAAAAAGTTCGCTAAAAACTATGACCTTTCATCTCTGGAGAAGAGGAACCTCTTCTCCAGGGGTTTGTTTTCATTCTTTTTACTTTTTTCGGTAGGATTTGTGGCTATATTTATTCTTTTGACACTGGTGAGCCTTTTTCTGTTCTCTCTTCCTGCCTTTCGCCACAACGGATGGAATATTTTGTTTGGCACCAACTGGGATCCCAATGTTGATAGCTATGGCGGTTTGCCTTTCATTGTGGGAACATTCATCACAGCAATTCTCGCCATTCTCATTTCTCTTCCATTTTCGATTTCGCTGGCTTTGTTTTTGGGAGAGTACCAATCTGAAGGCTGGCTATCGAGTTTTCTCAAAAGTGCGGTTCGTCTTTTGGCTGGTATTCCATCGGTTATTTATGGAATGTGGGGGTTGTTTCTCCTTGTCCCCATCATCCAGAAATGGCAACTTGCTCTGGTACCGTGGGGTGTGGTGCCATTGGGAGTAGGAATCTTTACCGCGTCGTTGGTGCTTGCCATTATGATCATCCCTTATTCTACCTCCATCGCCTATGAGGTAATTCAGCTCGTTCCTCGAGATCTCAAGGAGGCAGCCCTTTCATTGGGAAGCCCTCGGTACAAAGTAGTAACAAACATTGTTATCCCCTATGCTTCCTCGGGTATTTTTGCAGGGCAGGTGCTTGCGTTTGGGCGAGCCTTGGGAGAAACAATGGTCGTCACCATGGTGATCGGTAACCTCAACCAGCTCCCCACTTCAATCTTTTCAGCGGGGAATACCATTGCTAGTGTCATCGCCAACGAATATGCGGAATCAACAGGGCTTCATACTACATCTCTCACCGAACTTGGGCTTATTCTCCTCCTTTTTACTATAGTGTTTAGCTTTGTGGGACAAAAAATCATCAAAGCCATTGCTGTGGAGAAGTAATTATGGAAACAACCAAAGTTCATCTTCGTTCCAACCAGGTCAAGGATACCGTATTTTCAGGTGTTATTCTCCTCTTCTCTCTCCTTGTTGTTGTACCACTCTTCTGGATCATGGGATATATTATCATCAAGGGAATTGGAGGTATTAGCCCTGCCCTTTTTGTTAACGATCAGAATAACGGCGGTATCCTCAATGCCATTGTGGGCACCCTTCTCATTACGGCGATTGCCACACTTATTGCCACCCCTATTGGCATTATGACAGGTATTTATCTCAGCGAATACAAAAATCGCTTCTCGGATTTTCTCCGAACTATTGTGGAACTCATCCAGAGTATTCCCTCGATTGTTTTGGGTCTACTTGCCTTTGTCTGGTTTGTGGTACCGCTTAAGGGTTTTTCCGCCCTTTCGGGGAGTATTGCTCTTGCTATGATTATGATTCCCGTTGTGGTAAAAAATACAGAGGAAAACCTCCGTCTCATTCCCGATATACTCAAAGAGGCAGCCTATGCTCTTGGTGCAACAAAACATATGGTTATTCTCAAGGTACTCCTTCCCTGTACCATGAGTGGTATTACAACAGGCGTGCTGGTAGGCATTTCGCGTATTATGGGGGAAACAGCTCCCCTTCTCTTCACAGCATTTGGTACACGTATTCTTCACTTCAATATCCTCAAACCCATGGAAACTCTTCCCACACTTATCTTCAAGTATGCCTCATCGCCCGTGGAAGAGTGGATTGCGACGGCATGGTCTGCTGCACTCCTTCTAACCCTCTCTGTTTTCATTTTGAATATTCTGAGTATGGTGGTGATAAAACGATGGAAAGTCAAACTCTAAAACCTCTCATTGAGATCAAACACCTCAACGTCTTCTACGGAGAACAACAGGCTCTGATGGATGTTTCCCTTAACTTTTATCCTCATAGTGTGCATGCTATTATGGGACCATCGGGGTGCGGCAAAACCACCCTCCTTCGTTGTCTCAATCGGATGCATGAGCTTGATCCCTCTGTACGAATTGAAGGGGATATCATCCTCGATGGAACAAGCATCTTCAGTCTGCCTGCCATGCAGATACGACGAATGACAGGAATGGTTTTTCAGCGCCCTAATCCCTTCCCCAACATGAGCATCTACGACAATGTTATCGCGGGCTACAAACTCAACAACATCCACCTGAAACGGGATGAGGCCGACCAGATTGTAGAGGAGAGCCTCAAAAAAGCCGCCCTGTGGGTAGAGGTCAAAGACAAACTCCACAAGCGTGGAACCTTCCTCTCTGGAGGGCAACAACAACGACTTTGTATTGCCCGTGCTCTTGCCATGAAACCTGAGGTGCTCCTCCTCGATGAGCCTACCTCGGCATTAGATCCAAAATCCACTGCTCACATCGAAGAACTCATCACCGAACTCAAATCCACCGTGGCTATTGTACTGGTTACCCACAATATTGCTCAGGCGGGGCGTGTTTCTGACTACACAGCATTTATGTATCTGGGCAGCCTCGTCGAGTATGGGCCAACAGAAAAGGTGTTTACCGTTCCTCAAGACAAACGAACGGAAGAATATCTCTCAGGAAAATTTGGATAGGAGAAAACCATGGGTGCAAAAGAAAAATTTGCCGATCTCAAAACAGATATTATCAAGTATGCAGGGCTTGTTGAAGAAATGGTAGAAAAAGCGATGACGGCTTTCCTTAATGGTGATAAGAACCTCGCCTCCTCGGTGATTGAATACGATGAAAGACAAAGCGACTCTTGGGAAAACAAGCTCGACGAAGCCTGTATTTCCTTTATTGCCCTGTATCAACCCGAAGCAAAGGTTCTTCGATTTACCATGATGATCTACAAAATGGCAAGCGATCTCGAACGTATTGGGGATATTGCCACAAACATTGCCAAGGATGCGGCTTCCTTTTCAGAATACGCCATTTCCTTTGATACCACTCACTACGAAACAATGAAAAACCTCACCCTGACTATGTTAAGGAAGGCAATCAATGCCTTTGTCCAAGAAAACGCCTCTCTTGCTGAAGAGGTCATCAAAACAGACACAGAGGTCAATGCCCTTCGTGATACCCTCCATGAAACCATCATCTCCAGAATGAACGAAAAGCAGGAAAATGTTCTCCCCTGGCTTATCCTCCTCAGTGTTTCCCGTCATCTTGAAAAAATTGCTGACATTACCACCAACATTGCCGAAGAAGTAATTTACATTTCCGAGGGAAGGGTAGTTAAACACCACCACCAGAAATTTTGACAAAAAAGGGCATAAATCCCTGGGTATTGTGCCACTACCACAACATTAAAAATGGAGGAGCATTGTAAATCTTGCTGCTCCTTACTTGTCTCACCGTGGCTTGTCCCCTAGGAGAAAAACTAAAACCAAGACAGAGCAAAACCAATCTGTGCTCCTTATGTATCGCACCTTACCGGTGAAAGCCCCTTTTTTGTTTGGCTACGGAAAACACGCCAAAACAGAATACTGAGACGAGGAAACAGCAAAACCAAATGTTCCTTCTCATTTTTCTCCCCTTGAGGGAAACTGTTATTTCCCTGTTTCAGCGATGAAGGAGCCATCATACCCAAGAAAGCGGAAAAAGGAAAGGATATTAGTGGAAAAAGACAAAAAATTTCCCCAACCTCTGGACAAAAAGCCTTTCCCTCTTTACAATAAGGTGAAAGATCCTTAAGGAGTGGGTATGGGAGATCGTCGTTATCCGGTTTCATTAAAGAATATTACTAATCTTCAGACACTTATAACCTCTATTGATGATACACTCAAAGGCCATATTGCTTTCATCAGTCCGGGCTCGGGGTCTTTTGAGCGTATGGACTATCCTCACGTCAAAGAGAGTACTGCAGCCCTCATTCGAAGCCTCCAAACTCTGGGGGTTGCAAAAGGAGACAAAATCGCTCTCCTCTCTGAAAACCGTAGTGAATGGGCTCTCGTATACCTTGCCGCTGTCTCTATGGGAGCTATTATTGTGCCGCTCGATATCCTTCTTACCCCAGAAGAAATCAACAATCTCCTCAAAGACAGTCAACCCAAGGTCTCCTTCCTCTCTGCAAGCCAAAAAAACCGCTTCTCACAGCCTGAAGAACTCCCTGTTTCGTTCTTTGTTCTCTTCGATCCCATTGATGAAACCAAACACATCCAAGAAAAGAACCAAGCTCAAAACCTCATTTCACAGCTATTATCCCTCAGCATCCTCCCCAAAAAAATTCAAAAAACTATCCTTGAACACAAGGAAAACCTTTTCCTTACCGATAACGGCGAGCTTCTCATCAAGAATGAACGCTTCCACGACTTCACAACGCTCATTGAAGCAGGGAAGCAGATTATTACAGAGGGATGTGAAGAGTCTTCTCTCTTTCCTCCTCTTTCCTCTGACGATCCGGCAGCCCTTATTTATACCTCTGGAACCACGGGGAAACCAAAAGGGGTTCTCCTCTCCCATGGCAACCTTGCTAGTAATGTTCACGACATACAGATGCTCGAACCATTCAGTCCAAACTACCGATGGGTAACTCTTCTTCCCCTCCATCATACCTTTCCAACGATAGGGGGGCTTCTCGTTCCTTTCTTCACACGAGGAACTATCCGATTCGTGGCTTCGCTTCGCACTGATGTTATTATTTCTGCCTTTAAAGAAACACGTGTTACCAGTACGATTATCGTTCCCCTCTTTTTGGAAAAAATCTACAAAAATATCCTCAAAACCGTCAGCGAAAAAATTTTCTCGTTCGCTTTCTTTTCAAGAGCATGTTTCACTTCTCTCGCTTTTTCTACCGCCTTACTCACATCAATATTGGCAAGATTCTCTTTCGTGGTGTTCGGAATCAGCTTGGGCTTGCCGATCTTCGCTTCTTCATCTGTGGTGGAGGACCTATTGCTAAAGAGATCCTCATCGGCCTCAACACCCTTGAAATCTATGTAGTTCAAGGGTATGGACTTACAGAAACATCCCCTGTACTCACCTGCAACAACTACACTGTTAATCGCTTTGGCTCCGTAGGATATGCCCTGAAACATGTTACTCTCAAGATAGACAATCCCGATAAACGAGGACAAGGAGAGATCCTTGCTCGTGGACCAAATGTCATGAAAGGCTATCTCAACAATCCAGAAGAAACAGCAAAGGTGATTGATAAAGATGGCTGGTTCCACACCGGTGATATAGGCTACATTGACAAACAGGGCTTTCTCTGGATTACAGGGAGAATCAAAAACATTATCGTCACCGCAGGTGGAAAAAATGTCTATCCAGAAGAATTGGAAAACCTTCTTTCCCAGAGTGATTATATCGCTGAGGTAGCGGTTATTGGTCGTAAAGACTGGGAAAATCGTGGAGAAGTGCCTTATGCCATTATTTATCCCAATATGGAGGCACTCCAGAAGATCACAAACACCAATGAAAAGAATTTCGACGAAGAAAGTCTCTACGAATTCTTTGGAAATGAAATCAAACGTCTCACTGCTGATCTTCCTGCCTACAAAAAAATTGTAGACTTTGAACTCATCTATGAAGAGCTTCCCAAAACCTCATCCAAGAAAATCAAACGATTCCTTCTCCAAGCATCCAAAACCTTGAAACGCAAATAGAGCATAAAAAAACGGGGAGTTGGAAAAACTCCCCGTTATCATTAGTAGTGCTTTTCTGCGTATCCTACCCAACCACCAGCCTCTATGAGGGCTTTTTCAAACCCTCCAAGGGTATAGCGGTAGGTTTTTCGCACCCCATCTGCCTCAAGCACAACCTCGGCTGGATCAATAGAGATCTTGGCATAGGTTTTTTTGTGGGCAAACTCTCGAAAGATTTCGTCAATAGCTTCCTTGGGAAGCTCAATAGCAAGCATGCCACCATTGAACATATTTTGACGGAAGATTCTGGCAAAGTTCTCCGCTATCACCGTATAAATGCCATTCACCTCCAAAGCCCACGGTGCATGCTCTCGTGAAGAACCACACCCAAAGTTTGCCCGTGTCACAATCACAGACTTGCCAGCAAGGTCCCTCTTGGCATCAAAGCCTTCCAGTTTGAGATCCTCAAGACAATACGGTTTCAGTGCCTCTTTGGAAATTTCTGTGAGATACTTTGCTGGGATGATCTCATCTGTATTAATATCACTTCTATCCAAAAACAAAACTTCTCCATCGAATTTTCGCATAAAATTCCTCCTTACTTGCCTTTATAGAAAGGGGAATTGGTAATTTTCCCAGCAATGGCTGATGCCGCTGCTGTCGCGGGACTCATGAGGTGAACCATCCCCCCCTTCCCCATACGACCGTAGAAGTTGCGGTTGGTCGTTGCCGCACAGACCTCTCCCTCAGCCAGCACACCATTTGACATACCGAGACACGCGCCACAGGTTGGATTAGTAATCGAAAAGCCAGCCTCATAAAAGATCTTCAAAATCCCCTCTTCCATTGCCTGGAAGTACACCTCAGGGGTTGCAGGAGAAAGAATACCACGCACAGTGGGTGCGATCTTATTCCCTTTGAGTACTTCTGCTGCAATTCGCAGATCCTCCAACCGACCATTGGTACAGCTTCCGATGTAAACCTGATCAATGGGTGTACCCTCCATCTCGCGAACAGGCTTCACCTGATCCGGTTTATATCCATAGGTTACCATGGGTTCCAGATTGGAAAGATCGTACTCCAATACCTTTTCATAGTGGGCATCAGGATCAGAAATCCACTTTTGAAAGTCTTTGAGGGCTGCTTCCTTGGATGGATATTCATCCTTGATAAATTTCCAGAGATACTCCACCGTTGTCATATCAGGATAACAAATACCACTGGTGCCCCCCGCCTCAATCGCCATGTTGGAAAGCGTCATTCGACTTTCCATGGACATTGCATCCACAATAGGACCCGTAAACTCCATCACATGATCTGTCGCTCCATTCACAGAAATCTGTGAGATAATGTAAAGAATCACATCTTTTGCATAAACGCCTTGGGGCAATGTACCCTTTAGCACAAACTTGATGGTCTTTGGGTATTTGAAGGCACAAACCCCCTTCAAGATCCCCACCTCAAGATCGGTTGTTCCTACCCCAGCAGCAAATGCTCCAAAAGCCCCATGAGTACAGGTATGAGAATCCCCCATGATAATAGTATACCCTGGTCGAACAAAACCCTGTTCAGGAAAAAGGGCATGGCATACTCCATTGCGCCCCACATCAAAAAAGTCTTTGATGTTGTGCCGTCGAGCCCATTCCCGCAGAATCTTGTGCTGGGTTGCTGTCTTGGAATCCTTCGCAGGTGTTACATGATCAATCACGGCCTTGATCCTCGTGGGATCAAAAACGCGATCAAGTCCACGATTCTGCAGATCAAGAATAGCAACCGGCGTGGTAATCTCGTGGCAGAAAACCATATCAAGACGCAATACATACACACCCTCATAGGGGTTGTCCACCAAATGGGCATCAAAAATCTTTTCTGCAATCGTTTTTCCCATAGCATCCTCCACTATCTATCATCGCCTCGGTGGCGTAACTATCCAATACGCTTTGAGTGGCACCTCTCCAGTATTCCGTAACACATGGGGAACATCAGCATCAAAGGCAATACTATCCCCTGCCTGAAGGCTATACTTCTCCCCTGAAAGCACCAACTCTCCCTTTCCTTCGATAATAATTCCCCATTCCCTTCCTTTATGACCGTAGGCATAGTTTCCCTTCTGTCCATGAACAGGAATCTCCAAAGCATACCCCTCAACCCCTTCCCCCTCTCGTTCACCTGCAAGCGAAGCAAGTCGCTCATAACGCGTTCCATCGATCAGCACCGTCTGCCTCTCATTCCCTTTGACAAGCGAGAGTGGACGAGAACGCTTCCAATCCTGAAAGATATAATCAATATCAACATCCAACGCCTCAAGAAGAGAAAGCAAGGTATCAATCGCAGGAGAAACCTTGTTTCGTTCAATTTGTGAGATAAGACTCTCACTTACTCCAGCCTTCTCAGCCACCTCTCTCAAGGTAAGCCCACGCCTCTCCCGAACCAACCGAAGCTTTTCCCCAAAGGCAAACTTCATTTCAATCTCACTAAAAATACTTGAGTATATTTTAAGATAATCCACAGCGTTTGTCAAGCCCCTCTCCTCTTTTTTTGAAAAATTTTCAAAATGATGGTATACTATACTTTGAAAAATTCACTCCATACAAAAGGAATGGCTATGAAATACATCCAAAAATCCCTCCAGTTCCTTGCCTTGGTTTTGATTGATGCTGCAAGCTATTTTGTTTCGTTGGCTCTTGCTGTCTTCTTGAGAGAAAACATCGCAAAGTTTTTCTTTGAAAATCTGCCCTCGTTTAATTTCCAATACAGTTATTTTGCCTCCATTCTCTGGCTTCCTCTCGTGTTTTTCTTCACCTTTGTTTTCTTTAAGCTCTACCAAAGACACTTCTCCTTCTGGGAAGAAACCGAAAACATCCTCAAAGCAATTTTCCTTGCTATTATCATCATCTTCTTTGTGATCAGCATCCGAAAACTCTATGGTGATTTCTCTCGTCTCACCATAATCTTTTTGGGAATAGTGAGTTGTTTCTTTTTCCCACTCTTTCGCTACATTGGCAAGAAAATTCTCGGAAAGTCTGGTATTTGGAGAGAAGATGTGCTCATCCTCGGAGATGAAACCATAGCTGCCGAGTTTGCAAACCGACTCAAACAGGACTTCTTTCTCGGTTTTCACCCCATTGCCCTTTTGAATGTAGGCTCGAAACGACAGAAAAAACACAATACTCTTTCTTCCCTTCCAGTGTACTATGAAACCGACATTGCTTTATTTCTCAGAAGGCTTGGAACAGATACCGTGTTTATCATTACCAAAACCTTCAGTGAAAAAACCCTTTCTCATCTTGCCGCACAAGCCTACAGTAGTGCAAGAAATGTTATTTTTGTTCCCCTTGATTACCCCGTGGCACTCTTTAACGCCGAAACCCATTATTTATTAAAAGAGCGTCGCTATCTCATCTATGCAAAAAACAACCTCAACCGCTGGTGGAACCTCGCCATAAAACGAACAATCGACATAGTGGGATCACTCTTTGGCCTTATTGTGCTCTCTCCGCTTCTTCTCACTGTTGCCCTCATCATCAAGCTCACTTCTCCGGGAAAGGTTATCTTCAGCCAAGAACGTATCGGTAAAAACGGCAAGCGTTTTCGTATCTACAAATTCCGAAGCATGTACCCCGATGCAGAAGAACGCCTAAAACACATTCTTGCAACTGATCCCGAAGCACGAGCCGAGTGGGAAACCAAACGCAAACTCTCCAATGATCCGCGTATTACCCCCATAGGTAAATTCATTCGAAAAACAAGTATTGATGAGCTTCCCCAGCTTATTAATATCCTCAAAGGGGATCTGAGTATTGTAGGTCCACGACCTGTATCCGCAGAAGAAATCGAAACATTCTACAAGGAAAACCGCGTTTATTACTACACCGTTCGTCCGGGACTCACGGGTTTGTGGCAGGTATCCGGGCGATCAAACACAGATTACAACTACCGTGTTCAAACAGATGCCTGGTATGTGGAAAACTGGTCACTCTGGCTGGATATGGTGATCATTCTCAAAACCTTTGAGGTTATCCTCAAACGTGAGGGAGCTTATTAAGGCTTTTCCGCTTCTTGTCTTACCAGAGACTCGTACAAGGGCGTCTCTCGAAAGTCCTCTAATGTTATTTTCCCAGAGGCAATAAGAGCCCCAGCCCTTTTTTCCATACCCGGTATCTGTCGAAGTTCGTGAAAAGACAGCTTCTCTCTCTCAACAGGATAGCTTAGCCCAATGAGAGATCGTTCCCGATGATTTATTACCAAAGCCTCAAGACGTGTTCCCAATGGATACACGCGGGGAAGATTCACAGTAATCGGATAGGTGGCAAGCTGCCGAGCAAGACTCCATTCGCCACGGTGTCCCTCTACCATGAGATCACAAAGGACAACACCGATAGGAAAGACTCTCTCAAGCATAACACTATCAACCTCATCTCGAATCTTTTCTCTATAGAGGCGAAACGCAGCCTCAATCTTGACATCCCTATGCATGCGAAGTTTAGCAAGAGGTGTCTCAGGTGTAATCTTGAGCTGTCGGATATTGATACGGCGAAGGAGAAGATTTTCTTCAAGAACACGGCACAAGAATTCATAATTCAGACGAAACGTCTCTCTTCTCTCCCCAGGCAAGCCATGAATGAGATTAATCCCTGGTAAAAGCTTTGGAATTCCCTGGACTCGTACCCCACCAATCTGATTCACCAACCTTATGGCTTCAAACACCTGCTCCGGGGATGCTTTGAGATGGTTGGCTTTTACCACCTCTGGATCGGCGCTTTCCATACCAAAGGCAGCTACATCACCAGCTGTATTATAGCGAACAATGGTCTCAAGAATTTGAGCAGACTCATCAGGAAAACGCGCGATTGTCCCCGGGTTCATGTTATCAAGGTGAAGGGTTTTGAGATCAGGGGCTGCCTCCCTCAGAGCCGAATAGAGACTCTCCAACCTCTCAGGAACAGGCCGAAAAAAACCATCCCTCTCGTAAGAAAAATCTGCCTGATAACTCAAAATATCTGCCTGTTTCCCCAGTCGAAAATAGCGACATCCGAGGTTAAAAAGCCGTCTCACTTCCTCCTTTAAGGAAGCAATGGACCGAAACTCAACGTCAAACAATCCCTCCAAACAAAAAGAACAATGCACTTTTCGCGGACATCCCCTACCTGTTTCCAGTTCAATCATGACAAAGGGAAAGGATGGATGCTGAAGAACAATTTCAGTCCCGAAAACAGCAAACTGTTCCCACTCTTCCAGACTTCGGTAACGATCACGAGGAACACCCCCTCTGGCTACGTCTGCCACTGCGGCTTCAATATCCCTCTCAATAAGAAACACATGAGGAGCATCAACCATTTTTTCGATACTTTTTGGACCACCCCAAAGAATCTGCTTTTTCCGATAGTAATGGAAAAGATGTTTTATCTCCTCGTGGGTAATGGGTTTACCACCCAAATACTTTCCCGGAACGGGGTTTCCAGAAATCACAACCACAACATCAGCATCCGGCCACGAAGACTCCTGTCGCAATTGATCGATTGTGCGATAAACAATCTCATGCCCTGTCGCTGTTATGATGGCGCCAGCAACATAGCGTACATAGGGCGAAATATAGGGGGGTACGCCCAGAGCTGTAGGCTCATCCACATAACCGTCAAGGATAAGAAAACGCACTACAACCCCTTATCAAGATTTAGCGTATTTGGATTACCATCTAAATTCCAGTTTCCCCCATTATCAAAGTTGAAATTCGAGGGCACCTGGTTGGTGAGAAGATGAATCTCCTCCTGCTGTTGTACAGAAGCCTCAGAGGTATGCTTATCACAGGTACGAGAAGGCACTGTTGTACGTAAAAACAATTCTCCGATCACATCAGGACAATAGGGTGTCGGTAACAATCCCGTATCCGCGCACACCCCTACTCGAACAACATCAGAAGGTTGAGAAAACCCCAGAGGAGGGTTCTTTTGACTCACATCTCGCATATAGTTCATCCAAATAGGAGCAGCCACAACTGCCGCGGCTCGATGACGCCCCAACGCCTTCCGATAATCATCAAAACCCACCCACACAACCGTAGCCAAGTTTTTGGTAAAACCTGCAAACCAAGCATCCTTCCAGTTGGGAGTGGTACCTGTCTTTCCACCCGCTGGATAATTGAATCCTGCAGCTGTTGCTGCCCCTGCTCCTGTACCATGATACAGCACGGTACTCAACATATCTTGCATGATATAGGCAGCCCCCTCAGAGAGGATCTGTTGACGGTTGCTCTTGTTAAGGTCTCGTTCCATCTCAAAATCTGCCACCACACGACCGTAGCGATCTTTTACCTGTCGAATGGCAAGTGGCCTCACCCACTCTCCATTGTTAGCAATCGTAGCAAACCCCTGAGCAACCTGGATAGGCGTAAAAGTTCCCACTCCCAATGCAAAGGCAAGCGACGGTTGAACATTCTTTCGAACATCATTCACCGTTGTTCCCAAAAGCCCAGCAATCATGTTTGCCGTTGCCTCATATCCTACTGTCTGCATAAGCTTTTGCCAGATCTGAATAGCAACAAGGTTCACAGAATACTGGAGAGCTGTCCGCACCCGAATCTCACCCCGAAAGGTTCCCTCATAGTTTCGTGGAATCCAAGGATTGCCAGCACCATCCTGAAAAACCTTTGGAGCATCATCAAACACACTCGCTGGAGTAATAATCTTTTTCTCTATAGCAACTGCATAGTAAACAGGTTTGAAAAGCGAACCCATCTGACGGCGAGCCTGAACAGCACGATTAAACTGGTTGTAGGAAGAAAAGTCCTTTCCGCCAACCATAGCCTCTATATACCCCGTTGAGGGTTCAATAGAGACAAGAGCTCCCTCCACCTGATCCTGACGAGCAGTTTGAATACGATTGGGATTCAAACGATCCCTCAAAAGCAGATTCACCTGTTCCGCACCCAGACCATACGAAACAAGATACAAAACATCCTCATAATCCCTGAGAGCAGCGTCCAAACTATCCTGAATCTTGGCAAACCCCACATAGACCTGGGGAAGACCCAAATAAAGCCCAAGAGCATCAACAATATCAGCATAATTTTCCTGAAGGGCTCGCCTCATACTCTGGTTATAGGCATCATAGATAAACTGTTCGTTTGACACAGCTGCTTTCACATACTTCTCAGCAAGAATCTGTTTGTCCAGATCAAGGGTAGTATAAACACTATACCCTGCCGTATAGAGGTTTTCCTTCCCAAAACGATCCTCGAGAATCTGACGAACATACTCCACAAAGTAGGGAGCGTATGCACCACTACTCCGCTGAACAATAACAGAATCAGCCTTCACATAGAGATGAAGATTATTCCAAAAATCCTCATACGCTTCATCAGCCTGACTCTTGGTGATAAACTTCATCTCAACCATGGCATTCAGCACTTGTCTATGTCTTTTTCGAGCCTGCTCTGGCCGAAGAAGAAGCGAATACCCCTCGGGCATTTGTACCATTCCTGCAAGCATTGCCGACTCCGCTAGAGAGAGATCCTTAGCGTGCTTGCCAAAATAAAACTGGGAAGCCGTTTCAACACCATAACAGCCATGCCCTAAATATACCTCGTTAAAGTACATTTCCAGAATCTCTTCTTTGGAGTACTTTTTCTCAATCTGCATGGCATACCAGAGTTCAACAATTTTACGAAAAATACTCCGCTCCCCAGAAGTATACAATCTCTTGGCAAGCTGCTGCGTAATCGTTGATCCACCCCGAGCACGTTTCCCCAACAAAGGGTCAATCAAAGCACCACGAATCATGGCAAAGAGATTAAATCCCTTGTGCTCAAAAAACTTGTTGTCTTCTATTGCGACAATAGCCTGAATCAAAGTCTGCGGCATATCCTTATAGGAAATAATCTCTCGCTTCTCTCGATAAAACTCGGCTATAAGCTTGCCGTTTCTATCATAAACTTTGGTAGGAATAGCATAGGTAGAATAGGACTCAAGCGGTTTAATATCCGAAAGCTCATGAAAAGTAATCGTAATCTGTGCAATCACGATGCCGCTCACAATCCCGATGAGAACAAGAAGAGTATAAAAAACCGTTTCCAACTTTGGCAACGGCAGTTTCTTCCGCCATTGGTGCAGGTGCCGTCTGAAACTCATACCTCACTCCCTCTTCTCATGAAAACTTTTACCAGTTTTTTATTGTAAAGCAAAAAAGAAAAACTCGCAATTTATTCCATTGCAAACGTGCTGCGGTAACAAAAATGTTTGCCAACAAAAAAACTATCCGCTTTTTTTGTCCATGGGCGGTAAAAAGCTTGCCAAGAAAACGCCCTCCAGGCTCTTACCTTGTCTCAGTTTTCTTCAACAAATGGCATAATATTACAAAAAACTTGACACAGAATATTCCCCCTTTATAATGAAAAAAACAAGGAGGTCGCTATGCTCGCCGACATCCTCGAGCAGAGAAGAAGTTACCGCTCCCTTGAAAAAATCCCCATCGAAAGGAAAACCCTCTTCCAACTTGCCATCCATGCCTCACTTATGCCTTCGTGCTTTAACAACCAGCCATGGCGATTTGTATTTATTTCTTCACCAGAGCAGCTTGAAAAACTCAAAACTACCTACAGCAAAGGTAACGAATGGGCATACAATGCATCCTTTGTTGTAGCTGTTGTAACCCGAGACAGTGATGACTGCCAGCTTCAGGGCAAGACCTACGCCGGCTTTGATACAGGCATGTCAGTAGGAGCCATGCTCCTCAGTGCTACAGAAATGGGACTGGTACTCCATCCTATCGCTGGATTTGACACCGAAAAAGCAAAAGACATCCTTGGCATTCCCAAAGATTTTACCCTGATAACACTCCTTATCGGTGGCAAGAAAAACCCCATGATTCTTCCCGAACTCACAGAAAAACAAAAAGAAGCCGAACTCCAACGTCCTCCTCGAAAGAAACCCGAAGAGTTCGCCTTTCTCAACAGCTGGAACACCCCTCTCAGAGAAACTGATAGCGATATTTCTTCACAAACTTAAACGGAGCATAACTCATCTTTGCCTTGCGAAGCCCCTCAATACCAAGATCCTGCTCACGATTCACAAAAAGAAAAGAGGGGGCTATGTAATGGATCGCCATCTGTTGATTAATCATCTGATAACAACCCACAAAACGAGTATCTGCCTTTTCAAAATGCGTGACAAAAGTTGTCTCATTAAGCTTTTCACCAAAACTAAAGGCAACCACCTCCCCATCCACAACCAGAACCCCACCAGCCACGCCCAGCAAGAAAGCATTCTCCAGCACCAAAGCAATCGCCTCTCGTTCCGCCTGTATACCACGGTCATTCTCCTTTCCCTCTCCCCAACGTGCCAAAAGACGCTCACATCCCTCCAACCAGTGTTTTTCGTAGGGGAGAAACTGCCAGTTGGGATATGCCTCATGAAACTTCCGCACAAAAGCCCGCTTCCCATCCAGCCTCCACCCCTTTAACTCAGCAAGCAGATGAGACTTGTACACATAATCAAAATGCTCCCTCTCCGCCACAACATGACCACCCCTTGGAAGAAACCGTTTCGCCCATTCAGGTATACGAACAATAGCATCAATTCCCTCACTTGCTGCCATCTCATTCATGGCAACAAATGCCTTTTCACAATCAGAAAACCCAACAGGGGGAAGAAACACCCTTCTTCCTCCCTCTTCCTTAACCAAAAGAGCCCCTTCCTTCCATTCCATCCACTGAATTTTTTGACTTTTTCCCCACACAAAGAGATTGGTAAAGGTGAACTCAGAGATTTTCGGTTGCATCATGAAAAACCACTGATCGAAACGAGCTTTATCCTCAAGACGAATCTCTCGAAATTCCATTCAGTTTTTCCTCCACAAAACATCATCCATCCATTTCCGATAGGCACCAAAAATACCCAAAAAAGGAACAAAGACTATCTCCGGCACCTCATAGGGGTGGTGCTCTCTCACAAGTTTCTCAAGCCGAGAAAAAAAGCGCCTCTTCGTTTTCATCATCAGAAGAATCTCTGATGAATGCTCCCTCTTCCCCTGCCAAATATAATAAGACTTGATGGGAACCATCTGAACACAGGCTGCAAGACGACTCTCAAGCACACAATCAACAAGCTCATGGGCTTTCTCTTCACTATCCACAGTAACCAAAACCATCCCATATCGCATGAAAACCTTCCTCCAATGCTATAAGTATAACAAAAAAAGCTTCATTTTACAAAAAATTTCTTCTTCAACAACCAAAAGGTTTTCATGCCAACAAAAAAGAACGAAAATCTTTTTGTTTCTCAAACTGAAAAAATAAATAACAACGAGAGAAAAAATTTTCTCCAACTTTTTTATATTTTCTCTTCAAAAGCTTGACAAAACAAATCCATTACATATAATAAACAGTGAAATTTGAAAGGAGGAATCCTATGAAAAAATCTGCGCTCGTGTTCAGTATTGTCAATTTTCTTCTTGCTGCTGCCACCATTACCATCAATATCCTTGCCAACGCCTTGCCCTTGAACGGCAAAAACACAGGTGTTCTCTCTGATCAATACCCCAATCTCTTTGTACCCACAGGACTCACCTTTTCCATATGGGGTCTCATCTTTGTGTTATTTATCGTGTTTGTTGGCTTTCACCTCTATGAATCCATAACGCATCCCGATGCCGCTCAAAAACACATCCCCATTCAGAGTGGATTTGCTCTTTCCTGTGTCTTTAACATGGCGTGGATTTTTGCATGGCACTATGAAAAAGTGGTACTTTCTGTTATCATTATGCTTGCTCTCCTCCTCACTCTTCTCTTCACCTTTGTCCAACAACAGAAAATCAAAGCCCATGGTCAGATTAGCCTCCTCAGCACTATTCCTATTGATATCTATACGGGATGGATCACCGTGGCAACCATAGCCAATATCACAGCCCTCCTCGTTCACCTTGGCTGGAACGGCTGGGGTATCGCTGCCGATGTGTGGACAAATCTGCTCATTGCCGTTGGAACACTGATTGGAATCACGGTGCTGATCCGCTACCAAGCCATTGCCTACACATTGGTAATCGTTTGGGCTTGCCTTGGAATCATCATAAAACGAAGTTCCACAGAACCTATCTACAATTCCATTATTATCACCTCTTGGGTGGCTATAGCCATACTCATCATCATGATACTGCAAACCATATTCGTTCTCACCAGAAAGAAAACCGCCAAGTAATTTTTCACATAAAGGAGGTTGTATGAATATCTCTCTTCTTCTTGTTATCGGAGGAATTATTGTATTTCTTCTTGCGCTGACAACGTTTCTCATTGGGCTTCGTATTCTCCCCGGTGGTATAACGTGGCATAAACGCCTCGCTTGGGTTACCATAATCTTTGGCGCACTCCATGGACTGGGTGGGATTCTTAATTTTCTGGGACTTCTTCCCTTTTAGCATCTTGCCACTAAAAAATGCGTTACCATATATGGCTTCTGAACGCAGCAGAATCGCTTTTTAGCCCTCTTGCGATTCGCAAGAGGGTGGAACGTATACTCTCTTCTGTTGTGTGGGAAACGCGATCGGTAGGAGATCGTATCACGCAGAACCTCATGCCCGATGAAGAGTACTTCGTTCCCATTGCCATCAAATGCCTTGGAAACCAATGGGAAAACCACTCTCTTTCCCCTGAAGGAAGGTCTATCCTCAAAGAGATAGAATACCTCTACTTTCGCCAATGGAAACTTCCTCCATGGCAAAGCTTTTGGGATCAGAGTTCGCCTTTTCGGTCGATGAAAACCCCTCCAGGGGTAGGATACTTTCAAATCATCCAACAAAACCACCGTATTGGGGATAAGCATATCCTGATTGGCTACAGCCAAGGAGGTGTTGTAGCACGCTTTCTTGCCTTTCTTGACGAGTATGTTTTTCAAACCCACATGATCGATGCCGTCATTACCATTGCCAGTCCACTGAAAGGTTCACCACTCGCATCACCCACAAACAAAGAAACTATCACCGATGCGCTCATCAAAATCATCTTAGAATTTTTTTCCTTTTATGAATACTACGATGGAAAGACTGGCTTCGTTCGTGTTCTCAAAAGACTGCGTTTGATCAAATTTCAGGACATAGATAACCTCCTCAGCGACTGGATTGCGGATAGTAGGGACCTCGCATCCCTTCACCCCTACTATGCCACCATTGGGAACTACCTCTCTACCTTTCAAAAATGGCTCTCTGGTCTCCATGGTGACCGTGAAAGTGCCTTCTGGGAACTCAATCCCTCTCGAATCCTTTCTCCCTTCTCTGTTCTCTCCCTCATCCAAAAACCGCTATTAGCAAAAAGAGCTACCATCGTCACACAAAATCACTCTGTAGAAGAAATTGCAAAAGACTACTTTGCCCTTTCTTTAGGCTCATGGATATACCCTTTCTGGAAATGGGCACGTCCCTGGTTGCTTTCACGAAAATTCGGTGGGCAAACACTTGCATCCAATCTCAATGCCATCCAGACAACCTACGATACAGAACTCATCGGCTGTTTTCCACCCTATCATCACGATTTTATGGTGCCATCAAACCTCCAGTCTATTGATGAAGAAACCTCGCTTGGCATTTACCCTCTTCCCAGGGCTAATCACCTCAACGGAAAAAATCCCTCCTCCCCCGGTGGACGAGCCATTCTTCAGGCTCTTTATAGTATTCTTCAGGATTATCAAAAATGCCAGAAATAACCCTGAGATTTTATGGCTACCTCAGCGAGATAGCATCGACACAAGAAACAACCATTTCCCTTCCCATTCTTCCCTCTGTGAAACACCTCCTCGAACACTGTGGTATCCCACATACAGAGATTGATCTCGTAGTATGTGATGGTGAAACCCTCCCCCTTCATGCCCATCCTCCCGAAGGAAGTCGCCTCGCCATCTATCCCCGCTGGCATACCCTGCCCATAGAACACAACCACCAAATCCCCGATCCCATTCGTTTTGTGCTTGACGTCCATCTCGGCAAACTCGCTCGTCTCCTTCGAATGATGGGATTTGACACCCTCTATGAAACCCACTTCTCAGACCAAAAGCTCATCTCTCTTAGCCAAACCCAAAAGAGAATCCTCCTCACACGAGACAAGGGCATTCTTTACCACAATACTGTTACCTATGGCCATTGGGTACGATCACAAGACCCCCTCAAGCAACTCAAGGAAATCCTCGACCTCTATGAGCTCTTTCAAAAAATCCAGCCCTTCTCCCGTTGTCTCGTCTGTAACGGTGAACTTCAAAGTATTGAAAAGTCCAGCATCCTCCACCTTCTTCCTCCCCGTGTCCAATCCTGGTGCAGTGAGTTCTGGCAGTGTAACCAGTGCCAACGAGTCTATTGGAAGGGGAGCCACTACGACCATATGCAAACCACCATCTCCCACATTCTTCGCTCACCACTTGACAAATAACAGCTTTCCATGTATATTTTTTATATGAAAAGCTTTGAATCACTTGATGCCGTTATCAAACCCGAAGAGATACACTCTCTTCCCGAACTCCCTGGTGTCTACCTCATGAAAAATGAAAAGGGAGAAATCATCTACATCGGCAAAGCCATCAACCTTCGGAAACGGGTTTCCTCCTACTTTCAACGAGACGACAAAACACTCAAAACAGCCACCATGGTTTCTCAAATTCACGAGATTGATTACATCACCACACGAAACGAAACAGAAGCCCTTCTCCTCGAAGCCAATCTCATCAAGCAACATCAACCCCGCTACAATGTCGTCTTCAAAGACAACAAATTTTATCCTTTTATTAAAATCACAACAACAGAAAAATTTCCAAGAATTGTCTTCTCCCGTGATCAAAAGAAAGATGCCAACCTTTACTTCGGCCCCTATACCAGTGCTAACACCGTTCGCCAGTACATCGACCTCGTTCAACGTCTCTTTCAGCTTCGCACCTGCCGTGAACTTCCCTCTCGAGAATGCCTGAACTACCACATTCACCGCTGCAGCGGCCCCTGTATCCACAAAATCAGCGAAGAAGAATACCGAGAACAGGTAGAAGGGGCGATTCGCTTTCTTCAGGGGGATTACCAAGCTCTCATCAAAGAATTCGAAGAACAAATGTGGAATGCTTCACGACGCCTGCTCTTTGAAAAAGCCCAGCTCTACAAAGAACGCATTCAGATTATCCGAAACCTCGAAGAAAGCCAATCCGTTCACCTCAACACTACCTTTAGCGCCGATCTCCTTGTTCTCGTTACCCGTGAAACTAAGGCCGTTGCCGTAGTAAGCATCATTCGTAACGGAAAAATGGTAGGAAAACAAAGCTACAGTAGTGATATCACCGACCAGACTAACGAAGAAATTCTGGAGCAATTTCTCTTTTCCTACATCCCTGAATACAACCCTCCCCTCGCCATTCTCTCCAAGGAATGGGAAAATATTCTCCCTCAACTCCAAGCCACACTTGCCACCATGGAACTTCATACCACCATTCGGCTCGCTGAAACACAAGAAGAGCACTCCATTCTCCATCTCACACAGGAAAACGCCAATCTTCATCTCATGCAAATCCTCTCACGCGTAGAAACATCACAGGCATTGTATGAACTCCAGGAAGTACTCGAACTCGAAACACTCCCCATGAGAATTGAAGGCTTCGATATCGCCAACCTCTTCGGAGAACAGGCTGTTGCCTCGCTTGTCTCCTTCTATGCTGGAAAACCTGACAAATCCAACTACCGTCACTTCAAGATCCGATTCAAAAAGACCCCAGATGATTTTGCCATGATCCATGAAGCCGTTTACCGACGCTACAAAAGACTCCTTGATGAGCAAAAAGAGCTTCCCGACCTCATTGTCATTGACGGTGGAAAGGGTCAGTTAAACGCAGCCCTTTCAGCACTTGCCGAACTCCACATCTCCCTTCCTGTTGTTTCTCTTGCAAAAAAGAACGAAGAGATCTACACCCCCTACCAAAGCGAACCGATTGTCCTCCCCAAAAACTCTCCCGCCCTTCATGTCCTTCAGCGAGTAAGGGATGAAACCCACCGTTTTGCCAACACCTTTTACAACAAACTCAAAAGCAAAGATCTTCTCTCCTCTCTCTTTGATGGCATCCCAGGCATAGGGCCAAAACGCAAAAAAATCCTCACCCAGAAGCTCTTCTCTCAAGAAAACATCGACTTCACCACAGAAGAACTTCTCGCTCTTGGGATTCCTCCCAGTGCTGTCGAACAGATCTGCGAGCGAATCAAAACATATCAGAACGAAAGAAATAAACACTCAACCCCTGATTAAGGCCTCGTATAGATGAAATGAAACTCCACTGTGATACCATCGGGAGAACGAAGCTTTTCTGGTAAAGGACCATAGTTTGTCGTGTGCTTGATAGCTTGAAGCGAAGCCTGATTGAGAGAATCGTAGCCAAATTCTTTCGTTACCTGCGCGTCGATGAGATTTCCCTCATTATCCAATCGGAAGGTTACCGTGACAATACCATTGGCCATAATACCCCTATAGTACTGAAAAATGGGGAAATAAATCTGCCAGTTGCTTGCAACCGTCCGCTGAATCTGTTTAAAATAAGGAGCATAATCCACAGCCTCACTCTCAAGGGCTATCTGCCCACTTGATGTCATTTGCACCACAGGCCTTTTTTCAGGATTATACAAAAGGGGAGCCGCCTGCATAGGGGGTGAAAAAGAAGCAACATTCTCTTCCCTCTTTTCATCTCTCTGTGGAAGAGAAAAAGGTTTTTCCTCTGCCCCAGGTGCGTTATATTCCTCCTGTGAAGCAAGGGGACCTTGTGAACGGGAATCCCTATCGGAGAGTTTTGACTTTTTCTGAGGGGGCTGCTGTGTCGCATGAGGGTTGTCAATAAGAAATGTTTCAATCTCCACTTCCGTTGGCTTCTGTTGCTGAGCCTGTTTCAAAAGTTTGATAACATCCTGATCCATTACCCCATCAAGAAAAACAAACAAATACACATGAAGAAGAAACGAGAGATAGATAAAAACCCAAAATTTCTTCACTGCCTGACTACTCCTTCCAGGCAAGCATCACCATAGAGCTTGTGAGGTGCCATCGTCCAATGGTGATCTTGCTTGCTAAGTGGTAGAGAGAAATACGCACCCAGTGGCGGTAGTCCCACAGGGAATGAAAATTCACTCGACTTTTTATCAATTTTGGTAGAAGACCAAACTCCACCCCCCCAATAAACTTGACCTTGCGAAAACCAACCCTTTCCAGAATCATCCTCAGATTGTGCCTATCAAAATACGAAAGATGCCCTGGTAGGTAGTAATGATACCTCTTCTCTGCCAAACGAGCCTGAAGCCCATCCATGTCTGCTGTTTGTACCAATAGAAGCCCACCTCGCTGTAGAGAACGATAAATATTCTCCAGAGCCTGCACAGGCTTTGAAAGATGTTCTATCAGCTCTACCAAAGAAACCACCGAAAAAAAATCCTCTGGCAAAGGATAGTCTTCAACATTCCCAATCCACACATGATCAGGAAAACGCTCTGCCGCGTACCCTCCGGAGTAGGAAGAGATTTCCAATCCATATGGTTCATACCCTCTCTCCTGAGCCGCTTCCATGAGCCCACCAAAGGCACATCCTACATCCAACCAGCGCTTGGGACCACGAGAGACATCCAGAGAAGAAAGAACCTTCGCCCGTGCCTTCCACACTGCCATGGATGCATCTTTGTTTTTTCGTTCATCCTGATAAGAATACACCGCATTGCCAGTATAGTAGCCTTCTCCATAGAGATGAGAGGGATACTCCTCAACTGCCTGAAACTGAAAACGACAGGACCCACACCTCCAGATCTCCAAAGGGGGATTCCATCGATCAATCAAAACATACGGCGATGCCGATGAGCCACAGAGAGGGCATATGCTTTCCATACCTCAACCCTTCCGAAATCCTCATTCCTCTTTGTTACGATAGAGTCCCAAAGCATCAAAAGACTTCCCTGTGCCACGGAAAAACTTCACAAAGAGTTCATAGTACTCAAGACGAAGAGCCTGAATACCAACCACAAATCCCTCAAAACCAATAATAAAAACATTGCCAAACAACAACACAAACCATTTCAGGAAAGGATTGGCAATCATACTGTCAATCAAAAATACCACCCCCATAAGTGCCGTATGATTCAAAGCAAATGCCCCAATACGCATAAAAGAAACGGTATTACTCAAAAAATTGATCATCGATTCAAAGAGGTCAAAAAATCCCATGACAGGATTGGGGAATTTCTTCCCATGGTGAAAGAGAAGAAACGCAAGCGGCTTCTCAAGAAAGATAAGCACAAGCCCCACTATAATTATCGGCACAATAAAAGAGGGAAGAGGCTTTTTAAGAAAGAGAAATACCACCAACAGGAGAATTCCCCAATAAAACATAAGCCCTGCTATCCCATAAGGGGAAAAAAGCATCTTGGCGTAATCTTTTTCCAACCAGCTATTCACCACATTGAGAATCACCGCAATCGAGATCAAAATCACACCCATCCCCACAGCCACCAGAAGAATCTGATTCACATTTTCCCTTGGCGAAAACCAGAGGGCCTGAATAATATCTTCCTTGCCAAAAAACTCGCCATAGAGAAAACCAAAAACCATTGAAGAAAAACCCACCCACATCACAATCTTAAGCAGGTTTTGCATCTTACGAAAAGCCTTAAGAAAACCCCCAACCAATCCTAACAAAAAGAGAACAGCCCCCTGCCCTACATCCCCAAACATAGCCCCATACATCAAAACATAGGTAAAAGCTGAAAAAATCGTCGGATCAATTTCACGATAGTGGGGCATCCCATAGGTCTTCACAACCGTTTCAAACGGACGCAAAAGAGAAGGATGATCAAAGAGCGTCGGCGGTTCAAGCCCCTCCTCGATCATAGCTCGTGAGGCATCCTTGGTTTCAATCGTACAACGTTTCCCCGTGATTTTCTCGATATTAAAACGAACAATTGCCTCATCACGAGCAGGAATCCAACCCGAAAAAAGACTTACTGTCTGAGAAGATACCATTTCATCGCTAATCTCCACAAGCCTCTGACGATAAGCCAAAACCTCAAAAAACGCCAACAGGTCTGGAAGAAAGAGATGTTCTATTTTAGCCTTCTGTTTTTCAAGCCACAGTTCCTCATCATAGGTGGCGGTGAGATCAAACGAATACTGCATCAGCCGCTGGTGGGGATTATCAGCCGCATCGAAGGGAAGCCCGTATTCCTTATAAAACACTGCCTTAAGTATCCGTTCAACACTCTCTTTATACTTCACATCACAGAAGAAAAACACCACAACATCCCCACCTATCCTGTCAACATAACGAACCTCCACAGGAAGTTCCGAAATAGCCTGAACAAACCCTGAATACTGACTCTCGGCAATAGCCCCAAAACCCACATAAAAAAGAGACGTATTCTTGAGTTTCTGCCAAGGGATATCCAGACCTGCAAAAAACTGAAGCCTTCGTACACGAATTTCAATATCCACCTTTCGCCGCTGAAGATCCGCCATCTGTTCGAGAATCTTCTGATAGCTTTTTTCTATCTCTGAGAGTTTTGAATCAAGCTCAGAAAGCCCCATAAGCCAGTTAGGCTGCACATCAATCTGAGGAGAAATCACCCCCCCTGTCATCTTCATCACAAGATCCTCTGTGCGACGAAGAAGATTAGCAATACGCTGAGCTGTCTCAATATTCTTTGTATGGTAAAGATGATACTCCTTTGCTTTAGCATCATCAATCGGAATGGGCTCAAACTTTCCATAATGAGCAAGCCAATCCACCACTCGTTCAACATCTTCTTTTTTCAAAAGAACTTCGATCTTTTTGAGCCGTTCAGAAAACAGCATGAGAGCCTCCCTCTACCACAAAGGAAGCAATTTGATTCCAGCTAAAATTATATCGCTTTCCTTCAATTATCACCTGTAAATTCTCCACCATAAACTCCTGAAGAGCAATAAAAGCACCAATAAAGTGCGCTGAAGTAGGCACATGCAAAAACCTCCACAGCCTTTTCACCACTTTCTGAGACAAAACCTGTGAAAGCTGCTGAAGATCCTGAACACTTTCTCCCTTCAACACAAAAGAAAGAAGCGCCACAAACTCTTCAAAATCCTTTGCCATAAGAAGACGACGCCACCAATCCCTATTCTCCCACACGACAGGAAAATATGCCAATACCTCTTCAACAGAAGAATGATAGTTGAATTTCATTCGTGCAACAAAGAGCACCCGTTCCATCGAGAGAGCAAAAAGTAAGGTATCCTTCCATGCCTGCAACTCCCCACTCTGCTTTATCGCTTTGAAGAGTTTTTTCAAAAACAAATTTGAAAGCTGCACCTCAAAAGAAAAAGTATCCCCCGTTCGTTCCATCTCAGCAAAGGCATCCTGAGCAAGACGATAATAAGGAGTATGAAAAAGCAAGGATTGCACATCCTTGAGGTTTTTCACCTCATCCGTATACGGTTTCTGAATACGATGCCCACGACCAAGATCATACAACATTGTCACAGGACGATGGTAAAGAAGCGAAAGAACCACCTCCACAATATTATGAATCTCATAGCGCATGAGATAGGCATCAAGCACATCTCTCGTCTTTTTGCCTTCATAAAGCATGAGTGAATGGATCAAAGTGATTTTCTCCTGATGGATGAGTCGTTCCACCTCCATCACATCAGGTTTGCCCACCTTCCCACGAGGGAGAGAAATACTCAAAAGAATATCCTCAAGACTAAGATTCCACTTCTCTTTGAGTTCCTTTTTCCCTCGAAAAAACGTAGCCCAATAACTCACCTTCGGATAGCTGGCACCATGATATACCACAACTATTCCTCCCACAACCGTTTTTCAATTTCTGATTGCAGCCCTTCCCGTAGCGATGCCATTCTCTTTTGACAAACAGCGTGGTATTGACTTACAGAGGTTTCAAGCTCTTTTCTGTAGGCTTCAATTTCCTTTTGAAGTTGTTCCTGATCTTTTTTCTTTTTTTCTTCTAAAGCCTTACGATACACTTCCTCCATCTCAAGAGCCTCTTTCTTTGCCTTGGCTATAAGAGCATCTGCCTGCCTGCGAGCCTCTTCCATCTCCTCCTGAAACTGCCCCTCTACAGTAAGGATTTTCTCAATTGCTTCCTTCATGGCCCTGCACTCCTACCACAAAAACATCATACGGCGTTTCCAAAAGAATCTGCCGAGAAAGCGGATCAAAAATATCTCTAAACATTACCCCAAAACCTCTCCGTACCACCCCAATAAGCTTATGATCACACTCATCCTCCGTAACATAGCGAAGAAAATCATGAAGCGGATCCCCCTCAAGCATAACCTGAAAAAACTCCACGCCAGCAGCCTTGCACAGCGTCTGCATCTTCTGACAACGCTTTTCTCCTTCCTCGTTCAGTCCTCGTGAAAGATGCTCAACCTCCTCGCTCACAAAAATCCTATAACGCTCCAATTTCAAAAGAGATTCTTTGTCAACAACAAAAACACCCACAATCGAAGCCCCAACATCCTTAGCTAAACCTACCAGAGAAGGCATACCAGCATAGAGACGACTCTCTGTTTGATTCATTGAAACATACAAGCGTTTCATTGTTCGCCTCCCTGGGATTTTTTGACCTTTTTCATTTGAAACAGTGTTTCCCTATCCCTTTCTTCAAGGGTATCAGCAATAAATTTCACAATCTCTTTAAACTCTGGGATGAAAATATTATCCAACGCATTCACCTTTCGCTGGGTTTTTCGTATCTCACTGGCCAGTCTCCACACCGAAGCCTCGATCTGTGCCACCTCTACCATGAGAGCAAAAAGATCCTGAAAACGAAGATAAACATTATCATAAAAGACATTTGTTGCAAGAAAATTCTTCACTGGAATCCTCTGCCGTTCAAGAGGCTTCATTATTGGCAAAACCACCCCCATAAGACTCTTTTCGTGGAGATCCACCTCAGGATGAACAGAAGCCTCATCCACACAGGTCATTTCCGCCGTACTCTCCTCACCTGACAAAACCTTGAGTAACAAAAATTGCTGATAGTACTGTGTCCACATCTCTTCAAGTTGATGCCGCTTCGTCTTGTATTGCTGAAGAAGAGTAAGAAGCTGCATCACAAGCACCTCTCGTTTTTCCTCGAGAAGGTTTCTTCCCTCCTGAGAAAACGAAAGCTGATCCTTATAGTCAAACAGATTTGTCTTGGTAGGAGCTATGTCATACCGCATTTTGCTCCTCCCCTACAACCTCTTCAACCTGATGCGGCTTGTAGTACTGTTCAATCTCCTCTGGCTTCATGCTAGTCAACTCAGAGCGTGGCAACAAGGAGAGAATCTCCCATGCCTTTTCGAGGCTCTGTTCCATTGTCCTGTCCTCAAAAAATCCCTGGCCAATAAACTCCCGTTCAAATACCTCTCCAAAACGAAGATACGCCTTGTCAATCGCAGAAAGCTCCTCTTCACCCACAATAAAGGCTATCGACCGCACCTCTTTCACACGAGCATAACTTGCGTAGAGCTGCATAAAGAGATGGGGATGATCGGCACGAGTATAGCCCTCACCGATACTATCCTTCATAAGTCGTGAGAGCGAGGGAAGAATATCAATCGGTGGATAAATACCCTTCCCATGGAGTTCACGACTTAATACAATCTGTCCCTCCGTAATATACCCCGTAAGATCAGGAACAGGATGGGTAATATCATCATTGGGCATGGTCAAAATAGGCACCTGGGTAATAGAACCTGGTCTTCCCTTCACTCGTCCCGCTCGTTCATACAGGGTAGCAAGGTCACTGTACATATACCCCGGGAAACCCTTTCGAGCGGGAACCTCTCCTCTCGCATTGGTAATCTCACGCAATGCCTCACAGTAGTTAGTCATATCAGTCATCACAACAAGAACATGCTTCCCCTTATCATAGGCAAAATACTCGGCTACCGTCAAAGCCACCCGAGGGGTAATAATACGTTCAATGGGGGGATCACTTGCCAAATTCAAAAAGAGTACCACATTCGCCTTGGCTCCAGACTCCTCAAACTGCTTAATAAAAAACGAAGCATCATCATACTTAATGCCCATAGCAGCAAAAACAACAACAAAATTTCCCGCTTCCTCCCCTGGAAGTTTTGCCTGAGCTGCAATCTGGGCTGCCAAAAGATTGTGCGGGAGTCCTGCCGCCGAAAAAATAGGAAGCTTCTGCCCCCGAATAAGGGTATTCATGAGATCAATGGCAGAAATTCCTGTCTGAATATACTCACGAGGGTAGGCGCGCACCACAGGATTCAAGGGCTCTCCATTGACATTTCGTGTCATTTCGGGGATAACATCTCCAAGCCCATCAATAGGTTTCCCTGCACCATTGAAGACACGCCCAAGCATGCTCTCCGCAAGGGGGATTTCAAGAGGCTTCCCCAAAAAACGCACACGGGTTGCCGAAGGATCAATCCCCGTACTCCCCTCAAAAACCTGCACAAGAATGGCATCATGGGAAACCTCAAGCACCTTCCCATGACGAAGTGAACCATCCTGAGCCCGTATCTCAACCAACTCATCATAACTCACCCCAGGGACACCACGAACCACCATGAGGGGGCCATTAATTTCCTGTACTCCTAAGAATTCTCTTCGTGTCTCTTTCATTGCCTTCCTCTCTACAGGTACTCTGTCTCAATCTCAGCAAATTCCTGTTCCATTGCCTCTCTGAGCCTATCAATACCCGAAAGATCATCATTGGGAACAGTCAATTTTGCCCGCATGATATCAGCAAAACTCTGCATTTCTCGTATCTTAAACAGAGGAACACCTTGACGCACCAATTCCTCCGCCTTCTGCTTAAACGAAAGCATCAAACGAAGAAGGGCAATCTGTTTCTGTGGTGTAGAATAGGTATCAACCGGATCATAAGCAGACTGCTGAAGAAAACCAATCTTGATCATACGAGCCACATCAAGATACAAACGCTCTGTATCCGGAAGTGCATCCGGACCAATAAGCTTCACAATACGCTGAAGCTTATCCTCTTTCTGAAGAATAGCATAGGCTTCCAATCGAATGGAACGATACTCGGGATCCACGTTCTTTGTCCACCATGCTTCACATTCCTCAGCATACTCACTGTAGCTGCGCATCCAGTTAATCGAAGGATAGTGACGACTCGATGCGAGAGCTTTATCAAGCTCCCAAAAACAACGAACAAAACGCTTGGTATTCTGGGTTACAGGCTCAGAAAAATCTCCTCCCGGAGGAGAAACAGCCCCAATAGCACTGATCGATGCTTCTTCACCACTCAAGACAACGAAATTCCCCGCTCGTTCATAAAAGGCTGCAAGTTTTGATCCAAGGTAGGCTGGAAATCCTTCTTCAGCAGGCATCTCCTCAAGACGACCTGAAAGCTCTCGAAGCGCTTCAGCCCATCGAGAAGAAGAATCCGCCATAAGAGCAACATCATACCCCATATCCCGATAATATTCCGCAAGCGTAATCCCTGTATAAATTGATGCCTCACGAGCTGTTACAGGCATATTAGAAGTATTAGCAATCAAGATTGTGCGCTCCATCAAGGGACGATTCGTCTTTGGATCGATGAGTTTTGGGAAGTCTTCAAGCACTTCTGTAATCTCGTTTCCTCGCTCACCACAACCAATATACACAATAATATCCGCATCTGCCCATTTTGCTAGCTGATGCTGAGTGATAGTCTTTCCCGTTCCAAAACCCCCAGGAATGGCTGCTGTTCCACCCTTCGAAAGAGGGAAAAACATATCCACAATCCGCTGTCCTGTAAGTAAAGGCTCCTGCGTATCCAGCCGCTTCTTCGTCGGCCGAGGAATCTTCACAGGCCAACGATGATAAAGAAAGAGTTTCTCTATTTCTCCCGAGGGGCGTTTCACTTCTGCAATAGGATCTTCCAAAGTGTAGGAACCAGCCGAAGCCAGCCACACAATCTCGCCCTCCACACGTGGAGGAACCAAAATCCTGTGTTGCACGAGAGGCGTTTCATCCACATACCCAAGAATCTCCCCTCCAATCACACGATTTCCCACCTTCACTTTTGGAACAAAATCCCACTTTTTCTCATGCGAAAGCGCGGGAATATTAATACCCCTTCCAATGTAGATCCCCGAGATCTTAGCAATTTCCTCGAGTGGTCGCTGAATACCATCAAAGACATTGCCAACAATCCCCGGTCCAAGCTCCACCGAGAGAGGCAATCCCGAGTGAAAAACATCATCCCCCGGTTTCACCCCTGAAGTATCCTCATACACCTGTACAACCGCCTCATTGCCCTTAATATGAAGCACCTCTCCAACAAGTTGCATCTGAGATACATACACTACTTCCATCATCTGAAGACCGGTCTCAAGACTCACCACAACCAGAGGACCATTGACCTTCACCACCTTTCCACAATAGGTACCTGCCATATTCTGCTCCTACTCTACCGCTCGTATAATACCCAGCGGAGTCTGTTCTCTCGATTGTCCAAGAGGATTATCCTTCAAAATCGCATAGTACAACTTCTTATCCAGTTTCTTATCCGAAACACCCAAAATCTTCCCTCCCAGATCATTGAGATCCACGATAAGCACCGGAACACCCAGAGCTTCACTCACTTGACGAGCCACAGTATCGGGCTTATCAGGTCCAAGCACCACATACTCATTGTAAGGAGGGATCGTGTTTGGTGTTGGTCCATCAATCGAGGAAGCCTTATACCCAGCAATACGATAAAAATCTCCACGACGGCCAAAAGGTTTAGTAATGGCAGCTACAGCACTCGCAAGCAAAATTCTCCACACCCCACACTCCCGAATCGCCATCTCCATGGTTTCAGGTATTCCCAATCCTATACCATGCTTTGTTTTTGTAACAAAACGAGAAAGAAAAACGGCAAGCCGGCGAGGACGAATCTCCTTTACAGGGAAGGCACGGTTTTGACAGACCGCAACCACCTTTTCCGTGACAAACAAGACATCCCCTCGTTGAATAACCCCATCGGTATAACGTTTTACTACAGAAATCAAATCCTCTCCCAGCATGACAACATGAGTCCGAAGGGGAATTCTCTCATAGGTTTTCCCATCAACGGTAACACGAAGTGTTTTCCCCGGATTTGGCATACCATTACTCTGCATTCTTACTCCCCTCCATCTGTTGATAAAGCCATTGAATCATTTCAGAACGAAGACTCTCTTGTATCTGTTCAAACGAAAAATCAATCTCCTCCTGTTGGTAGCGACAAATCACTCCACCAGTTATAGCCCTCCCCGTCTCCGGAGAGAGCTTCACCTTGAGAAGCTTTTCCAATTCTGCTACCACACCCACATCTTCCGATGCAACAAAAACTATCATATCTTTTGTATTCCAGATCTGAAGAGCTTGTCTTACACTGTTCGCAAGGAATTCCTGATAGCGTTTTTTATCGACTTTGAGATGAGCCAATACGGTTTTTATAGTTTCCTCATAGAGAGCGCGGGCACTCTCATACAAGAGACGCTTCTTCTCCTGCTCAGCAAGAATCTCCACATGCGCCCGCTGATTCTTCCTCTCACGGGCAAGCTTCTCTTCCCAGAGCTTCTCCTCTTTTGCCTTCCACTCCTCGAGTGATGCCTTCTTCCGAGCTAAAATCTGACCTGTCTCATACTCAGCCTGAGAAAGAAGATGCTCCTTCGCTGCATCATGCGACTCTCGAATTGAGAGAAGAATATCTTCAATCGCCACACTTCCCTCCTAAATTTTCACTCCAAGACTCATACGGATATATTCAGAGAGGTTGGCAAGCACCTCTCCATTCTCACCCTTCATTGGTTCAGGAAGCGAGAGCAAAAGAGGCGGTGTGTGTAAAACCTTCCGTTGCATTACCTCTTCCAAAAGCTCCTTTTCCACCCAAAGTGGGATAACAACAAGCGCAACACCATCCTCTTTCATTAAACGCTTCCAAACCTCGAGAGCCTCTTCCCGAGATGATACCTCCCATCCCCGAAGCCCCCCTAGTGCCAGAGCCTGCACAAATTCATGGTGACCGAGAACAACCACCTCACCCTTCATACTACAACTTTTGAAGAATAAAGAGAGCCACAATTAACCCATAAATAGCAATACCTTCCGCCAAACCAACAAAGATCAAAATATTTCCAAAGAGTTTGGGATTTTCTGCCAGTGCACCCATCCCCGCAGAAGCAGCCATAGCGACGGCAATACCACCACCCAAAGCCCCAACAGCAACGGCAATAGCCGCAGAAAGAAGTCCCAATCCATACCCAGTAGAAACCTTTTCAGCCGAAACAGTTACTTTTTCCGAAGTGGAAGGAGCATCCTGAGCATAAACAGGGGAAGCTACAAGAAAACCAATCACCACCATCACATTGAGCACCATCAAGCCACCAGAAACTACCTTCACAAAAGCTTTTCCCCCTGAAATCTCTTTCTGTTTGCGGACAAACACCATACCAACGCCAGCAAGCAAAAGACTAATTCCTCCGACTATCATGAGAAAAGTCATATATCCTCCTTTTTTTAGCTATAGTATACCACCGCATTCTCTTTCTCGCAAATTTTTAAACGATTACTTTGGAGGATTTACATTTTTCAGCAGATCAAGCATCACGGTATGTAAAAGGCCATTACTTGCCACAATATGCTTATGAAACGGCTGAAAATCCTCACCAAAGTAGTTCGTCACTTTTCCTCCTGCCTCACGAACCAGCAGCATACCCGCCGCCGTATCCCATGGTTTCAGATTCTCCTCATAGAAAATCTCAAATCTCCCAGAAGCTACATAGGCGAGATCCATACCCGCAGACCCAAGCCGACGAAACCCCTCAAAATCCCTCACCAAAACAGGAAGTGGTTTCAATACCTCCTCGATTCTTCCCTCCCTCTCATAGGGAAATCCCGTCACCACCAGAGCCTTTCCTATATCGTTAACAGAAGACACTCGAATTGGTTTTCCATTGAGAAAAGCCCCCTTTCCCCTCGTAGCCCAGTAGGTCTCGTTCAGAATAGGATTATAGATAACACCTACCACACTATTCCCTTCATACTCAAGCGCAATCGAAACACACACAAAAGGTATCTGATGGGTAAAATTCACCGTCCCATCCAAGGGATCAATAATCCAACGCCAGCTTGAATTCTTCTCCTGCGACAGAGTCTCCTCTGTGAGAACAGAAGCCTCTGGAAAAAATTTTAGCAGCGTGTCCACAATCACCTCTTCGCTTTTCCTGTCATACTCAGTTACAGGATCGGCAAACCGCTTAAATTCCACTTCCTTTTTGGCAAAAAAACCTTCCTTAATAACCTTCCCCGCAAGCCAAGCTGCCTTCAGAGCAACCTTCAGCCCCTGATCAATCTCTCTCATACAAAATATCCCTTTTTCCTTTGATATCATCAATTGTCGTAGCCCCTACAAGTGACAAAGCCTTCTTTAGCTCATTCTTCATACCCTCCAGATAGTAGCGAACACCCACCACCCCCTGTCCCACAGCATAGATCATCACAGGCCGACCAACCATGACAAGATCAGCCCCCAGAGCAAGAGCACGCACCACATCCCAACCACTCCTGATGCCACCATCGAGTATCAGGGGATAGTCCTCCCCCACAACCTCCCGAATCCGTGGCAGTGCATCAACCGGTGCAATAAGAGCATCACTCACCCTCCCCCCATGATTCGAAACCACGAGAGCAGAAACCCCCGCTTCCACAGCAAGCTCGGCATCCCGGGGTGAAAGAATCCCCTTGAGCACAAAAGGCAACTTCGTCACCGCGATAAGCTCTGCTATCTCCTCAACACTTTTGGTTACTGTTGCTTGTTTTTTCATTTCCATAGTAAGAAAAGATGCAGCATCAATATCCATTCCTACAGCACAGGCACCCGCCTCTGTCGCAGCAAGGAGCCGTTCCACAATCATTGACTTATCCTGCCGCGGTTTAAAAAACGGAATAGCCAGTCCAAAATTCTCAAGAATCACCTTCATTCCCACACGAAACTTGTTCGGAGTTGCACCATCACCCACAGAACCAATCACCCCAACCTGATTTGCTCCCTTCACAATCGAACGTGCCAATTCCAATTCAGAGATAGCCCCACCTAGATTGGTTATCGCCCCTGTAATAGGAGCAGGTATAACGGGCATTGAAAGCCTCATCCCCAAAAAGGTCGTTGAAGGATCTACCACCACTGCCTCATGAACATAAGAAGGAATTACCTCCCAACGACGAATCCTCTCAACCGCCCTCGTAAATCCCGTACCTAGACCCACACCACCAACCCCGGGAACCATTCCACGGCACTTCACACCATCACAATCAGGACAAACAAAGCACCTTCCATTAAATCGGTTTCGAGCCCTATCAAGCAAAACATTGACATTCAAAGCAGCATCCTCAAAAGGTCTCGTCACCACCCGAAGAGCTCTCACAGCTCTATGCGAAGCCTGAATCGCCTCCTGATACGTAGGAGCACAAACAATAACATTTCCAGCCTTATCCAGATTATTCTGCGGTTCTCGAAGAACATCCCCTTCCTTCACCTTGATAACAACATCCCGCACATACTCCATCCCCCGAGCATCTTCCTCCCCTTCAATAGCAACCACAACCCCCGGAGCAGGAATAATTGCTCGTTCAATCGATACCCAATAACGCTTTGGGCTCACATCCCCAAATCCAAAACCAAGATGAATACGAAGGATATTCTCCATCAAATCAATTCCCGTTGCATAGGGGAATGTATGAGTAGACATAAAGCCACCCGAAAGCCTCGCCGCAATCTCACCCACAAAACTCCCTGTTGGCGTCACCTTGATATCCCCCTTGGCAGCACCAACAGTAATCCCCAGCGCCTTCACCCCCCGCTGAAAAACATCCACCCCCGCCATAATCATATCATTGGGCAACTGAGAAGGGAGGATATGCCCTGTTTCCACAAAATAGGGGGCATATTCAATAATCCTATCTGCCACACCAGTAATAACAATCTGCCCCTCAACAACCAATGCATCAATACTGAGTTCCACACCATCAATATACTGCTCAATGAGAATCTTTCCCTGTCGTGCATACTGAAATGCAAGATCACAGGCATCTTTCAACTCTTCAAGAGATACAACCCTTCTCACACCCCGAGCACCCATGTTGTCCACAGGCTTAACAACACAGTCTCCTCCAAGCCGTTCAAAGACTTCCACCGCCCGAGAATAACTCTCCACCATCTCAAAATCCGGCACAGGCACCCGAGCCTGACGAAGAGTTTGCCTCATTAAATACTTGTTCGTCGATCGAAGAGCGACATCAGGATCAATCCCTATTACCCCTAGTCGTCGAGCACTGACGGCAACTGTATACGAAGCATCCGTCCCCACTGTCAAGACACCATGCAACGGATGCTCCTGACTCAAACGAAAAAGAGCCTCCGCTGTAGCCTCAGCATCCAGCGTACTCGAGGGAACATACCAATTAGCCTCCAAAACACCCGGAGCCGAAGGATTTTTATCCACTACAGCGACCTTAGCTCCTAACTCATGAGCTCGACGAATCACAGGAAGTTGAAGAAGACCTCCCCCAATAATAGCAACATTCTTCCCCTCAAAAAGAGCCGACATACTTCCTCACTCACTACAAAAAAAGGCACGGTAACCCCATGCCTTTTTTTCATTTTTATGCATCACATCCTACGATACATGAAAAACAAAAAGCCTACTTAAAAGCAGCCAGCGCATCTGCTTCGTTATCGTAAATTTCAAAAAAGCTTGTCAACTTCGTAAGTTCAAAAACCTTCCGAACCGAAGCATAAACATTGATGAGTTTCATCGCACCACCGACCTTCTTGAGGTTCGAAAGACTCGAAATCAACACACCAATACCCGAGCTATCAATATAACTCACCTTATCAAGGTTAATGATAATATTGACCTTCCCCTTGTTGATTTCGTCCTTGATCTTTTCCTTGATCTCAGGAGCGTTGTAGAGGTCAATTTCTCCCTTGATATCAAAAATGACCACATCCCCTGTTTCTCTGCGGTTTATCTCCATACCGGCCTCCTCCAATTTTTCTCTATATATTATAGCCTATTTTGCTTTTAAAATCAAGAGAGTTTCATCATCATGCTGCGGGGCAGTTCCCACAAAACGGTTCACCTCTTCCAAAATTTTGTTGGCAATCTCCCGAGCCGACTCTCTCTTGTAGGTACGGATCACATTCTGCAAACGTTCCATACCAAACTCTTCATGCTGAAGATTCATAGCCTCAGTGATACCATCCGTATACAAAATAGCCAAATCCCCACTTTCCAGCGTTACAAAATCCTGCCCATAGGTAACACCCGGCATAATACCCACGGGCATACCCTCCGTATCCAGAAAATGGAACGTGTCCTCACTCGCCCTATACAGGATTAAAGGTCCATGCCCTGCATTGGTATAGTTCATCAATCCCTTCTCTGCATCATAGAGGAGATAGAACCCTGTCGCATACCGATCCTCCACAATCTCCTGAGCTATCGTATCGTTCAAACGTTCCAAAATATGCTTCGTCTCAGCATCCAGTGAAGCAATGGTACGCAAAATACTGCGAATCATCACCATGATCAATGCAGCAGGCACACCCTTTCCTGAAACATCAAACATTGTCATGGCAATTTTATTGTTACCAAAGTCAATGTAATCATAGTAGTCACCGCCCACACCCTTGGCAGGAATAGAAAAACCATACATCTCATACTTATCCGTATCAGGGAAAGAGTGTGGAATCAGCGAACTTTGAATTTCTCCCGCCACGCCAATTTCTTTTTCTGCCTGTTTCTTCTCCAATACTTCCTGATACATCTGAATCTGTTGAATAGTAATAGCTGCCTGCTCTGCCAGAGTTTCGACGAGACTCAAATCGTTGGCAAGAAATGAGCGGGCATCATCAATCACCGTCAGAACCCCAAACACATTGTCTCTCGACTTCAGAGGCACAGCGATGAAGGAAGTAACCATCATATAATCAGGCACAGGTTGCACATAACGACTTGATCGCACAGCATCAGGAATATAGATAGCCTCACCCTCTTCCATTACCTGTCCTAGCAAGCCTTCACCCGCTGCAATACGTTCCAATTTAAATTTCTCCACCAAGATAGATTCCGTTACCGTCATACCGTCGGCTATCTTAAATGGCTTGGTAGGAGGATACACCCCACTCACATACTTCACCTGCAACCTATTCGTAACAGCATCCTTGAGAAGAATAGCACCTCCTCGTGCATTGGTACCACGAACAGCCGCATCCACAATACGCTTAATCACCACATCCAGTTCCAGTTCTCCCGAACCAACCACCGCACTGATATCACGCATCAACTGAATAATGATATCTTTCTCTTTGTCGAGGTTCTCCACCTTTCCTTCAAGTACAGCCACATACTCCCTCTGAGCGCCAAAAGAAAAGATTGCCATAGCCACAACACTCACCCAAGGGAGAACAAACCAACCCGGCATGGCATAGTAAGATACCAGAGTGGAAAAGAAATGAAAAACAATCTCCGATACCACATAGGCAAAGAGCACAGGACGATAACGGAAAATCGGTTTCAAGAGATCGATTGTGTAGCCATAAATTGACCCAAGTGCCAACCACAACCAAACCAACAGGCCAATCCTCCATACACCAAGAAATAGCCTCCCTACAAACCCAAGAACATAGCGATCTGCCCACTCAATCCCGAGGCTGAATCCTTGATTAGCCTGCACAAGACCAACACCCATCAAAAGCACAAAAGAAACAACAATCATCCCGATTTGTACACCAAAGAAAAGATGGATCCCTTTTGTCTTCTTTCGTTCGGCCTCAGCCTTCTCAATAATGAAATAACGGGCTACAAACACCGTCACAAATGTCTCCACAACTTGCCAAATCAGATAACGCCAGTTGTAAAAATTAGTATACTGCGGATCAATAACCTTCCGTGTGATATTTGAAATTCCTACCTGCTCTTCAACAAAAGAAACATTCAAAAGCCCCATCACCTCGTAGAGAAGCGATTTAAAAAAAACAAAAGTAAAAAACCAGAAAAGAAAACGAAACAGACGGTCTTTGTATGTTAACAATTGTACTCCCATGAACAAGGCAAAAAAGAAAGCTACCAACAGGGGGAAGCCAAAGTACAATTCAATATGCATGAAAATCCTCCTCAAAAATCACACTAATATCCTAAGATAAATTTTAATTTTGTCAAGTCTTTCGACTTAAAATCTTTTTCACGACAAAAATAAAGCTCCTCCTTTTTACTATAGTCAAGACGACTTCCTTCAGGGAGTGCTTCAAGCATCGTCTCATTCTTCTTGACTGCGCTCGTCATAGCACGAATTACCACCTCTCCACTCTCTCCTTCAAAACCAACCCACACCTCCTTTTCTTTCACCCCCTGCAACGATCCTGCAGCAAGAACATACTGTTTCCTTGTCATTACGGACTTGAGACGATAAAAAGTAGGCAACACCTCATCAATCCAGCCCACAACACGCCACACACTCTCTCCCATCGTCCTTTCATCAAGGGGGAAGGTTTTCTCTGCCAAGGTGGTATTATTCCTGTCCACTATCTCAAAGTGGACACTCTCCCTTGTCGGCGAAACACTTCCTCGTACAAAAAAGTCATAGTCCTCCTGTCGCAAAAGAGAAAGTATTTCCCGCGTGCTTTTTGTTTTTCGGATATCACCCCCCTGAAACTTAAATTTTCCAAAAAATTTACTATACTCTATCAGCAGGTTCTGGTAAACATCCGCAAAATTCAGATAATCTGAATCAACAAAAACAACAGCCTTGTAAACATAAAACGAAGGCTTGTCAATCACAATATTTCCATGACTTATTTCCCAGTTATAACGAGAGAGTTTATCACGAACCTTGACATCGTAGTGAAAACGCTGCAAAAGCTGCAACTCCTCATACGCCTCTGTCCACATCCCCCTACTCTCATAAAATGCGATCATATCCAGTCTTGCATCCGTCAAGTAGGGATCAAGCTTCAGAGTCCTCGAAAGAAGCACAAAAAACAGCTTAAGATCCCCATTTGCCTTTGCCCTTTTTGCCTCTTTATAAACACGCTGAGCCTCATCCTGACGATTCTCACTTTCCACTTCCTCGTGGCTTTGAATATATTCCTGATACCCAAACTCATACAACTGATGCGAAGCATCCAAACGAATAGCCTTTTGATAGTACAAAACAGCGTCCTTTTGTTTTTGCCCCCCCAACGCAAGCGCCATCTTATATGCGAGCTTCGCTTGTTCATCTGGTTTACGATACACTCTTTCATTCTCTAACCACTGATACTGTTGAAAGGCATTGACATAGTCTCCCATCGAGAGATAGGCATCCCCCAAAACCTCCCTTCCCGAAACAAAATGATCAAAACTTTCCACTGCTCCTTTGAGAACCTGCACAGCCTTAGTATATTGCCCCGTCTGAAAATAAAAACTTCCCAAGGCAAGATAGGGCTCTCGTTGACGCGGTTCTATACGAAGCGCCTTGGCAAACGAAGCCTCTGCATCGTCGTACTGTCCCCGTGCCTGATAATACCTCCCCATAGCCACGGTGTTCTGCCAATCATCCGGATCATAACGGAGAGCTCGCTGAAGCGACTGAAGAGCTAACGAAAGACGATTCTGCATCAGGTACAGAATCCCCATTTCCCTGTGGGCTGCCGCCAAAGCAGGATACTTTCGCAAAACACTCTGATAGAGCTCTTCTGCCTTCTTATAGTCCTTCAACTCCCGATAACTATTGGCTAAAAGAATCACACTCTCTCTATCCTCTCGATTAAACTTTAACGCCTGCTGGGCAGCATCAACAGCCTGATGATATTCTCCCAACGCATAATAAACTCTGGCAAGGTAGAGATAGGCATCTCCATACGAGGGATTGTTTTTGAGTACCGTGCGGATATAATCAAGGGCTTCAAGGTATGCTTCCCTATTATATGCCTCCCGTCCCAATGCAAGCCTCTCCACTTCCGAGGACTGTGCCCAAAGCAACCCACACACCAAAAGCCCCATCACAAACAAGCGGCGCATTACTCCTCTCCATCCATACTATGATCTGTCTGAATACCTAGTTGTGCCTCCAGAGTAGCCAGATTGGCATTAATAGCATCACGAACCTCTCGAGAGAGATTCAAAAGCACCTCAGGGGTATCTTTCTTCTTTTTTCCAAGCCCATAAACCTTGCTGAGAATGCGTTTTACTTCCTCATACACCTTGACCTTTTCATGAGGATCCTCGATATAAACACTCATCTTGTATTTCAACAAACCCAACATATAGAGCACCCCTTGGTAGCCATAATTGTGGTCGGTATCAGGACCAAGATTACGACACATTTCGAGGGGTTCCATTGCCTTTGCCTGACGTTCCATGGCAAGCTCATAGAACTCCGCTGCTTTCTTGTAGAAAAGCTCGCTCAGCTCTTGATAGCGACTATCTTTCGTCTCATTAAAGAGATCATGCATAAGCCATGCTGTACGGAGTGAAAAGATACCCCGTTTAATTGTTGGAGAAAATTTCCTCGGTTCAAAAAAACCATAGGAAGAAATAGCCAAAATATAACTCCCAGCACCTGCAACAAGATCCCTCTTCTGGGTATAATCAGGAACACGCCCAAAAATTTTTTGTAGGTACTTTGCCCGTACATCTCGGTATTCCATAACTTGAGGCACAACCTTTGGAGACAATTTTTCAAAATCCTCATCCGCAGAGGCAAACAAACAGTTGGGACACACCGTAACAGGATAAATCAGGGGATTGATGGCCCCATATTTTTGGGTAGGAATATACAACCGCCGAAGCTCTTCGGTGAGCTTTCCTGCATTGAGGCGACCTCTCCCTGTGAGTAGCTCCTCTCGCCGAAAATTTGTCCCACATACAGGACAGGTAATTTCTTCTTTTGAAAAAAATGTTATATCTTCAGGCATAAGTTACTCTACAAAGCCATGGAAAGAGCTACCCAAAACGACTGAGGTACAAGAGCTATCACCAACAACAAACCCACCATCAAGGCCACCAAAATCCATGGATTCAGTGTTTTTTCCACCAAAGCCTCCTACACATACATATCGACAATTTCAAAACTCTCTTCAAATACTTCTTCCCCTTTTTGCCACTGCTGGGCATGTACAGAAAGTGTAAAAGAATACTCATGGGTTTTACGAATGGTATTCACCCGCACAACAAAAACAAACTCCCTCGTACTTTTAGGCTCTGCCACAACTGGCATGGGAGCAAAGGCATACCACCCTCCCTCGTCTGGCCTGATGTGGTAGGGGTTATACCACTTAATATAGTAACTGGGGACAAGTTTCCCGTCACAAAAGAGACTGACCTCACCCTCTTCAAGGGGTGTCATAGTACGACCATCGATAACTCTTCCATACATTCTTGGAAAAAAGTAGTAGTACCCTCCAGGCTGTAAGGCATTTTCACTACTTTCTATCTCTTTGGTGCGTTCCACAATTTTCAAAGCCTGCGATAACAAAACCCATATATCAGCCTGAAATTGGGGATCGTTTTCATACTTCTGAAGCATATAGACGAATCCTCTCCCACTCGTAACATAGAGGGGTTTCATCCGATTGAGCACATAAGCAGCCATCTCTACCTTACGAGCATACGAGAGTTCTCCTCTTTTGCTCACATCAAGCGACTCAATCATATGCCACACTATATTCTCGAGAAGATTTTTTAACTCTATCATGCTCTCGCTCCTTTTATACTTTAGCGCTAAACACAAAAAAAGTCAAGAATTTGCTTTTCTCTCGTCCTCTTTCAAAGTTGCTACAACAAAAAGTTGCACTTTTACTTAAAAAGCATTATAATAGTCTGCTATTCTCATCTAAGGAGAAAATATGAGTTTAAAGCGTTATCTCTTTACCTCAGAATCCGTAGGTGAAGGACATCCTGATAAACTTGCCGATCAGATTTCTGATGCGGTGTTGGACGCCTGTCTCAAAGATGACCCCAATTCTCGTGTGGCCTGTGAGGTTTTCACCACAACAGGTATGGTGCTCATCGGAGGAGAAATCACCACTTCTACCTATGTAGACTTTCAAGAGGTTGCCCGAGGAGTTGCCAAGAGCGTAGGATACACACGACCAGAGTTTGGGCTTGATTACGAATCCATGGCGGTTATCAATACCGTACACAGCCAATCGCCAGATATTTCTCAGGGTGTATCAGGAGAAGGTCTTTTCAAAGGGCAACAGGGAGCGGGGGACCAGGGAATGATGTTTGGTTTTGCATGCCGTGAAACACCAGAACTGATGCCTGCTCCGATTATGTACGCTCACAAGATTCTTCAGTATGCTGCCAAGCTGCGCAAGAGCGGAACTATCACGTGGTTACGACCAGATTCAAAGAGTCAGGTTACCCTCGAATACGAAGGTCATCGTCCTGTGAGAGTTCACACCGTGGTTCTTTCTCATCAACACGATGAAACTATTTCCTACAAAGAATTAAAAAACGAACTCATCGAAAAGGTCATCAAACCGGTTTTGGCACCAACAGGACTCTTGGACAGTGAAACAAAATACTACATCAATCCCACAGGCCGCTTTGTTATTGGAGGACCCCATGGAGACACCGGCCTCACAGGAAGAAAAATTATCGTTGATACCTATGGTGGCATGGGGCGTCATGGCGGTGGAGCCTTCAGTGGAAAGGATCCAACAAAAGTAGACAGAAGCGCTGCTTACATGGCTCGCTATGTTGCAAAAAATCTCGTAGCAAGTGAACTCTGTGAACGATGTGAAATTCAGGTATCGTATGCTATTGGTGTACCTTACCCCATTTCGGTGATGGTTGATACCTTTGAAACAGGAAAGGTCCCAGAAAGCAAGCTTTCTGAAATTGTGCAGAAGGTATTTGATCTCTCACCAGCGGGTATCATCAAGACGCTCAATCTCCGTCGCCCTATCTATCAGGCAACCGCTGCCTATGGTCACTTTGGACGGGATGAGTTCCCTTGGGAAAAGACAGACAAAGTACAGGATATCCTGAAGTTGGTTTAAAGCCACACAGAAAATATTCCGTAAAAAAGTAAGGTGGAAATATGCGAATAGGAATCATAGGCACAGGGTATGTTGGTATTGTTTCGGGGGTATGCTTTGCTGAAATGGGTCATAATGTCGTGTGTTTTGATGTTGATCAACACAAGCTTGCCCTCTATCGTCAGGGAAAATCAGCCATCTATGAACCAGGTCTTGAAGAACTCCTCACAAAAAACCTTTCAGCTCAGCGTATTCGCTTCACAGATGACATCACCGACATGCTCCACTATTCAGATGTCATCTTTATCTGTGTCGGAACACCTCCCCTTGCCGATGGTTCTGCCGACCTTTCTCAAGTGGAAACAGCTGTACGTCAGATTGCTGAAAACACCCCTCAAGGAAGCTATAAGATTATCGTAGAAAAGAGTACAGTGCCGGTCGGTACACACAAACGACTCAAAAACATCACCAAACTCTACAACAAATCTCATGCAAAGTTTGATTTTGTCGTCAACTCTGAGTTTCTCAAAGAGGGTGATGCCATTCACGATTTTCTCCATCCTGATCGCGTAGTGATTGGGATTGAGACAGAAGAAGCCAAAACAACAATGGTATCCCTCTATGAGGCATTCAAGGACAAGATCATCATCACTGATCCTGCAAGTGCTGAAATCATCAAGTACGCTTCCAACTCATTTTTGGCGACAAAGATTTCATTTATCAACATGGTGGCCGATCTCTGTGAAAAGACAGGTGCTGATGTCAGCCTCGTGGCAGAGGGAATGGGGTTGGATAAACGCATTGGAAGAGCCTTTTTGAACGCTGGAATTGGGTATGGTGGAAGTTGTTTTCCCAAGGATGTAAAGGCGTTTATTCATGTAATGGAACAAAATGGCGTTGATGCCAACATTCTCAAATCGGTAGATGGTTTCAATGCAAAACGCTACCATCGTATGATCGAAATTTTGAAAGAAGAAATCTGGATTCTCAAAAACAAGCATATTGCCGTGTGGGGGCTCGCCTTTAAACCAAACACGGACGACATTCGAGAGGCTCCCGCCATCAAGATTGTGCAGGAACTCCTCGATGCCGGTGTGATTCTGCACCTCTACGATCCAGCCGCTATGAAGAATTTCGAAAATCTCTTCCCTCCCTCTCCACGGGTACAGTATGCCTCATCTGCTCTCGAAGCTGTTCGTGAGGCAGAAGGACTGCTCGTCGTCACCGAATGGGCAGAATTCAAAAAGGTTCCTCTCAAAACCCTCTATGAGGCAATGAAGCTCCCTGTTGTTATCGATGGGAGAAACCTCTTTCCTGCAGAGGAAATGCTTGCTCATAATTTCCGCTACTTCCCTGTGGGAAAAGGCAAAATCCTCAACAAAATGAACGAAGAGAGATAACATATGACGAAAGTTCTGATTGCCGGTGGAGCAGGTTTCATTGGAAGTCATCTCTGCGATCGCTATCTCGCAGAGGGATATGAGGTTTTCTGTGTGGATAATCTGTATACAGGGAGTATGGACAATATTCGACACCTCGAAAATGAACCTCGTTTTCATTTTGTCCAATCGTCAATCCTTGAACCACTGGATATTCGTGTCGACCTCATCCTCAACTTTGCCTGTCCTGCATCACCCCCACACTACCAGAGGGATCCAATCTACACAGCTCGCACAAGCTTTGAGGGTACGCTCAATCTTTTGGAGTTAGCACGCAAATACAACGCTCGTTTTCTCCTTGCTTCCACCAGTGAAGTGTACGGTGACCCCCTCGTTCATCCCCAAAATGAATCCTACTGGGGAAATGTCAACACCATAGGCATACGCAGCTGTTACGACGAAGGAAAACGAATAGCAGAAACCCTCACCATGGATTACTACCGTTTCTATCATGTTGACACCAAGATCATTCGTATTTTCAATACCTATGGACCACGAATGCTCGAAAACGACGGCAGAGTGGTCTCCAATTTCATTGTTCAGGCTCTTCGAAAAGAAAACCTCACCATCTACGGAGATGGAAGCCAAACACGAAGTTTTTGTTTCGTCTCAGACCTCGTAGAAGGGATCTACCGCATGAGTAGAAAAGCCAACTTCACCGGTCCTATCAACCTCGGTAATCCCGAAGAGTACACAATGAAAGAACTGGCAAACCTTGTTCTTGAACTCACCAAAAGCCCTTCATCCGTGATATTCCTACCCCTTCCTCAAGATGATCCCAAAAAACGAAGACCTGATATCTCACTTGCCAAACAGCAACTCAACTGGGAACCCCATGTTCCTGTACGCGAAGGACTTTCCGCAACGGTTGAATACTTTCGATCAAAACTCTCACTTTGATGAAGGATTCTCATTTTTCACGAAAAGAGCATAGTGAGCAAGGCTTTCAAACACAATCTCACCCTTTAAAAGAGCTGTTCTGTTCTCCAAAAGAAACTTGTGAAGAAGTCTCTCCTCAACGGGCTTTACCCCATTAGAATGAGCAAGAATAATCGCCCACCGTTCCGAACATTTTTGACCAATCCACATTGTTGTATCAACGGGAATAAGATTCATCTCCCTAAGAACAGCAAGTTGATCAGGATGATACTTCAAACCAGGGAAACGAAACCACGGAGAGGGAAGTATCCCGTGAGCAAGCATTACCCTTTCTGTGTTGGTAATCTCTGCAATAAATACCTCACGATTCCACGAGTTGGAATAGATATGATGAGAAAAGCTGTGATTGCCTGCAACCAGGGCAAGTTTTCTTTCCTTCAAATAGCGAAGATCATTGGTATGATTAAGAATCCACTTCCCTGAGAAAAAAACCACCACTGGGAGAGGTTTTCCCAGAGCCATAGAGGTATTCTCAAGATCTTCGTAGAAGACACGACTCATCGGTCTCATTGTTGGACAAAGATCCGTAGTCAGGACACGATAGAGGGGAGATCCCTTGGCCGAGGGTTGAAGCTTCCCAAGAGGGGACTTCATCATATGCTGAAGAGATTGGTAGAGGGTATTGAAAACATTGGTGAAAACAAGATGCGAAAAAACAGGCAAAAGGAGAGCCTGAAAATTCTCCTCATCAAAAGCAAGGAAAAACTGCCCATTTGCCGTCTGAAGAAAGCGATAACAACGCACAATACGGTTTTCCACTACAACCTGGGCTTGGGTGATTCTATAAACAGTGGGCATAATCGGATCAATGGAGGTATTGGAGAGAACACTCCCCCAAACCAACATGGGAAACATCATCATAACCAATAAAAAGCGCATACCATCTCCTACGACGAAAGAAGATTCTTGCGTTTACTTACCTCAAGAGCAAAGTGTTGCATAATCCGCTTGTAAAGCCTATCCCGAAGCACCTTATCCTCGATACCCGCATCAATATTGGGGTTGTCATTAATCTCAATGAGATAAAATTGATCACCTACTTGCTTGATATCCAACCCATAGAGTCCTTTTCCTACAAGACGAGCCGCCTTAAGCGCCATGGTGATCAACTTCCGAGGAGCAAGTTCAACAGGAAGGGTTTCAAAACGACCATACTTATCCTGTCCCTCTTTGGAATAATCCACAATCTGCCAGTGTTTTCTTGCCATATAGTACTTGCAGACATAGAGAGCCTCACCATTGAGAATACCAACCCGCCAATCAAAACTTGTTTGCAAAAATTCCTGCACAACAATAAGATCGCTGATATCGAGAAGTCTCTTTGCCTCACGAGCAAACTCTTCCTCATCGGCAACCTTCACTACCCCCTTGGAAAAAGAGCTATCAGGCTGTTTCATTACACAGGGATAGAAAATCTCTTTCATGAGATGCTTTTCATTGTCTTCGTGCAAGATCCACGTTCGTGGTGTAGGAATCTTAGCACGTTTCATTAACTCAGCGAGATAAACCTTGTTGCCACAACGAATAATAGAAAGAGGATCATCAATCACCACCAACCCTTCAGCCTCTGCACGCTGAGCAAAGCGAAAAGTGTGATGATTCACACGCGTTGTTTCACGGATAAAAAGGGCATCAAACTCAGCTATCTTACTGTAATCATCACGGGTAATAAACTCCACATTAAAGCCACTCTCCTCAGCGGCCTTTTCAAACTTCTGAAGAGCCTTTTGGTTTGAAGGAGCATCCGAACCCTCATCAGGGTTGATCAGAACAGCCATATCATAGGGGGCAGACTGCTTTCTCTTGTGATAAAAATTTTTGGACTCAAAATACATGTCAGCGAACTCTACAACCCACATTTTTTCCTGATCGGGTACCTCGTTCGCCGAAATGGGAACGATACTCTGTACTTCCCAGTGACCATTGGATTTTGTGAACTGGGCACGAATCATCGGAGCTTGAAAGATAGCAAAGATTGCCTGTCCAAGCTTTTCATACTCCTTTCGAACCGTCCGCCCAAAATAGATACGAATAGAAAAGGAGTAGGTAACCTTGCCGCCTGTTCGTGTTTCCTGAACTTCATCAGGTGGATGACGATCAATACTACTCTCAATAAGACGAGAGAGATCCTCTGTAAGCACCTTCACCACACTCTGCGTCTTCATTTCCTGAATAGTGGCCACAGTTGGCATTACACGATGCTGTCTCGCTGCAGCCAAAAGAGAAACATAGTACCCTATGGACTGATAGCGATAGGATCGACAGAGATTGAACACCTTGATATTGCGATTTTGAATATACTCATCCTTTGTAAGATAATCCCGAGCAGAAACCACATAGATATGGGGAGAATGAAAAAACCAATCCTTTGGGTTATTAACTACCACACAAATCATTGAAACACTCCTTTTTCCAAAGGAGTGTACTGCAATGGTAACGGATCATTATCGTCTTGTATATTCATATCTTTCCCTTTTCCTTAACAGTTAATAGTATATAGACAAGCTCTTTTTTTTTGCAAATTTTTTAAAAAAAAGGGGGGGCTACCCAACAGGTAGCCCCTATCACAGCTAAAACGCTATCGATACAGGAATAACAGTAATCGCAAGAGCATTGTTCAGCGGATTCCATTCCACACCTGCATCAAAGAACACAATATGAGTACCCACCAAAAGACGAAGGTCAAAACCATCATAAGGAGACTTGCCTGTTCCTGTCAAAGCCACTTCCTGTGCTGTCAAAGGCCCAGGATCAGGAGTAAATTTCACCTTACCATTCAGTGTGGTATTCACCTCGCCAAAATTGAAGTTCACACCAAGCCCACCGTACACATCAAACATAAGAACCGACAAACCCATCACAAGACGAGCACCTACAGAAGAACCAGACCACTTGTTCTCCATCCCAAAAGCAACCTCGTTGGTACCAATATGGGTGGTATCAGCATAGGCATCCTGTTTTATCTTCTGACCCGCTGCAAGAACACCCTGGTCATAATCATAGGAAAGTCGTGCCTCAAGCTGGCTCTTGGCAAAAACAAGATTAATTCCTGTAATCTTGTATCGAACTTCTCCTCCAATATGGAAGAAACCAAATTGTACATACTGATCATCCGTCCCCCATTTGATAGATGGAAAATAACCGAGCCTCAAACCAACATCAAGAGGCATCAAGGGTAATCCCACCTTTCCATACACCATATCATAGTTTAAGGGAACAGCACCGATCGCCTTCGCCATACCTTCAACACCAGAAGCATTTTTCGACTCAGAGGAGAACAAAGTAGAAGCATCCTTCGAAAAAGCGACTGCCCACACATAACCAGGAATAGTCGTTCCACCACCCAGACCAACCTTAATCCCAGGAAAACCTGAAGCATTGGCGGCTGTAATATTCCCTGACCCTGTATAATACCCAAGATTTTTTGCAAGAGCGACTGAAACAGCCTTCGAACCATCCGAGAGAATCTTGGACAGGTCATTGGTCATGGTATCAAAATCATCACCAAAAACCAAACCATAAGCAAACACCGCAAGCGCCAAAAACCACAATCGTTTCATATCTACCTCCTATAGAGAGAATTCCTCTTTCTTTTTATTCTACCGTAAACTCAATAGACCCAAATACCGCATCCGCCCGAATCACGACAAGAGAATCACCACCTGAGGAGAGAGAACCAAACGAAACAGATTTCCTATCAGGCAGAATCACGGAACCGAACACAGAATTTGCCTCAAGACGCACAGGAACATCCTTTGGCAGTTTCACAACCAGAGAGCCAAAAACTGCATGGCACTCAATCTCCCTCCTCTCTCCCGCCTTCAAGTCTGTAAAATCAGCATCCAACGAGCTAAAAATAACATTTAATTCCCTCGTTTCCTCGTCAAGCTTCATAGCCGCAGAAGAAAACACCCATGTCTTTTCAGCCCCATCACGGTAATACTTCCCTCGATACTGAACTTTTCCCGCCCTCCAAGGTGGCTGAAAAATAAGCCCCAAACCAATATAAATGAAAAGAATAGCAAGCCCAAGCCGAAAAAGCGGAATATCCACATTCCAGAAAGTCTTTACCACTAATGAAACCCCCAGCAAAATGAGAAGCACACCCACAAGCACCGTAAAAGCCTCCGCACTAAACCAACGCATACTCAACTTCTCCTCTTTTTATCAGATAAACTATACACACAAATGCAAAAAAAATCAAGTTAAAAAAACACTATCCAACAAAGTGTTGTACCAACAGGGCTGAAACTGGTCTTCAGTCGATAACGTAGAGGAGAAGTTAAGCCGAATATTTTAAATGGAAGTTCAACTATGGGTAATGGGAACTTAACGCCACAGGAGAAAGAGATTGCAAGATTAAAAAGGGAAAATGAGATACTTCGCAAGAGAGAAAAATATTAAAAAAAGCGATCAGCATCAAAAACTCCCGGATAAAATATATGTTTATAGAGAGGTATAGGAATGAATTTGAAATCCGGAGAATGCGCTCTGTATGAGGAGTTAAAGAATCAGCTTATTATGCGTGGAGGAGGGGAGATGGTCTATGTCTCGTAAGCTAGATACTCTGTTGGTAATTTGTGCTTTGGAAATGGCATGTTTAAACAGAAATCCTGACAGAGGTTTACTATTTCATTCTGAGCGTGGGATTCAGTATATTGAAATATTTTACAACAGAAAAAGACTTCATTCTTATCTGGGTTATAGCACCCCAGAAGAGTTTAAGAAAAATTCTTTTGGCTTGTCTCAAAGCCTCTCTCTTTTTCCTTCAAGGGACAATTTTCCCCTGTTTTTGTTGCAATGACACCCAAAATTTCTTCCCTGCTCTGAATATTGAAAGAAAACATCTTTTTCTTTATACTATATTCAAGGAGGAGCGCATGCGAAAGAGAATTCTCATAGTGAGCATGATTCTTCCTTCGCTTGTATTCGCTACCTGGGTATCACAAGAAGCTTCAGTGGAGAGTGTTGTGGATGGTGATACCATTCATGTTATCCTCCCCTCCAACAACAAAGTAACGGTTCGCCTCCTCTACATTGACACCTTTGAAACCTCTCGCAATACAAAGATGAAATCTGATGTAAAAAAACTCCGCAGTATGGGGTATGCCGTAAGCGAAAACCAACTCCTTAACAAAGGCATCGAAGCCAAGCGCTATCTCATCAGTCGCTTTCGCCCTAGAACCCCTGTGCGATTAGAATACAACAGTACCAAACCCTACGATAGGTACGGTCGAATCCTTGCCCTTGTTTATACCACTGAAACGCCCCCTCAATGTATCAATGAAGAGCTCATTCTCCTCGGCTATGCACGCCCTTACTTCGTGGGGAAAACACCTCCCCAGCACAAAGCCCGCATCGAATCTGCCTACCAAAAAGCGAAACAAAACAACCGATGGCAATGGCTCGAAAAGACAAGGGCAAATTGATGAAAGAAACCGATCTTCTTTCCCTATCAGGATTTGATCCTACACTCTTTGCCACAGCGATTTTTGAATACAGCGACCTTGCCATCTTTCTTGTGAATGTGCATGGAGAAAACGACTTCTCCTATCAGGGACTCAACCCCACCCATGAACGCCTCACAGGTCTCAGAAGTAGTGACATCAAAGGAAAGCATCCTCACGACTTTCTTCCCCCAGAACTTGCTGATGTCATTGTAGCCCACTACGAAGAATGTCGAAGAAAAAAAAACAACCATCGTCTATGAAGAAACCATACCTTTCCAAGGCAGAGACACCTTTTGGCTCACTCGTCTCATTCCCCTCTTGAACGAAGAAAACGAAGTCTCCCAAATCATCGGGGCTTCTATTAACATAGACGAAAGAAAAAACATGGAAAATAATCTCTTAAGCCTCGTTGAGTTCAACCAAAAAATCCTCTCCCTCTCAAATGCAGGACTTCTCATTTTTGACCAAAACGGCTTCTGCATTACCATGAATGATGCTGCCAAAAGCATCCTTCGCATTTCGGATAGCCAGGACTTGCTATCAAAACCCCTTACAGAACTTCACCCCGTTCACCAAAGTGTGTGGGAAAAAGCCTGGAAGGAAAAACTCTCCTTCCCAGAAGTCTATCTCCCTACACCTGATGGAGAAGATCTTTGGATTAGCCTTCAGAGTGTCCCCTACTATCACAACAACAAGCCCCTTCTGCTTGTGACAGTTGCCGATATCACTCCCCTCAAAATCCACCAGCAGGAGCTCGAAGAAAAAAATCATCTCATCATGACCCTTCTCGAACACCTCCCCAACCCCATCATTGCCTTTCAAGAAAATGGCGATGCCTGTTTCATTAACAAAAGCTTTTTTCAAGACTTTGAAAAATTTCTCCCCTCCAAAGAAAACCTCACCATTTCCGATATACGCTCCCTCTTTGAAGGGGAAAAGCACTCACTCTATCCCAACTCAATAGCTCACATCACTACAGAGGTAAACCTCCAAAAGAACCACAAAACCTACCTCATTGAACAGTATTTTGTTGGTCAAACAAAAACAAAAAACTGCCGTATTATCTGGTTTTTCAACGATATTTCCAAACAGAAAGCCTCCATCAAAAAACTCGAAAAAGAACTCCACAGGGATTTTTTTACAGGGCTCTACAATCGCCGCGGTCTTGAAGAGATTCTTCCCATCGAGTGGAAAAGAGCCTCACGAGAGAAAAGCCCTCTTTCCCTCCTCATGATAGACATCGACTACTTCAAAAACTACAATGACAGTCTCGGACATCCCGAAGGGGATAAATGCCTTCAAGAAGTCGCTCATCTTTTGAAGGAAACCTGTTATAGACCTGGAGACTTTGTCTTCCGTTATGGAGGTGAAGAATTTCTAATTCTCCTCACCAACACACCCCTTGACGGAGCCCAAATCGTAGCCGACCGAATCCATACAGAACTCAAACGCCGAGCCATACCCCACCCAGCTTCTCCCATTGCTTCTACTGTCACGGTAAGTATAGGGATAATCTCTCTCATTCCTTCTTACTCACACTGGCAAACAGCTCTCAAACATGCTGATCAGGCACTCTACAACGCCAAACAAGCAGGAAGAAATACCACACGAGTACATTTTACCTTCCCCAATTCAACCCCTTCAAGTTGAAGATTTTCTCGCTTTGTCCTATAATATAGCCATGAATTATCGTATACTTGCCCTCATGGGCATCATCGTTCCCTGTTTTGCACTCACCAACGCAGAAATCCCTTCCTATCAGCCTCTCGAAACCAACAAGAGCGGCTATACCATTACCATTACTCCTGCTCCACAACATCCCAACACCTATCTCGTCGATGGAACCAACACCATTCCCTTTCAGGAAAGCTTGTGGAGGCGCTATGATGTTGTCTTTTTCGTCGCGGTACCCATATCGTTTTACCTCTTCATGAACATTCTCATGATAAAAAATGCCTATTTCTACCAAAGTGCCGGCAACTATTTGAGTGATACCGACTGGAACTACATCTACCTCACCACCTTTCTTATCCCACTCTTCTGCGCCTACGAAGATCAGAAATGGATTCGAAACACCCCTTCTCCCTCTTTCACCTCAGAAAAAAGCTGGAACTTTACTCTCTATAGTCGAGAGTTTTGAAAATGAAAGTTCTTGTTATTAACTGGAGAGATATCTTCCACCCCGAGGCGGGTGGAGCCGAAATTCATATTCATGAACTCCTGAAACGAAAACCAAATAACTGGCAGGTGGATTTTGTGAGTGCCACCTTTCCGGGATGCCAACCACGAGAAGAAACCCCATGGTACACCATCTACCGTCTCCCCAACAATTTTCTCTTCAACTTCACCTTTCAGTGGTGGTGGCTTACCCAAGGGAAAAAGGCTTCATACGATCTTGTCATCGACGATATATCAAAAATCCCCATCGCCACTCCTCTTTTCATCAAAAAGGTGCCCATTGTTGCTATTATGCACCATATCCACGGAAGAAGTCTCTATACTATCCTCCCCTGGCCATTGGCCACCTATGTGTATCTCATGGAAAGATATATGCTTCGAGCCTACACCAATACGCCCCTCTTTGCTGTCTCTCCAAGTACAGCGGCTGAACTCAACGAACTCTATGATTTTCACAAACTTTCTCTCGCCTACAACGGTATCAGCATCCGTGCCATTTCTTTCGAAGAAAAACTCCGTTATCGAGATAAAAACCCCCTTATTGTCTACGTCGGCCGCCTCAAATCCTACAAAAGAGTAGACCACTTCATTCAGATGGCAGCTAATGTGCTCAAAGACACTCCATCAGCTCAGTTTGTTATCGCTGGTCAGGGGGAAGAACTGCAACGACTCAAAAATCTCTCACGAGATCTTGGATGTGAGAAGAGCATCACCTTTGCCGGTTTTATTAGCGAAGAAGAAAAAAACGATCTTCTCAAGCGTGCCTGGCTCATGGTGCTCCCTTCGGAAAAAGAAGGCTGGGGCATTGTTGTCATCGAAGCCAATGCCATGGCTACTCCCGTTGTTGCCTATGATATTGCTGGACTCAGGGACTCGATACTCAACAACAAGACGGGCATTCTCTCCCCTATCCAAACCCCACAGTCCCTTACCGAGCAGGTTCTCCACCTTCTTCACAACCCTCAAACCTGGAATACCCTCTCACAAACAGCCATCGAGTGGGCAAAACGCTTCCACTGGGATGAAATGGCTCACAATTTCTACAGCCGCATTACCGCCATGTTGGAGGAGTATCATGGAACATCTGCCTAATAGCTTGGAAAGTTTAGGACTCTCTCAACTTCTTCACTCTCTTGCCCGCCGTGCAAAAATATCCTCCACCGCTCACATGGTCCTTTCCCTCTCTCCATTCCAAAACTGGGAAGACCTCCAAAACGACTGGCAAAACCTCGCAGAGTATGTGCAACTCTCCCAAACAGGTCTTTCCTTTGCTGCCTCCGAGCTTGCGGAAATAGATGAACTCTTCAAAAAACTTGACATCGAAGGCAACATCCTCTCCCCCGACGAAGCCCTCCTCTTCCGGCGTCTTCTCTCTCTCATCGAAAGCAATATGCCCCTCTTTCATTTTGTACAAAACCATCAAGAAGAGTATCCCCACCTCTACAGCATCGCCACCGGCATCGAAGACCTCCCCGAAGTAAGAAGGCACTTTGACAGCATCCTCAATCCAGAGGGCGAAATCCTTGACAATGCCAGCCAAGAGCTTCTTCAGATCCGCGAGAAAAAACACACCCTTCGCAAAACCATTCAACAAAGACTGGAGGATTTCATTAGTGACGAAAAGGTAAGGGAATTTCTCCAGGATCAGTTTGTCACGGTAAAAGAGGGAAGGTTTGTCCTCCCCATAAAAATCTCCCTCAAAAGCCTCTTTCAAAAGGAATACCATGCCATTCTCCACACCTACTCCAAGAGTGGAGAAACTGTCTATATGGAACCCGCCTTCATCGTTGATGCCAACAACGAAATTCTCGAAATCGAAGAACGAGAAACACAAGAACTCTGGCATCTCATGGAAAGTATTACCGACTCCATTCGAGAGCATCGGCTTGTTCTCAAGATAGCCTATGAGGCACTTCCCTCGTGGGAATGGCTCCATATTCGCTTCACCTACTGGAAAGAAATCCACGGTGTCTTACCAACCCTCAGTAAAAAACCCGTTCTTCGTATTCAGGGGGCAAGACACCCCTTTTTAGGAGAAAGGGCTATTCCCATCGACATCATACTCGAAGAATATCAGGCTCTCATCATCAGTGGTCCCAACGCAGGAGGAAAAACTGTTGCCCTTAAAACAGCTGGGCTTCTCACCTTTATGACACTCTGTGGCATACCCATCCCAGCAACTGAAGCCACAGTAGGTTTTTTCACTACCATATATGCCGAAATTGGCGATGAACAGAGCATAGAAAAACAGCTCTCAAGTTTCACTGGGCACATTGCCACCCTTCAAGCGATATGGCAGCATGCCAGCCCCTCAAGTCTTGTTCTCATCGACGAGATTGCCAACAATACCGACCCCAGAGAGGGAGAAGCACTTGCCAAAGCCTACATCGAGGCTATCCTCAACAAACAAGCCATGCTCATTCTCACCACACACTATAACGGCCTCAAGCAACTCGCCTACCATGATCAACGTGTACAAAATGCCTCCGTCTTATTCGACACAGAGAAACTCGTTCCCCTCTACCGTATCCACTATGGAGAATCATCCATGAGCTTTGCCCTTGACATTGCCCGCCAGCATGGTCTAGAAAAAAGCATCATCAACCAAGCAGAACGCTATCTCAAAGAAAGCCTCACCCCAACCGAAAAACTTCTCCAAGAAATTGAAAAACAAAAACAACTCCTCGCTACAAAACAACAAAAACTCGAAAAGCGGCTTGCCGAGGTTTTCCAGATGGAACTTTCCTACAAAAAGAAGCTCAAAGAACTCGAAGCCAAAGAAAAAGCCTACAAGGAAAAACACCTCGCAAAACTCAGTGAAGAACTCCAGTCTATCAAAGAAGAAATCCAACACCTCCGACAATCCCTCAAAAACAAAAGCCTTTCCCCAGTCCAGCTCGAGAGTCTTGCCTCTGCTGTTGAAAAAAGACTCCAATCAGAACAAAAGAAACTCCACACCCCTCTCGAAAACCCAACAGTAGGGCAACAGGTTTTTCTCCCGAGCTTTCAAACAACGGGCACAATCGAAGTCATACAACGAGACAAAGTCAAGGTCCGAGTGGGAGGAGTCTCACTCATCGTTTCCAAAAACGAACTCTATGAATCATCCTCACCCCCTCCACCACCTCCTCCCCCCGTCTCCCGCTCTCCTCTCCCAACAGGAGGCTCTCTCGTTGTCGATGTAAGGGGACAAACTGTAAGCGAAGCCATCCGTACTCTCGAGCGCCTCATCGACAAAGCCCTTGTCGAAGGAAAAACAACCATCGCAGTCATCCATGGCATTGGAGAAGGAATCCTCCAACGAGCTATTCATGATTTTTTGAGGGAGCAAAGCGCTGTTGAAAAATACGAATTTGCCCCACCTCACGAAGGTGGAAGAGGAAAAACCATTATAACACTCAAATAAAAAAGAGGGCTGTTTTTCAGCCCTCTTTTTCGCTACTTCTTCACATTCTGAGGTTGTGGTTGAGAACTTTGTGTGGGCTGCTTAGGAACCATCACACAGTTTCCATTAAAAAGACACCCTGTCTCAATGATAAGATCAGGTGTCTTGATATCGCCAGTAAGCTTGGCATTATGGAGAAGCTCCACACGCTCAAGCCCTTCAACATTACCATTAACCTGTCCATAGTTCGTAACCACACCCGCCTTGACATCAGCATTGATGATGGCCTTGGGACCGATAATCAGGTGCCCTGTAGCCTCAATCTTGCCTTCAAACTTTCCCTTGATCATCAAGGACTTATTAAAACGCATGGTTCCTTGAAAATCAATATCTTCAGCGAGTACCGTATCAATCATACTCTCATCAATATTTGGTCCCATTTGATCCTTTGCCATAATGGCCTCCTTGCAAAATTTTTCTCTCAATCAAAAAACTATTTCATAGAATTTTTTAGTTCTTTCCCCGGCTTAAAGAAAGGGGACTTGCGAGAAGGAACCTGGACCTCTTGACCCGTCTTGGGATTACGAGCTACTCGAGCCTTACGCTTCTTTACCCCAAACGTTCCAAAGCCTCGAAGTTCAATTCGATCATTTTCTCCCAGTTCTTCAATCGACTCGCGAAGCCTGTCCACAAACACAGACACGACCACCATTACTTCCTTTCGAGTAAGATCAAACGCCTTAACAGCGTCATCCTCATATACCTTTTCTACGAGGTCAGCCTTCGTCAATTTCCTCCGAGCCATATTTATCCTCCTTTGTGTTCCTTCCCAAGGATATATTTTTACTACTTCTGACCAAATTTCTGATTAAAAAGCTGTTCCATCTTGGAAATAAGGCGTGAGGATTTATTTCTTTTATAGATACCCTTTGCCCACGCATTATCGACCTTTGACTTAAAAACATTGAGCGCCTCGACGGCTTGCTCTTTTGTTGTTTGAGGATTCATAAGCAGCTGAAGCGTATCCTTCCGAAGATTCTTCAGATAGGTTTTGAGAGCGCGATTTCTCTCTCTCCGCTTTTCTGCTTTCCGCATTTGTTTTTTAGCAGACTTGATAATAGGCACAAAAACCTCCTTTGCCTTCCAAAAATTTAGTACTATATTTTACGATATTCTGGAAAATTAGTCAACAAAAAAACAGGTTAAACCGAAAAATTTTTCTCACTATTATTCTCTACTGATGGAGAGCACTCTCAATCACCTCAAAGAGGAGCTTGTCCTCATCACTGAGAACGAGCTTAAACCGTTCAATACCTATCGTATTTTTAAGACGAAGAAGATATATATTATTCAAAATCCTTTGACGAACGCTGGACACAAAAACAGGATTCTGGGATTGCACCGCTTTGGCGGTCTTGCTATCAGAAAAAAGTGCCATCAAGGCATCCGAATGGTCAATGGCAATATGAAAAACCCGCCTGTCAATGAGAGGAGTGTAAAAATCATTCTCAAGATAGTGGGTATACAACGGCAAACCCTGAGAATCAAAGGTATAGTAGGAAAAAATACTCAAACGAATACCATCCTTCAATCGCTGATTCAAAGACATAACGAAGGGGGTAAGCCACTGAACATCTTGAACCTCAATGAGAATCTCTTCCGTTGCCTTCTGGATAAGCGTGAGAATAGAATTTTCAATATTTTTCTGGGAGAGAATATTCCAAAAATAGTCCGTCTCATTGGTGGTCATAAAGTTTCTGAGGTGGTTGTGGATGAGCTTTTTGGACTCAACAAAGTCACTCTCTAAGTTTCTCAAAAACTCATCGATCTCCACAGGAACATAGGTATCGGGATTGGACTTGATGATCCGTGCCCCCCCCTTGTCAACCAAGCGGTTGAGCATTTCATACACAACGGGACGCAGAATACCACTATTCTTACTGAGCTGATAACCTGTGATGGGATGACTCTCAAGCAAGGCCAGATACACCTTTGCCTCGTTACTACTCAAACCAAGTCGCTCAAAATGTTCGATGAGGAGACCTTCCTGTTCAATAGCCAATACAACCTCCTTGTTACCGCCCCTGTAATCTTCCTCGTCCCTTTCCTTCGAGAATCAGTTCCTGTCGATTGACATCAAATACAATCATCATTGCCTCAAACCGACTCCCTCCATCCTCAAGGACTGGATTCCCCATGAGAATAATCCGCTTCTCTTTGATGGCATACTGTCCCCAGCGGGCCGTCACCTTTTGATTTCCCTTCACAATAGCAACATTTCCCAAAAGATTTGCTCGATTCTCCTTCTCAAACATATCGATGACCAAACAGGTCACCTCTGCCAACCCATTATCATTCGAAAAAACAATGCGGGGATCTTTGGTAATACGGGTATAACCCGCTTCTTGATAGTAATCAAGCTTACCCCCTGTAATGACGTAGCCCTCCTTTTTTTCTGTAATGCTCACATCATCCGTCGCTGTATAACTCGAAATCTTGCCTCCCCCATACAAGAGTTGCATCAGTCGCGAGGCTATAACCGTATTATCCTGTTCCAGAACAGCATTCCCCTGCACAAGAAGCTTGCTCGACGACTGATAGAGTTGCGCCTGATCACCCCGAAGAACATAATTTTTTCCCTCGATCCGCACATTCTGATAAAAAAAGAGGATACTCTTTTCAGGGAAAAATCGTATAACTTCACCAACAGCTGTTACCCCGTCCTTTTTAAGGGAAAGGCGTGGCTGCTTGGTTGCCACAACCTCTTTGGTTTTGGTGTAGTATGTTCCCTCTCCTGCTCTGAGAACTGCTCCACGCTGGGCATCCTGAAAAAGCACATTACCAAAAGCATACCCTATTTTTTTCTGATCCTCATAAACAATAGTATCGGCTTTCAGTACCGAATTCCCCTGTTGGATTGTAGGAATTTGCTGTGCCTTACCCTCAAGCAAGAGTCGCTGAATCTCCCACTGAAACACACTCCTCTCAGCCGAAATCTGAATAGGAAGATCGCTCTGCACAAGCTGCCCAAAGAAAACCCCAACGCAGGCAAAGACACTTGCCACAATAAAGCTCCCTCTACTCACGAATCGTTGCATTGATTTGCTCCATACGGATTTCCTTCAGCGAAGCATCGGCAACAAGATTGTACCCCTGAAGCTTCACCCCTCGACGCGTGACCACAACCAACACGCCCGGTTCAGAAAAAAACTGCTTTTTCGTATTATCCCACTGTATTCGCTGCGTCTCCAAACTGGTATCACTGGCGAGAATCTTCACATTCCCCTCAGCAATCACCAGAAGCGACCTTTTGTTAATCTGCCCTTTATTCGCCGAGAGAAAACTATCCAGAACCTCTGTATTGTTTGAAACACGATAAAACGCAACGGTAAAGTTGTAGATAGTCACATCATCACTATTCTGATACATCGAAGCCTCAGACGCCTTGAGTTCCCATTCCTTCTGACCTGTAGTACTAATAGCAACATACTTGAAGTCAGAAAGCAAAAAACCCGGCAACCCGAGCTGCTTTTCTATTTGCCGTTGCTTAAGTCCACATCCCGTCAAAAGAAGCCAGCACACAAGCCCACAAGCCAAAACCCTTACTTGCTGCATATACTACCCCTTTTCTCTATCGGCAAGTAGTAGTAAAAATTTTACTCACTTTATATTATAGGCACAAAAGAAAAGAAAAGCAAACCTTTCCCCTCAGAAAAACAAAAAAAGGGAAACACACCTGCTCTTTACAGGCATGTTTCCCCATCATCTCTTCAAAAACTTCATTAGATGGGATAAACCACGATATTTTCGTCCAACTTACGATTCAGATAACCTTGAATCGCGTACAGGGTTCCCGTCATAGCACTGGCACAACCGTTACAGGCGCCCAGATAACGGATATAGACAAGGGTTTTGCCATTGTCCGTCGTCTGAATATCCACAATTTCCAAACTTCCCCCATCAGCAGCGAGCATAGGACGAATCTCTTCATCCATAATCTTTTCCAACACCTTGTGCTTTTGCACTACCGTCATCTCACTAAAGCGTGTTTCCTCTGCCATACGCTTCTCCTTATCCATTTCTTTTCTTACCTCTTGTAATATATCGACAAGATAGTACTTTCTCTTTTCATGTCCACCAGGTCGAATACATGATTTACAGAAAGCTCCCGCTTTAGTATAATGGGTAATTTCCTCCACAGTTTTCAGATCATTCAGTCGAATTACCTCTTTTATTGTACGAAGGGAAACACGCGCACACTCACAGACAATTTCCTCTTCCTCTAATGATTCGCGATCCACACCCTTATAGATTGCTGCTGCCTGCTTGATAACATCATATGCCATCACACTACAGTGCATCTTCTGGGCTGGTACAGCCGGTGTATCCGGATTATCCCGAAGAGCATGCTCGACATCAAGGTTGGTAATCTTCACTGCCTCGTCCACTGTTTTACCAATGCAGAGTTCCGCCATCATATCACTCGAAGCAATAGCCGTTCCACATCCAAAACTCTTGAAACGGGCATCAAGAATACGATTCGTTTCGGGATCAACAAGCCAATAGAGACGCACAGCATCTCCGCAACTTTCAGCCCCCCAATCAGCCACCACCAGCTTTGCATTGCGCTTTTGGGCTTCTTCTTCCGTAATTTCCCCTCGATAACGGGGATTATTCATCCGATCGGCAACCTTTTGAGAATAATTCTCCCACAATGCACCCCCAATCAATTGATTTTTCGCCATATTACCCTCCACTTCAAGACTTTTTTGAAACATAGGTCGAAGAGAGAGAGCGAAGACGTTTCACACTCTCGTGCAACACCTCAATTGTTCTATCGATCTCTTCCTCTGTTGTAAAACGAGATAAACTAAACCTCACCGCCGTATGAGCCAGTTCTTTGTTCACACCAATAGCCACCATCGCCGGGTTTGGTTCCAGCGACTCTGAAGCACAGGCTGACCCCGTAGAAACAGCAATCCCCGCACGATTCAAGTCCCAAATAAGCGCCTCTCCCTCTACCCCTCGAAAACTTGCCAAAAGAGTATTCGGCACACGAAGATCCCGTTTCCCAATCACCAGTGTATCGGGAAGAGAAAGAATAGCATCCTCCAATTTATCCCTGAGCCTTCTTACTTCCGTTACCTCATACTGAAGGGCATCACAAGCAAGTTCCATGGCAAGCCCCATGCCTACCATACCCGGAACATTGATGGTACCCGAACGTTTCCCACCCATATGTTCTCCCCCATGGAAAAGCGGAACAAAAGGAGCTCCAGCACGGATATAAAGCCCGCCCACGCCCTTTGGACCATGAAACTTGTGAGCCGAAAACGAAAGATAATCCAACGATAAAGAGCTTACATCAACAGAAATCTTTCCTATAGCCTGCGTAGCATCCGTATGGAACAAAACCCCCACAGAATGGGCATAATCCGAAAGCTCTTTAATAGGAAACACCAGCCCTGTTTCATTGTTTGCCCACATTACAGAAACGAGTGCTGTTTTTTCCGGATCAAGAAAACGCTTCAATGTTTCCACATCCACAATTCCATCCTGATTCAAGGGAAGTTCAACAATCTCCGCTCCCTGTGTCTCGAGAAAACGACACACCTCACTCACAGAAGGGTGTTCAACAGGGGTAGTGAGAATACGCTTCTTCTCCGTACGAGCAATAAACTGCCAATACACACTTTTTAGAACAGTATTATTACTCTCAGTAGCCCCAGAAGTTACAATGACATCATCCTCATCTCGAGCTCCAATCCCTCGATAAAGCCTATCCAATGCCACACGAAGCGCTTCCCGAACCTCCCTCCCAAAATCATGAAGAGAGTTTGGATTGCCATACTGTTGGCAAAAATAAACATCCATCGCCTCTTTCACCCGAGGATCAACAATGGTAGTAGCATTGTTATCAAGATAGATACGCATAAAAAAACCTACCCTTTTAGTATACTTTTATTGTACTCAAAAATTCTCAAAAAGTCAATATTTTTACTCCGTTTGCGCAAAAAATTCGGACTAAGTGTTGTGGCAACCCTGAAAGAGGACAAAACTTTGACGAAAACCTTGTGTGGCAAATTTGCCAATTGCTTGCTTTCAACAGCAGAGACAAGCCCGTCTGTTTGCCAAAAAGAGAAAAATTGCGTATAATATTTGTATGCAAAAAGGGAGTAGTCAGCATGCCTCAACCTCTTTCTGTTCCTCTTGATGAAACAAGACCATCGCTTTCCTGTGGAGAAAGCGTCATTCTTTCAGGCACAATCTACACCGCTCGCGACCAGGCTCACAAACGGCTTGTGAGTGCTCTGCAAAAAGGAGAAGAACTCCCCATTCCTCTCAAGGGACAACTCATCTACTACTGTGGACCTACTCCCCCCCGCGAAGACAATCTCTTCGGTTCTGCTGGCCCTACGACCTCAGCCCGTATGGATCCCTTCGCTCCATTCTTGTATCAGGCGGGGCTCTGGGCTACGTTAGGTAAAGGTCCTCGCAGTGAAGAGGTTCGTAAAGCCTGTGAAATGTATGGTGGAGTGTATTTTATTACCTTCGGAGGGGCTGGTGCCTACCTTGCACGATGCATCATTTCGCAGGAACTCATAGCCTATCCCGACCTCGGTGCTGAAGCCATCTATAAACTCACCATCAAGGACTTCCCCGCCATTGTTGGCATTGACAGTCAGGGAAATGTTCTCCCAGAAGGAGAAGCTTTGAGGTTTGTTTCCAACCAAAAGGAGTAAAAGAATGACAACACTTTTTTCAAGCCTTCTCAGCTATGCCATTGGCCTTGCTATTCTCGGTTTTATTGTCTTTGTTCACGAAATGGGGCACTTCCTCGTCGCCCGTGCCTTTGGAATCGGCGTGGAAATCTTTTCTGTGGGGTTCGGGCCAGAAATGATCGGCTGGACAAAGAAAAACACCCGCTACCGTATCAGCTGGATTCCCTTTGGCGGATACTGTAAACTCAAGGGCGAACTCCAACAAACTACTCCCGACTCACTCTATGGAAAGCCCGCTTGGATACGGATCCTTGTCCTCGTGGCTGGCCCTTTGGCCAATCTTCTTCTTGCTCTTTTGGTTATGGTTTTGCTCTATACTGTAGGATATGAAGAAATCCTCCCCTCCCGTCATGTCGATATCGTAGAAAGTATAGACAATAAGCCTTCACCTGCCTATGAGGCGGGTCTTCGCCCTGGAAGTGAGATTTTGAGTATCAATGGTATCCCTATCCTCTCTTTTCAGGATATTGTTGAAAATGTAGCGTTGAATGCCAATTCCCCTCTGAGCATTGTTTTTGTGCTCTCCAACACTACCAACACCACATCAGTTCTCCCTCGTTTGGCAGAGTCAACAGGAACAGGAGAAATCGGCGTTTTCCCCGTTTATTTTCCGATTATAGGGGCTGTGCTCTCCAACTCTCCCGCACAACAAGCCCAGCTTCAGCCAAACGACAGGATTATTGGTGTTGATGAAAAGCCCATCACCTATTACTACGAGTTCCGAGAAGCAATCCGCAACAAAGGAAATATGACAGTCACTCTCTCCATTCTCCGAGGAAACAGCACTAACCGTGTTTCTATCAAACTGGAAAAGAAAGAAAACCGTGGCTTTCTCGGCATCTCTATCAGTGGCCTCTCCCTCTCAATCACCAATCGTGTGAGGGCTTCTTCTCTCAGCGATGCCATCAAGCAAGGGAGTCGCGATCTCATAAAACAGCTCTCCCTCACTATCAAGGGATTTGCCCGTATGTTTCAGGGCAACCTCGGCGTTTCCCAGAACCTCTATGGGCCCATTAGAATTGTTCGAGATACAGCCCTTGTCACCAGTTGGGGGGATTTTGCTCTGCTTATGCGGTTCATCGCTCTTATTAGCCTCGGTTTGGGGCTTGCAAACCTTATCCCTATTCCCGGGCTTGATGGAGGTCACATCCTCATCAATGGCGTTGAGGGAATATTGCGTCGAAAGATACCCGATCACCTGAGAATCGCTATTGAAAATATTGGTATTCTTTTCCTCCTCGTCCTTGCTGCGTGGATTCTTTCCAACGATATTACCAACATTATCACAAGGAGATAAGCATGCTCTCAAGACTCTTCCAACGCAAACACCGACTGGTCATCCTCATTTCAGGGCGCGGTTCCAATATGAAAGCCATTATCGAGGCTGTAAAAACAGGCAAAATTCCCAACACCAAAATCGTCGGTGTGATAAGCGACAACCCAAATGCTGAAGGGCTTTCCATAGCACGAAAAGAAGGTATCCGCGCTGTTTTCCTTTCAGCAGCACCCTATAAGACCAAATTGGAGGGCAAGGCAGAAGAACGCTACATTGCTCTCATCAAACGCTGGAAACCCGATCTCATTGTTCTTGCAGGCTTTATGCGAGTTATCAAACCCCGCTTCATCCAAAGTTTTCCTCACCGTATCATCAATATTCACCCGTCGCTTCTACCCGCCTACCCAGGACTTCACACCCACGAAAGGGTACTCGCCGCCGGTGAAAAGGAATCAGGTTGCACAGTACACTTCGTCAACGAAACTGTCGATGGAGGAAAACGCATTATTCAAGCAAAAGTTCCCGTCCTTCCTCAGGATACACTCCAAAGTCTTGCCGCTCGAGTCCTAGAGAAAGAACACAAAATCCTCCCCTACGCCATCAAGCTCCTCCTCGAAAAGAAAATCTCCTACGAAAGTCTCACAGAACCCCTCCAATGGAAAGACGAATGGAATGGTTAGGATTCATTGCCGGTTTTTGCACAACGCTGTCCCTTGTCCCACAGGTTATCAAAGTTATCCAGACACGCCAAACACGTGATATTTCTTTGGGAATGTACCTGCTCATGGTGGTTGGTGTGTTTTTTTGGCTGCTCTATGGCGTAAGCACTTCGGCTCTCTCTGTCATCATCGCCAATAGCATCACCCTTGTACTTTCTCTCATCGTTTTAGTCTACAAGCTTCTGGAAAAAAAAGCCTAAAAGCGTTTTTCTCTCTCTGTCAGCACATTCTTCTGGAGTTGTTTGTCGTGAGGATTTTTCTCTACAAAGATCTTTCTCTCCGGATGAAAGGGATCTCGCCCTGTATAGTACATCACCGAGGCATAGGTGAGCGGTGTCGGGGTAAAAATTTGAACCTGTTCAGGAGTGATGTACAAAAAGCGATTGGCAAATTCCCGTGCTTTTATCATATCGGACAACTCACAACCAGGATAGGCTGCGATAAAGTAATACGTGAGAAACTGTTTTTTCCCTGCTTGTTTTGAATATTTCATGAAATCCTCTCGAAAACGGAGAAGCGTGGTAAGCGAAGGCTTCCCCATCAGGGCAAGAATATGCCTCTCTGTATGCTCTGGGGCAAGTTTCAGTTGCCCAGAGGTAAAATGTCTCGCAATTTCTCGCACATACCGTTCTCCATCTGGATCAGCATAAACAAGATCAGGGCGTATGCCAGAGGCAACAAAAACCCCCTTTACACCTGGAAGCTGACGAAGTGTCTCGAGCAAGCGAAGCTGGTCTCCGTGCGAGGGAATAAGCCGATCACACGGTTCAGGCAAAAGGCACTCCCTGTGCCTACACGAACCTGTGCGTGATTTTTTGGCACAGTCCATTCGCCACATATTGGCTGTAGGGCCACCTACATCCAGAATATAGCCCTTGAAAGCAGGATGGCGAAGGAAGCGCTTTGCCTCACGTACAATCGATTCCATCGAACGAGAAAGAATCTGGCGACCTTGATGAACAGCAATAGCACAGAATCGGCACTCACCATAGCATCCTCGATGCGTCGTCAAAGAGAAGCGAATAGTCTCTAACGCCCGAATTGGTCCCTGTTTCTGGTGAATGGGATGAGCATCATACTCATACGGTAATTCATAAACCTCGTCGAGTTCATCCTCACGCAAAGGAAGTGCTGGAGGATTATGCACGAGATAACGAGCCACCTGATCGTGAGAGGTCTGTCGCTGAACAAGCCTTCGGCCTAACACTGGATCCTGATTCACATAAAAACGATGAAACATCTCAATAAAGACAAGAGGATCAGCATTCACCTCACTCCATCCCGGAAGCACCTCGGCATTATCGGGAGGAGATGATGTGAGATAACACAACCCCCGAAGAGAAGATACATCCCTTCCCTCTTGAAGTGCACGAGCCAGTTCTCCAACCGTTCTTTCCCCCATTCCATACACAAGATAGTCTGCCTTACTATCCATGAGAATGGAACGACGAAGTTTGTCATCCCAATAGTCATAGTGAATAATTCGTCTCAGACTTGCTTCTATCCCACCGAGAACGATAGGCACAGTCTTTTTGAATATCCTTCGAATGACATTGGTATACACAATCGTAGCCCTATCGGGTCGAGTGTTCTTCCCGCCGGGCAAGAGATCATCACTTCGTCTCGATTTCCCTGTCGGGGTATAATTCGCTACCATTGAATCAACAGCCCCAGCTGTCACACCCCAAAAGAGCCGGGGTTCACCAAGAACACAAAAATCCTCATCCTTTGCTGGATCAGGACACGCTATAATTCCCACACGAAAGCCCTGTGCCTCTAGCACTCGTCCAATGACAGCCACCCCATGCAAAGGACTATCGATATAGGCATCTCCACTCACCAGAATCACATCCAGAGCATCCCACCCACGAGCCTTCACCTCTTCTGGTGTCATTGGCAAAAACATCTAAAACCCTGTCCTTTTAAAAAGTTTTTCCAATTCTCCCCTCTGAAGAACAAGAAATGTCGGTCGTCCATGAGGGCAACTCATTCCATTGGGGGTTTGCATAAGTCTATCGAGAAGTCCCCATACCTCCTGAGCAGAAAGCATATCCTTGGCTTTCACAGCTGTTTTACATGCCATCTGTTTTATCGCCTCATCCAGAACCTCATCAGGACGAGCCAATCTCTTCTCCTCAAAAGCCACCCGACATGCCTCAAAGGCATCCAATGCCTGTTCCACAGTGAGATAGTCGGGAACCCCCTGTATCACCACACTCTTTCCCCCAAAGGGTTCAATATCAAACCCCAGACGTTGAAAGTCATCCAAATGATCGACAACCTCTTCATAATCGGCTGGGGCAATCTCCACCGAAAGAGGATAAAGAAGGGGTTGTATACCCGCATTCTCATACCGTCGTCTTTGGATCTCCTCATAGCGAATCCGTTCATGAGCTGCATGCTGATCAACAAAAATCACCTCATCACCCTTTTCAAGAAGAATATAGGTAGCAAAGAGAACGCCTACAAACCGATACTCCCGAAAATTCACCAGAGGAGAAAAAGCCAGTGTTCTCTCAAACAACTCTGCAAAAACCTCGCCAAAATTCTTTGGAGGGGTAGGTTTTCTTTCTTCCAGAGGCTTTTTCCAAAAGGGCGTTTCATAATCCCTTTCCCTTGCTTCACCAGCATAAAGTGCCTCTTCAGCCAATTCAGGATAGGTCATAACCTCCGAAGACACATCCGATGTTTTCGCTCCTTCCAACGAAACGGAAAAGGGCTTATGAAACACCTCTTTCATTCCCCGCCACAATTCCTCTTGAAAAACCCTTTCCCTTCTGAAGCGAACCTCTCGTTTCATAGGATGAACATTCACATCAACATCATGAGCATCCATATCAACAAAAACAAACACCACAGGGTGCAAACGAGGAGGAATGGTATTCCCATACACCTGCGAAACCACAAAAGGAAACCCCTTCCAGTCAACAACACGCCGATTCACAGCAAAAAACTGCATATTCCTCTGGTGTTTTAAAAACGACGGCTTTCCCAAAAGCCCCATCACACGAGCAGAGGAAGTCTCAAACTCAAAGGGAATAAGTTCCGAGGAAATATCCCCAAAAAGATCCACGATCCTCTCCAAAAAACTTCCCCGCACAGGTGATCGAAAAGTCTCTTTGCCATCCACCACATAGCGAAACCCACACTCAGGAAAAACCAGCATTTTTTTTACCAGTTCCTGAAACACAAAACGTGCTTCTTGCACTGGAGCCTGAAGAAACTTCTTTCTAGCGGGAATATGCTGAAACAAGTTCAGAACCCTCACAATGGTGCCATACCCCATCCCCAGTTCACTCAGTTCCTCTTCCCTTCCTTCCACGACAACGAGCCTATGCCCCGAGAGAGCCTCCCTTGGACGAGAAGAGATCTCAAGCCGTGCCACACTGGCAATACTTGCCAGAGCCTCTCCACGAAATCCCAGTGTCGTAAGAAAATCAAGATCCTCAACAGAGTGAATCTTACTCGTTGTATGATTGTGATAACAAAGGGCAAGATCCTCTCTATCCATCCCCTCCCCGTTATCACTCACCACAATCTCCTTGATCCCCCCCTCCTGAATACTCACCTCGATCTCCGTTGCCGAGGCATCAAGGGCATTGTCTACGAGTTCTCTCACCACAGAGGCGGGTCGATCAATCACCTCACCAGCAGCAATACGAATAACAGTGGTAGCGTCTAATGTTTTGATACATCCCATAGCGTGTTCACCTGCTTGCGAGCAAGACTCACCACCAAACCAGCCAGCCCTACAAGAATGAGCGGCAACGAAAGAAGCATGCCCATGGTAAACCAGCCACCATAAAGATAGCCAATATGAAGATCAGGCTGACGAATAAACTCAAGCGAAAAACGAATAATCCCATACCCCAAGAAAAATGTCCAAAGATACACCCCTCGAATATTAACACCTTTACGAAAGAGGGTATAAAGCACACCAAAGAGCAAAAGCCCTTCACACAATGCTTCATACAACTGTGATGGGTGCCTCGGAAGATTCACCAACACCTCCCCAACGGCATAAGGCAAATGGAAATGGTTTCGGATCTGCTCGGTAACCACAGTAACATAGGGCTGCGTTCCATCGATGGGTAATCCGATCTTGGCAACCATCTGCTGAACATGGGGATCAGAAAGAGGCATCCACTGAGAAACAGGCACCGTAGGAAAGATAACCCCCCAAGGAAGCGTTGTCACCGCCCCCCAAAGCTCCCCATTAATAAAATTCCCGATTCTCCCAAAGAAAAGCGCAAGAGGCAGTGCAACAATAAACACATCAGCTATATCCCAGAAATTCTTTTTTTTCAATGTAAGGTAGAGATAACTGAACAAAAATCCAAAAAGCACCCCACCATGAAACGACATCCCCCCTTCCCAAACAGCAAACAGGGTCAAAGGATTTGCCTTAAGAGCCGAAAAGTTGTAGAAAAGCATATACCCAATGCGAGCCCCTATGACAATAAAAATCATCGCCGTAACAGCAAAATCAGAAACAAACTCCTTGGTCAGCCGAATACGCTTCTTTGAAATCCAGTGCATAAGAAACCAGTAGTTCACACCAAACCCAACAAGGTACATAAGTCCATACCAACGCACCGCAATCGGCCCATAGATTGAAAAAATCTCATTCTGAAGATTATGAAGAATATACCCAAACATTCTCTTCTCTCCCTTCCAAATGCTTACTTCCTATCCTTTTCGGATAACGAAACACCACTCTGCAAGGCACGCTGCAGTTTCAGATAGCTTAGAATAAACTCATCAATATCCCCATCCATAACCGACTGAATGTCCCCTACTTCCACATCGGTTCGATGGTCTTTCACCATGGTATAGGGCTGAAAAACATAACTGCGAATTTGATTTCCCCATTCGATATTCTTTTTCTCAGGCTGAAGCTTTGCAAGTTCTGCCTCTCGTTTTGCTTTCTCATACTCATAGATTTTGGAACGCAGCATCCTCATTGCCATTTCTCGGTTCTGAAGCTGTGAACGTTCCACCTGACAGCTCACCACAATCCCCGTCGGAATATGGGTAATACGAACAGCTGACTCGGTCTTATTCACATACTGACCTCCCGCACCACCCGCCCTATAAGTATCAATCCGAAGATCATCAGGGTTAATCTGCACATCAATCGTATCATCGATCTCAGGGGACACCGTCACAGCGCAAAACGATGTCTGCCGTTTATTGTTGGCATTAAAGGGAGAGAGCCTCACCAGTCGATGAATCCCATTTTCTGCCTTGAGATACCCATAGGCATACCGCCCCTTAATATAGAGAGTAGCGTCCTTGAGACCAGCAACCTCACCGGGATCATAGTTCACCACCTCCACATTAAAACGATGCCGCTCTGCCCAGCGCTGATACATCCTGAGAAGCATTTCACCCCAATCCTGAGATTCTGTTCCCCCCGCCCCAGGATGAATGTTTAAGAAGGCATTTCCCTTATCCACCTCATCAGAAAAGAGCATGTACAACTCAAGCTGCTTCAACTCCTTCACCAACGTCTCATACTCCGATGTCAGTTCCTCAAGAAGGGCATCATCTCCTTCCTCCTCAGCGAGACGAACCATATCCTTGAGATTGTGAAGCTTGGTTTGAAAATCCACCCATTCACCAATCTCCTTCTGCAGGTCACTGAGTTGTTTCTGAATCTCACTATACTTTTTGTGATCGTTCCAAAGAGATTCATCGTGAAGTTTTTCAGAGAGAAGCTTTACCTGATTCTTTTTTCCATCGATGTCAAAGAACCCTCCAGTTATCAACAAATTGACTCTCTACAGCTTCAATCTTCTCTAACAATGCTCCCATCGTCTTCTCCCTATGAAAGTTTTTCAATTATTATATAGCATTCGCTTCCCAAAAGCAAGAAAAAAAACCTGTATATAACCAGAAGCCGTGTCCCTTCTGTTCGATACTTGAGTTGAATACCCGAAAAGGGCTCACTAATCCACTCTACCAGCTCATAATTGACAGCATACCCCTCAACAGCCTTCTCATCAATCGGATCAAGTCCCAATCGTTTTACCCAGTGTTTCACCACGCTGACATCACTGGTTCCCATGCACTTCCATTCTTTCCCCTCACAAAACACCGCCACAAGATCATTCAAAAATTCCAATACCAGCTTCATAGAAACATGCACAAGCCGTAGCGTACCTTCTTCCATAGAAACACCCAAAAGAGATCGAACGATAGGATACTCTACCCCCACCTCAAGTTCTTCATCCTCGCCTCGATTCAAACGAGAGCGAAGGTATTCCTTTGTTGCAGGCTTCACCATCGTCGAAAAAAGCTTCTCATCCCAGTGTTTCCATCGGTTTCGCATACTACTTCTCCGTAAGAGTTTCCGCCCCATCCCAAGAAAGCGGTGGATTAGCCTTGTAGTACTCACACCGCTCCTGATAGAGATAGGCAAGATAGTCATGTGGATCGTTCTGCCTACACTCTTCAAAAATTCTCAGGGCTTCGTTGAACTTCCCCTCCTGATAGAGGGCAAGCCCATCATGAAAACGCTCATAGTATGACTTCTTCCCCTCCGCCATTGTCAACTGAAGGGGTTGATAGATACGAACTGGTTTTTCCTTTCCCTTCACCCGCACAAAATCCAGCACCCGAAAAAAATAACGCGATGGTTCTTTCAGTGCTTGCAGGGTGAACTCACTTACCACAAGTGGGACTTTGTATTTTTTGGTCAGTCCCTCCAGACGAGATGCCAGATTCACCGTATCACCAATCACCGTATAATCTACCTTGTTCTCACTCCCAATATTCCCAACAATAGCCTCACCAAAGTTGATTCCTATCCCAATCCTGAACACAATACCATACTTCTCTTCGGACATACGGTTAAACAACTCAAGCGCCTCCAGCATAGCAAAAGCCGCTCTAATGGCACGATCGGCATCATCATTGTGCTGTGCAGGAGCACCAAAAATAGCCATAATGGCATCACCAATATACTTGTCAATAATTCCACTATACTGACGAATCTTCTCATCCATCTCACTGAAGTACTGATTGAGCACCGTCACAAGAAAATCAGGCGGAAACTGCTCCGAAATATGTGTAAAATCCCGAATATCCGAAAAAAGAACGGCCACATCCTGTTTGGCTCCCACCAAAACCGATTCAGAAGAAATACTGAGTATTCTGTTGATTACCTCTGTTGGCACATACTTTTGAAAAACAAAACGGATTTTTTCCTCCTTATTTTTTGCCTGAATTGTTTGATAGGCGTAGTTTTTGATCTGATGATAGGCAAGCTCCAACTCACGAATCATTGTATTAAACGAATAGGCAAGGTACCCAATTTCATCATTATACTCCACCCGTACACGTTGAGAAAGATCGCGGGTTTTGGTAATCTCCTGAATCGTTTCCACCAGATGATCAACAGGCTTCAAGAGAAATCGAAGATATCCCAACATCACCATCACAGCAAGAACAACAGCAACCACGAGAATAACACCAATATACCAAAGGATATTGCTCACCGGCTTGTAAAACTCCTCCTTGTCATTTCCGAGCAAAAGAAAACTCCCCCAATCAGAAAAGTATATTCCCACTCCAACAAAATCCCTCCCCCCCAAACGGAACTCCACCCAACCCCCTTCCTTGGCTGTCAGCTTTTGCAAGAGATCCCTCTTTTCCTCCTCAGAAAGCCCCTCCCCACGAACAAGTGTTCCATCCTTGTGAAGAATAAAAAAACGTGCCTTCTCTGTGGCGGCTACCCCCTTAGCATACTCAAAAACCGCATCATAAACACTATCCAGATTGACACCTGCGCCCCCAACCTCCTCAAAAAGACTCATCTGACGAGAAGCATACTTGTAGATATCCATTACCTTATAACCAAGAAACTCCTTTGCAATAGCGGTAATACCATTTCTCGCTGTTGAGTAGGTCACAAACCCCACAAAAATCACCGTCAAAATCAAAAGCGGCATCATTACCACAACAATCTTTCGTCGAAGTACTGCCTTTTTTCTCATTTTTCTTCCCCTACAACAACATCACCAATCTTTACCTTGTCCACACTTTGTGTCAGCTTTGCCTGAACAATCAGCTGATTCACTCGTGTGACACTCGCCCGTGCAACCTCTTCCATCTCTGTCGTATTCACCTTGTGATAGATCCGCACCATCTGTCCCATCACAAGATCCCGTGATCCTGTGAGTGAAAGGGTGAGCACATCCCCCTCCACCGTCATCACACGAGCCACAATACTCTTCTCCAGATCGGCAATCTTCTTTCGAGAAACAAGCAAACGATAGTAGGCCTTGTCAAGTGCTTCAATACTTTTGTCCACATAACTCGAAAGCGGTGCAGAGAGAATAAGCTTCTGATACAGGGCAATTGCATTCTGATAGTTCCCTGCATCGTAGGCACTGCTCGCCTGCAAATAGAGCGACTGGGCCTCTGTTTCCTGCTGTTTCTGAAGCTCTTCTATCCCCCGTTGAGAAAACTGCTTCTCATAGATTCGCTGAATATATTCAAGAGAGGGTTTCACATACGAAGAAGCTGGCTGCTTTTCGATAACCTCCACAAAAGCAGAGAGCGCCTTCTGTGGCTCGCTCTTTGAAAGCGTTACAGCTGTATCAAACAAGCGTTTTGCCTCTTCCTCGTTTGCTCCTTTCACCCCCTGATTGGTCACAGTATTTGTGTAAATAACCACCTGATTGGAAACCACAACCTGAGATTTTACAGCCTCCCAATCACTAAGCGCCTGAGAAAGCCTATTCAAAACAGTATCCCTCTCCTTTGAAAGCGGATAACGCTTCACAAGAGCAATATAGGCAACAAGCGCTGCCTTGTAGTTTTTCATTGCGTAGAAGGCATCTGCCTGCTTCAATTCCTTCTGAATCTGCTCTGCCTGTACCCGGCCAAGAAAATCCTGATATTGACTATAGAAGGCAAAAACCTCTGGCAAATCCCGAGCAAGAGCCTCCATTTCTGCTTTCAACTGATTGGTATTCTTATCATATGCCCCCTTCTGCAAGGCATCCGCAAGCGTCTTGAGACGCTTGAGTGAGACAGGAGAAACCTCCTGAACAATACCTTTTTGCTTGAGTTGAATATAGTCCTGAAGAACAGCCACAAAAAGATTATCCAACAGCTGTTGCGAAGCAGAAAAATCAATATCCTTCGGTCGCGCAGCGGAAAGGTTTGACAACTGGACAAGACGCGCCTGAGCCTCATCGTATCTTCCCTCACGGATGAGCTGCATCGCACGAGTAAACTCAGCCTCTATCTGGGCACGGAAAAGCTCCTGCCGCTGTTTACTCTCCAATTCTGAGCGCAGGAGATTGAGTGCTTGCTGATTGGTCTGTTGAAGAGCACGAATACGCTCCTCATACTCCGACTGAACAGAAGACAACTGTTTCTTCGTTGCCTGTAACTCTGCCTGTTGATTCGAAGAAACGGCAAGCAGTCGCTTCTGCTCCTCAAGAAGAGACTTTTTGTACTCTTCCTCTCGCTTGGCAAGCTCCTGCTGAAGTGTTTGTTCAATACGCTTGCGCTCTTCCTCGTACTGAGCAAGGAGTTGTTTTCTTTCTGAAGCAGAGGCATTCTTTAGCTCCTCCTGAAGCTTCTGCTCAAGTTCCTTGCGTCGTTTTTCCAGTTCACTTGCAAAACTCTTCTGAAGTTCTTCTCTGTAGCTAGTCATCTTCTGCTGAATTTCTTCCAGCCGAGCCTTTGTAGAGGCAAGTTCTGCCTCCTTTTGGACAAGCTCCTGTTGAATCTTTTTCTGAAGTTCCTGATACAATGCCTCTTCTAACCCTCGAATACTCTCTGGTTTTCCCACCAGTTCATACTCACTCGCCTGAAAACGGAGATAGACAAAAAGCCCTCCCACAAGAACCAAAAACAAGAGAAGAGCATTAATGAAAAGAGCCATGAGATAATTGTTCTTCACCCGATAGGGAACACTCTCTGAAATATGCTGACCGTTTGACAACAATTCCCGTTCAATGTGCTCAAAAATCTCTTCGCGACTAATATCCTTTTGCCCACCCATATCCACTATCCCTAACGAAGCAGCCTTTCAAGAGAAGACCAGTCTGTTTTTGTGACGTACTCCCACACAAAATTTTCAATATTCGTTACGGATAGTTTTTTAAAAGGACGGACATCAGTCTTTATGAGAAAACCCCGGAGAAGATTTGAATCTTTTTCTTCAAGCACACGAAAATAATAATACGTATCCTTCTCTCTCCATAAGGTTACCACATTTCCCCGATTGGTTTCTATTCGCACCCAGTACGAAGATTGACTCAGATAGGGTATACTCTTCATAAGGTTGTACATGCGCTCATTGCCACTCAAACCATACTGCCACGAGATCACTGCCTCCATATCTGCATTACTCACCTGTGCCACCAACTGATACTCACAATCCACAAAATCCTCGTTCATACTCACATAAAAAGTTGTTTTTATTGCCACAGGAGTCATGCCCACTGGAAGAGGAAAGACATTACTTACCTTCCCCAAAAAGTTGGTACTCGAGAGATAGAGAGCCTGAAGCTGGTTAGTAATCCCTCCAATCCAACGCCCACGAGCCAAGAGTTGCGAAGAGGTACTCAACTCCACCCCCTGTCCCCAAACAAACAACGGAACACAAAAAACCACCCAAAAAACAATAGGCATCCTACTTGTCTTCATGATATACCTCAAAACGAATCATCGTTACATCAGGATGAGCAAAAAAACGAAGGGGAAAATAATGACTCACCCCTACCCCCTTGGAAACATAGAGCACCGTATTGTCGTGAACAGATGCCCCCCGAGCCTCTCTCCGCCGAATCTTTGCCTTGGCTGTGATCGGATACCCCCATATGGTCACCTGTCCCCCGTGTGTATGCCCACTGAGAACAACATCCACCTTACCCTTGATATGATGAATCACATCGGGAAAATGGGCAAGAACAATGGCATATCCTTCCTCAGATGGAAGAACAATATCAGGCCATGAGTGTCTCCCCTGAAGAAAATTATCAATACCAATAAAAAACAGCTCGTTCCCCTTATACGAAAGCGAAACAACCTCGTTCTTTAAAAGCCTCACACCCCCATGAGTAAGCACCCTCCTCAGTCGGTCAATATCTGTGGCTTTCTTCTCATGGAGAAAAAAAAGCGGAGAAAACACATGGAGCACATTGTATTCAAAATAATCATGATTACCCAAAACAGCATACACCCCACCCGGCGCACGAAGCAAGGGGAGAATTTCCTTTTCAAGCACATCAATACCCGAGTTCTTGTCAATCAGATCCCCTGTCATTACAATAAAATCCACCTTCTCCGATGCCAATTGCTCTCGAATAGCCGCTTTTATCCTCTCAAGACGCTTCCTACTCATTGTTCCAAAGAGATGAAGATCCGAGAGATGCATCACAACAAAACCCTCGCGAATATCCGAAGTATAGAGAGTGAGATGCTCAATATGAATATACCGAGCCTCACGATACGCATAAAAAACCCAGACAAGCCCAACCACCACCAGAAGAATGAGCATTCCTATCACCAAAGGCATTCTCTACGCCTCACTGCAGCTTTCCTGCTTTTATTATAGAAATAAACACCAGAGAAGTCAAATCTCCATTCTAACCTCAGCAACATGAGACCGTATCCATTCAAAACAAACATCAAGCAAACTCTCCCTTTGCTGTACAGAAACACTCATAGCCGGAGACGAAATCTCCACCCGATAAACATCCTTATACCCAACAGGAACAACCCGCTCACCTGGAGAAACCAGCTTTACCGAGAGTTTTGATTTTTTCATCATCACCTCTTGAAGCTGCGTATCCAAAAGCGAAAGGGCGCTCTTCGTTTCACGAATCTCTTTGCCCATGAGGACCACATCCTGTCGCTGCTCAATCAACAAAAAACCAATCACAAAAACAAAGAAAAGAAAAGACATGGCAAGCAACGCCTTTACACCACGGGGTATCATAGAGATACCCTCTCAAGAGCGCGCAGCTTGGCACTGCGTGAAGCCCGATTCTGCGCCTGTTCTTCAGGCGAAGGGAAAAGCGGTTTTGGCGTCAGGATTTTCACTTTGCCCTCCTTGGCGAGTGTTTGAAAACTCCTTTTCACAATCCTGTCCTCTAACGAATGAAAGCTCAACACAACAAGCCGAGCATGTTTATATAATTTATCGACAGCAAGGGGTATAAAACTTTCGAGAATTTCTAATTCTTTATTCAAAAAAATTCTCAGAGCCTGAAAGGTTTTCGTGGCAGGGTGAACCTTGTGAAAACCCCCGCTTTTCTTTGCCTTGAGAACAATGCGAGCCAGCTGAGCCGCACTGGTAATCGGACGATGCTGGCAGATAACACGGGCAATACGATAGGCATCGTACTCCTCTCCATAGGTATACAAAATATCCGCAATTTCCTTTTGAGAAAAGGTATTCACCACATCCCATGCTGTCAGAGAACTCGAACTATCCAGCCTCATATCCAGCCCCGTTTCATCCTGAAAACTCAGTCCCCTTCCACGCGTCTCTTCATGAAGCGAAAAGTGAAACATCGATACACCGAGATCCGCAAGAATGGCATCACACCCCTCCAAACCCTCCCTATCCAGAACCTCAGGGAGATGATCAAAGGTAGTATTATAGAACACCACATTGGGAAAGCCACCAAGACGCTGACGAGCATGAGCAAGAATACTTTCATCCCTATCAATACAAATCAAACGCTTGTAAGGAAGATGAGAAACAATAGCCTCACTATGCCCACCTTCTCCACAGGTAGCATCCACAAAAACTCCTCCCGCACAAGGAGCAAACAACTCCAGCACCTCCGAAACCATAATAGAAGTATGAAACGGCAAACCTCACCCCTTACAAACAGGTTTCTCAAAACGCATGAGCATCACTACTTCATTGCCTGTCCGATTATATTTCACACGATCCATGAGCTTTCGCATCATAAAAATACCCCGCCCCGATGGCTTGAGCAGATTTTCTTTTTGCAAGGGATCGGGCACCTTCTCTGGACAAAATCCCTTCCCCTCATCCCTTACCTTAATCACCAGAGAGCGATCAAAAATACGATAGAAAACATGCACCCTCTTCTGCACATCAAAACGATTACCATGTTCTACAGCGTTAATAAGGGCTTCATAAAGAGCCGTATACAACCTCCACCGTTCATCATCATTCAAATCAGCAGCCGCCTGAATATTGGATTGAATCTTCACAATAGCATGGTCAATCTCCAGCACATTGGAAGGCAGAGAAATATACTGCTTTCTTCTGAAAGGTGGCTCTAACACTACCATAACCATCGTCACATCATCCTCTGTCAGTGGGACATACGACTTGACCAAAAAGTTGTAGATATTTGGCAACACACTTCGGATCTGTCCCGTCGAATAGCGGGCAAAAAGCTCCTTCAACCCATCCAACTGGAAAAGCCCTTTTTCATTTCTAAAAACGAAGAGCCCGTCAGTATATAACAAAAGGCGCGTATTCTCCGACAATTTCTCAGTGCGAATGTAGTCAGAAAATACCACCGACGTAACACTACCCAGCGGTGGGAGAACATCCTCCAATACCCCCAGAGAAGGCTGACCGGGTATCATATAGAGCGGGCGAGGATTACCACAATTGACGTAGGTAATTGTATAATTCTGTGTGTCAATCACCCCATAAAAAAGGGTGACAAACTGATCCGGGGGAAGCACCTTTGAAAGGATATAATGAAGATAACGAAGAACATCGGCAATCTTGTGGGGATCCTTTGGATTAAACTCAAAATAGATCTTGAGCATAGAGGTTATCAAAGCCGCCGAAACACCATGTCCTGAAACATCTGCCACGACCACACCTATATGCTGATCATCAATCGCAAAGAGATCATAGAAGTCCCCACCAAGATGTGAAGAAGGCTTTGAAAAAACCTCAAAACGAATACGAGAATTGTAGATTGTGGGCACGGTAAGGATATGTTCCCATACCCGACGAGCGGTAAGAAGCTCCTCTTCCAAACGATGAGACTTTTCATCCAGCTGTCGATAGAGTTCACTCTCCAAACTCACATCCTCTACGGTAGCCTGCAGCACATCCCTCTCTCCCAACCGCAACGGGCGGAGATGAAATGCCATCACACGCTGTCCATACTCTTTCTTTGTCGAAACACGAAACGAAAGAAAGGGATTCTTGCGAGCCTGCTTCACCATGTTTCGCAAATCATCAGCGGTTATTTCAAAGATATCTGTTATATTTTTGTGATAAACATCGTTTTCATTGTACACACCAATGAGAAACAAAAAAGCCTCATTGGCAAGATAGAGAGAACCGCTCTCCTCAAAAATCACAAGCCCAACGGGAAGCTGCTGAAAAAGCTGCCTAAACTGCTGCTCACTCTGAGTAACCTTTTGTGAAAGGATATAGTTCTTGGTCTCATTGGTAAGAGAAAAAATATACCCTCGTACTGTCCCCGTATCTTCATAGAGAGGCAATGCCTTCACATGAAGATAAAATTGCTTATAATTCAAGAGTATATCAATGCTTTGATTCCGCATCAAGAGATCAAAATTCTCTTCACCAACGATAAACTGAATACGCTTTATCTCACCAGCGAGTTCAAAAAACTCCCGATTGTACTTTCGCACCACCCCATCTGGCGTGGTAAGAGCCAAACCAACAGGATTTTTATTAAAAACACTGAACATAAAATCCTGACTTTCTTTATAGAACTTCATCTCCTCATCGAGGTAGAGATTGAGCCACAACTGCCGCATGAGAAACGAAAAAAGAGACATATTCTTTTTTGCCATGGCACTCTTTGGGAATATAAGAATAAGATAATAACGTACCTCAAAAAGGTAGAGAGGAAAGACACACGCCCATAGAACATGCTTGCTTGGAGAATACACTGGCGAAAGAACGGACGCTAAAGGCCCCGGATCATAGATCGTCACAGGACGAAAGTACTCGGTCGAAAAGATACCATTCAGAAAGGAAAGAAGCCCAGGAGTATCATTTTTCATCCCTCGGCGAACATCAATAACCTCTTCATGTGAAACCATGAAAAATTCAGCAGACACACACCCCAATGTTGACTCTAAAAAAGCAAGAATTTCCTCACGATTTTCCCCTGCCTGTGGAATGGTGGTTTCCCTTCGATAGAGATTTACCAGCCGAGCAAAAACAAAAGGATCCTTTCCTCGCTTCCGAGAAAGAAGAAAGGTGGAAAGAGGAATAGCAACGAGTGCCCCTAAAATACCCCCAATGATTATCCCTACAAGAGAAGACATTGGCCTATTTTATCTGGCTTAAGTCATCAACAATCTGAAAGAACTCATGCAAGCGAAAGGTAATAAAAAGATCTCGGATATCCTTGTTCAAACCCACAATATACATCTTGCCACCCATATCATCAAGCCGCTTATACACCAAAAGAAGCTTGCCAATAGCGCTACTCCCGATAAAAACTATATCGCTAAAATCCATGATGATTTCTTTTTTGCCACTATCAAGAAGGTTGGCCAAAACCTCCTTGAATTCCCTTGCATCGGGATCTGTGACAAGATTTTCCTTGATCTTCAAAAGTGCTTTTCCTTGATATTCGGAAAGTTCGTACTTCATAATAGAGCCTCCCATCTCACTGATAAGATATTATACACTGTTTTGGTATTTCTTGCAATCTTTTTAGTCAATCCTTTGATGCAAAGATTCCATCAAAACCTGCTTTGCATACTGAAGATACCCATAGGTTTTCAGATAGGCCTCCTTCATCTGATCCACTCTTTTCGCCATAATCATAATCATCCTCATTGCAAAACTCGGATGAATCTCGACATAATCCGCAAGCATATCCCTACTCGAAATAGGATACACCTCCACAGGAGTGAGTGCCACCACACTGGCATTCCTCGGCTGATCAAGAAGAAGCGCCGTTTCTCCAAAAAAATCCTTTGGACCAAGCTCTGCAAGCACTACTACCTCCCCCGTAGCAGGATCCCTCGTCTCTACACGCACCTTCCCCTCCATAATAATGTACATCGTCCTATCCGTGTCATCCTCTCGAATGATATATTCCCCTACCTCAAATCGTCTCGTGGGAATCATACAACCTCCCTAAAGAAATGTTTATTTGTTATAATATCGACAAAAAAGCCCCAAAAACAAATCCAAAACACAAAAAATTCTGTTGAAGCAACCTTGAAAGAGAACAAAACCCCGACTAAAAGTTTAGAAGACGAAATTGCCACTTGCTTTCAACCTCTCTACTCTTTCCCTGTTTCAACTAAACTTGCCCCGTAGGAGAATAAAACTGCGACTGAGTAGTCCTCTTTTTTGTTGGCCAGACACACCAAAAGAAAAATCGCAAATGTTTGAAAATTCAGCCTCTTCTCTCTATAATAAACACCATAGGAACAAAAAAGGAGGAAAATATGCTCGAAGCATTTGAAAAGTTCAAAAAAGAGGCTAAAGAACGCATGGATAAAGCTTTGGCTCATTTCACTGAAGAGCTCAAGCATATCAAAACAGGTCGTGCAAGTATCGGCATGGTCGAAGATATTCGCTTTGAGTACTACGGAACACCGACCCCTATTCGTCAGGCAGCTTCCCTCAGCACCCCAGACCCTCATACCATTGTTATTGATGCATGGGACAAGAGCATTCTCAAAAACATCGAAAAAGGCATCAATGACGCCAACCTTGGCTTCACGGTTGTCAATGATGGAAAGGTTCTTCGTGTTGCCATTCCTCCCCTCACAGAAGACTCCAAAAAAGCCCTCGTGAAAAAAGTAAAAGGAATGGGAGAGGAAATCAAGGTAACCATCCGCAATGAACGAAGAGATATCAACAATCACATCAAAGAACTGGTGAAAAATGGACACATCAGCGAAGATGATGAGCGTCGTGAACTTGAGACCATTCAAAAGATTACCGATGAACATATCAAAAACATTGACATCTTAGTAGAAAAGAAAGCCAAAGAAATCATGGAAATATAACCATGATCAAATTGTACGGATATACCCTCGATCCCGAACGGCTCCCCCGTCATGTTGCCTTCATCATGGATGGTAACGGACGGTGGGCTCGTCGCCGTTTTCTTTCCCGCAACGAAGGGCACAAAAAAGGATACCAAACACTCAAGACTCTCATTGAATTCAACGAAAAACTCAAGATTCCCTACATCAGTGCCTATGCCTTCTCCACCGAAAACTGGAAAAGGTCTCAGGAAGAAGTGGATTTTCTCATGAAAATGGCGGGACAGGTTATAGACGAATATGTGGATTCCATGATTGAAAAAAATATCCGTTTCTCTTATACGGGGAGTTTTGAACGAATTCCTCCAGACCTTCAAGCGAAGTTTGAAAAAGCAATAGAAAGAACCAAACAGGGGTGCTATGTTTTCAATATCGTTTTCAATTACGGGGGAAGAAAAGAAATTGTCGACGCAACCCGACAGATAGCCACAGAAGTAGCCCAAGGAAAGCTCGATCTTGCCTCCATATCGGAGGAAGTGTTCGAACGCTATCTCTACAGCCCTGATATTCCTCCCGTAGACCTCCTTATCAGAACCAGTGGCGAACTTCGTATCAGCAACTTCCTCCTTTGGGAGTCTGCCTATGCAGAACTTTATTTTTCCAAGCAACTGTGGCCTGATTTCACACCGAAGGATTTTTGTGCGGCACTTGCAGACTACCAACAACGGCAGAGACGTTTTGGTGGTATTTTATCCGAAAACAATAAGGAGTTAAACCATGCGTGATCGTATTCTCATTGCCCTTCTTCTCATTCCCATTGGAGCCTTTTTTATCTTCACCAGTTTTTTTAACAACTTTCTCTTCTTTCTTGCCCTGTTAACCGTTGCTATTGTTATTAATTATGAGGTTCACACCATGCTTGAAACACGAGGGTTTCATTTCTACCTTTGGGTGAATTCCATTACGGTAACAATGAGTGCGCTTTCCTATTATCTCTTCAGCCTTGGCGTATATGACATCGGCTACTTTTATATCCTCCAGATAATGTTTCTTTCTCTCTTTCTCCTCACCATCTTCGTCATAGAATCGTCCCAAGGAAAGTTTGATTCATCGATAGCCAATATTGGCGTCTCGCTTCTTCTTTTTCTTCTTACGGGTGTATTTTTCCCTTTTCTCATCCTTCTCAAAGCACAGGCAAGCAACGGTTGGTTTGTTTTTCTTGTCCTCTTTTTAACATGGATGGCTGATGCGGGGGGATTTTTCGGTGGAAAACTCTTTGGAAAAAACAAACTCAGTTCCCTCTCCAGCCCAAACAAGACCATTGAAGGGTACATTGGCGTCTTCGTTTTCAGTATTTTCAGCGGCGTTCTCTGTTTTGGCATCCAGTACTGGTTTCGTATGCCAACTAACTTCTCCCTCTTTCAATTCATCCTGCTTGCTCTTGCTATGGCTTTGACAGGAAGTATAGGAGACCTCGCAGAATCTACCATCAAACGATGGTCAAAAGCCAAGGACTCAAGCAATCTCCTCAGGGGACACGGTGGATTTTTTGACAGGTTTGACTCTGTTCTCTTTTCTGTGCCTGTTTTTTACGTGATAATCAAGTTCATGGGATACTAATAATAGGCTCTCTTAAAGTAGAGACCTATGGCTGGAACGGCCTTTTTGAGGGGGGTGGGAATATCCTGCTCAAGGAAGAGAGCCCTCTTGATATCCTCTTCCCCAAGATTGTGCCTTGCCATCTGAAGCGATACACCAACAAGAGTGCGAATCATACCGCGAAGAAAGCCGTTTCCCTTGATGAAAAAAAAGAGCCAGTTGCCCTTTTCTCGTACTCTAAAGTAGAAAATACGACGAACAAAGTTCACCTTCTCTTCCCTCCCATAACCATAACAAAACAACCGAAAATTATGCTCTCCCACGAAAAGAGAGCAGGCTTGAGCAAGCATCACAGTGTCCAACTGAGAGGGCAGCCAAAGAGTGTATGAACGGAGCATAGGATAGGCAAATTCTCCCCTCCAAACCACATAGACATATTCCCTCGCCCAAGCACTAAAACGAGCATGAAAATCCTCCTCCACCTCCCTTGCCCGTAAGAGGAGAATAGAAGGGGGGAGAAAGGGAGCAATCACCTTTGGAAGTACATCAACAGGAAAGGGAAGCGTCAAACAATGAAAATTCGCCGTATAACAAAGAGCATGAGCACCCGCATCAGTACGCCCACTTCCCACAACCTGAACAGATGTGCCCAAACAACGAGAGAGCGCGTCCTCCAACGCTGCCTGTACAGAGGCGTGATTCTTTTGCTTCTGCCACCCCGAAAACGACGAACCATCATACGCAAGATCAAGGCGAATATTCATACTTTCCCTACTTGAAAATATCGAGAATAGCCCCTATCCTCTCATCGATAAGAGAATAGCAAATATCCTTCCCCTGTCTCATTGGCTTGATAAGTCCCGCCTGTCGCAAAATCCGAAGATGTTGCGAAACAGAAGACTGCGAAATTTTCAGCGCCTTTTCCAGGCTTGTTACATTACATTGTGACTTGCGAATAATCTGAAGGATCAATACCCGAACAGGATGCCCCATCGCTTTGAGGAGTTTAGCAATCTCCTCCGACTTATCATAGCATGACTGGAGCACTTGTTCGATTTCTTCGGATGGTGAAATGTTCTTCGCCATAGAATTATTCTACCTCTTGAAGGAATCCAATGTTATACAACTCTGACTTCTGCAAATCACTCACCTCTGGCGCACCCTTTTCACGCCCATAGATACCAATTCCCACAACATTTCCCTGCTTCACCACAGGAACAATAAGCAACTCCTCAAGATTCTTTAGTTCTCCATTCTTGAACCATTGTTTCAGGTAGGTTGCCTTGTCGAGATTTCCTTGAATATCAATGGACTTTTGCTTGCTCAAAATCTTCTGGTACAGAGGATCACTCGTCGTCAGGTTCAAAGCTCCATCAAAACCTTCCTGATGAATATTCTCAAAACGATCTCCCCGCCTCTCCAGAATGGAAACTCGACTCATCCCCAACGAAATTTTGGCAATATCATGGGCAGCCTTGGCATAGCTTTGCACATCATGAATAGTACTCAATCTCTGAGGAGGCTTATTCAAAAGTCGTGTCAAATCCTCGTGGACTTCTTCGCCAAACATCATAACCTTATTCTCTGAAGAAGACGCCGTATTTTCCGAAGAAGCCTCTGTTACCTCAGCTAAGGGTATGGCAAGATTGTCCTCCACTGCTTCCTCCCTGGTAATTTCCTCTTGTGGGGCTTCTGTAACAGGAATAGCTGAGAGCTCATCTATATTAAGGGCTATGACCTCATCCTCCTCGGAAGGCTTCTCTTCAAGTGGAGGAATATCCTCCAAAAGAGCCTCTGAAACAGAAGAAGCCTCTTCAACTGCAGGCGGCTGCTCAGAAGAAGCCTCCTCCATGGATATACCCTCTATTCCTATCTCCGGAAGAGCAACTTCCTCAAGCGAAATCTCCTCCAACGATGGGGTTTCTCCTTCTGAGGGAAGAGTGAGCTCCTCTGGTTCTGCTAAGGAAAGTGCCTCTGATTCAGTCGCCTGCTTCTCCTCATTCCCAAGGGGAAGCAACTCAACCTCTGTATCCAGCTTGACGGGTTCTTCAATAGGGGTAATCTCCTCTTCAGGCATAGTTTCCGAAGGTGGTGGAAAACCTACTCCCGTTTCAAAAGCACCCTCAGATGAAGCAAATATATCTGCCTCTGGCACTTCAAGAGGAGGAGGCTCTTGATTGAACTCTTCAGAGGCTCTCATCTCTTTAAAATCTGGCTCAAGGGTTATCTCTTCGGGAGAAGACGAGATTTGCTCCTCTTCCTCACCTACTGCAAATGAAGGCTCAAGCGAAAACGACTGAGCGGCAGAGGAGAGGGTCGACTGCTCTTCAACCTCATCCAAGATTCTATCCTGCTCTGCAAACAAGCGAGTAGCTGTATCTGTTTCCCAAAGAGAAGAAGGCTCTCTCTTCTCTTCTGATGGCATCTCTTCTGATGGCAGAGAGGGAGTTTCTTCCCCCATCGAAATTTCAGGGAAGGCTTCTCCTTCACCAAAAGCCGCCGTCGTCGTCGAATCTAAAGAAGGCACTTCCATTTCCATCTCAGAAGAACCTAAGGGCTCTGGCTCTTTTTGCTCTCCTACCGAAGAAGCAAAACTAAACTCCTCCGAACTCGTCAAATCCTCGATGTTGTCTGACATAAGCATCTCTTCAATGCCCTTCCGTGCCTCCTCTGTGGACATGGTCGGTCCCTCTTCAATGTCCTCCACAAGATCTTTCAGATCCTGTCGTTCAGGGCGACGGAAGGTAAGAGGCTGACGATAGGTTTTTTCCTCCTCAAGGAGACGGAAAAATGCATAGAGAATCAAAAACAGAAGGACAAAAGAAAAAATAATAATACCAATCACCCATGGAGAAACATAACGATCATATCGAGCGAAATACACCAACTGGATACCATCCACTTCCTTGATACCCCCTATTGTTCTCTTTCCACGGTTCAAACCTGCTGGATCAACACTCGCATACTCCACAATCTTCACTGCCTCATCCAAACCCTTCTTTTGCTTTCCAACGAGCAGTGTTTTCCCCCATGGCACCATGAGCCCATACTCCGGATGCTCAAAGCGTTTAGCATCATAGTAACACACAACAGAAAAGGTTTTGTCATCTTTGTTAAAGGATCGCACCACAAGAAACTCATTGGTGCTGAGAAAACGCAAAAATGGCTTTTGGTTTTCCTGCTGGTAAACCATAGCCTGTGTCAAAAGTTCTGGAACAAAACGATTCACCAGAGCCTCGCCGGCTTGTGTTGAGTAGAGCACTATCCCCGTCGGATCCAGAATCTGAACCTTTTTACCTCCTGATACCTTGCTTGGCACTTTATCCAGTTCAGTAGCATAGGGGGTAGTGTCCTCACCTGCGTAGAGTGCCGTAATCAAATCCCCGACCAACTTGTCTCCCGCAAGCCCATTCACCTCATTGTAAACTTCCTGTCGACGATTGGTAAACCATGTTGTATATTTTTCCACCCGACTCGTTACATAAGCATTATAATCACGGCCAAAAGTGCCTATCTGATTCTTTGCCATGAAAACAACAGTAAAAAGTAGACCCACCACAATCACAAAAGACAAGAGTAAAATAATCTTACGGGTCTGCATGCTTACCCCTTTTATCCATGCGTTTACTACTATATTTCGGCACTCTCCCCTTTACTTCTTGAGTGTTTTTTGTTTTTCTTTATGTGTTGGGGCAAATTTGAAAGATAAAGCAATTTAAATCCTTGCAAAAAACTCTCCCCCTCCTTATACTACATACACTCTCTAAAGACAAGGAGAACACTCATGGTGCATCTCTCTCATGAAACGCTTCGCCAGTTTATGAAGGATTGTTTCGTGGCTGTTGGAGTTCCCCAAGACGATGCTCATACCTGTGCTGATGTTCTGATCACAGCAGACTTGCTGGGAATTGACTCTCACGGAGTAGGACGACTCAAACCCATTTATATTGATAGAATTCTTGCAGGTCAGATTTCCCCCCGAACAGAAATAGAAATTGTCAGAGAAACTCCAACTACAGCTGTCATCGATGGTTACAATGGTATGGGGCAAGTCATTGGAAAACGTTCCATGGAAATCGCTATTGAGAAGGCAAAAACCTATGGCATGGGTATGGTTGCTGTACGTAACTCCAACCACTATGGCATAGCAGGCTACTATGTCCGCATGGCAGCTTCGGCAGGAATGATTGGCATTACGGGAACAAATGCACGACCCTCTATTGCTCCAACCTTTGGGGTGGAAAATATGCTTGGTACCAATCCTCTCACCTTTGGCATACCAACAGATGAGGAATTCCCCTTCATGCTCGACTGTGCAACATCAATCACCCAGAGAGGAAAGATCGAAGTCTATGCCCGCCTCAATAAAACCATGCCCAAAGGATGGGTAATCGACGAAAATGGCAACTCAAAAACCGACCCCCACGAAGTACTCGATGATCTCGTCAAGGGCAAAGCGGCTCTTTTGCCCCTTGGTGGTATGGGAGAAGAAATGGGGGGATACAAGGGCTATGGATACGCCACTGTGGTGGAAATTCTCTCGGCTGCCCTGCAACAAGGGGCTTTTCTCAAAGCACTCACCGGCATAGAGAATGGCAAAAAGGTTCCCTACCGTTTGGGACACTTCTTCATCGCTATCAATGTGGAAGCTTTTACCGACCTTGCAAGCTTCACCAAAACAACAGGGGAAATTCTCCGTTCCCTCAGAAATTCAAAAAAAGCCCCAGGATACAATCGAATCTACACCGCCGGCGAGAAAGAATACGAGATCATGAAAAAACGGCTTGTGGAGGGGATCCCACTCGATGAAGAAGAACAGAAAGACATGATCACTCTGCGCGATCAATTCCACCTCCCCTATACCTTCTCTTTTGAGAAGAAGTGAGGATTGTATGACCATCACACAAACCAGTCTTCCCCTTCCCCTCGTGTACCGTGGAAAAGTGCGAGATATCTATGCCATAAACGACAATGAATGGCTCATGGTTACCACTGATCGCCTTTCTGCGTTCGATGTCGTCTTTGAACAAGGGATACCTGAAAAGGGAAGGATCCTCAACCAGATCTCTCTTCTCTGGTTTGATACCATTGACTTTGTCCCAAACGCCCTGGTAACAAGGGATATTCTCTCTCGTGTTCCCCCGCTAGAAAACTTCCCTGGTATCGTTGAACGCTCAATGATCGTCAAAAAACTGAAACGCATTCCATTCGAATGTGTAGTGCGGGGTTATCTCTTTGGAAGCGTATACGAAGAGTATAAAAAAACTCAGAGCGTAGCAGGACAAAAACTTCCCTCAGATCTTACCCTCGCTAGTCGCCTTCCTCAGCCCATCTTTTCCCCTGCAACCAAAGAAGATGCGGGACACGACCGAAACATCACCATTCAGGAATTTGAAAACCTCCTCGGAGACAAACAACTCGCAAGGCACATCCATAATACTTCTCTTGCCATTTACAAACTTGCAGCAGAAAAACTCGAAAAAGAAGGCATTGTCCTTGCCGATACCAAGTTTGAATTTGCCCTCGACGAGGAGAAAAACCTTATCCTCATTGACGAAGTACTCACCCCTGATTCCTCTCGTTACTGGGACAAGACTACATACAAAGAGGGAGAAAGCCCAGCAAGCTACGACAAGCAGTTCGTCCGTGATTACCTTACCTCCATCAAGTGGAATAAACAACCCCCAGCACCTCCCCTTCCAGAAGACATCATTCAGAAAACCTACGAGAAATACCTTACCATAGAAACCATTATTCGCAAGGCCTGCCATGGATGAAAAGCGCCCACTTACAGCCTCCGAGTCTCTCAAAACACCACGAGGCATCCTTCTTCCCCCCACGTGGAAGAGAATCATTGCCTTTTTGATTGATTATTTTCTTCTTTCGTTACTCTTTGGTTTTATGATTTCCCTCTCCCAGATGCGTCTTTTAGAAAATTATTTCCAAGCACGATCCATTCAGGATGTGAATGCGCTCTGGGAATTCGTTTTTTCCCTTTATGCCAAAAATTACCTCCTCTATAATGGGATTGAGTTCATTATCTGGATGGCATACTTTGTGCTTTTCTGGAAAGGCTCAGGGCAAACCATCGGAGCAGCCTTCATGAGAATCATGGTGATTCCTGACAAGCCACCCATCAAACCCAAAAAAAATATCTTTGCCATCTCGTGGCAAGCTTCCTTTATTCGGTTTTTTATTCTCTATATTTCAATACAATTATACGGTTTTCCCCTTCTTTTTGTCTTTCATCCACTCTATAACCAACGCCTGCACGATTTTTTGAGTCGGACCATTGTTATTTCTGTCCCCGACCACATTCCTGAAGACGAAGAGAATGCAGAAGAAAAAGAAAACAATGATAATGCAAGAGTATAACAGACGAAAACGAGGAGGTTGTCCATGAAGAAGATACTCATTGCGGGCATTTTTTTGAGTGCCCTTACCACAACCTGGGCTCAGATGCTCATCGAAGATTTTGCCTTTTCTGCTCGAGATTTTGACAGTTCCGTTGGTGTGCTCGCCTCTTTTCAAGGAGAAAAATTTCAGTCCGCAACGACTCCAGAACTCCATCCCCTCTACAAAATAGAGTTCTTCCTCCAAGAAACCAAAGACATATGGGCAAGTATTCTTGCTGCCAACATTTCCCCCATTTCTGCCAATGTAAATCTTGGTATTGCTGCCGTTTTTAAATTTACACCATCAGTTCTTCTTTCTCTTCCCGTCAACTTCATTATCGGAACGGGATGGTACGATTCCACCTTTGGCCCTGGTGTTGGTATCATTTCCAACTTCTACGACCCCAATGTGAAAGAAAACAGCTATTCACACGAAAACCTCTCCAAAGCTTATTTTAAAACATCGGTGGGATCACAACTTACCTTTACCATCATTCCCAACACCATTGAATTCACAGCAGAACAAACCCTCTACTATCGTTATTTCCTTGGTACAAAAAGCGATAACGACATCTGGTTGTATGAAAACCAGGGAGACAACCTCAAATACTTCCGTTATACAGCAGGGGGCATGATTTCCTTCTTCTTCCCTCTCTTCTTTCATCGCCTTTCGCTGTTTGGAACATCCGATTGGGATATTCAGCACTATGGAGCATCTCCCGTTTCCCATGGTGGCTGGGGCTCTGATCTCCCCATTGTCCGATTTGGAACCGTGATCGGTATGAGCACGATCAATGAAAAAATAAACCTCGATCTCCAGCTTGCCTGGGGCAACACCCCTGCCTATCAAGAAGGTTATGGGTACAATATTATGCTCACCGAACGAAGGATTGATACCACCCAGCTTCAGTACTGGTATCTCCACAAAATCGCCCTCTTGCTCTCTATAGTATACTAAGCATACCCTATCATAAGGAGGATATTATGATAGAAAAAGGCAAAAAGGCTCCTGAGTTTCAACTGCCTACACCCGAGGGGACAATCTCTCTCAGTCAATTTCGAGGGAAAAAGGTAGTGCTCTATTTCTATCCCAAAGATGACACACCAGGATGTACCAAAGAAGCCTGCGGTTTTCGAGATGTTTACGACAAAATTCTCGGAAAAGGGGCTGTTGTCATAGGAGTAAGCGCTGATAGCCCTTCTTCCCACGAAAAATTCAAAAAGAAGTACAACCTGCCCTTCTATTTAGCCAGTGATGAGGAGCATAGTGTCCTTCAGCAGTATGGAGCCTGGGGAGAAAAGAAAATGTACGGCAAGACCTACGAAGGCATCATTCGAAGTACCTATGTGATTGACGAAGAGGGCACGATCATCGCTGTTTTCCCCAAAGTCTCCCCCGAGAAACACGCGGAAGAAATCCTTGCTATTCTCTAATCATCAGAGTCTTTCTTGCGTTTTGAACGGAGAAGATCCTTCCATGCGGAGGACAACGCCTCACTTTCACTGAACTGTTCAGAGGGGGTGAGGTACTTCTTCTGAATTTGCTTGTACATGCCCAGTCGAAAATTTATCCCAAAGAGATAATATGTCAAGAGTGCAAATCCATACCCCATCGAAAGAAGAAAAAATACCACCACATCGAGGATAGCCATCGCAGCCACCATCAAGAGCTCTATCAAAGCAAAACGCAAGCTATACTGAAAAGCATCCCACAGCCGAATTTTTGGATTGTACAAAAGAAGAGGAAGAAGCACAAACTGAGCAAGCGACAAAACAACATACACCCAGAATATCACCGAGAGAAATACAATCCTCACCGCTGGATGAGTTAAAACACTGCCATAGAACACAAAAGCGTATCCGATCATTATCCCCAGCACACCAAACACAGCAAGTAGCTGAAGAGAACGCCACCAGCTCACACGAAAAGCCTTCCAAAAATCCACAAAAAAACGACGGATATACACAACATCCATCTCATAGACTCCCCTCATGTAATCCATCGCTGCAAAAGAGGTAGGAAACACATGAACCGTAAGACTTACCACAATCCATGCCACCACAAGAAAAGCCCCTTCCTCTGAAGTCTTTGGCGCATGTCCTGTCATGATCCAGAGAATCTCGAAAACCATCCACACAAAGATAGGATTCACAGCAGCCACAAGCGCCGCAATCCAACTGAAACCCAGTTTGTTCCACAGGCGTGAGAACGCCTCAACAAAAGCATCCCTCAGCATCCACATCATTCACCTACCCACAAAAGATTAACAATATTCTTTGCCACATCACTGTACTGATAACGGTTTTGAGGATCGGGAACCCACTTCCCATCAACCACAAAACAGTACACATGAATACCGGGTCGCAAACTCAACTCAATCTCAAACTCTCCTGAACCCTTGTACTCCATAGGAAGACTATAGGGATCCCAGTTGTTAAAATCCCCCACCAGTGAAACCGTTTTGGCCCCATCGTCCTTGTAGTGGAAACGATAGATACGATTAGAAACATGGAGAGGATATCTCACATTGGGAAGAAACTCCCTCCCCAACTCAAAGTAGGAAAACTCAACACCTGTAGCATCCATCTCCGAAAGAGGATTCGCAGGATCAGGAACCCATACATCATCCACCAACAATCGGTAGCGATACTTTCCCGGAAGCAAGCGATTCGTCCATCGAAACTCCCAGAGAATAAACTGATAGTTATTGGGAGTAATGTAATCCGCATACGATTCCTCAATCAAACGCCTATTGAGAATCCATCGCTCCTTTTCATTGAGATGACGGGAGAGCATCGTTTTCGTTTCCGACGAGAGCTCCACCCCCTTAAAAAGAACAGGGTTATAGAGTAACGGACCCTGAATAATGGCATTAAGATCGGCTATGAGTGAAGTCTTCAGATCACTAAAGGTGTATTTCTGCTTCTTTTTCTTCATAACAGGAATGGAAAGCTCCTTCAAAATTATATGGGTTTTCTTAGAAAACTTCTCCATCAGATAACGAGAAAGAGCGTTCTTCTCATCGTAAAGGGCATTCATAAACCCCATGTAATCATGGATGTCTTCCTCAACAAAGAAGAGCGACCCCCGAATAATCGAAAAGGGAATCGGTTTTTTCCACTGATTGAAATCACCCGCTATCTTTACACTCTCCGCATCACCTCGAAAGAAGAATATGATGGCATTCTCCGTAATCAAGGGAGAATCCACCTGTGCCATAAAATTCTTTGTGAGTTGTTCATATTTCTTTTGCGGAGAAAGGTATTCTCCCTTCGCTTGTCCCCATACAAGGGTTGCCATCATCCATCCTAAGACAAGCCATTCCCTCACACGCATACCACCTCCTAATCAAACACAACCGTCTTGTTATGGAACACCAAAACCTTGTGCTCCACATGAAGCTTCACAGCACGACTGAGTACCCGCTTTTCAACCTCCTTCCCCTTGTTAATCATATCATCAACACTGTCCCGATGACTCACAGCAATCACATCCTGAACAATAATGGGACCATTATCCAGTTCCTCCGTAACATAGTGGCTCGTTGCCCCGATCAACTTCACCCCACGAGCATACGCCTGATGATAGGGCTTTGCCCCTACAAAAGCAGGCAGAAACGAATGATGAATATTGATAATCTGATTGGGATACACTCGAATAAAATCAGAAGAAAGCACCTGCATATACCGTGCCAGAACAACAGTGTCCACATTGTGTTGCCTAAGAAGCCGTATCTCCTCTTGCTCCACCTCTTTCTTTGTTTCAGCAGTCACGGGAAAAACAAAAAAAGGAATACGATAGTACTCTGCTACAGGACGAAGATCCTCATGGTTACTGATAATCAGGGGAATATCCATCAAGATTTCTCTGGATTGCCATTTGAGAAGCAAGTCATAGAGACAGTGATCAAACTTGGACACCATGATAGCAACGCGGGGCACTTCATCCGAAAACACGAGACGCCAATCCATTTGAAACTTATCAGCGATAAATCCAAAAGCCTGCCCAATCTTTTCTCGTGGAATACGGAAACCATCAAGCTCCCACTCAATCCGCATAAAAAATGTATTCGTCTCAAAATCGGTATGCTGATCAGAATGGACAATATTCCCATCGTATTGATAGATAAAACTGGCTATCTCTGCCACAATACCCTTCTGATCAGGACACGACAAAAGCAAAATAGCTGTAGCTCCCATGGGTTTACTCCTCTTTTTTGTTCCACAGTTTTGTTTTTACCATTGATGGCCTAATTAAAGTTCAAATAAAACCAAGCTGTTGCATAGTCTTTGTTAATACGAAGGGCAATCTTTCTAAACTTCTCGCTCAGCTTCTTCTTTTTGAGTTTCTGATAACAAAAACCTATCTTGTCCGCAAAAATCTCTGAATCGGGATAGATATTCACTGCCTCAAAGTACAATGGCAAAGCCTCCGAAAAGTGTCCCTTCTGATACAAAATCTCACCCATTTGAAAATACGCCATAGCCTCCACCAATCCCCCCGGCTTTGCCGAAAGAATCTGCCTCCAACTCGACACTGCTAAAGCCTCATCACCAGTCAACAGATAAGCCATCCCGAGAAAATACAAAGTATCCCATCGTGCATTCTGACTATACGATTTTTTGAGATAGGCTTTTGCCTGCTCTGCCTGATCCATCGAAAGATAACACACCCCAAGGAGAAAAGAAGCATCCGCCCGAAACTCCTCTGGAAACCGAGAAAGGGGTTCACCGTTACTCACAACAGCATCATAGAGACGTTGCTGGGAATTGTCCAAAAAAAGCAAGAACAACCTCCCCAAGTCCCGATAACCCGCAAGCCGTGTATCCTCCTGTTCATTGAGAAGCGTCCGAAGTCTTGTGATAGCATTGGTATCCCCTGAAAAAGCCAATCGTAAAACAATCTTATACTCCCGTATCTTGTAGGCATAGGTATTCTTCTGAGGAAGGGATGAAAGCACCTCGAGAGCCTTTGACCAGTCCTGCTGATCATAGTACTGATCGAAGGCTGAGTAGCGACTACATCCGACCAGTACCAATAGCACAAGAGCACCAAGCCATTGCCTCATAATCGAATCACTCCTTTTTCCACATGATAGGCTGCCCCACACTGATCAAGATAATTCTGAACCTCTTGCCGAATCGACGAGGTATAGCGAGAAGAATGTTTTCCTTCACCCACGATCAAATGCACAGTACCCGACTCATGGTTCTTTTTCCAAAGAATCATCTCCTCCACCTTTGCCAAAGCCTTTTCCACGGTATAACCATGCAGATCTATCTCCACCACTTCTTCTTTCTTTAAACAGGCACCCTGCATCCCCTCCTTGGAAAAAACAAAACGCGTCTCTCTCATCGCCTCGAGAAATATATCATCCGCTACCTTTCGACTGTCCATAGTGAAAAACTCCATGGCAAGACAAGAAATTCCAACATCATGCCATCCTTCCTCAGATAAGGATCCCCAAAAACACTCCTCAGATTACCACCACGCCAAGAAAGAGTATTGGTAAACCGCACCCTTTCCCCCTTGTAAAAAGAGACAATACCACGAGAAGAAACCCCCACAAGAAAATCTTCCCCCTGCAAAGAAAGCTGAAGATCCCGCCACGACTCGGGAGAAACATCTTCAATCCTCTTGTAGAGAGAAACAGCATCAAGTGGCACAACAACAGAGAGTTTCTTTTGCCTTGCTAGAAAATAGTACATCATCGCCTCCGATGAAACAGGAGACGAAGGAATAGAGTAAACACCCTGAAAATCAAACAAAGGCACTGGTACCGACTGAGCTGTCAAGAGCATCCTCTGCCAACGAGCAAAAGGAAGAGACGAAATCGTAGAAAACTCCTCCTCATCACCCAGCACAAAAGCCTGCGAAAAATTTTCCTTCAGCCAGCGAAACGCCATTTTCTGGTATGATCGGGGCAATCCCGTCATATCCACAACCCATCCCGTCACCCTTATTCGTTTCAGTCCATCAACAATCCGTTTCAACTTCGCTGAAGCCTGACTTCTTTCCAAAGCCACAGTATAGTCGGGATAAAAATCCTTCATTTCCCACACATTAGTCAAAAACCCTTCTCTCTGCTGAAAGAGCCGCACCGTAGCATAAACCTGAATGCCACCAGAAGAACATTCACCAAGCACACGTTCAAACTCCTCCTTACTCCCCAGAAAGGTTCCTCTACTCCCCCGCTGAAAAACATTCCCCAAATCCTCAAAATCATACACTTCCACAGTGGGAAGAAAATCCCCCATATACCCCTTCAAAGGACAGCCAATCCAGATTGCCTGCACAACCTGATTGGAACGTGAAACCAGTGAAAGTATCTCAGGATACTTCAGATTCCTTACATCAACAATAACCGTTGCCCATCCCATTCCCGCCAGCAAAAGCCCGAGAAAAACCAACAACGAGAACACCCTTCTCATGCCAATGCCTCAACCGTCATGAGTGCCAGAGCAGCAGACCCCATGATACCCGCATCATTCACAAGCGCTGCCGGGAGAATCTCACAGGTTTCAAACATTTCCGTCTTGGCATAGAGTAAAGTATAACGCCGAACCTTTTCAAAGAGAAATTCCCCCGCGTGTGCCACACCACCACCAATAAGAATAGCCTCTGGATTAAAAAGATGAATCAGATTGGCAATACCAATCCCCAAATAACGGCATGCCTCTTCCACTATCTCCAAGGCAACAACGTCTCCCTTTTTAGCCTCATCAAAAATCACCTTTGCATTCAATTCTTCAAAATTTGCTAGCGATGTCTTCTTTCCCATCGCAATAATACCACGAGCTCGCTTGATCATAGCTGTCGCCGAGCCATAAGCCTCCCAACAGCCTTCCAGACCACACCCACAACTACGCCCCTCTGGGACAATCTTCATATGCCCCACTTCACCCGCAAAATTTGTTGCCCCACCATAGACATCACCGTTAATAATAATACCCCCACCTATTCCTGTTCCCAGTGTAATGAGCACAAAGTTACGGTAGTTTTTCCCAGCACCAAAAACAAGCTCCCCCCGAGCAGCATTATTGGCATCATTATCCAAAGCCACAGGAACACCAAGACTCCGAGCAAGATCATCCCCCAAAGCATAATTTTCAAGAGCATGGATATTGGGCATAAAACGAATCATGCCCCGTTTTTTATCCACGCCCCCAGGGACTCCAATCCCAATAGCAGCCACCCCCTGAAAATCCTCCATAGCCTTACGAATACCGTCCTTGAGATTTTCAACAATCCGCCCACGATCCCCTGTTTCCGCAAGCGTAGGTATTTGAAAACTCCTTTGAATCTTTCCATCACGAGATACAACACCAATTTTCACAGCTGTTCCACCCAAGTCAACACCAACGAAAAGCTCCATACAACGATCTCCTCTCCAACTCCTATTTCAAAATCTGAGCAAGCCGTTCGATAACCTTTTCACGATCAATAGGCTTCACAAGATATCCCTTCGCACCCAGCTTGATAGCCTCTTTGACAGCCTCAGCTGTTCCAATAGCCGTCACCATAATCACTGTTGCATTGGGATCAACGGCTTTAATCTCTTTCAGAGCGGTAATTCCATCCATCTCTGGCATAGTGATATCCAGCGTCACCAGATCCACATTCGGATAAAGTTGCTTGTAAAGCTCCACACCCTCTTTTCCATTTGTCGCCGTCCCAGCAATCTCAAAATCCCTCGACATAAAAATCTGCGACAAATGCTTAATTACAAACTGTGAATCATCAATAATCAGAACTCGATAATGCCCACCACCAACTTTTCTTCCCGTGGGTAATCCATTTTCATCAAAAATTACTGGCATACCTATCCTCCTTTATGCTTCTTTAAAGGCAACATTAATTTCAATCATGCCAAGCCCCGTCTCAACGGGAATAATCAACGCCTCCATATCCCCTTGCTCAAAAACTGAAAGATCCTTTCCCGTAATCATCGTCGGAGGAGTAAAATGAAAGGCAAGATTTTCCTTTTCAAGACGGGTAACAGCCCTTCCCGTAATCATATTCGCAAGCTCTCCCATTGTTGACATTACCATCTTGTCAAGAGCGGTGAAATTTTCCCCGTTCATGGCCGAAGCAAGCTTGACAGCCACATCCTCTGTCATATCAAACACAATTCTCCCATTCACCTGCCCCGTCACCCCAATCACCATAGCCACACCCTTCATGGATTCGCCAAGTTTCTTCAGGTACAACTGACCTCGTTTTACCTCTGTGTGGAGAACCTCTTTCAAGATATCAAAAGCAGCCTCAACAAAAGGATTAATGTACTCTATACGCATACTACCCCCTTTATCCTTTCTCGTTTAGGGAAGAAAGATAAGAAACTACTTTGTCCATATCAATAAACAAAATCTCGTTTTCTTCCTTCAGAATGACACCCGAAATCAGGGCATGTTGCGACCATTTTGCAATGTGATCGCCACCCTGATATTCACTTTCCGCAACCTCAAGATGCTTGTAAATACTATCCACCATCAGACCAAGGATGTTGCGTTGATATTTCACCACAATCACATAGCGATCATCATCATCAATGATCCGCTTTCCTTGATACACATCTGGCAGCGAAAGAATACGACGCAAACTATAAACGGGAATGATCTCTCCACGAAGATTATACACCCCCAAAAGTTTGTCATGTGTATTAGGAAGAAGAAAAATCCTCCTAGCAAACAGAATGCTCTCCACATGATCCATACCAAGAGCATAGAGCTGATCGCCAAGATAGAAACTAATACACTGCATCACAATAGTTGTCACTACAGGGGTTTCCTCTCCCGTTTCAAAACGCTTATTACGAATTTCCATGGAGTCCCTCCCCCGTTTCTGTTCTCCGTCGAGTTGCCTGCACCAGTCCAGCGAGATCCACAATATACCCAATGTTACCATTCCCTATGATAGTTCCGGCTGCAATCCCAGGGCTTTTCATCAGGCGATTGTTAAAGGGTTTGATCACCACATCCTGTTCCCCCACAATCTCATCAACAACCAACCCATAATGCTTTTCACCCTGCCGAGCAATAATACAGTACATATGATCCGCAGACGTCTTCTTCTCATTATAGAAGAACTCCCTCAAGAACAAAATCGGCACAAACTCTCCTCTCACATTGAGATGGGGATCCCCTTCAATCTCAATGATATCCTTCTGATCAATGATGAGCGTCTCATCAATAGCCACAATGGGCAAAATATACGAGAAATCCGCCACCGTAACATGAAGCCCCTGAATAATAGCCAGAGTAAGGGGTAAACGCACCTGAATTTTTGTGCCCTTATCCTTTGCTGTAAAAACAGAAACACTCCCACCCATCTGTTCGATCTTTTTCTTCACCACATCCATCCCCACTCCACGACCCGAAAGCTCAGTTATCTCCTTCGCCGTAGAGAAACCGGGGAGAAAGATAAGCGCCAAAAGCTCCTTGGCAGAAAGACTCTCAGCCATAGCAGGAGTGATGAGCTTTTTCTCCAGGGCCTTTTGCTTCACCCTCTCGATGTCAATGCCCTGTCCGTCATCACTTACCTCAATAAAAACATTCTCTCCCTCATGAAAAGCCTTGATCAGAATACGCCCCTGTTCAGGCTTGCCTTTACTCCTGCGAACCTCGGGAGACTCAATACCATGATCAATACTGTTGCGAAGGATATGAATGAGAGGATCAAAGAGATCGTCCACCATTCCCTTATCAATCTCTGTTTCCACTCCCTCGATCACAAGCTCCACCTGTTTGCCAAGACGCTGTGCCTGATCCCGCACCAATCGTGGGAAACGAGCAAAAACCTGCTGAATGGGCACCATGCGTAGTCCTGTCACATTCTCCTGAAGGGAAGAGGAAATCTGGTTGAAACGTTGAAGAATATCCTGATACTGTTCAAGAGACTTCTCCAAAGCCAGAAGATGCCCTCGCAGCTTTCCATTCAACTCTTGATTCCGTGATGGAGTCTCATCTAACTGCAAACTCTGAAGACCCGCTATAAACTGTTTCAGAATCATCCGAATTCCATTATAGTCCTGCATCATTGCCATGCTTGTTTCTGCAAGCAAAGACTTATTAATCACTAGCTCACCCACAAGGTTCAAGAGTTCATCAATACGGTTACTCTCCACACGAATAGTGGGGGCTGCTTTCATCTCCTCGGTCTTTTCTTTTGGAGAAGAAACACTGGATAAACTCGGCGAAGGAGATACTTCCTTCTCTTGAGAGAGAGAACGATTCTGGGACTCCCCAGAAGAAATCCCCCCTTGCATCATCACTGTTTCAATATTTTCAATATCTGCCTGCTGAATACGGCGAATACGAAGATCTGTCACCAGATCCTTCATAAAGGTTTTCTCATAGATGAACTTTTCATCCTTTTGTGTCATGGCAACAATACGAAAATCAGGGCGAAACTCCTTCTCAAGCACCTCCAGAGAGGGTTCCAACCGAATAATCTGGGCAAAATCCCCCACCAGAGCATAGATCTGAAAGGCAGAAACATCCTTCATTTCGTAGTTTTCATTGAACACATAGTACAATTCATACACAGGATAATTCTGCTTCAAGAATTCCAAAATCACTGAGCGCTCATACGAGGTAAGGTATCCTAAAGACACCTCCTCTTTTCGAGGAGAAACATTCTCCTTCTTCACCATCACAGAAGAAGAAGAAGAAGAACCACCCCCCGAAAGATACCCCTGAATACGTGCAAGAAGAGCCTCATAAAGCTCTGAGTTAGCCTGTGTCCCCTGTTGCCGAAGATGAAGCATCTCTTCAATAACATCCTTCGCTTCCAAAAGAAGCGAAACAAGCGAGGGATCAATTTGCATCTCTCCCTTACGCACACGGTCAAGAAGATCCTCCACTCGATGAGTGAACTCCTTGATTTCAACAAAACCAATCGTTCCCGCCCCACCCTTAATAGTATGAGCCGCTCGAAAGATTTCTGCTACGGCAGAAGCATCATTCGGATTCTTTTCGAGCGAAAGAAGACTATTTTCCATATTCTGGACAAGCTCAAAAGCCTCACTCATGAAGTCGTTAACCAATTCTGGTGAAATTACTTCCATCAACCGCTACCTTTCTCCTAATAGTATAGAACAAAACCAAAAATCTCTCAACCTTTTACGCTCTTTTTCCCGCAATTCTCGTGATAGCCTCACCCATTTCATGAATCGGAAGCACCACATCCACACCTCCTTTTTTCACGGCAGAACCAGGCATACCCCAGACCACGGAGCTTTCCTGATCCTGAGCCAACACAATTGCCCCATCCTGCCTCAATTTGGGGAGCTCTATCGAACCGTCCTTGCCCATCCCACTGAGGATAACCCCAACCACTCGATTTCCTATAGCCTCTCGTATCGATTGAAAGAAAATATCCACAGAAGGCTTGAAAAAAAACTCCTCATAGGTATGTTCATCTCGGTGATACACCAAAGCACTACCCTCAAGCCTCAAGCGAGCATGATATCCCCCCGGACAAACATAGGCCACTCCATTCTCAAGCGTCTCTCCCTCTGTAAGTTCACGCACCGGCCGTTTATACGAAACAGAAAGATTCTTTGCAAACTCACCCGTAAAGAGCGGGGGCATATGTTGGGCAATCACCAGAGGACATGCCAATTCCCCCAGATGATCAAAAATGGCACGAATCGCATTGGGACCTCCAGTGGACGATCCTATAGCCACCAATCGAGGAGTATACTGCTTCACCTTCATCACCTCTGCCAACCCTCCAAGCCCATAGCGAATCTCTACCCCAGCAGGCAGAACAGTTTTCTCAAGGTGAGGAGAAGGCTGTGACTCTTTTTTTTCTTTACTTTGATAATAAAGCCCCTCTATTTTCAGGACAAACTCCCGCTTCACCTCCTCAAGGTTCTGATAAATCGGCGTATCCGGTTTGAGAATAATCTCCTTCGCACCAAGAGAAAGCGCCTCCCATGTCTCCCTACTCCCCTCTGTAACCACAGAACTAAACACGATTACATCAGGACGATTCTCCAAAGCCACCTTCTCCCTAAGATAGCGCAATACCTCTAGCCCATTCATCTCTGGCATCTCGATATCAAGCACCACCACATCTGGCTTATACAGAAAGATTTTCTGGAGCCCAATCTTACCATTGGGGGCACTTCCTATCACCTCTATCGATGGAATCTCGGACAAAAGCTGAGTAACATATTTACGAATCAACACAGAGTCATCAATCACGAGTACGCGAATCTTATTGGCGGACATAAACAATCCCCTCCCCTAAACTTTGAGCACGGAAAAGTTCTGTTATCCCTATGAGACTTTCCGAATGACCAATAAACAAAAAGCCACCCTCCTGCATTGATCGATGGATATTCTCTAACACCTTTAATTGTACGGCGAAATCAAAATAAATCAACACATTTCGGCAAAAAACTACAGGAATATCTCGTATACCATTATCATAAATAAGATTATGATAATCAAACCGTACATGCTTCACAATATCAGGATGAATCTTATACCCGTTTCCCTGTGGAAGAAAATAGGAACGCACAATATTCTCTGGAACCTTATCTAAAGCCTTCTGCGGAAAAATTCCCTCTCGTGCACTAAAAAGACTCTGAAGACTAATATCCGAACCAATCACCTCATAGGTCCAATCAAAGAGATGATTCTTTTTGAGAAAAATATCCACTGTAATTGCAATAGAATACGGCTCTTCTCCTGTCGAACACCCAGCACTCCAAAACAACAAATTTTTTTGTGAATTTTTTTGAACAAGTTGAGGAAGAATGCGATGTTCAAGCATCTCAAAGTGCCGAGGATAACGAAAAAAACTCGTATAATTCGTTGTGACAAAATCAAGAAAATCCCTCAATTCTGCTGGATTTTTTCGCAAAAGGGCAAGATACTCACTGGCAGAAAGCTTTTTCTCTGCAAGGCGAGAGGAGAGACGACTCTCCAAAACCGTGAGATTGGAATCCTTGAAAATAATCCCACTTTCCTTGTAGACAATCTCCGCCAACTCGTGCAGAAGAGTCGACTCAATCTCCATAGTTACTCCCAAACAAGAGCCTTATAAGCCTCAAGCTTCTCTGGAAGTTCATACTCAAGCAAATCCCCCAAAAGCACCAGATCAGACTTCTCTATTGCCACCACAATATCACTGAGCAAGGCATTGAGCGTTTGAACAAGCGTCTCAATTTCATCCTCCCGAGAAGAAAATTCCTCCTCATTCTGTCGAAGATACAGCACTGCTGACTCCAACACTCGAACAACCTGATGAATCTTTTCAAACCCCACCTTATCTTGCCCCAACTGAAAACTCTCAGAAATGCTCGGAAGCATCTCCAAAAGATCATTCAAAGCCCTTTCAAGAGCTTCTTTTTCAATCTTTTCTTGTGGATGAACCTGCATACGGAGAAGCTGAAAGTACTGTCCCAAACTCTGCATCACCTCAATCATCTGCGGTATTTCCTCCTGAGTATGCTTCCCCTCTTTCCAGTAGGAAAGCAGATCAATCAACGTTTTTCGAACCAGCGATGTCTCTATAATTTCCACGGGAGAGAGCGACTGTACAATTTCGATCACTTCAAGAATCCACTCAAGGATCTCCACATACTGACTTCCATGAGCATAGCCATTGACTTTTATATCATCCGCAATGGCATAACAGATCTCTTCTGACTTCACCACAAGTGTTTCTATCACCTCTTCTTTGGGGAGCACCTCGAGATCCATTTCCTTGAAAGCATCGACAGACAAATTCTGAAGTTTATCACTATCGCTGGAATAAAACTCCCCATCAATAGTTATCCCTGTAATGATCTTGTCTTCTTCCGCAAGAATTTTCGTAAGAGCCATGACCACATCCCATGCTGTTTTTTCTTCCTCAAGCACCACATCAATCTTTTCGCCATTCATCCGTAATTCCATTGTTTCTCTCCTTTTCGATTATAAATAAAGTATCGGCACAGCATGTAAAAAACTTTCATTACTTGACTTTTTTCTCTTTTTCCCCAATACTATGGGTGGGAAAAAGTGAACAAAAAGGGGCTGCTATGCACTGGCTTGCCAGAAGCATGTATGAAGTCTACCGTTCGGCCATCCGAATCTACCTCCGTACATTCGTAGAGTTTCAGATCTGGGGACAAGAAAACCTCAATGAAGCAACACCCCCCTGTATCTACTGCTCCAACCATTTCTCTTCCACCGATCCCTTCTTTGTCATCACACTCATGAAAGAACCTGTTCATATGGTGATTGGACCAGGATTCTCCGTTCCCATTGCCAAACACTTTCTCAAGTGGATGGAACAGATCAATGCCCTCCCCAAACACCGCAAGGAGGTTATCCCACGGGCTGTGGAATACCTCAAAAAGGGGGAATCCATCTACATCTTCCCAGAAGGAGACCTTAACAACCAAATCGAATTTCGGCAGTTTTACCATGGCATGGCAAAAATCTATCAGGAATACCCTGTTCCCATTATACCCATTGGCATTGTTTCCCCTCGTAGTCATGTCAAAAGAAAATCCGCCACTATCCAGGTAGGAGAGCATGTCTACGAAACCCTCACCGTTCTCTCAGGAAAATACTATGCTAACATTGGCAAACCCCTTCATTTTCCACAGAATATGCCTGTAGAAGAGATCACCGAACAGGTCAGAAAGCAGCTTGAGTACCTTATATGGGATATTAAGGTCAACAAATTTTGGAATTAAGGAGGAGCATATGGCTCTCTTGGAAGATTTTAAGAGCATGGTGAATAGCCTTATCGACCACGCTGATGATATTCTGTTTCTTGATCTCAAGGTACGGATGAAAAATGGCAATAGTATCCATTACCAAGTCGATCACAAAAAAGAGCAAAAACTCCGTGAAAAACTTGCCCGTATGGCAACAAAAAAATCCAAAAACACCCCTCACCAGTGAGGAGAAAATGTTTATCGGAGTGCTTTCCCTCGAGTTGTCAATTGCTTACACCGAAACCATTAAAGAAAAACGTAATGTTATTCGCAGCATTAAGGATACCGTGCGGAAAAAGTTCAATGTCTCCGTTTCCGATGTCTCCAATGGAGAATACAACGACTTTCGAACCCACATTGCCATTGTTGGAGTGTCTTCCGATGCAAGCTACCTCCAATCCAACTTCAGCAACATCATCAACCTCCTCGAAGACCTCTACCAGGAGTATATCCTCAGCCATAGCCTCGAGATCCTCTCCTATTTCCCCGACGAAGAGCTTCAATAAACTTACCCAATATGCAAAAACGCCCCATTCTGATACCGAGAAAGAAACGCCTCTTTAAACCTTGCAAAACGATGTTCAAGAATTGCCTTCCGTGCTTCTCGAGCAAGTTCAAGAAGAAAGAATATATTGTGAAGAGAAGCCAACCTCAACCCCAAAATCTCCCCACTGCGGTGAAGATGACGAAGATAGGCTCGTGTGAAGTTACGACAGGTATAACATTGGCATTCCTCATCAATAGGCCGAAAATCCCTCTCCAGCGCCTTGTTGCGAAGGTTGAGCCGCCCATCCCGAGTAAAAACGAGAGCATTGCGAGCAGCACGGGTTGGAAAAACGCAATCGAACATATCCACCCCTCGTTCAATTCCATAGAGAATGTCCTCGGGAACACCCACCCCCATCAGATAGCGAGGCTTTTCAAAGGGAAGGAGTTCATCCATCACAGAGAGCATCGCATACATCTCCGGTTTTGATTCCCCGACAGAAAGCCCCCCTATAGCATAGCCATCAAAACCCACTCCCTGAATCTCCTCTGCCGATCTCCGCCGTAAATCCTCAAAAATCCCCCCTTGGATAATACCAAAGAGAGTCTGATAGGGCTGTTTTACACTCTCAAAGGCCTCCTTCGAGCGTTTTGCCCAAAGCGTGGTTCGTTTCAAGGCATCCAACACCTCTTCATGCGCAGCATCAGCAGCCACACACTGATCAAACGCCATCACAATATCTGCCCCAATGGCACTTTCAATTTCCATCACCTTCTCTGGAGTAAGAAAATGATAGGAACCATCAATATGGGATTGAAATACAGCCCCTTCATCATTAATCCTACGCAACTTCGCCAAAGAAAAGATTTGAAACCCCCCGCTATCCGTCAAAACAGGCCTATCCCAATTCATAAAACGGTGAATACCGCCCGCCTCCTGGATTAAGGCTGTCCCAGGTCGAAGATAGAGATGATACGCATTCGAGAGAATAATCTGTGCACCAACGTCTCGGAGTTCATGAGGAGAAAGGGTTTTCACTGTTGCCTGTGTCCCCACAGGCATAAACACAGGGGTTTCAATCACTCCACGAGAAAGTACTATCTCTCCCGCCCGAGCTGAACCTTCACTTGCCAACACACGAAACTGCATACAATCCTCACTGCAATTCTTCAGGAACAAAACGTTTGGTATAGGGAGGGAATTGATCCCTCGTCCCCGAAAGCATGAATTCTACCTTGAGTTGGGGTTCCCAGTAAGCAAGACGCCGAATCTGATCCACCTGCCTCTGGATAGAAAACCCCACCCGCATTTCCCACTCATTCAGATAGTGAGTGAGCCCAAAATTGAGCGTCTGCACCTTAAAGAAACTCCGCCGAAGCCCATCATAATTAAAAATGTTGATACCATCCCAGAGGTTTTGCCAAAAATTCACATAGGGTTCATTAAAGATTCCCGCATACGTATAGTTGTAGCGATAGAGCTTACGATTGACAACCTGAGTCGAAAAATCTAACTTCCAGTATTTTTGGAGCCATATACTTGTGCCAACAGTAAAAGAAAAGATACTCGACCTCGGACTAAGATAATCAAGGGTAAGATTAGCTTGATAAGCAAATGACTCCATCTTGTAAATACCTGTCGGGTACCATGTCCCCACCGTTGCATACGAAGAAAAGGAAAGCGAAACATTGGTCTTTTTAATGAGATCATAACGATAACGCACCTGAGGAATATATGTCCAGGGAGAGACAGGAGTAAAGGCACTTGCAAGAATCACACTACCCTGAATACGATTGGTAATATCCGGGTATCTCCATACCATGGAAGCACTTCGCCTGCTCAGAATATCAAGGGTAACACCAGTAGAAAAAGAAAACCACCAAACCGCAAGAGAGGTATTGCCCCCTATGGTTTCCCTTATCTGATTGTTGATATAATCGTCCTCTACGCCGTTTGTAATACGATAGGTTGTCTGATACGACGAGGAAAGCTTGTATACCACGATATTGGAGAGCCATGATATTCCCGTTGAAGCATCCACCCTATGAGAATACTCTCGAGGCTTTCCCTGATCAATACTTCTGTAGAGCTGATACTGAAAGACATGCGAGATACTCGAAGGAAACTCCACAGACCACAATGGATCCATCCCCAGCCTCGGCCGCACTGAGGATGATGTTCTCATCGTATAGTCAACTTGAGCACCAGAATAGAGCAAGTTATTGCTATAGTTTAACTCAAAACTTGACCACTTTTTCCGGTTGAGAATATTGAGGCTGTGATCCCATGTGATTAAACGATTGAGAAGAACCACCTGTAAACTTAATGAGCCGTTCTCCTGGTGCGTATACTGATCAGAAATAGGCATACCATTGGTATCCAGTGTTTCAGAGGAATTGTACCCCAAATTTCCCGAAAAGTATGATGATAAGCTTGCCCATTCAAAGGTATTGGATAGTACTTCCTCTTTCACAAGCAAAGCCTTCTCCTCTCCCAATGAAAGATTGGTTACCAACCCCTGCTCATTGGTTAACCCAACCCTGTTGGTATTGAGGGCTTTTTCTGTGGCATTGGTAGTCACAGCAAAAAAAGACACACCCCCTTGCTCCAAGCGATTGGTGCGATAGGAGGTAGTTGTAAAAGACACCCTCTCCAAAAGAGGAATGGTGGGAAGCGTATACGTAATATTGGGGAAAGAAACCTGATAGAGATAATAGCGGTAGGCATCATTACGATAGATATTTGAAACCTGCTCATTACGGGTACGTTGATAGGTCCACTGCCCATTCAAAGAAACCTGCGGAGAGGTAATCGAAAAACGCCGTGATATACTGGGATAACCCGGAGCATTATCACTTTGAGAAAAAAAAGCATTTTCATTTGGCTGAAGAATATGCTGAATATTAAAATTCTCTCGCCTTGAGCTATACTTCTTGCTAAAGAAAGGATCGTTAAGATCCTCTGTGTAAAAACTCAGCGCAAAGTTTTCCTTTTGCACTGTTCCCTCGAGAGCATAATGCCATGCCCACTGACGAATGGTAGTCCACTCGTTATTTACCAGAACCAACTGACTATAGCGATCCTGCTGAGCATCATAGAAGAGACGAATATCATCAGCAGTTTCACCAAAAAAACGAACCTGTTGAAATGGCCCAATCGGTTGCTTATTCACATAGCGAACAAAACCATACTCTCCCATTCGCTCGTAGAAATCTAGCCCTAATTGCATCGTCCCAAATGACGGCGACCAATCCATGGTATTCATCACATACCATCCAATCCGTTTCTCAATGCCAGCCGAGGTACGAATACCTGTCACCTTCTCCAATCGTAGAAAGACAGGAAAATAAAAAAACCTTGTTTGCCCTACCCGATACACATTATGAAGAGAAAAAATCGCATCATCGCGAAAATACCAAACCTTTTCCGCATAAAGGGTATAGTGAGGTTTTTCTGCCGGTGTAAAAGTAAGATAGGCTTTTTTAAAAACCGCTCTTTTCTCGCTGAGAATTTCCACCTCATTAGCCTTGTAAAAAAGCCCGGGAGATGTGGTAGTACCGGTTGTATCCTTCAAGTAGGAACGTACCCCCATCATCCTCCCTGTTTTCTTCTCCGGCTGATAAAAAAAGCTGTCAGCAAGATACAAAGCATTTTTGTCGTGAAATTCTACATTATCAAAAGCGGCAATCTCAAGAATGTTGGTATTACTCTGAATGGTGACATACACCCGCTGGGCAGAGAGACGCTTTCCCTCAAAAACAATCTGCACATTGCCCGTAAAAATGACCTCCTGAACAGCTACCCTCTCATAGTTCTTGACAAAGACACGATCAAAACTCTCAAAAACAATCGATGTCTGTCCCTGAAGAGGCACACTGAGGGATGATGAATTTGCCGTTTGCTGAGCAGGAGTATTGGTAGGAGAAACTGGAGAAACCCCTTGAGCAAACAATGGAATGACCACCACCCAGCAGGTAAGGAGAGAAACAAAGCATCGTCTCACTCTCCCTTCCCCACTTTTTAGAGTTTCACCATTTTAATACGATTGGAGGCATTTTCAATGATCTGGGTAATCTGATCAAACTTCTTCTGGAGAATCAATTCTTTCTTGTAAAGGGTACTCCCAAGCCCAACCGCTACAGCCCCTGCTGCAATATACTCTATTGCCATAATAAGAGAGAGCCCCCCTGTTGCCAAAATCTCAAGCTCGGGAAGAGGCCCTCGAAGCTCTCGCACATAGGAAGGGTTCATCTCACGAGCAGGAAACAGCTTCACGACATCCGATCCAAGGCGATAGGCCTCATAGAGCTCAGTTGGTGTAAGCCCAGCAAGAACCAACATTCGATCGGCTTTTTTGACCTCATCCACAATCTCTCGGTTAAGAATAGGGCTCACCACAAAGTCAGCCCCAATTTTGATAGCTTCTTTTGCCTGCTCACGTGTAAGAACTGTTCCCACACCAACACACATCTCGGGCAGTGTCTCTTTCACTCTCCCTATTTCTTTCACAATACCAGGAATAGAGAGCGTAAACTCCATGATTCGACAACCAGAGGCATAGGTGGCTCTGGCAAGATCGAGTGCATACGAAGCATCAACGCCCCGCACAATAGGAAGAATCCTCTCCTCCTTCAAACGAGCCAATACTTCTTTCGACTTGGCCATAGCCACCCTCCTCCTTCGTTAATCAAGAACAAAAAATTTAACCTTATTGACACCTGGTATGGTCTTGAGCTGCTCAATCACAGCCACATCAGGCTTCTGATCAATGAGAACGAGAATGAGAGCCTTCTGCGTTTCCTTCTTTCTCCCTACATGCATGCTCGCAATATTGATCCCTTTCTCGCCCAAAATCGTACCAACCTTACCAACAACACCAGGCACATCATCATTTGAGATGATAATCATATTGCCCACAGGTGTTGCCTCAAAGAAATAGTTGTTGAAGTTAACAATCTTGCCATGCGTTTGAGCGTATACCGTACCCCAAAGCTCAATCTGATCCGTATCACTTTTCACAATCACCTTGAGCAGGTTGGTATACTCACATTCTCCCTCATCCCTCACTTCTTCTACCTTAATACCTCGACTCTGTGCAGTGGGAAGGGAGTTTACATAGTTAACGGCATCACCCAAGATGGGCGTAAACAAACCCTTCAGCACCGAACGGGAGAGGAGATTGAGATCCTTCGATGAAATTTCCCCATGACCTACAATCTTCACCGCCTCAAGCTGTCCCGTAAGAAGCTGCCCCATCATACTTCCAATACGCTCTGAAAGCTGGATAAAAGCCTTGAGACGATTAAAGTCCTCTTTGCTCACAGAAGGCATATTCACAGAGTTCACAATCATACCATGAAGCAAAAAGTTTGCCACCGCCTCTGCACTCTCAATAGCAACATTGTACTGAGCCTCTGCCGTTGATGCCCCAAGATGGGGAGCCAAAATACAGTTGGGAGCATCGAGAAGAGGATTCCCTACATCAAAAGGAGGCTCTTTTGAATACACATCAACAGCAGCCCCTGCAATTCTTCCACTTTTCAGAGCCTCAGCCAATGCTAATTCATCAATAATACCACCACGAGCACAGTTAATAATCCTCACAGACTTCTTCATCATCTCAATCTCTTTCTTCCCTATAAGACCTCGAGTCGCATCAGTGAGTGGTGTATGCACAGTAATAAAATCCGACTCCTGGTAGATTTTCTCCAGAGAAGCAAGCTCAATCTCAAGCTTCTGAGCCGCCTCCTCAGAGAGATAGGGATCATAAGCCAACACCTTCATACCAAAAGCACGGGCACGCTTCGCCACCTCTGTACCAATCCGTCCGAGACCAATGATTCCAATGGTCTTGTTGAATAACTCCACACCCTTAAAACTCTTTCGATCCCAAACCTTTTGCTGCATCGAAAGATGAGCAAAGGGGATTTTTCGAGCCAGAGCTATCATCATAGCAAAGGTATACTCTGCTGTGGAAACAGTATTCCCCGACGGAGCATTCACAACAACAATACCCTTTTTGATAGCCGTGGGAACATCAATATTATCCACTCCTACACCAGCACGTGCAATAATTTTAAGCCCATCTGATGCCTCAAGCACCTCTTTGGTGAGTTTAGTCTCACTGCGAACAATAATAGCATCATACCCCTTGAGTTCTTGAATAAGGGCATCCCCTTTCAGGGTCTCCTTTTCCACGACCTCAAACTCTTTATATCGTTTGAGAATCTCTACACCCTCAGCATCAAGCTTGTCAGTAACGAGAATACGAAACATATATACTCCTCTTTATATTATCCTTTTACCATAATATCCCAACACAAGCAAGCCTTGAAAAGGCTATTCACCCTATTCGACGGAAATAGCCCCCACAGGACACTGGTTGGCTGCATCCTGTGCCAAAGATGCATCATAATCTGCCACATCCTTCACATAAGCCTTGCCATCCGAGCGAATTTCAAACAGATCAGCATAAATACTCTCACAAACACCACATCCAATACAGGTAGCCTGATCAATCTTAACAGCCATAACCGTCCTCCTCATGAGTTTTTCAAGGAATTTATTGTATCACAGGTTCATTTTTTTTTCAACAAAAATAAAAAAGCCGCATGTTGTGCGAATAAAAAAGAGTTAAAAAAAGCACGTGGCAAGTTTGCCAACAAAGTCTTTAGTCGAAGTTTTTTCTTTTTCAAATTCTGAGTTTTTCGTCCTCTTTCCATGTTGCGACGGCAAATACTCCTCTCCTCAGAGCACAAAAAAACCTTTTATCACTTTTTCCAACTGAGTTGCTTTTGGATTTCGGTAAGCATCTTTTGAAGATGAGAATCGTCCGTAGATTGCATCACCTCACGAAGTCGAGCAATATCCTTCTGCGTCCCTATCTCAATCAACCCCCACGCCATTACCCCCCTGCGAGTTTCCTCAGGACGAATAAAACGCTTGAGCACACAATCAAACAAATCCCTTCCACGATACTGCCGACGAGCAAGATGAACAGCAGAGAGTGTCATAATCCATGAATCAGGATGATCAAGGAGCCTCTCAAAGAGCTCTGTGACCCTCACATCAGAAAACCCCGCCAATGCTTGAATAGCAGCCGATTGTACCCATGTATTGGTCTCATGTTCGGCAATATCAAGAAGCACAGGAAGAGCATCACTGTCTCGTATTTCCCCCAAAATTTCTACACAACTTGCTCTCGTCATGGTATGCGAAGATTTCTGCAAGGTTTCTAAAATCAAGGGAATAGCAGGTTTGCCAATTTTCACCAATCCATACACGGCAAAAATAGCCACATCCTCACTATCCGAAAGCGCCTGAAGAAAAGCAGGAGCCATCTCCACTGTCGGATTCTTACTGAGAGTTATCGCTGCATTCCGTCGTACCTCTAAACTTTCTGAATAGAGCATTTGATCCTCAAGTGAGAGTGTCATGGCTTCTCCTCTTTAAAAAGCTACTCCTCTATTATAGAGACTTTACTGAGAAAAGCAAGATTTTTTCTCATATTTTTTCAAGATTTTTTCCACATGAACGATAAATCTCCTATCCTGACTCTCAATAGCAAGCGGGGTAACGGAAATGTACCCTGCATCCACGGCACTCATATCCGTTCCCTCCTCGGGTACAAAATGTGGCCATTCCCCCTCAATCGTTACATAGTGCTTCCCATCCTGCTCACTTACACTGACCGTATCGCGATAAATCCTTTTCCCCAAATGAGTAATTCTCCAACCACGATACCCCGCACTATGGGGGAAATTGATATTGAGCAGCACTCCCGTTTTCAAAATGTCATCATCAAAACAATCCAAAAGTCCAGAAAACATTCGTGCCGCCTCTTCAAAGTAAACGGGGTTCTCCCACTCATTGAGAGACAACGCCACAGCAGGAAGTCCACTGAGAACAGCCTCCCGAGCCCCTGCCACCGTTCCCGAATAAAAAATATCTTCGCCCATATTGGGACCATGGTTGATACCCGAGATAACAAGATCAAACCTTACATCACGAAAGAGATGGATAAGAGCCACCTTTACACAATCAGCAGGAGTTCCCCCCACTGCAAAACTCCTCTCCTCTACCTCACAAAACTCCAGTGGCCGAAACAGACTAATCGCATGACTCGTCCCACTCTGTTGGGAAAGTGGAGCACAAACATACACATCGTGCTGCTCTGAAAGAACAGCCGCAAGCGTCTGAATTCCCCTCGCCTGATAGCCATCATCATTGGTTAAAAGCAACCTCATAACGTCTTCCCCGTCTCACGCACACTATGAAACTGAGCTGTGAAAGGAACCTCAATGCGTGCAACCGTTGTATCATCGGAGGCATTCCCTATACGAAAATAGGCTGGATCCACACCAACCCCTTTGAGAAGCATGACAATGAGAGCTATTCCCATTCCCGCGCCCTCAAGTTCGTCCCCCTGTTCAATATAGTATGCAGCAATATCATCATACTGCATAGCTTTCTTAAGCTTATCTCGCAAACGTTTATTCTCCAACTCCGTCATACGAGCATGATTGAAAATTTCAATACGTACCCCGTCTTCATTGTAGTCAAAGCGAATCTCCACCCAGTATCCACGACTCTTCAATTCTGCTAAATGTTCAGCATACGAAGCCTCATTGAGATAATTACGAAAAGAAATCATCCCCTGCACATAAGCTTCCTCGTTGTTGATATCGAGATGACTGTTCTCAAAGAGCACACGCTTCAGATTCGCTTTGGTAGCATTGATCATGAGTTCCTTGATACAGGTGTAGATCACACCTGTCATCTCCCCATGCCCATAAAAAGAAAACACATAATTGGTGGCTTCTTCAACCCTTCGTTCAACATCCTCATTCAACACATAGAACCGTAGCTTAAAGGGCTGTTTATTCTCCACAATCTCCGCAATTGTATGGGAAAAAAGTTCCATCTCCATGGCTTCCCCCTATTCCCGAGCGTGTCGATATTCCATCGTAAAAGGCACCTCAATTCTCGCAAAGGTCTGATCATCCAGCGTTGTCCCAATCCGAAACAAGGCGGGATCAAGATTCATCCCCTTCAAAAGCATCACAATGAGAGCTATACCCATACCTGCTCCTTCCATTTCGTCCCCTTGTTCCAGATAGAATTCAGCGAGACTATCATACTGCATCGCCTTTTTGAGTTTTTCCCTCAGTCGTCGATTCTCAATAGGTGCCATACTTGCGTTATTCATCACCTCAATCTTAACACCATCCTTTGAATGCGTACACCTCATCATTACCCAGTAGTTTTTCTCCTTCAACTGTGGCAAAAAAGTATGATAACTCTTCTCTGCAAGAAGATTACGAAAAGCAAGCATCCCTTCAAGATAATGGTTTTCATTGTTGATATCCAAGTGATTCATTTCAAAGAGCACCCGTTTCAGGTTTGCCTTGGTAGCATTAATCATCAGTTCCTTCACACAGGTATAGATGACAGCTGTGTATTCCTGTCGATTATAAAACTCAAAAAGCGTTGCCAGAGCTGTTTCCACTTTGCTTTCAATATCCTCATTGATCACATAAAATTTCAAACTAAAGGGGCTCTGTGACTGCAAAAGCTGCAAGATATTCGCACGAAATTCCTTATCCATTCTTTTCATCTCCCAGAACAAAACTTGCTATTTTGGTATACCGTGCTCCCTTTGGTGAGAGTTCACTTTTGTACAAATGAAACTCATCTATACGAATCGCCTGCGATGCCATCTGAAGCGACTGCAGACTTTTTTTCTCCGAAGGAGAAATTCTCTTGATACGAGCCAGCGTAATATGGGGATGAAATGGTTTTGGATCCCGCACAAAACCCTCCCTCTCAAGAACCGCCCAAACACTCTCCGAAAGAGCCACAAGATGCTTTGGGAGAGATACCCCCACCCAAAATACCCGCGGAGCCTCCCAAGATGGGAAAACCCCAAAACCCCCTACCTCCACATCACAGAAAGGAGACCTAACCTCTTCCAATCGAGCACAGAGCGTATCCACTTTTTCGTCCTCTACCTCCCCCAGAAACGCCAGGGTAATATGCCACTGATCCCTCGTTGTCCACGAAAACCCCGGCATTCTCTCATGCAGGGGAAGCACCGTTCTCGCAATGAGCTGTTTCACATGATCCGGAAGATCACAAGCAACAAAAAGTCTCATTTCCTCTTCATCCCTATCTGCTGGATTCGGCTTCCTTTCACATCAAGAATCGTAAAAACAATATCATTGTACTCCACTGTCTCACCCACTGCTGGCACATATCCCTTTTCTCCAATCACAAACCCACCAATGGTTTCAAAAGTATCGTCGGGAATTTTCTGCTTAAAAAGCTCATTGAAACGGCTGATAGACATCTTGGGAGACAAAAGAACCGTTTCGTCCGGAAGTATCTGATACTCAAGTTCTTCTTTCTTGGCATCAAACTCATCCTCAATTTCTCCAACCAACTCCTCGAGAATATCCTCCAGCGACACTATCCCCACCATCGTGCCAAACTCATCCACCACAATACCAAGGTGAATATGCGTTTGACGAAACTCCGTCAACAATTGGGATACCTTTTTATTTTCGGATACAAAGATGGGTTTTCTTAATATCTTCTTGAGAGAAAACTTTGCATCACCAATACTTCCCAGCAAATCCTTGGCATACAGCACCCCCACAATGTTGTCAACATGATTCTCATACACCGGATAACGAGAGTAGCCCTCCTTCTGAATGGTGCTCACAATCTCATCCAGCGTATTATCCACATCCAGCAGAACAACCTCCGAACGGGGCACCATGATAGAAGAAACCGTGAGATGATCCAAAAACCGATGAATCTCCCTCACAAGATTCTCTTTTGTCATTGCAGGGCTTCCTCCTCAATTACAAATTGTCCCATTCCCTGAAAACGAGCGGCGAGAGTAAAAATCCCCTGCTGAAGAAACGGCACACTCCCCTGAAACTGAAAACTTCCCCTCTTTGAATGAAGCCTATGAGAGTTTCGTCCCAGGTCTGATTCCATCTCAATATCAAGTACGGCAAGCTGAATCTGGTTTTCCCGCATAGCCACAAAACGATACTGCTGATCAATCGTGTAATACTCCCGACTCGCTCGCATCATCCGCTGAAAAAGCGAAGAATCCACTATCATCGACTGATTCTGAAACAACGCACCAAAACGAGTGTTTTTTTCCTCTCCCTTGTCAATCAAGGCATCCCACCCAGAAACATCCACAAACACCATATTGGCAAACCACTGAAGAGCTGGTTGAGTGGTATTCCCAACGTAAACGGTTACCTCACCCTTCGGCGTCATATACCACTCATAAAAAACCGACGAAAGATAATTGAGATACCCATAAATAGCACCCGAAACCGAACGGTCAACATTTTCAACCGAAACATCCTTGATAATCATGTGAAACCTATAGGCTCCATTCGTCATCTCAAAAGGAGTAAAATACACCTTCGCATCAAGCTTCACATCCCCCTGATACCCCAAAAGACCTGCTTCAAGAGAGAGCGTACTTTCCACATGCACACGGTAGCACACCGTTTGCCCCACAGCAAACTGATAGGCAAATGGCTCAAAACGCCGCAATTGTCCCGAACAACCAAACAAAAAAAGGAGAACCAAACTACAACCGATAAGGAGCCATTTCTTTTTCATACAATTCCTCAAATACCCTCTCCACATCCTCAACAGCAACTAAAACCTTCTCAGGCGAGCGTCTCAATTTCACCTCAACCTTCCGCTCCTCCGCATACGATTTTCCAATGGTAATACGAATGGGGACACCAATGAGATCAGCATCCTTAAATTTCACCCCTGGTCGCTCATCCCGATCATCCAAGAGAATCTCAAACCTGCGGCTCAGCTTCTCATAGAGAGACTCTGCCACCTGCACCACTTCACTATCCGACATATTCACAGGCACAATAATCCCATGAAAGGGGGCAATGCTCATAGGCCAAACAATACCATTCTCATCATGGTTTTGCTCAATCACACTGGCAATCGTTCTCCCTACACCAATACCATAACAACCCATAATTGGTGTAATACTCTGCCCATTCTTATCCAGCACACGAACATTCATTGCCTCTGTATACTTATACCCAAGTTTAAAAATATGCCCCACCTCAATCCCTTTATAGCTTCGCAAAGCCTGCCCACAGCGAGGACATGCCTCCCCTTCCTTAACCTCGTGAATATCAGCCACAATATCCCAAGAAAAATCCCGCCCAGGATTAATATTTTTGAGATGATAATCCTTCTTGTTTGCTCCTGAAATAGCATTGCGAAGAGGAGGCACCGACTCATCAGCAATAATCCGCACCTTTTCCCTGAGACGAACAGGAGAAGCAAAACCAACAGGAGCACCCGTTACCCGTTCAACAACCTCTTCCGAGGCAATCTCAAGCTCATAACAACCAAGAACATGCTTGAGTTTGGTTTCATTCACGGTAAAATCACCACGAATCAGCACCATTACCACTTCTTTTTCCGTCTGATAGACAAGACTTTTGATAAAACGATCAGCCGACACCTTTAGAAACTCCACAAGCTCATCAATCGTTCGAACATTGGGGGTTGCTATCTCCTCAAGGGAAAGCATCGCCTCATCAGAAGAAGCAAACATTCGCTTTGATTCAGCCCGTTCTACATTCGCCACATATCCACAACCATGACACTGAACAATCGTTTCCTCTCCGACAGAAGAAGGAACCATGAACTCCTCAGAATTCGACCCCCCCATGTTTCCCGTATCAGCTTCAACAGGAACAACATCCAACCCACACCGACGGAAAATTCTTCGGTATGCCTCTCGCATCGCCTGATAGTTTTTCTCCAGGCCTGCTTCATCCAGATCAAACGAGTAGGCATCCTTCATAATAAACTCTCGACAACGCATCACCCCATACCGTGGGCGAATCTCATCACGAAACTTAGTGTTGATTTGATAAAGATTCAGGGGAAGATCACGATAGGATTGAATGTTCTCCCGTACAATGTGCGTGAACACCTCTTCATGAGTCGGCCCCAAAACCATGTCATTCTCGTGCCTATCCTTTAGCCGCATCATTTCCTTTCCCATGATATCATACCGACCTGATTCCCTCCACAGACTCGCTGGAATCAAAATTGGGGGAAGAAGTTCCTGGGCACCAGCCCGATTCATCTCTTCCCGAATAATCGCTATTACCTTCAAGAGCGTCCTATGCCCCAAAGGCAGAAAAGTATAAAGTCCCGCATCCAGCTTACGAATAAGCCCCGCCCTCATCATGAGAATATGAGAAGCTATCTCAGCATCCTTTGGATCTTCCCGTAGTGTGGGAAGAAGCATCTGACTTCGACGCATATCTTTCCTCCAAACAATTCGTGCTCAGTATTATAGCACAAAACCCAAGAAAAAACAAAAAAGCGACAATCTTTCTTTTTTATTACATTTATAGAATATATTATTATTCATATATTTTAATTATGTAAAATTACTACCCTTTCACGGTAATTATTTCCTCAAGAGGGAAAGCTTTTCGTGTTTTGCTTGTGGGAAACCCTAAAAAATTCTTCTACAAACCCCAAAAATTCGAAAAAATTTTCCCCCTTCGTTCCAATTGTTTTGAAGAAAGGTGCTATGACCATAAATATTATTTAAGGAAGATTTTATGAAAAAAAATATTGCGGCAAGGTATAGCTGGATTGGTTGAGTCCTTGTGAGCTTGATCCTTTTCTACTAATGCTTACACAAAGGGAGGGTTTTGCCCTTCCTTTTCTTTTGAAAAAAAACGTACCTTTCTTTATACTATTTTCTAAAAAATGAAACAGGAGTAATAAAATGATTTTCTCTTTTAGTGTTACTCTCGCTGCAAGCTTGTTTTTAGCAACTACCGATGCAACCTTACTCTATCAAAGAGGAAGCTACCGCCATGTGGCAGATGTACTCCTCCAAGCAAAAGAACTCTCCTGGGAAGACCAATACCGTCTCATTCAATCACTTCTTATGATAGAACACTATGATGAAGCATGGGAAAGAGCCCTCTCTCTTTCATTTTCACAAAAAGATGAACTTCACCAGTTTCTGGTAGCATTCCTTGCCTCAGAAATGATGCAGCGCCCCCTTCCCACCAATCAAAACATCACCCTCCCTATTCTCACATCATGGCTCAAAGAAAGTGCAACCAACCCCTTCTTTTCAACAAATCTCATCCAACGCATTTTTTATACAGCCTATACTCTTAATCCATCACTCATCCCACCACCACACTTGAGCTATCTCACCCCACTCCTCAGCGCATGGCAAAACTTTAGCCAAGGAGATAGCACACAGCTTCAGCTTCTTCTCTCCAATACTCCTTTCCTCTTCATCTCATGGCAGCAGTTTACCAACACCCTTATCAATCTATCCAATCTTCCCTCCAACAGCTACCCCCTTCTTTGGTCTTATCTCGCCCGTTTGCCCGCCCCTATTCAGAATACCCTCGCGTCCAACTACATCCCTCTTCTCCCACCCTCCTCTCGCTGGAATGCCGAAATCGAATACGCTCTCGCCAAAAACCAAAAGGGAAAGGCTATCACCATCCTCGAAAACACCCTTGCTTCCAAGACCCTTACCACAATCGAAGACTTCCAAAAAGCCATAGCATGGGCAAACAGACTCAAAAGCTATTCCCTTACAGAACAACTCGCCCAAGAAGGCATACGCCGTTTTGGTTCCCTCTTTCATTCCGATTATGCTCAATCTCTTATTCGGCAAAAGAAAAAAGAACAACTCTTTCAGTGGTATGAAGTTAATGAGACAAACATCATCAACCAGAACGTCTCCCTCGCTGTTTTTCGTCTTCTCATAGAAAACCGTGATCCCCGTCTTCTCATTTGGCTTCGAAATCGTCTCCAAACCAAACCCCATCCCAGCTTTTTCCTCACCCTTGCCATCTTTGAATTAGAAAACAATAGAACCCAAAAAGCCTATGAACTCTTCTTAGAACTTCTCTTTGACTATCCCTTCACCTACGAATGGTGTGTAGCCACCGACTATGAGAAACACTTAAGACAACAGTATAATGCCATTTTTACAGAATGGTATACAGACTCTACGAACAAACTCTCTACCCTTTCACTGCAACAACGGCTTCTTACAAGCCTCTCACTTGCCTTCATCACAGGGAACCTCCCCTTTCCCAATCGATTTTCCAACGACCTTGCCCAATACCAAAAGGTTTTTTTTGAAACCCATCTTTCCCTCACCCCCACAGAAAAATCCCTCTTCAATCAATGTCGCTCTTACGCCAATACATCGTGGACAAACTTTCCCCGCGAACTTTCTGCCTACATTGACACACTCCTGCAAACACCTAACAATCGGCTAAAATTCTCGTGGTATGGGTATGATCTCTACACCGCCATTAACGATCGTGGAATAGCCATCAGTAGACTTGACTACCTTACCCGTCGCTACACAGGAAGAGAAGGCATTATCCTTCTTCCGTATGAAATGCAAACAAAACTTTTTCCTATTGATCCCATTCAAGAAATTCTTCCCGTCATTTCCAACACAAACAATGCCCTCTGGGTACTGGCTGCTTACCGTCAAGAAAGCCATTTTCGAAAACATGTGGAATCCAGCGCTGGGGCATATGGCTATGCCCAACTCATGCCATCAACAGCCCGTCTCCTCGCCCGAAACCTCAAGCAACCAGAACTTCATCACCACGACTATGATGACAACATTCTCCTCGGCAATACCTTTTATGCCTATCTTCTCAAGAAATATGAGTTTATCCCCTATGCCCTTGCTGCCTATAATGCTGGTGAAGGTGCTGTCAACTCTTGGAAAAGAATTTCCCCCCTCCCTTTGTGGATCGAATCCATCCCCTATCAGGAAACGCGAGACTATGTTAAGGTTATCTACCAACAGACAGCCTTTTATCGCTTCATCTACCGTGAAGACTACAACATCCCCCTCTTTCTCCGTTCGTTTTAGCCGACTCTTGCACCCTATTCATTTGCCGTTGGAAAGTCCTCGTTCCCTACATTCCTATATTATCCGTTGAGGAGGGAGTGGCCTTTGTCTTGGCTGGATTGTTAAGATCCGCGATGTTTGAAATGATATTGGTCGCCGTGGGAGTCATTTCAACCAAAAGATTGGTATAGCCACTCAGCGTGAATTTATTCTGAGACAGTTCATACCCTCCAAAATCACCCTCCTTCACAATGGCTGCCCAAGCCCCCCCAGAAAAGGTGTTGCTGCGAATACTCACCGATTGTGGATTACCGCTCATCCAGAGAGTAGCGCCATATGAGGTTCCCTCAATATTTGCGAAAGTATTCTCTTGAACAAGAAATGGATTCACATCCCGAGCATAAATATGCAAAAGAGGAACACCAGACGCTGAGACAAAACTAAAGTTTGTAAAAACATGATTATTCACCACTGCCCCACCACCCAAAAGAAGAATCTCCGCATCGGCATTTGTCGCCTGAGAAGCATTGTTGAAATACCAATTTGTTAGCCCATAATAGAAAGACCCCTCTCCGTAAAAAACCCCATATTCCCTATTGGTGTTTCCCCAAAAGAGAGTGTTAACGAATGCTACTGATGAGGAGTAAGCAGCAACAGCTGATCCTTTGCGCCCTTGATTGTTAGAAAAAACCGCATTTATGAAATAAACCTCGGAGTTCGTTATAAAAAGGGTACCATTTACAAGCAAGCCCCCACTCTCCACAATACCTATGTTCTGAAAAAGCACTTCCCGTACATTCTCACACTCAAAAACCCTTCCAGCATTCATTTTAATATAAGACCTGCCAACAACATTAGTAAACGTATTATCCAGTCCCCCTATAATCACCATTCGCGACTCTGGTTTAAGCGGGGTTCCAAAAAGATTGTAAGTTCCCTCGCAGAAAGCAACGGTATGAATCCCCAAATTTTTTGCCTTGGTAAAGGCATCGTCCGGCTTTATCGGGTCACTTGCTATTCCCAGACCACTTCCTGAAGGTGTAACAAAGAGAGCAGGATACACTTCCTTTGGATATTTATTTGTAGAAACATTCCCCGCTCTATCATAGAGTATCACCGTATTGGTAAGCACTGCCCCAAACGGAAAATCCCGTACTGTTTGTTCAGAATAAAACAACTTATAAATAAAATTGGTAGTCGTTTCTGTAAGAAAACCCATTCCACCATAGCCCCACTTCCCTTCAAGCTTTTCCATCTTGATGGTTATCCCAGAGAGATTATCTGCCACCTCAAGACGTCGTCTTACAGAACTTTCGTTCACAAGAAGATTTGCCCCGGTATCATAGAGCACCACTGAAGGAGGTTGCGTATCAATCACAAAAGAATATGCCTGACTAATATTGGTCTGAGTTGCATTTATAGCCCGCAAACGAAGTATATTCACCATATTGGGAGTAAAAGATATCGTATTCGTCCAGTAAGGTGATGTAAATAAAATGTCCTGATAGGGACCACCATTGACACTGTACGCAATGTTCGTAGCATTTGCTGTAATCCCGTTCAACTCCAAAGAAATCGCATTGGTATACCATACCGAAGGACCATTGAGCACAATAAAAGGAGACGTACTATCTACCGTAACTGTGAGAGAATTAGTAGCGGACTTATTTCCAAGATAGTCTTCAGCATACATCTGGAGAGTAAATGACCCTGCCCCAGGAAGAACTACATCCTTTTCCCAGCTTTTCACATCCCGTTGGCCCCACCAGTCAAAGAGAAACTCGTTGGTTATAGCACTCATCCAGTTATTTGTCGTAAGAATCCAGCGAGCTGCTCCCACTTTGTCATCCTGCACCTCCCCCTTCAATACTACCACCAAAGGGACAAAAGGGACAGAAGCATTATTGGTAGGAGAAGAAATCTTCCAAAGAGTAGGCCCCCGGCTATCCTGATAAATCCTTCGAGGGAAATCTTCACTTCGAACACCTGTGCTATCCTCCGCCACAACAGTGAGCACAATATCCTCATTGGGCACCAAAGAAAGCACGGCTGACCAGTATCCACCTCCCACAGAAGCATTCACTTCACTGACAACACCCCCCCCCTTATCCACACGGAGAAACACCCGTGAAATAGACCCATTGGGAGAAGAAACATCACCCCCCAACGAGACACTCACATTACTCGTATACCACTCCCCACCCTGAAGAAAAGCATTCGTTATCCTTACCAAGGGAGAACGAATCGAAACCAAAATATTCTTTGTTCGTTCGATCCCAATCCTATTTCTTGCCACAAGGGTAATCGTTTGTGCTCCCCCTTTTGTGAACTGCAGTTCTCTCGAAAGATGATAACTGGGAAGAGATGCTACACTCACACCCTCCTTTTTGCCATCATAAAAAATATCCACCCCACTCACACCTGCCCCATCAGATACATCCGCCTCAAGTTTCACCCTCCCACCATAAGGACCACTCCCCATGGGGGAAAGAATCACAATATCAGGACCATCGTAAGCATCCTTGAGAACAGGCTGATTGGTATAATCCTTCAAGGAACAAGAAAAAAGAAAAACCATCCCAAATACCACGAAAATACGAAAAAAAGAAAACACTCTCATAAAACCTCCCGAAAAAAGAGCCTGCTATCTATTATTATACGACACAACCACAAAAAAAGTGAAAAAAAAAAACAAGAAAAACTACTCTGAAAGATACTTATGAATTGAATGAGCTGCCTGTTTGCCATGACCCGCAGCTAAAATTACTGTGGCTGCCCCCAGCACAACATCTCCACCTGCAAAGACACCTTCTAATGATGTGTGAAGAGACTCATCGACAACCACATGCCCTTTCACATCCAGCTTGAGCCCTGCAATACTCTCAAGAAGAATCCGATTGGTATCCAAACCAATGGCATTAATAACCAAAGAAGCAGGAAGAACAAACTCATCCCCCTCAATAGGAATGAAACAACGCCGCCCTTTTTCATCCAGTTCCCCCAATCGTGCTCGCTGACAGACAATCCGCTTTACCCTTCCCTGCTCATCACCCTCAATACGCAGTGGAAGAGCAAGAAAAACAAACCTTACCCCTTCCTCCTCAGCATGGGCAATCTCCTCCACACGAGCCGGCATTTCATCACGGGTACGCCTATACACAACCGTCACAGAATTCGCCCCCATACGAAGAGCACTCCGTGCAGCATCCATCGCCACATTCCCTCCTCCAATAACAACCACATCCCCATTCACCTTCAATGGAGTATCATACTCCCCAAAACGATAGGACTTCATGAGGTTGATACGGGTGAGGAACTCATTGGCAGAATACACATCCCGAAGATTTTCTCCCGGAATATGAAGATACTTGGGAAGCCCTGCACCCGTTCCCAAAAAGATAGCATCAAACTGTTCTCGCAGCTCTTCAAATGAGATTGATCTCCCCACAAGCACATTGGTTTGCCACTGAACACCTAATTCAGAGAGATACGCTATCTCTCTTGCCAGTATCTCCTTTGGCAAACGAAACTCAGGAATACCATAAAGAAGCACCCCACCCCTTTCATGAAGAGCTTCAAATACCACAATCTCATAACCCAAACGAGCCAATTCCCCCGCACAGGTAAGCGACGCAGGACCAGAACCCACCACAGCAACTCGCTTATTCCTTTTCTGCCTCTGAACAGAAGGCTTCTGAGTTGTATCCCCAACAAAACGTTCGAGTTTACCAATCTGAATAGGATCCCCAATCCTTCCCATGGTGCAACGCTTCTGACACTGCACCTCTTGAGGACACACACGACCACACACCGATGGGAGGGGATTGTCTTCAAGAATGATACGAATAGCCTCCGCAGTCTTTTGCTCTGCGAGAGCACGAATAAAATCTGGAATCCTGATATGAACAGGGCAATCTTCCACACAAGGGGGATTCTTACATTGTAAGCAACGAGAAGCTTCTTCTCTCGCTTCCTCTGGAGTATAGAGAAGCTCTACCTCATGAAAATCCTGCATCCTCTCTTCTACCGGACGCTGACGAACAGGCACCTTTGTCTTACGGATCTCCCTCTGAGGCATCATCCCTCCCTTCGCCATGTTCCATCATAACTGTAAATAAGAGGGCGCGCATGGGGAATCTCCAAAGCCACAACCTCCTCAGAAGAAAGCCCTTCCAAATCCATAACAATCGAACGAAGACTATTGCCATGAGCACTCACAACAACACACTCCCCTCTTGCCACGCGAGGAACAATCTCCCGTTTAAAAAAGGGAAGCGTACGTCGAGCCGTCATGGCAAGCGACTCTCCTCTCAGTGGAGGAGTATCATAGCTTCTCCGCCAGAGAGTAAAAAGCTTCTCACCATACTGGGCACGTGTCTGTTCCTTGTTCAAGCCCTGCAATTTCCCATAGTAGCGCTCGTTGAGGTGCCAATCAGTATAGATGGGTAAGATAGCCTCTCGTGCCTCATCACTATAAATAGAAGACCATCGCTTTTGCCGCCCATGATGAGAAACCACCACAGGGGTTTTGGACTGAAAAGCAAGAACAAGGAGGAGCGTCTCCATCGCCCGCACCAGCGTCGAGGTATAGGCAACATCAAAGGAAACATCAGCAAGCTGACGCCCACATTCCAGAGCCTCTTCAATCCCCTTGGGGGTAAGGGCAACATCTACCCATCCCGTAAACCAGTTACGACTATTCCAAGAAGACTCACCGTGACGAATAAGGTAGAGCTTGCCCATGAGATACTCCTATCGAAACTCAATCAATGAGGGATCATAGTCTTCTGGTTTCTCATACCCAAGAAGATTCACAAGGGTCGCTGCCACATTAGAAAGCCCTGCTTTAGGAAGCGTGCGCATCGTATATTCGTTCTGATAGCCATAGTCCACAATGATAAACGGAACCTTATTAAGGGTGTGTGCGGTTTTTACCTCTCGCTTGCCATTCTTTTCAACAAACATCTCATCAGCATTACCATGGTCTGCCGTCACAACAACAATACCATTCATCTTCTTTACCTCTTCAAGAAGACGAGCAACACAACGATCAACCGTTTCAACAGCCTTAATAGCTGCCTCCATCACACCCGTATGACCCACCATATCACCATTGGCAAAATTCAACCGCCCAAACTTATACTCCCCCGTGCGGAGAAGCTCAATCGTCTTTTCTGTAATCTCGTTCGCCTTCATCTCAGGGGCTTTGTCAAACTGAATCTTGTCCGAGGGAATCTCAATATAGGTCTCCAATTTTTCATCAATATATCCCGAACGATTACCATTCCAAAAATAGGTAACATGACCAAACTTCTGTGTTTCAGAAATAGCAAAACTCTTTATCCCCGCAGCACAGAGATACTCGCTCACCGTTCGATTAATCACCGGAGGTTGAACAAGAAACCGCGAAGGAAGCTTCAAGTCCCCATCGTACTGCATCATCCCTGCAAAAACAACCTTAGGATAGCGTTCTCGATCAAACTTATCAAAATCAGGATACTCAAACGCCATAGAGATCTCAATCGCTCTGTCACCACGGAAATTAAAGAGAACAACACTATCCCCGTCCTCTATCGTTCCTACAGGCTGCCCATTCTCTGCAATCACAAAGGCAGGGAGGTACTGATCGGTGATCTTGGAATCCTCAGCGTAAAAGGTTTCCACTGCCTCACGAGCCGAGGAAAACATCCATGCCTTTCCAAGAACATGCGCATCCCATCCACGCTTCACAATATTCCAGTCTGCAAAATACCGGTCCATTGTGGTCACCATTCGACCACCACCTGAGGCAATACGATAGTCAACCTTATACTGTGAGGAAAGTTCTTTGAGTACTAATTCAATACGATCTATATAGATGAGGGCCGACTTCTCGGGAACATCACGCCCATCAAGAAGGGCATGAACACGAGCTCGTTTCACCCCCTCACGAGCAGCTTGACGAAGGAGGGCAATGAGATGATCAATATGAGAATGGACATTCCCATCTGACAAAAGCCCAATAAAGTGGAAAGTACCCCCTGAAGACTTGCACTGATTCACCAGTGCCTTCCACACATCGGTAGTGAAGATACTCCCATCAGCAATAGCCTCATTCACCCGTTTTGCTCCTTGGGAAAAAACACGGCCAGCTCCCAAGGCATTATGACCTACCTCACTATTTCCCATATCATCATCACTGGGGAGTCCTACAGCCGTTCCATGAGCCTGAAGCTCTGTATAAAGTGGCATTGAAAACAATGCATCCAGCGTAGGGGTATGAGCCTTGTACACCGCATTCCCCTCGGTTGGCTTCCCAAGCCCTATACCATCCATAATAATAAGCAATAACGGCCCCGGACGCCCATGAAAGTTATCGAGTGGTTTCAATTGTAACATAGATCCTCCTTGCACATAAGGATCTCTATTATGAAGAGAAACGGATTTTTTTGCAACTTTTGAGAGGAAAAGCACTTCGTTATGTCCTGACAACATTGCCGTGCTAAAAAAAGGGGTGCCCTGACGGACACCCCATTCTCACTCACTTCTTTCTTTACAGTCCATCCACAGAGTAGACAGCATAACCACGAGGAGCAGCCCAAACCTCAACCCAACCATTGCCGTCACAGTACTTGTTCTGAGGTT
>Ga0308418_1000008_pt1 | contig 196152 bp, 164 predicted proteins | sample HotsprSampleR4cd_FD_203517 | JGI IMG/M metagenome (GOLD analysis project Ga0308418, IMG submission 203517) | Hot spring phototrophic mat microbial communities from Mushroom Spring, Yellowstone National Park, Wyoming, United States - 20090729_R4cd ... | reverse complement strand
CAGTTCCATATAGTTGACTTTACCATACCCCCCGCCGCTGTCCACCGGTTCATTTTTCCAGGTGATGCGAAAGAGATTGCGAGGGTTTAAATCCCACAATCCGATAGATTTTAGTTCACTTTTGATTTTATCGGGTATCAGGTTTGGATCCTTCATTTGGGCGAAGGTCGGAATGATAATATTGCGCTCACGGACGCGTTGCACCGCTCGTTTACGTCGTTCTGGAATAACCGTTAAATCTATCTTTGCCATAATTTTCTCCTTTTACGACTAGGATTTCTTTTCATGAGAGCTTATCTTGAAAAACCTCTTCCTTTAGCTCTCCGATTTCTTTATTTCCTCAGAATGGCTTGATTCTTCTCGCAGAATGTACAAAGGCCGCCCTTTGGCTTCATCATATAAACGGCCGATATATTCACCCAGAATGCCTAAAGAGATCAGTTGTACACCTCCTAAAAATAAAACTGCAATCAAGGTTGTTGCCTGTCCAAGGAAAGCCTGCATTCCCGACTGGCGCAGAATGATCACAACTGGAATAGCCAAAATGCTCAAAAGAGCGGCTGCAAACCCCAGATAGGTAGCCAATTGTAAGGGTAAATACGAGAAACTGGTGATCGCATCAAAGGCAAACTTGAGCATCTTGCGCAGGGGGTATTTGGTTTGTCCGGCAAAACGCGCTGCGCGTTGATAGGGAACACCCGTTTGGCGGAAACCCACCCAAACCGACATGCCGCGCAGAAAACGGTGCCTTTCCCGCATCGTTTTCAGAACATCCACTACCTGGCGGTCGAGAAGGCGAAAATCGCCGCTGTCGAGCGGGATTTTGACATCCGTGATGCGATAGATCAAGCGGTAAAACAAGGAAGCGGTAAAGAGCTTGAACCAGGTCTCTCCTTCCCTCTCAGCGCGCACGGCATAGACCACCTCGTAACCTTCTCGCCATCTGGCAATTAAGTCCGCCATAACTTCGGGGGGGTCTTGCAAATCGGAATCGATGATGATCGCCGCCCGGCCGCGACAATGATCCAATCCGGCTGTTACTGCCAATTGATGCCCAAAATTACGGGCAAAGATTAATGCCCGCACCCGCGCATCCTCTCGGGCAAGTTGACGAATCAAATCTGTTGAGCCGTCCGTAGAACCGTCGTCTACCAGGAGCAGCTCCCACCGCACACCAAGCCCGTCCAAAACCTGCCTCACCCGGCGATAAAATTCCGGCAGGGATTGAACTTCATTAAATACCGGAGCAATCACCGAAATTTCTGGGATGGCGTTCATTTGAACACTTACTTCGATAGGTGTTGCTTCAGGGCTTGCAGGGTTGGTTCGATGATCGGCGCTTCTCTCACCGCTTGCATGGCCGCTTTAACATCCTTTAGACCGCTGCCGGTGTTCAAAACCAGAACAGCATCCTCTTCGTTGATAATTCCCAGTTGAACAGCTTGCACCAGGCCAGCATAGGAGGTTGCCCCGGCCGGCTCGGCAAAGATGCCTACTTGTCCTAAAGCAGCAATAGCCTGTAAGATTTGGCTATCTTCAACGGCCAGATAGCGCCCGCCGCTTTCTCTGGCAGCGCGCACTGCTCGCACACCATCACGGGGTAAATCTACGGAGATTGAATCGGCGAGCGTATTGGCAGTCACCGGAATGATCACTTCACTGCCGGACTGGAAGGCATTGTAGATTGCCGCCGAACCAGTAGATTGAACTCCAAAAATGCGCGGCATTTGCTCCAGCCAGCCCAAAGCCAGCAAATCCTTGAATCCCTTATGAATTCCGGAGATAATGTTACCATCTCCAACGGAGACAAAGACGTTCAACCGTTTTAATTCGGGGTATGCTTTGCGGGTATTCTCCCACCATTCCCAGATTTCAAAAGCAGCGGTCTTCTTTCCTTCGGCTGTAAATGGGTTATAGCCGGTATTGCGGCAATACCATCCGAATTCTTGCGCAGCCTGAATAGTCAAATCAAATGCGCTATCGTAATTGCCATCCACCAAAATCACTTGCGCGCCAAACACCAGCAACTGGGCAACTTTTGCCGGCGGAGCAGTTTTCGGAGCAAAGATCACTGCTTGATGTCCAACCGCGGCTGCCATACCGGCCAGAGCCGCCCCGGCATTACCGGTTGAAGCCGTAACGACCACCTCAGCGTTTAACTCCCTTGCCCGCGCGACCACCACGGCGCTAGCGCGATCTTTGAAGGAAGCCGTTGGATTGCGGCTTTCGTCTTTGATCCATAAGCTTTTCAAGCCCAATTGTCTGGCAAGGCGTGGCGATTCAAAGATAGGCGTCCAACCCACCCGGCGAAACGGCGTGCCCGCAAAACCCGCATCATCAACCGGCAGGAGGGGCAAATACCGCCAGATTGAGGGTTCTGGTTGAGCAAAAATGGCCTCTGGTGAAACAAAGCGCCGCATGTGTTCAATATCCAAAACGACATCTAAATTCCCCCCATCCTCTGGACAGGTATATTGCACTTGAGTTGGAGAATATTCGCGCTGACAGAGCGAGCAACGATAACCAAGAAATTTCTCCACTGCTATTTATCCTCTCGCGAATAAGGTTGCATCAGAGCAGCCGGGACGCCAATCCGGCGCCGGAAGGCTTGTTCAGAAATTAAAACGAGCACTAATATCGTAATCAAAAAAGGCAACATATTAAGTAAATTAGCCGGTATCCCCAGGGGCTGTAAACGGAATTGAAGGACTCGCACCCCGCCAAACAAGTAAGCGCCAAGCATTGCCCGAACCGGGTCGTAAAGGGAAAAGATGGTTAAGGCGATAACAATCCAACCTGCGCCGGCTGTCATCCCCTCAATCCATGCCGGGGCATAAGCCACAGATAAAAATGCCCCTCCCAAGCCAGCCATAACGCCGCCAAACATTACCGCCAGATAGCGGACGAGAAATACATTAACGCCCATCGCGTCGGCTGCTGCTGGATTTTCACCCACTGAGCGCAAGACAATCCCCCAATTTGTCTTATACAGGATATAGGCTAAAACAGGAACCAATCCGATCGAGATATAAACCAACAAATTGTATCGAAACAGAACGGGGCCGAAAACCGGCAAATCACTCAGGACGGGGATAGAGATAGGAGTCATCCGTACCGGTAGAGGCATACCGATAAACTGTTTGCCTACTAAGCCACTTATCCCTAATCCCACCATAGTCAAGGCTAATCCTGATACCACCTGGTTTACCCGCAGGGTGACAGAGACATACGCATGAATCAAGGCCATTAGACCCCCAGCTACACAAGCCGCCAGGATTCCTAACAACAAGTTTTTGGTTAAGAATGTAACTCCAAAAGCTGTTATCGCACCCATGATCATCATTCCCTCAACCCCCAAATTCAAAACCCCTGACCGCTCTGCATATACCTCACCCAGCGTACCTAAGAGCAAAGCAGTCCCGGCTGGAATTGTCAAGGATAAGACTGAAACAAGAAAGTCAATCATGGATTTCCTCCAGCGAGAGTCGATAGTTCGTAATCCATTCGGCAGCAATTACAAAGAACAAAATAACCCCATTGAACACAAAGATGGTTGCGGATGGCAAATTCAACGCCGTTTGAATTGCGTCTCCCCCAACCAGCAAGCCTCCCATAAAGAAGGCTGTGAGAATCGTAAGGATGGGATTCAAACGGGCAAGCCAGGCAACGATAATCGCAGTAAAACCATAACCAGGGGAGATACCTTCTGGCGGGCCCAAGCGGGCGTGTATGCCAGCCACTTCCCCCACGCCTGCAAGCCCTGCTAATCCTCCACTAAGGATCAAGACAAATAATACCACTCGATCAACATTCATTCCGGCGTATCGACCGGCAGATGGATTCTCTCCCACAACCCGAATTTCATACCCAAATTTTGTATATTGAAGCAAGATGTAAACGAACACAACGGCAATCAAAGCGATAATTAAAGTGGGATAGTGAATTCGAGTGATGCCAATATGGGGCAACTGCGCCGACGATGAAAAAGGAGAGGAATATGGGAAACCCCGTTGTTCAGGTCCACGCCAGGGACCATAGACCAGATATTTGACCAGATCGCTTGCCACATAAACCAGCATCAAACTGGTCAGCACTTCATCCACCCGAAAGCGAGTCTTCAAAAAAGCCGGAATAAACCCCCAAATAGCGCCTCCCAAGAATCCTCCCACAAACATCATGGTCAGCAGCAAACCCCGCGGAAGATTCGGCAAAGCCAAACCAATACCGCCTCCAATAATTGCTCCCATCAAGATCTGTCCTTCTGCGCCGATATTATATACCCTTGCCCGAAATGCCAGCGCTAATCCAACACCTCCCAGCAAAAGGGGAATGGCTTTGGTGAGCGACTCAGACAACCCATAAATCGAACCAAATCCACCGATTAGGATGCGTCTATACGCATTCAGAGGATCCACTCCTAAAAAATAAAAGATTAGCGCAATGACCACAAAGGCACAGACAAGCGAGAAAATTACTGCGCCAATTTGCACAGAAGGAGAAATATCCAAGCGACGTTCAATTCGAACTCTATATTTCATACCCATTGCTCCTCTGGTATTCGGGTTGCACCAGCCATCATCAAGCCAATTTTTTCAAGATTCTCCTGTGACGCCTCAACAATCCCCATAATTTCTCCATTGTACATCACCGCAACTCGGTCGCTTAGGGTAAGGATTTCTTCCAGATCATCTGATACCAAAAGGATAGCTCTTCCTTCCTTGCGTTGCGCCAGTAAAATCCTCCAAACTGTTTCAATTGCCCCCACATCCAAACCGCTGGTAGGATAAGCAATCACCAGTACACCCTCTCCCGAAGAAAGCTCTCGCGCAAGCAAAGCCCGCTGGATATTGCCACCCGATAGAAGTTTTACCGGCTTTTCAGGGCCCGGCGTAGCAATTTCATACTCGCGAATCAGTTGATTGGCAAATTGTAATAACTGTCTCTTATCGATAAAAAAACCCTTGGCAATAGGCTCTTTTCGATACCCCTTCAGGATTAAATTTTCTGCAATGCTCATATTCGGAACCAGAGCAGTCATTCTTTCGCCAGGCACATAGGAAAGACCTAGATCGACCCGCTCACGTACAGAAGCCTTTGAAATATCTTTTCCGCCTAACCAGACCTTACCACCTGTGAGCGGACGCAATCCCGTAATAGCTTCAAGTAACTCCCTCTGACCATTGCCAGCGACACCTGCAATTCCCAAAATCTCCCGCCCATGCACTGAAAACGAGACATCTCTTAAGGCAACCAATCCCTTATCGTTTAAAGCTGTCAAATTTTCTACCCTTAACCTTACTTCTTGACGTTCCAGAGGTTCTTTTTCCAAGCGGAATAACACCTCCCTCCCAACCATCAAATTGGCAAGCTGTCTTTCGTCAGTTTTGTTGGTTTCCACAACCGCCATCACCTTACCCTGACGTAAAATGGTCACTCGATGGCTAACCGCAGTAACCTCATCTAGTTTATGAGTGATAAAAATGATCGTATTTCCATCTTCTGTCATGCGCTGCAACGTTTTCAGCAATTGCTCAATTTCCATCGGCGTCAACATGGAAGTTGGTTCATCCAGGATCAAAATTTTTGCCCCCCGATACAACGCCTTCAAGATTTCCACCCGTTGCTGTTCCCCGGCCGAAAGCTGCCAGATGCGGGCATCGGGTTTGATCGCTAAGCTATAGCGATTAGCTAATTCCTCGATTTTCTTCCGTACCTCTTCTTCTCGAAAGCGAAACCCATTGGCGCTGCCTAAAATGACGTTTTCGACCACTGTGTGAGTTTGAACAAGGCGAAATTGTTGATGAACCATCCCTATTCCTAGACGGATCGCATCTCGAGGAGAATGAATGGTAACCTTATTTCCATTGATGTAAATCTCACCAGCATCAGGCCGATAAATCCCATAAAGAATGTTCATTAAGGTGGTTTTGCCAGCACCATTTTCACCAAGTAAAGCATGAATTTCTCCCGCTTTTACTTCAAAATCCACTCCATCATTGGCAACCACTCCGGAGAATCGTTTTGTAATCCCCTTCATGAGTACAGCACTCGGATCATTGCTCATAGAATGCCTCCAAATCAACAGAAAGGGGGGCAGTTTGCGCCGCCCCCCTATACAAACAATAACCATCAACCTTATTTGGGCTCTCCAATGACTCCTTCGACAAACCAGTCGATGGTCGTCAGCTCAAAATAGGAGAGGCGTTGTCCTTCTTTGACCCGTAAGGTTCCAGTCTGGTCATTGATCGGCCCGGTGAAGGGATCAAACAGCAAAGCAGGATCACGCATTTGTTCAATGCGTTTGAAGATCAGGTCATAGATGCTGATCTCACCCAAAAACTTGTCGGTAATCTTATATTCTTTGAGTTTCGGCTCAAAAATTGGATTGATCGGTTCACCAAAGCGAGCACCCAACTCAACTGACGACGGAGCGCCCAATTGCCAGCCACCGCTAAGTAAACCCCAGTAATCGACGTTCTCCAGATTCTTGGTCGTATAGATACCCAGGTAGATTTTGGTCAGAATATCCTCGTAAATCAATCCCCAGTTCACTAGCTGGCCACTGACCACCGAATTCGGGCCATAATCATGCATCGGGCTATAGTGGCTAAACGTGTAGACGGGTTGATTTTTCTGTGTGGTATATTCTTCCCCTACCTGGATCACTGCCGGACTGTCTTCGGTAAACGCAAGTGTGTCAACGCCCGTTGCAATCAGCGATTCAGCAGCTTCACGGGCTTTGGCGGGGTCATACCAGGAATAGAGCCAGCGTACCTCAACCGTTGCTTCTGGATTCGCCTCGCGAACACCGAGGGTAAAGGCGTTAATATGACGCACAACTTCGGGAATGGGATGAGCGCCCACATAACCGACTTTGCCGGTTTTTGTAACTGCACCCGCCATCAGGCCATTCAAATAGTAAATCTGATAGAAGTCAGCCATCATGGTTGCCATGTTGGGAGCGCGCTTAAAGCCGGAAACGTGGACAAAGAAGGTATCCGGATACTTTTGAGCAGCCTTTAGGGTATCATCCATATAACCGAAAGATGTGGTAAACACGACATTGCATTTTTCCTCGACAACAAACCGATCAATGAATCGGGACGAGTCTGCTTCTGCTACACTTTCAACGTAGCTAGTTTCGAGCCAGTCGTATTTATCATCCACATACCTTCGCCCAACATCGTGCGCGTTTGTCCACCCAAGGTCACCAATTGGGCCGACATAGACAAAACAAGCTTTTATTTTATTCTCAGAAGTGGCTGCAGGTTCTGAGGCAGGGGCTTGTTGTTCTGCTGCGGGGGGCTGGTTTGCTGCAGGTTGTTCCGGTGCGCTCGGAGCCTGGGCAGGTTGCGCGCAAGCAACCAGGATTATACTTGCTACCAAGAGCAGGGCTAATATTTTGGAAACAGATTGGAACTTCATTTCACTTCTCCTCTATTCAGAAAATGGTTCAAATTTAGGTTAAACCGGTATGCTTGGATAGAAATTACTGGCTTTGTCCTCGTACTTTTTCCGTTTCACCTCCTTTCTTTCACCTGCACCCGATTATACCCATTCTTTTGATGTTGGCGAGTGAAATGTTTCCCGATTCCTCCTTTCTTTAATCCTGTAGGGCATTTAAAATTTCCGAAGTCGAAGCTGGCAAAACTTTCTTTTTTCGCATTATGGATCAACACATCTTTCAAGTTTCCATCTCCGACTTCGGTGATATGTCCTTCACTTTTAATCCGGCAAAATATGCGTTCCAGTTTCACCGCGTAAGGCGCGTCCGATGTTCTCCGGGTTGGTAATGATCGCATGTTTCCCACCAGCCTCCAGATACCAGATGATGGCCTGGATCTTAGGCGCCATTGAGCCTTTGGCAAAATGGGTGCCTTCGGCTAGATATTTCTTGGCTTCCGATAAGGTCATGCGATCGATCCACTTCTGATCGGGTTTGCCAAAGTTCAAAGCAACCTTTTCTACAGCCGTGGAAATCAGGAACAAATCGGCGTTGAGTTTGCGAGCCAGCAGGCTGCTGGCGTAATCTTTGTCGATCACGGCTGCTACCCCACGATATTCACCATCACCAACATCGATGACCGGGATACCGCCACCGCCAACAGTGATCACAATGACGCCGGCATCAATCAAAGTCTTCACTGTCTCAAATTCAACCACTTCTTTGGGTAATGGAGAGGCAACCACCCGTCGCCAGCCTCGTCCAGCATCTTCAACCACGTTCCAACCCATCTCACGGGCTCTCCGTTGAGCTTCTTCTGCATCCATAAAGCTGCCAATCGGCTTGGTGGGATTTTTGAAAGCTGGATCATCTTTATCCACCAATACCTGAGTGATCACGGTCGCAACCGGTTTCTTAATGCTGCGTTTGTAAAGCCAGTTTTGCAGGGTCTGCTGCAGAGCATAACCAATGGCACCTTGGGTATCGGCGCCACAGACATCCAGCGGCACCTCGTGCATGCCTTCGACTTTGGCCGCGATTTCCGAACGCCGTAAGATAAAACCCACCTGCGGACCGTTTCCATGGCCAATTGCCACATCCCAACCCGCTTCGATCATATCGGCAATATGATAGGTTGTCTCCTTGGCAGCCTCGTATTGATCTTCTACGGTTTTATGTTGTTCGTCTTTGATCAGCGAATTACCACCAATTGCAACTACAGCTACTTTCTTCTCGGCCATCCTAGATACCTCCCATGGTCAAAGCCATCACGGCTTTTTGAACGTGCATACGGTTTTCTGCCTCATCATACACTACCGACTGCTGGCTGTCGATCACGCCATCGGTCACCTCGATATTGCGATCCGCCGGCAAGGGGTGCATGTAAATCGCATCCGGCTTTGCCAGCGCCATCTTGCGCTCATCGGTAATCCAGTGCTCGTACTTCTTGATGATCTTAGCCCCTTCTTCAGCATCTGGCGTATGCACCATTGCACCCCAGGATTTGGCGTAGATAATATCTGCGTCTTTGAAGGCTTTATCCATCCCATCGGGATCGCTGATCACCTCAAACCCCGTTCCATACTTGCGGGCCTGTTCCTGTGCCATATCCATGATCTCGGGCATCAACCGAAATTCGGGTGGATGGGCAAGGACAACATCCAGGCCAAAGCGAGGCATTTGAACCACTAACGACTGCGGAACCGACATAGGTTTCTGGTAAGAGGCGGCATAAGCCCAGGATACCACCATTTTCTTGCGACGCAAATCGCGACCCTTCTTTTCAATAATGGTCATCAGGTCAGCCAAGATTTGGAAGGGATGGTAAATATCACACTGCATATTCAACACCGGGACGCGCGAATACTTGGCAACTTCATTCAAGTATTTATTGCCAACTCCCCAATCCACATGACGCATGGCAATTCCATCGAAATACCTACCGAAGATTTCGCCGATTTCTTTGGGAGTATCCCCATGGGCGATTTGGGTCGTCTTGCTTTCAATGAATGCAGCATGACCGCCAAGCTGTGCCATACCTGCTTCGAACGAACCCCGTGTGCGCGTGCTGGAAAAGAAGAAAAGCATCGCCAGAACTTTATCGCGCAAATAGGGATGTGGCTCTCCCAAAGCCCGTTTGCGCTTTAAGTCAAAAGCAACATCCAAAACTGTTTCAACTTCTTCTTTGCTAAAATCCAGGTCACCGATTAAATCTCTGCCGTAAAAATGCGTTTGCATGTCTTACCTCCGTTTTTATTGGATCATTCCTATAGCTTTGCGTTTAAAATTGAGCAATTCTGTCAGATGCAAGGGAATATTGCAACTGGAATGTAAGCGCCAGCTTACCTGTTTTGTGCGCAAGCAATTGTTCGCGATTTCTCATTGTTTTTGTGGCAGTATCCAGATCAATCTTGCATCTGACAGAACAGTTTGAAGTCTTCAACTCATTGGTTAAGTCCAGAACCAAACGGCGCTTCACCAAACAGGTGTTTACCGATTTTCTTACTCCATCGCACCCAAAACCAGCGCCAACAATGCCATGCGCATGACCACGCCATTAAAGGCTTCTTGCCAGTAGCGAGACCAGCGAGTGATGTCCACATCGGTTGGGATTTCGTCCATGCGCGGCAGTGAGTGCAGCAGAATGGCATCTGGTTTGGCTTTGGTCTCAAGCAGTTGGCGGGTGATCTTGTAATTGGCTGGCGTCAGGCTAACCTCACCCGTGCGCTCATCGCGAGACTTGGTATAGTCCGGTTGCACCACCGGCTCAACCAGGATCACATCTGCTGTGCCAATCGCCTGTTCCACATGCTCAGCTTCTTTGAAGTCCAGGCTGTATTGGCGCAGTTCAGCTTTAAACTCTTCGGTAAGGGTCATTTCGGGAGGAGCAACGAAAGTGATTGGGCAGTCAAATTGGGTGAGCGCGTAAGCCAAAGAGTGCATTGTGCGCATGCGCATATCGCCTACAGCCAACCAGCGCAACCCGTCAATGCGCCCTTTTTCGCGCAAAACGGTGTATAAGTCAGTGAGGATCTGGGTTGGATGTTCGCCCCATCCATCACCACCGTTGATCACCGGGATCGAAGCCCACTTGGCAGCTTCGTGCGGAGCGCCTTGCTGGAAATGGCGCATCACGATCACGTCACCGTAGAATTCCAGCATCTTGACGGTGTCTTTGATCGATTCCTGATAGAAATCGCCGGCGCGGGTCATCTTGGGATCCGCAAAGCCGACCACATGGCCTCCTAGGCGATGCATGGCGGCTTCATGCGCCAGACGCGTGCGGGTGGAAGGTTGGTAGAAAGCTGCGACTAGGGTTTTCTCCTTGAGCATGTCCGAGTTGCGCCGACTGCGGGCAATCGGTTCCATTTTCGCAGCTACTTCAAAGATGTGGAAAAATTCGTTTCGTTCAAAGTCTTTGAGCGACAGGATGTCGCGACCCATAAAACTCCGCATGGTACACTCTCCTTACTTGAATAATGGATTAAGATTGGGGCTTAGAACTTGCCCGACCCTCCGCACGACATGAAAGCGAAAGTAACCAGGCAAGAAATAACTAAATGAATAGTCAATTACTTGACCGCTAACGGTATACAACCAGGCTCGGAACATCAATAATCCATCGCCGCGTTGAATGCCAAAAATCTTTGCCAGATCGCGACTTGCCTGAACAACATTGATCTCACAACGCGAAGATTGCAAGGCTGGGGAGCCGCGCTTCAGGAGCAAATCCAATACAGATCCTTGAAACTCACGCATCTCTTCATCCCCCACCAGCCCTTCGGGCAAAATGTCGATCAGGTAGGCAACCGCTTTATTCTTGGTCAGGATCGAGCGGCGAATGTCGATGACCTGGTCTTTCTCATTGATTCCCAAAGCGATAGCTTCTTCGGCTGTCGCCTGACGTTTCTGGATGAACACATCTCCCATTGCAACGGATAACCCGATTCGAGATGCCAGCGTATCAATGCTCTCCAGAACTTCCAGGCCGCTCTCAATAACCGCGGGTGGTTGCATCACGTAAGTTCCTGCTCGAGGACGGCGATGAATAATCCCTTGCGTCTCAAAGGTGCGCATTGCCTCCCGCAGACTTGCCCGCGAAACCCCCAGCTCTCGCGCCAGATCGGGTTCGGCTGGCAAACGCTCACCGGGTGGCGTGCTGGCAATCAACAAAGCCAATCGTTCCTGCAAACCCTGACTCGCGTCGGTCATGGCATCCTCATCAAAACTCAACCATTGAGCAGACGTTTCGCAGCTTCATTTTGACGCCTCACTAAATCAACTTCATCCAGATTGACCAATCGTCCATGCTTAACCACGAAACGCCCGCCAACCACCGTATAGTCAACCCGCACTGGAGCACAGAACAGCACTGCTGCAACAGGGTCGTGCAAGGCGCCTGCATAATCCAACCGATTCAGATTGATGGCAAAAAAGTCGGCGCATTTTCCGACTTCTATAGAGCCAATATCCTTGCGCCCCAACACGGCTGCTCCACCTCGGGTAGCGATTTCTAACGCCTGGCGGGCAGTCATCAGCGGCGGAGCACTGGCGGCCGATAAGGAAGCGCCTTCCAAACCAGCCTTCAAGCGAGCCACGAGCATTGCCTGCCGGGCCTCTTCCAGCAAGTTCGAGCCGTCATTGCTCGCCGAACCATCAACTCCCAACCCGACTTTAACCCCTCTGGAAAGCATCTTTAGAACAGGAGCTATTCCAGAGGCAAGGCGCATATTCGAAGTCGGGCAGTGAGCAATCCCACTGCCGCTAATGCGATAGGTCTCGATCTCGGCATCATTGACATACACCGAATGGGCAAACCAGACATCCTCCCCCAGCCAATCAACTTTCTCCATATATTCAACCGGTCGATAGCCGAATTTCTGCAAACAAAACTGCTCTTCATCTTGAGTCTCTGCCAGATGGGTATGGAGATGCACCCCGTATTGGCGCGCCAAGGCTGCCGATTCTCGCATCAGTTCACCGGTCACACTAAAGGGTGAACAAGGCGCCAGGACAATTTGTACCATTGACCCGGGTTTGGGGTCGTGATATTGCTCAATCAACCGCTGAGAGTCGCGCAAAATTGCAGCTTCTTCTTCCACTACACTGTCCGGCGGCAGCCCCCCCTTACTTTCGCCCAGGCTCATTGACCCACGCGAAGCGTGCAGCCGCAATCCCACCTCAAGTGCGGCTTCGATCTCATCGTCTAACCGTGCACCGTTGGGAAAAAGGTAGAGATGATCGGAGGCAGTAGTACAACCCGAAAGCGCCAACTCTCCCAGGGCAGTTTGGGTTGAGATGCGCACATCTGCTGGTGTCATTCTCGCCCAGATTGGATATAATGTCTTTAACCAGTGAAACAAGTTGGCATTCTGGGCTTCTGGCACCACACGAGTCAGGGTTTGATAAAAATGGTGATGGGTGTTAACCAGCCCTGGGAGAACGAGATGATCACTCAGGTCTAAAATTTCATCGGCGGTATTGGGCAATTGCCGGCTTTCCCCAACCTGTTCGATAAATCCATCGCGGATATAGATGGCGCCGTTTTTAATTTCGCGCCGTTCTTCATCCATTGTAACTAATAGCGTACAATTGCGAACGAGTAGGGTAGTCATAATCCTCATTCCCTATTTGTCTGACAATTGGATTATAGCATAACATCTCAAACGCGTCAATTGTCTGACATATTAATTTTTTCTCATTCTGTCTAGAAGTAAAAATCACTGTCAGTTGACTTCTGACGGTGTCAAAATGCATTCTGGCAGTTCAGCCGGAAGAGTTACGGATTCTGGATTTGGGCAGCTCGCAAAGTATTCTTCATCAGCATAGCAATGGTCATCGGGCCAACGCCACCTGGAACCGGGGTGATCCAACCGGCAACTTCTTTCGCTTCTTCAAAGTTCACATCGCCGACCAAACGATAACCCTTTGGTGAGTTTGGATCATCTTTGCTGTTGATCCCAACATCGATGACCGCTGCACCTGGCTTAATCCAACTGCCACGCACCATTTCAGCTTTTCCGATGGCTGCAATCAAAATGTCTGCCTGTCGAACGACATCTGGAAGATCCCTTGTCCGTGAGTGACACACAGTTGTAGTAGCATTCTTGCCAATTAGCAACAAAGCTGCCGGCATTCCCACAATATTCGACCGACCTAGCACCACGGCATTCGCCCCTTCAATTTGGACCCCTGCCTGCTCTAATAAATAAATACAACCGTACGGGGTACAGGGGACAAACAATGGTTCACGCCCTTTTTGGGCTAAACGCCCGATGTTGATCGGGTGAAACCCATCCACATCCTTCTCTAGCGCAATCGTTTGCAAGACGCGCTCCTCATTGAGATGAGAAGGCAACGGCAATTGCACCAGGATACCGTTGACCTTGGGATCATCGCTGAGACGCTTGACCAAATCCTCCACCTCTTGTTGGGAAGCATCTGCGGGAAGGTGATGTCCATAGGACTCAATTCCCAGTTCTGCGCAGGCTTTCTGTTTTGACCGTACATAGGTTGCCGAGTCCACCCGGTCGCCAACTAATACCGTTGCCAAACCAGGCCGTGGCTTGCCAGCCTCCACCATATTCTTAACCTCGGCTGCGACTTCTTCCCTGACTTTCTGAGCAATCAATTTTCCATCGATAATTTGTGCTGTCATCTCATTCTCCTTATGGGTTTTTCAAATTCTTTTTTCATCCTACCAAACCGTTCGGATCACCAAACCGATCAAACAAACACCTATCCTACCCCAATCCTTTGGAAATTATGCCTAAAAAAGAAAATTCTGCCAATGGATAAATGTCATTCAATATTGATAAATCAATCCTACTATTTTATAATGACCTGGAAGACAATACCGTGTAGAGGTTAATTATGCCTGAGATGGAGAAATCTGCCGGCAGCGATTTTATTCGGGAAATGATCCGCAAAGACATTGAAACTAACCGCTTTGGCGGGCGGGTTCACACTCGCTTTCCTCCCGAACCGAATGGCTATTTACACATCGGCCATGCAAAGTCAATTGTGCTCAACTTTGGCATCGCTGAAGAATTCAACGGACTCTGCAACCTGCGCTTTGATGATACCAACCCAGAAAAAGAAGATATCGAATACATTGAAGCGATTAAGGAGGACGTGCGCTGGCTGGGCTATGACTGGGGCGATCGACTATTCCATGCCTCAGATTACTTTGATCAACTCTACGAATACGCCATCCAGCTCATCAAAAAGGGCAAAGCTTATGTAGATGACCTCTCCCCAGAAGAGTTACGGCAACAACGCGGCACTCTGACCGAACCCGGCGTGGAAAGCCCCTATCGAAACCGCTCAGTGAAGGAAAACCTCGACCTGTTTCAACGTATGCGCGCTGGTGAATTTCCCGAAGGATCGCGTACCCTGCGGGCAAAAATCGACATGAAATCCCCTAATCTAAACCTGCGCGATCCGGTGATGTACCGAATTAAATACGCCACTCATCCACACGTAGGCGACAAATGGTGTATTTACCCGATGTACGACTATACGCATTGTGTTTCCGACTCTATCGAAGGGATTACCCACTCCATTTGTACGCTAGAGTTTGAAGACCATCGACCGCTCTACGACTGGTTTCTGGATGAGCTAGGCATCTATCATCCTCAACAAATCGAATTTGCCCGCCTCAACCTATCTTATACAGTGATGAGCAAGCGCAAACTCTTACAACTTGTCAAAGAAGGGCATGTATCCGGCTGGGATGACCCGCGCATGCCAACCCTTTCCGGCTTAAGGCGTCGCGGAGTCCCTCCCGAAGCCATCCGCAACTTTTGCGAAAGAATTGGGGTTGCCAAGAATGACAGCGTGGTCGATATTGCCCTTTTAGAATTTTGCATCCGAGAGGTTCTCAACAAAACCGCTCCGCGGGTGATGGGTGTCCTCGATCCACTCAAAGTCATCTTAATCAATTACCCAGAAGAGCAAGTGGAAACCATGGAATGTTTGAACAATCCAGAAGATGAAAGCATGGGCACTCGCCTGGTACCTTTCTGCCGCGAATTGTACATTGACCGCGATGATTTCCGCGAAGAACCCCCTCCGAAATACTATCGCCTGGCTCCAGGTCGAGAAGTCCGCTTACGATATGGGTACTTCATCAAATGTGAAGAGGTGGTGAAAAACGAGAAAGGTGAAGTTGTGGAGTTACGTTGCACTTACGACCCGAATACCCGTGGTGGATTCGCTCCAGATGGGCGCAAAGTTAAAGCCACGATTCATTGGGTGTCTGCTCGTCATGCTTTGGACGCAGAAGCGCGCCTTTACGATCGTCTCTTTACGGTTCCCAACCCATTGGGCGAAGACGAGGAAGGCGATTTCCTCAAATACCTCAACCCTGATTCGCTCAAGGTGCTCACCTATTGCAAAGTTGAACCAAGCCTGGGCGAAGCGAAACCCGGCGATCGATTCCAATTAGAACGGGAGGGATACTTTTGTTTGGATAGTAAAGATTCCCATCCCGGACACATTGTGCTAAACCGCACCGTCACGCTCAAGGACACTTGGGCAAAAATCGAGGCTTCTCTCAAAGAAGCCTAATTTCGTTCCGGAAAAGAGGAGACTGAATAATGAAGAACATCATAAAAAAGCAGGACCCCCGCTGTATCGTTTTGGGTCTATTTTTCCTCTTTCTTACAGGCACACTTCTCTCAGTAAGTAACCCCACCCTGGCTGCTCCAAATCAAGAGGTAGAAATCACGAAATGGTACTTTCACCGATTTCACTTAATCCTTTCTCCTTATTCTTGTCATGCTGGGATAGCAGGCTGCTATGCAAACCCGGATTACCATGTCAATACCTGGCTGATGAGCCAGGCCTTTATCCCCATTGAGCAAGGATGGAAGCAGCCCGCCTTGACCTTCTGGACCAAACATTTCACTCGGCGGCAATTAAATTTTTGCTACGTTGAAGTCCAGAAAGAAGGCTCTGCTCAGTGGGAGCGGCTAAAAGTCATTGGTGGCAGCCGTGAATGGTATAAAGTGAGCCTCGATTTATCCTCTTACCGGGGCGAGAGCATTCGGGTCAAGTTCTACTGCGAGCCTAATCGTGGTACAGAAGATGACCGTTTCCCCAATCTTTTCAACAAGCAAATTCTATATATTCAGGACGTCAAGATCGTTTCTGACGCCGCCTCAGAATGACTTATGAAAAATGAAGAGGAGTGAATTAAAATCACTCCTCTTCGAGACTGGGGGTCGAGGATTCGAACCTCGGCATACGGATCCAGAGTCCGCTGTCCTACCGCTAGACGAACCCCCAATCGTTATAGATCATTTTACCACGCAATCAGTTTTTCGTCTATGAAACTTTGCTTTGAACAAATACTTTCAACCGTTTCAAAGCCTCTTGAATGCGTTGCATCACTTGATCTTTTCCCAAAATCAGCATACTTTCGATCAGCGGCGGGCTTACACTTTGACCAGTGACAGCAATCCGCAGGATGCCAAAAAGTTGTCCGGCTTTCAACCCCTTCTGCTCCGCCAAGTTTCGTAAAGCTGTTTCCAGAGTCTCTTTCTCATCAAAAGGCAGACTCCACAAAAGGTCGTAGCTTTCTTGCAAGGCTTTCAGCGATTCGGCCACGCTCAGGTTTTTTCCGATTAAGAGAGTTGAGTCATATTCCAACTGTTCGCGGAAGAAGAAGCCCGCCATTTCAACCGCATCATCCAAGGTAACCAGCCGCTCTTGAATGATCGGTGCAATCTGGATCAGTTTGGTGTCATCCACCTGCAGACCAGCTTTCACCAAAAAAGGCTTAACCCGTCTGGCGAACTCATCGACCGTTAGATGGCGAATATGCAAACCGTTGAAGTGGTCGAATTTGGTGAAGTTAATCGCTGCTGGAGCCGGGTTCAGGTGATCTAAACTGAACTTTTCAATCAAATCCTGCATGGTAAAAAACTCAGTCTTGTCATCGTAACTCCAGCCCATCAGAGCAATCCAATTCACCACTGCCTCGGGCAGATAACCTAACTGCTCCAGGTCTTTGATGAAGATCGAATACCCACCCTGCAACAGTTGAGCCGACTCGCGCTTGCTCATTTTCCCTTTTCCGCTGGGTTTGAGGAATACTGAAAGATGGACGAATACTGGCTCCTGCCAACCAAAGGCACGAATAATGTGACCATGCAGTGGAAAAGTCGAAAGCCATTCTGAACTGCGCAGGACATGCGTAATGCGCATCAGGTGGTCATCAACCATCGCAGCAAGATGATAGAGCGCCCAACCATCCGATTTAACCAGAATGTAATCGTCAATCGTGCGATTTTCAACGGTAATGTCTCCTCTGAGATAGTCCCTGACCGTAATCGAACCTTCTTTGGGCGTCTTAAATCGAATGACATGCGGTTCACCCTGCTTTACCCTGCGTAAGGCGTCTTCAGAGGTTAGTTGGCGACAGAGGCCGTCATACATCGTTGGCTGCTTTGCCTGCATTTGTTGTTCGCGCAGATGGGCAAGTCGTTCTGGGGAGCAAAAGCAATAATATGCTTTATCCTTTTCAACCAATTGCCTAGCGTATTCCAGGTAGATTTCTTTGCGCTCCGATTGGCGGTAGGGGCCGTAAGGACCACCCACATCCGGTCCTTCATCCCACTCCAAGCCAAGCCAGCGCAGGCTTTCGATCAACTCTTGTTCTGCTTCGGGTACATAGCGCTTTTGATCGGTATCTTCAATGCGTAAGAGAAATTGCCCGCCGGTCTGGCGGGCTAATAAGTAATTATACAGGGCAGTCCGACCGCTGCCAAGATGGGTTCGTCCGGTAGGAGATGGTGCAAAGCGCACCCGAACAGGGGGAAGTTTTTCTGTCATAATTGCTCCAGGAGTCTAAAGATTAGATCGCCGAAAATTCCAGCGCTTTTTGACGCAGGGCAACACTCTCAACAAGCCCAATGCCCAACAAGATTGACAATAGGGAGCTTCCACCATAACTCACAAAGGGAAGCGTTAAGCCGGTTGCCGGGAGGAGATTCAGGTTAACGCCAATATTGACAATGGCTTGAAAGGCAATTAAGGTAGCTACCCCATAAGAAATCAGGCCTCCAAAAGAGTCCTGGGCGCGTTGCGCCACCCGAATACAACGATAAATGATAAAAAACAACAATAAGAGGACTAGCACGGCTCCGACGAATCCAAATTCCTCGGCGATTGCCGAAAAAATAAAATCGGAATGGCGCACCTTTAGGAAGCGCAACTGCACCTGTGTGCCATAGCCATAGCCTTTGCCCAGCACACCTCCAGAACCGATGCTGATCAGGGCTTGTTGAATATTATAAATATCGCCATGGCGTGCTTCGAGATCCGGGAAAAGAAAATTGATAATTCGATCTCGTTGATAATCTACTAAAAAGGGAAAGCTCACGATCGGCGCTAAAATACCCAACCCAAGGAACAGAAAGAGATGTTTGGGAGTCAACCCGCTGGCAAAAAGCAACGCAAACCAGATCACGAAGATCACAATCGAAGTGCTCAAATTGGGTTGCAATAATATCCAAATCACAATTCCTACCGTCAGGATCATGCTCTGGATAACCACCCGCAAGTCATGGATTCGGTTTTGATTTTTCGAGAAGAAATCCGCCAGAACCAGAATCATCACAATCTTCGCCAGCTCTGAAGGTTGAATTAAGATTACGCCGGTATCAAACCAACGCGCCGACCCGAAAAAGACCGCTCCGGTAACAAAAAGCACGCCTAACAGAATCCACATCCCTACATACATGGTTTGATTTAGCGTTGACCAGGTATGGTAATCGATCGACGCCGTAATAATGATGACAATAAAGCCCAGAATGGCAAATATGAGTTGTCGTCGCACCAGGTTCAGTTCCTGTAATTCAAGGTTGCCGGCGATAGCCGAGCGAATCATCGTGATCCCAAAAATGGTCAAAACCGCCACCGCTCCTAACAACCAGAAGTCAAAATGGCGCCAATTTACTCCGCGCATCATAACCTTATCCGATCCTTCTTCGCCCAGCCGCTCGAATCGGGATATCGGCAATCAGCCGTTGTTCTCTGCCTTGTTGAGATATTTCGATGCGGACTGCTTTCTCGTCAATTTCCACATGGCGGGAGATGACCCCAATCAATTCATCTTTGAGGACTTCTAACACCTTTTCGTTGAGATTCGTGCGATCGTGCAACAAAATCAGCTTCATCCGTTCTTTCGCTTTATAGGCTGAGTTTTCCTGGCGGTTAAGAATACGATCGAGAATGCGAGTCATCTCATCCGCCTCCTTTGCGCCAAAAGCGGCTTATCTGACCGAAAAAGCCGCTTTGCTCTTCCAACTCCATAAAAGGAACTTGCTCTCCATTCAAACGGCTGGCGATATTGCGAAATGCCTGGCCAGCCCGGCTTTTACCGTCTAACGCCACCGGCACCCCTCGATTGGTACTAATAATAACCCCCTCATCCTCTGGTATCAGCCCCAACAGTTCAACGGCTAACAATTCCAGCACATCTTCGGCAGACAACATATCACCCTTCTTAACCATATCGGTTTTAATACGATTAATGATCAACCGTGCTGGGCCCTTCTCCTCCGCCTCGATCAAGCCAATAATGCGATCGGCATCCCGAACGGCAGAAACTTCTGGGTTGGTAATCACAATACTGATGTCAGCAGGGGCAATCGCATTGCGAAACCCTCGTTCGATACCGGCCGGAGAGTCGATAAAAATCCAATCAAATTCAGGGCGTAACTCATCGCATAAGCGCACCATGTCACTCGGAGACACGGCGCTCTTATCACGAGTTTGAGCGGCTGGAATTAAATATAACTCAGGCAGACGTTTATCGCGGATCATTGCTTGGCGCAGGCGACATCTCCCCTCCACCACATCCACCAAATCATAAACAATCCGATTTTCCAATCCCAAGACCACGTCAAGGTTGCGCAACCCAATATCCGCATCAATGCAGACAACCTTGGCGCCCAAGGCAGCCAAAGCTGCGGCAATGTTTGCGGTAGCGGTGGTCTTCCCCACCCCACCTTTTCCAGAAGTTATTGTAATCACTTTTGCTGGCATAAAAATCCCTATCGTTCCTTTGCATTCCAAGCTTCAGCGACCAACTGCCCATTGAGCAAGCGCGCCATTTCCGGCTGCGGTTTCCCCTTTCGTTGAGGGGTGAGGGCAATTTGATCGGCAATGCGCAATTGGGTGGGTTGCAAATCTAAAGCGCAAACGACAGCCTGAGCATCCCCCTCAGCCCCGGCATGAACTACCCCACGCAGCCGCCCCCAGACGATGATGTTACCTGCAGCGATAATTTCTGCCCCAGGATTTACATCCCCAAGCACAATCACGTGCCCAGCGTATTCTACTCGATAACCGGAGCGCAAGGTTTTGTTGATCAGAAGTGCGCCTTCTCCATCATGGACAATCGTGCTTAGCGCCTCCATCTCTTCTTTTTCAGGGCGATTGAAGCGAGTCGCCAAACCTAACTTTTGGGCAGCTATTTGTGTGGAGGGAGATTCGCTAAGCACTGCCCAGAGCGTTAGCTGATATTGACTCAATTCGTCCTTCAGGCAAAGGATTTCTTCTTCACCGATCACGATTGTGCGGCTGTCTAGAGCAACCTTTGCCCCACGCCAAAATTCTTGCCTCTCTCCGACCATCTTGAACAAAGCGCGGCGATTTTCTTCCCAATCCCCTTCCTCGAGAAGAAACAACAATCCCTCGCGAATGCCTTTGACTTGCACCATTTTGGTCAACAAATGATGGAAACTCTCAACTTTACAAAATATCCTGCAAGGACGCGGTATCTATCCTTAAAATTATACCCGAACCTAGGGCGAACTAAGTTCGGCATCAATGCGTTTCAACGCGAAATAAGCTTCGATGACTTGCCGAACGATTGGACCAGCAACCGAAGCCCCTTCCCCGCCATTATAGACAAAAGCTACCACGGCGATCTCCGGGTCTTCATACGGTGCATAAGCCACCGTCCATGCGTGAGATGGCCAGTTGCCTGGAATACACAAATTCTTTGCGTTCGCGTATTGATCACAATATTCCGCAGTGCCGGTTTTACCTGCAACCGCAATGGTTACATTTCGAAATTCGCGCGCCAGCGTACCATTGGTAACCGCGCGACGCATCCCTTCTTGAACTTTGTCGATCACCCATGGCTGAACGGTTTTTGTTCGACCCTCGATGGGCTCACAGCCACGAATGGTCGTATCATAGAACTCCTGGATAACCGCATCTTTGGTAATATCCCAGCGCATTAGCGGCGAAAAAGGTTGCAACACATTCCCTTCTGCATCGGTGATCTCCCGGATCAAAGTTGGTTTCATCAGTTTTCCATCATTCGCAATTGTTGCAGCAGACATCAATACTTGTAATGGCGTGGCTAAGACATATCCCTGGCCTACACTGGCAATATAGGTGTCTCCGGTTGACCAACCTTCTCCGTGGGTAATGCGTTTCCATTTTGGATCGGGAATTAGTCCTTTCTCCTCATCTGGAAGTTCAATGCCTGGATATTCTCCGTAACCTAAGGCGCGGGCATAGGTTCCCAGGCGACAAATCCCCAAACCAACCGGTACTTCATCCCGATAACCGCCACCCAACTTATAAAAATAGACATTGCTCGAATTGGCTATGCCTCCCAAAAAATCCAACTGTCCGAAGCCGGCTTTGTTCCAGTCCACAAATTCGCGCTCACGGCCTGGGTCATTGGCATAGTAGCGCTCGGTGATGGTGATTTTAGGAGGCGTCGAGAGCACTTGTTCTGGGGTCACTACCCCCTCGTTCAAAGCTCCGACTGCCGTCGTCAATTTGAACACCGATCCAGCCGGTAAGACATCTCCAACAGCGTGATTCAATAGAGGATTGGCAGGATCGTTGATCAACTGATTGTAATAATAGGCTGGAATGAAGCGCGCCATGCGATTATTTTCGTAGGTTGGATATGATACCAAGCCCAAAATTTCCCCGCTTTTCGGGTTCATGGCAATCACAACCCCACTGGTCGAGCGAATGGTATTCAAATATCGATTCCAGAAGTCAATTTCACCAATCAAGATACCGGTCATAGCTTGCTGTAAGCGAGTGTCGATAGTCAAGCGCAAATTAGCTCCGGGTACCGGATTCACCGGCGGCTCCAAGCCCCGGATCACCTTTCCAGCCACATCAACTTCCACCTTCCAAGAGCCATTTTTTCCCGCCAGGAGGTCTTGAAACTGTAGTTCCAAACCCGCGTAGCCAACTTTATCCCGATTGGGAACCAAACCCTTTGCCCGAAATTCTTCTTCCTGGTTAGCCGGAATTGGGCCTAAGAAGCCAATAATGGAAGCAGTGATAGAACCGGTTGGGTAATCACGAATTGGCTCGATCTCAATCGAAACTCCGGGCCAATCAACTGCTTTTTCCTGAACAATTCGGGCAACTTGTTCTGGAACATCACACTTCACGCGCACCGGTTGATAGGGTGTCGAAGACAAACCATATTCGGCTATCTGGGCAATCCCATGTTCAGAGAAACAGGGGACATAAGGATTTTCAGGGGTGATTTTATTCAGATTTACCGGCAGATCAATGATTTCCGAGAGTTCACGATAGATTTCTTGCACTTCACCGGGATCATCCGGTAAGTTTGCAGCCGTAATCACCACATTGAAAGAGGGAATATTACGGGCTAGCACAATTCCATTACGGTCCACAATGATTCCCCGAGTAGCAGGCAGATTCAGCACTTCTACGCGATTTTCCTCCGCCCTCGCTACCCATTCTGCAACTTGCAAAATCTGCAAAGAAAACAGGCGGAAGATATAAATCAAAAAGATCGCCCCGATAACCATCATAAATATCGTGATTCGCAGCGGAGAAAGGCGTTTTTGAGGGAGTTCGTTATGATTCATAGATTGGCTCCACAGGATAGACCCACTTGGCCAGCTCGCTAATCAGAGCATAAGTAGGAATAGCCAAGATAAGATTGTACAGCACGCTGGGGATAAAAATCGTCCCGAAAACAAATCGAATCGACAAATCTCTGCCCATAAGTTGCAAGACAATCAGACTTAAGCCTTCGGTTAAGAATGTGCCGAGGATAGTCATCACCAACATGGTCAGAAAAGGTAATCGCCAGACCACCCTACGGGTCAATCGCGCAATAGCAACCACAAGCAGGTAGGCCAACAAATAAACTCCCACGGGCATGGCAGAGACCAGCGTCATTAACAAGCCTCCAATTACACCCCACTGCCAGGCAGTTCGCACCTCCGGTCTCAAAGACCAAGAAAGGATGGCAAGCAGAATTAAATCGGGATAACCCTGTAGTAAAGGAAGGTTAGACAGAATCCCAATCTGAATCACCAGAAAAGGAATGAAAACCAAAAAAGCCATTAGAATAGCCATCGAACTTCACTCCTCAAGGTTGATTACCTTCCGGCATCAATGGCTCAATGTTCACCGGTCGGAAATTGACAATCACCAGGACAATCTCTAACTGATTGAAATCCGCTACGCTCTGCACAGTAGCAGATTGAAAAAGCTCCTGCGGTTGGCTACGGATTCCAGCAATCTGTCCGATGACAATATTGGGAGGATACCCTCCTCCCAAACCAGAGGTAAGCACCAAATTCCCAACTTCAATTGACACTCCTTGCGGAATCAGATCGAGCAGTAAATCTCCACTTGCCTGTCCCTTCAAGACGGCTTGTGCTCCTGAAGGTTGAATTTTGGCATTGACAACCGAGGCAGCATCGGTGATCAATTGCACTCTAGCCGCATTTGCGGTGACCGCGTCAATTCTACCCACCAAACCTTGTTGGGTCACCACCGGCATACCGCGACGAATATTATCATCCGAGCCGCGGTTAATGATGATATAGCGCAAGAAAGGGCTTGGATCCCGTCCAATGACCGCCGCAGCTTGATAGCGATTTTCGGGATTCGCCCGCGCAAAATCGACCAATGCAGACAAAATCCGTGCTTCGGTTAATTGTTGTTGCAATTCGATGATTTGCGCTTGTAACTGAGATACCTGAGCTTCCAGTTGAGCGTTACGTTGTTGTAAACGGGCCATGTCTTGAGGTGCCCTCAGGAGATCCTGCGCAACCTGAAAGCGGGAATACACCCAAGCCTGGACCTCAATCAGGGGATTCAAAAAGATACGCGAGAGGGAAGTCAGATATCCACCCAGAGCAAGCGCAATCATGCCAACCGCGATCAACACAAAAACGATCGTTTGCAGGTTGCGAGAGGTGGTATTCATTTACTATTCGTGCTTTGTACTCCCTCGTTCTAAACCAACCAAAAAACGGCTCAGGTTATCCAAATCCTCCAGGATGATCCCTGCTCCACGAGCTACGCAGGAAAGGGGTTCATCAGCAACCCAAGCGCGAATGCGTAATTCTTCGCTTAACCGTTTATCCAGCATCTGCAAGAGAGCGCCTCCGCCAGTCATACAAATCCCGGCTTCCATCAAATCGGCAACGATCTCCGGCGGCGCCTCATCCATTGCATCCTTTATGGTATCAATGATGGTCTGAACAGAGCCGCTGATAGCTTCCCGGATTTCGACCGACGATACCTCGACCGCCTCCGGCAATCCGGTAACCAGATTACGGCCGCGCAGGGTCATCGTTTTCTCCTGAGGTAAATGATAGGCAGAGCCAATCGCAATCTTCGCCTGTTCAGCCATTCGCTCGCCAATTAAGAGATTGTACTTGTTGCGTACGTACTGGATGATGTCTTGATCCATTTCATCGCCAGCAACGCGTAAGGAGCGCGAGACCACAATGCCGCCCATTGAAATGATTGCGACTTCTGAGGTTCCTCCACCAATATCGAGAATCATGCTTCCCCGGATCTCTGAGATTGGCAAGCCAGCCCCTAAAGCCGCAGCCACAGGTTCTTCAATCAAATACACTTCCCGTGCTCCGGCAGACATACCGGCTTCGTATACCGCCCGTTTCTCGACTTCGGTCACCCCTTGCGGAATGCCAATGACTACCCTCGGTCTTGGCACCGGCACAATCGATTGTTCATGGGCTTTACCAATAAAATACTCCAGCATTGCTTGGGTGATCTCAAAATCCGAGATGACTCCATCCCGCAACGGACGGATGGCAATCACGTTTGCTGGGGTGCGTCCAACCATCTCTTTGGCTTCAGCACCGATGGCTAACGGTTCGCGCGTTTTCTTGTTGATCGCAACCCATGAAGGTTCATTAATAACAATTCCCTTACCGCGAACATTCACCAAAGTATTCGCCGTCCCCAGATCGATACCGATGTCTAAGGAAAAAAATCCCAACAACCAGTTGAGGGGATTGAATTTCAAGCAGTTCTCCTGTTCGTGAAAGATAAACAATTGTCAAAGAAAAAAGTAGATTTTACTCTGACCAATAAGGCTATCTTCGCTACGATTTTATCCTACTCCCAATCTTCATTTTGCGGGATTATACCATCGAAAGCCCAATCTTTTTTTATTGCAGAAAAAGGCTTATCTATCATTAAGGTATGTTTAAAAGTGTGAGATGAGCTCTTCTATTTCGAAAAGTTCTTCTGATATAATTTCCAATTGTAAATTCAAGAGTGTTGGAGATGCTTGAGAAAAATTATAAGGGAGAGACAGCGCAAGGACCGCCCCTTCAGGGCGGTTGACGAGGAGAGGGTTTCTCTCTGCGAAGAGAGACTAACCGTATACTTTACGGGAAAATCGAAAGATCAGCGGAAGCCCTCCGGATGCCCCACCATCCGTTCTCTCCCCTCCAAAAGAACTTCCAACCCAAAACGGTTAGGTAACTAACCACACAAAAGTTGGAAGAGTGGGAAAGATATGGGAAGCACGGCTATTCCCGTGCTTTACGCTAGCTCTATACTTTTTTGGAGGGATCCCTATGTGCGGAATCGTTGGGTATATTGGGCCGCGCGATGCAACGCCCATCATTCTCAATGGGCTACAACGCCTGGAATATCGCGGTTACGACTCAGCCGGTATTGCCGTGTTGTGTGACCAAAAAATTGAAATTCGCCGCGATGCTGGCAAAATTAGCCATCTGATCGAACTCGTTCGACAAAATCCCCTCAGCGGCAATCTGGGCATCGGGCATACACGTTGGGCAACCCATGGTGCTCCTAACGCCAGAAATGCCCACCCACACATCGGCATGACTGGGGAGGTGGTGGTTGTCCATAACGGAATTGTTGAAAATTATCGCTCTTTGCGAGAAGAGCTTGAAGCAGAAGGCGCAATTTTTAACTCTGAGACAGACACTGAAGTAATTGTCCATCTCGTGGAGCGCAACCTCTCTTCACAAAGCTCTTTGGCCGAAGCTGTTCAAAAAGCGCTCCAACAAATTGAAGGCGCGCATGGTATCGTCATCTTCTCATCCAGAGAACCCGACAGGCTCATTGCAGCTCGCATTGGCAACGCTGGTGGAGTGGTGATTGGTCTGGGCGAGGGTGAAAACTATGTAGCTTCTGATTTACCGGCCATTCTTGAACATACCCGCAAAGTCATCTTCCTAGATTCTCAACAGATGGCAGTGGTTACTAGGGATCGGGTCACCATTCAAACGTTGCAGGGTGAACCAATCGTCCCAATTGCTCACACCATCCCATGGGATCCCGTGGCAGCCGAAAAAGGGGAATATCGCCACTTCATGCAAAAGGAGATCCATGAACAAGTTCGTTCCCTAACGGACACTATTGCCGGGCGGGTTGATTTCCAAAACGGGCGCATCCATTTAGATGAGCTAAATCTCACACCAGAACTCGCTAAAACCATTCAAAAAATTTTCATCATTGCTTGCGGCACTGCTTCACATGCCGGATTAGTGGGGAAGATTCTAATCGAACGGATTGCCCGCATCCCGGTTGAAGTAGATATTGCTTCAGAGTTTCGTTACCGCGAGCCAATCGTGGACCCTAACTGTGTCACCATTGCCATCAGTCAATCCGGGGAAACTGCCGATACATTAGCCGCAATGGAAGAAGCTCGTAAACGCGGCTCGAAATTGTGGAGTATTGTCAACGCCATTGGTTCTCAAGCGATGCGCCTTGCCGATGGGTATATCTCTATGCAATGCGGCCCTGAGATTGGGGTTGCTTCGACCAAGGCGTATACTGCCCCTTTGGTCGACCTGTACATGCTTGCCATCCTTCTCGCCGATCTAAGAGGCAATCTATCGCCGACAACACGAAAACAATTGGTCAATGATTTACGAATGATCCCGAACCTGGCTGGTATCTGCCTGGATCGCGAAAGCGCCGTGATCGCAGTGGCAAAGGTCCTCCTGGAAACGTCAAATTGCCTGTATTTAGGGCGAGGTATCAACATGCCCACTGCGTACGAAGGCGCCTTAAAACTTAAAGAAATCTCCTATATCCATGCTGAAGCGTATCCAGCCGGGGAGATGAAACATGGTCCCATCGCTTTAATTGATAAGGAAATGCCGGTCATTGCGCTGATTCTCAAAGACCCGTGGTACGAAAAAATGTTCAGTCAGGTGGAGCAAGCCAAAGCGCGGGGCGGAACAGTGATCGCGGTTGCTACCGATGGCGATGATTTGATACCCAGCATTGCCGACCACATTCTTTGGGTGCCGCCTACACCCTGGTACCTGAGCCCGGTAACCGCAGTCATTCCCCTGCAACTGCTTGCCTACCATATTGCAGCTCTGCGGGGATTGGACGTGGATCAACCACGCAACCTGGCTAAATCCGTAACCGTGGAGTAACCTCTCAGGAACGAAACCACATACGACGCAGGATACTTAGGATCAAGACGGAAATCACCATGATAGGGACAGGGATGAAAAGAAGATCCGCCGGGTGAATTTTCGCCACGTCTGCTTCAACATCTCTGTCCTCACCCTTCCATCCACCAACAGGCACTTCTTGCGCCTTAGGGTTATCGAGACGAAAAACAGAGGCAATCTCCACATCCTGCAATTGCTCTTGATTCATCTCATGTCGTGGTTGAACGGGAGTCGGTTTGGGTTGCGGACGGGTTAAATAAGGTCTCGTTCCGTCTAAAACGGCAATAGCCTGAGGAATGAGGCGTTCGGTTTGGATATATGGTTTTCCCTGGCAAACTAGTTGGGTCGACAATCCCCCATCAAGCATCATCACCTTTGCAGCGCCAAACAACCGCAACGTCTCGGCTGCATCCTGTTGCCGGGCTGCTTGAGTGCTAAAAATCAGCAAGGTTTCATAGACACCGTCCAGGTTTTGATCGGCGATCCCGGCAAAGGTCCTTCCGACAAATTTTTGCGGACTTTTCCGCGCATCTTCAGCCAGGCCACCGAGGATATTTGGAGCGGTCGATTTTTGAAAATCTACTTTGGTCAACGGACGGATATTTACCTGATCTTTCCATATTTCGAGCATGAACTTTTGGTCGTTAAATTCCCCCTTCGAATACCCCCCACTGATAACCCTTCCGTTCACTTTTAGGGGAAATGGCAGTCGGGTAGGGTATTCGTACATGTAGAAAAACTGCCCATTGGTAACACAAAAAGCCCGACTCGTGTCTGCAAGGATTTCCTCCCAATATTGCAGAATCGAGCGCGAGTTAAGGCGAACATCCAATCCACCATAAACTCCAGAGCTAACCCCTTGATGAGAAACCTTTCCGTGCAAGAGGCGCACTTCTGCGCCTCGATCCAAACGAATCACCTGCACATAATCTGGATAACCGCTCGGATATTCCTTGCGATAAAGCTGTACTCCAACGGAAGAACGAATAAGGGCAAAACCCTGCGGAATCGGCTGGCTTGCAAGTGCCACTCGTGGCAATGCAAAGAAGAGAACGAACAGCAAAAGATACCCTACGGCGAACCGCATCGCCAGCAATCCAACCAAAAATTGGCTTTCGGAAACTCCGAGCTTGAGTCTAATCATAGGTAGAACAATTGTACTACAATCAAGCGAAAAATACCAGCCCAAAAAACCTTTATACCCTCCTTCGTTTTTTCTTTCAACCTAAAGTAAAATAAGGACAAATGGCTCGAAGTGATGCAATTCGCTGGAATCATCGCTATCAGGAGGTTGCAACCTTCGCACTGAGTGAACCGCGCTCATTGTTGCTTGAGGTTGCCGACTGGTTACCTCAAGGTGGCCTGGCACTGGACCTGGCAATGGGACTCGGGCAAAATGCGGCTTTCTTATTCCAAAAAGGGTTTAAGGTCATCGGCGTAGATATTTCGTTGATCGCCTTAAAGCAGGCGAAACTTCGCTTTCCGCAGATCACGGCCGTCTGTGCTGATTTAGAATGTTTCTCGTTGCCAGCCAATATCTTTGACGTAATCCTTAATTTTTACTTCCTGCAACGCTCTATTTGGGATTCGGTGCGAAAATGGCTCAAACCCAATGGTTTGCTCATTGTCGAAACGATGACGGTTGAGATGAAAGCATTGAAACCGGAAATTGAAGAGCGTTATCTTCTCCAGCCAGGAGAATTGAAAAAGTCCTTTTCCGATTTTGAGATCTTGCTTTATCGGGAGGGTTGGCGAGATCGAAACGGCAATCATCCCCGCGCAGTCGCCTCAATGGTAGCGCGCAAATCGGGTGTCTCAAGCTAGGAGGCGAACATGTGTGGACGATTTACCCTGACCACAGAACTAAGTGAACTCCAAAAAGCCTTTCCCTGGGCAGAGTTTCCTGCAGAGATGATCCCGCGTTATAACATCGCACCTTCTCAACCGGTAGCTGTCATTGCCAACCACAACCCAAAGCAAGTAGATTTTTTCCTGTGGGGTCTAATCCCCAACTGGGCAAAAGATCCCCAGATCGGCAATCGACTGATCAACGCACGGGCAGAAACTTTAACTCAAAAGCCTGCCTTTCGGGCTCCGTATCGTTATCGACGTTGTTTAATCCTTGCCGATGGCTTCTTCGAGTGGCAAAAGGAAGGAAAAACAAAAAGACCTTTCTTGATCCGCTTCAAAACCAGAATGCCCTTTGCCATGGCTGGACTCTGGGATCGCTGGCAAAGCCCGGATGGATCGGAAATCCTCTCCTGCACCATTATCACAACCGAGGCGAATGTTCTTGTCAAACCAATCCATGAGCGCATGCCGGTGATTCTCCCTTCTAGTGACCTTCAATTTTGGTTAGAAGCATGCGAAGCAGAATTCGCGCGGCTCAATTCTTTGCTCCAACCCTATCCGGCTACAGAAATGGAAGCTATCGCGGTTTCTCCTATCGTAAACAATCCTCATCAAGATCGACCTGAATGTATTCAACCGGTGTAATGGATTCAAAATGACTGTTGATTTGCGTTCCCCTCTTGCGGTTAGTTTGCAACCCCATCCCTATCGAGAGATTATCATCGATGCCATCAAAGCCGCCCTAAACGCTGTCAACGGTGAGCATGCCGTCCGCCGTTCTCTCTCTTTAGACGAAAATCGGCTATGGGTTGGAGAAAATTCCTATCCAATTCACCCCGAAGGACAAATTGCCCTCCTCGCAGTCGGAAAAGCTGCCCCTGCCATGGCGCGCGGAGCCAAAGCGAGCCTCGGCGAGCGAGTTACGAGCGGCCTAATCGTTACCAAGTTCCTGCCCGAAAATGAGCCGGTCGACTTTCCGGTTTTGCTAGGAGATCATCCTCTTCCCAAAAGACGCAGCTTACGCGCCGCTCAGGCAGTCGAGCGTTTTCTCAAACTGCTCACGCCCAAAGACACCTTGCTTTGCCTGATCTCTGGCGGCGCATCGGCTTTGCTGACCTTTCCACGCCATCCTTTGCGCTTGCAAGACCTGCAAAGAACTACCCGACTTCTCTTACGTTGTGGAGCTAACATCCACGAATTAAATACTGTCCGCAAACACCTTGAACGCTTCAAGGGAGGAGGCGTTGTCCAAAGGGTGGATTCCGGGCAGGTCATCAGCCTGATCATTTCGGATGTCATTGGAGACTCCATTGAGGTCATCGGTTCCGGGTTGACTGCACCAGATCCAACTAGCTTTGAGGATGCCCTTTCCGTGATTGATCGTTACGACCTGCGCCATTCCATCCCCTCCAGGGTGCTGGAATACCTCTTGCAGGGCAGTCAAGGGATTCAGCCTGAAACCTTAAAATCGCGGGATCCGCTCTTTGAAAAAGTAGCAAACCACATTATTGCCAGCAATCGTCATGCCTGTGAGGCAGCCCAGCAAAGTTTACAAAAAGCCGCAATCGAGACCTTGCACTTGACCTCATATCTGCAAGGCGAGGCGAGCCAGGTGGGACGCGTCTTTGCTGCCTTTGCCCGGCAACTCTGTGCAAACAGAAATCACTTGAGAGCTCCAATTTGCTGGATTGCCGGCGGTGAGACAACCGTCACCGTTCACGGAAATGGAATCGGGGGACGAAATTCTGAACTGGCATTGGGGGCTGCTTCAGAAATGCATGGATTAGATCACGCCCTGCTCATCACACTTGCCACGGATGGCGACGATGGCTTCAGTCCGGCAGCCGGGGCGGTGGTTAGCGGCTCAACAGTCAAGCGCGCCAACCAACTGGGCTTGCAACCCAATGATTTCCTGAGACGCAATGATTCCTACACGTTTTTCAACCATCTTCGGGACTGTATCTATATCACTCCAACTCAGACCAATGTCAATGATTTGATTTTCTTATTTATAGGTTGAACGATGTCGGCTGGTTATGTGAAGTTAGATTTAAAGGTGCTTCAGGAACGAGCTGAAGAAGCTCGCCAACATCTCGCCCATTGCGATCTATGTGGCTGGGAGTGTGGCATCAATCGGTTGGAAGGAAAGCTTGGCGTATGCAAGACCGCTGAAGGTGCCTGTATCAGCAGCTTTGGGCCGCATCACGGAGAAGAGCATCCTTTGCGGGGCTGGCGTGGCTCCGGGACAATCTTCTTCACCGGGTGCAATTTGCGCTGTCAGTATTGCCAAAATTATGAGATCAGCCAACTCTACCAAGGATCCCCGGTGACCCCATCCCAGTTGGCAGAGATTATGCTCCACCTGCAATCGATGGGTTGCCATAACATCAACCTGGTTTCCCCCTCGCATGTGATTGTCCCAATCTTACAAGCGCTCACCATCGCTCGCTCAAAGGGTCTCCAAATCCCCCTGGTTTATAACACCGGTGGTTATGATTCTCTGGCAGCTTTGAAGCTCTTGGAGGGAATTATCGATATCTACATGCCGGATATGAAATATAGCAACGCTAATCTATCCCGTAAGTATTCAAAAATCCCCAATTACCCTCAGATCAATCAACTGGCAGTTAAGGAAATGCACCGTCAGGTAGGTGACCTGGTATTGGATGAGCATGGGATCGCCCAAAGGGGGTTGTTGATTCGACACCTGGTTTTACCCAATGACATAGCCGGAAGCGAACAAATTCTGAAGTTCATTGCAGAGGAGATCTCTCCTAACACCTATCTGAACATCATGGATCAATATCGTCCTCTCTATCAGGCCAAACAATATCCGGAGATCAATCGCGGCATTACCTCTAAGGAATATCGTCAGGTCATTGAGCTGGCGAAGTCGCTTGGCTTAAATCGGCTAGACTGAGTCAACTTGTATCTTGACATGATTGAACAAAATGGTAAACTAAAACCAATGAGATTATCCATTTCCCCGAGCAAACTCTCCCCGTTCCCGCCTACCCGAAAACCCTGACTTGGCTTTCGGCTTCTGAGAGTTTGCCGGCAAAAGTCGATAATAACTGCCCTCTGGAGCGAAAGCCACAGAGGGCAATTTTTATACCACCTTTAGGAGGATGCTGTGAGAGTATCGCAATTATTCAATGTCACCTTACGAGAAGCACCCGCTGAAGCTGAGGTTGCCAGCCATCAACTTCTAGTACGGGCCGGTTTTATTCGTCAGCTTGCTGCAGGCATCTTCAGCTACCTGCCGCTGGGTAGAAGAACGTTGACCAAGATCGAAAACATCATGCGGGAGGAGATGAATGCCATTGGGGGACAAGAAATGACCATGCCGGTTGTGCATCCAGCCGACATCTGGAAAGAGACCCAACGCTGGTATCAAATCGGCAGTGAGATGGGCCGCTTTAAGGACAAGAACAATCGTGATATGGTCTTGGCAATGACCCACGAGGAGGTTGTGGCAGATATTGTCCGCAAGGATATTCGCTCCTATCGCCAGCTTCCGCGCTTGATTTACCATATTCAAACCAAATGGCGCGATGACCCGCGTCCACGGGCAGGGTTAATTCGGGTGCGGGAGTTTACCATGAAGGACAGCTATAGTCTGGATGCGGATTGGGAAGGCCTGGACAAGCAATATCGCGCCCACTATCAGGCTTATTTCAATATCTTTCACCGCTGTGGCATCCCCGTGATTGCTGTAAAGTCCGACGTAGGCATGATGGGCGGGCAAATGGCGCATGAATATATGTATCTGACCCCTATCGGTGAAGATACGCTTGTGTTGTGCGATAACTGCGGCTATTCTGCTAATCGCCAGATCGCCTTCTTCAAGAAAACTCCCCCGCCACCCGAAGAACCTCTCCCTGCCGAAAAAGTTTATACCCCGGATGCCAAGACCATTGAAGCCCTGGCTAACTATCTGCAAGTCCCCAAACAGAAGACTGCCAAAGCCGTATTCCTGATGGCAACTTTACCCGCCGAGGAGGGAGAGTATCAAGACACCTTCATTTTTGCCATTGTGCGCGGCGATATGGAACTTAATGAAACCAAACTTGCCAATACCTTAAAGGCAAAAGAGCTGCGCCCTGCTACTGAAGAAGAAATTCTTGCCACCGGCGCTGTGCCTGGCTACGCTTCACCCGTTGGGTTAAAGGATGTTCTAGTGGTGGTAGATGATCTCATTCCGCAATCTCCCAACCTGGTCGCCGGGGCAAACGAGGAAGGTTACCACCTCAGAAACGTCAATTATGGGCGGGATTATCAAGCGAATATTGTAGCTGACATCACCGCTGCCCAAGACGGCGATGCCTGTATCCGTTGTGGCGCTCCATTGCGGACGGCGCGCGGGGTTGAAGTGGGCAATATCTTCAAGCTGGGGACGCGTTATTCGGATGCAATGGGTTGCACTTTTCTCGATAAGGATGGTGTGGAAAAGCCCATCATCATGGGCTCGTATGGCATCGGCAGCGGTCGCTTAATGGCTTGTATTGCCGAAGAGCATCATGACGAACAGGGCTTAATCTGGCCTATAACGGTTGCTCCGTACGAAGTTGAAATCGTCTCACTCGGTGGTCAACAAATCGAAAAAGTTCAACAGGTCGCGGACAATCTCTATCATGAATTACAGAGCCAGGGCATTGAGGTGTTATATGATGACCGCGATGAAAGCCCTGGCGTGAAATTTATGGACGCAGATTTGATTGGCATCCCTATCCGCCTCACGGTGAGCGAACGAACAACCCAGCAAAATGCCGTCGAATTCAAACGGCGTGATCAGAGTGAAAAACGGCTGGTGCCTCTCACGGAGGTCTACACCTGCGTTAGGCAAGAGATCGAACTTCTTTATCAAGCCATTCAAGCCAAAGTCGTCGAAGTACCCTTCGAAGGATAAGTCTCGGCTAGAAAATCTCTGACAAAGCCAAATCGGGCAGGACAGCCGCAAATGGTTGTCCTGCTTTTTCTTTTGCGACCAGAGATATGGAACAGAAACGACAACCACGCCTATAACTTTTGAAAGCCACACCTTACAAAATTTTTAACTCCCCTATGGCATTTTGTGAATAAAATCCAACTATCGACCAATCGATCGATTACTTTTCTTAAAAGAGAGGTAACTCTATGCCAAACGAAAAGCCAACTTTAACCTTTGGACATTTGAAAATCACCGACCATTTGTTGCTGGGAATAGCCAAAGAACACCATACCGATGGGACTGCTCCGTATAAATACTTTCAACTGGAAACCAAAGCCTATCGCGGTTGGAATCCGCTGGCAGATGACCTGAAAGCCGGGAATCTGGACGGGGCGTTCATTTTGGCGCCCCTTGCCATGGAGATCTTCTATTCCAATCAGAGTATTCAAATGGTGCTGCAAGCCCATAAATCCGGCAGTATTGTCATTAAGAATCGTCGCGCTAATATAGAACGGGTGGAAGATTTCAAAGGCAAAAACGTACTCATCCCTCACTACCTTTCGGTACATCATTTGTTGTTCGACCGTATGCTTCGAGAAAGCGGCCTGGAAATCGGACCGGGGAAAGATGTCATTCTGGATGTCGTTGCGCCATCCGATATCCCGGAGATCATCGAATGGGATGAGAAAGGTCAGGTCGGTGGCTTTATTGTTGCCGAACCATTTGGAACTCAAGTGGTCAAAGCCGGATATGGAGATGAATTTGCCCTTTCCAAGGATCTTTGGCCTAATCATCCTTGTTGTGTGGTCGTCATCAAAAAAGAGGTAGTTGAGAAATATTCGGATGCCGTGTACGAATTTACGAATAGTTTAGTGGAAGCTGGTCACTTTGTCGAAAGCCAACCCGATCAGGCCGCCCAGATCGGCTCAAAATTCCTCGATCAAAGCCTGGATGTGATCAAAACCGTTCTGACCATCCCTAAAGATCGCGTGACTTATGCCGAACTTAAACCAGTGATCGATGATTTCGAATACATGCAAACCTACCTGACAACCCAGATTAAGGCGATGTCCGACAAAATCGATCTCGAAAAATTCATCGACTATCGCTTTGCTGAGGAAGCCAAAGCCCAATAGGAGGTGCAGGTGAACGAATACCTGATTGAAGTCGAAGAACTGGTTGAACTGCTGGACACCAAACCCGTAGTGCTGGTTGACACCCGTGATCCAGACGACTATGAGGAAATCCATCTCCCCAATGCCATTCATGTGTACGACATCTTCACTTACTTATGCACTCGAGGTAACGGTGGCTTTCCCGCCATGGTTAACCATTTCACCCGTTTGTTTAGCAAAATTGGCTTGAAGCCATCCGATACAGTAGTGGTTTATGAAGACGCCATGGACAACGGCTACGGACGTTCTTGTCAGGGTTGGACAATTTTGAAATATCTTGGCGTCTCGGATGTGCATGTGTTGCATGGCGGACTGCGTGCCTGGTTGAAAGCCGGCCTGCCAACTACGCATGAGGTACCGGAAAGGAAAAGCTCACCCTTCACGCCCACCCTCAACAACGATCATCTCATCACGGCTGAAGAAGTGGTGTCAGCCATTCACAATCCAGATATTCAAATCGTAGACTGCCGGGACTATGCAGAGTGGATCGGGGCAAACTCTTCTCCGTACGGTTACGATTACTGTCCCCGCAAAGGCCGTATCCCCAACGCCAGGTGGATCGAATGGTATCGAATGATGAAGATCCGCGAGGGCATTCCCTGGTTCAAAGATCCGGAAGAGATCATTGAGGTGTGCGCGTCTGCCGGCATTACCCCCGCAAAGCCGGTATATCTCTATTGTTTCAAAGGCGCACGGACTTCTAATATGTATATTGCCTTAAAGCTGGCAGGGTTTCCAACCGTCAAGAATTATTTCAGCTCCTGGAACGAGTGGTCGCGAGACTTTTCTCTGCCCATCGAAGATGGTTACCCTAAAGCGTGATCCTAATGCAGACTTCCGAAGTCGGTACTAACTTCGGAAGTCTGCTGAATCGTTTTCCTCACCGGGTGTTGGATATGAGATTTACAGAAAGCTCTCCATCTCTATGTTGGAGTGCGACGAAATTTAACCCATCTTGAAGAATTGGGTTAATTTCATTGCCAGATTAAGGTCGCCGGCTAATTTCAGCTTTCCCTGCATGAAATATTGCATTCCATTTGCTTTGCCGGTCAGCACATCTTTGAAATCCTGGGCATCTGCGGTCAAAGTCATCGTGGGATTCTCAGCCACTCCGCTAGCCACGGTGCAAGTACCATCCTTGATGGTGATAATGTAATCACCGCCTTCTTCCCCGGTGAGGTGATACTGGATTACCGCATTCACTCCTTGAGCTTTCTCGGGTAAAAACGCCTTTGGATGATTATCAATGAGTTGTTGAACGGTTAATTCTGCCATTTTCTACTCCTTTCAATTGGGAAGATTTTCAAAAATACCGGCTGCGCCCATTCCACCGCCGATACACATGGTTACCATTCCAAATTGTACATCACGCCGTTTCATTTCGTAGATCAGTTGCGTGGTTAACTTGGCTCCGGTGCAACCCAAAGGATGACCTAAAGCAATCGCTCCGCCATTTACATTCACGATTTCGGGGTTCAAATTCAGCTCTCGAATGACTGCTAAGGACTGAGCAGCAAAAGCTTCATTGAGCTCAATCAATCCAATCTCCTCAAGGCTCAAACCTGCCAGCTTTAGCGCTTTCGGTACGGCAACCACCGGTCCGATACCCATAATTTCCGGAGGCACGCCACCGACAGCAAAGGAAACAAACCTTACTAATGGTTTGATTCCCAACATCTCAGCTTTAGCCTGGGACATGATGATCACGGCTGCTGCCCCATCCGACATTTGGGAGGAGTTGCCGGCCGTCACCGTCCCCCCTTCCTTGAAAGCTGGCTTAAGCTTGGCTAATGCTTCCAGACTGGTATCTGCGCGCGGACCTTCATCCACTTTGAAGACAAAGGTATTGGTAACAGGTTTTCCATCTGTGCCTACCTCAACGTTCGTCACCTCGATGGGCACAATTTGCGATTCGAAAGAGCCTTGTTCAATGGCATGAATCGCTTTTTGATGGCTCTGTAAGGCAAATTGATCCTGATCCTGGCGCGTTATGCCATATTTGGCTGCCACATTCTCGGCTGTCAACCCCATGTTGGTAAAAGCTTCGGGGTGATACTGGGCTAAATAGGGGGTAGGCGAAAACTTGAAGCCGGTCATTGGCACCATGCTCATCGATTCCAAGCCACCGGCAATTGCCACATCTAACTGCCCGGCCATGATGGCATAAGCAGCATGGGCGATGCTTTGCAAACCAGAGGAACAAAAGCGATTGATCGTCTCCGCAGCAACCGAAGCAGGCAATCCGGCTCTCAAACCCACCAAACGCGCCACATTCATCCCTTGCTCTCCTTCCGGGAATGCGCACCCGAAAATTAAGTCCTCAATCATCTCAGGTTTAAGGGCTGGTACGCGTTGGAATAAATCGTGAATGACCGCAGCCGCTAAATCATCCGGCCGGGTGGTTGCCAAACTACCCCGTTTGGCTTTCCCAACCGCCGTCCGAGCAGCCGCTACGATGACCGGTGTTCGAAATTTATCTTTTACAGCCATTCTGGACTCTCCTTTCCTACCTTCACCTAATTCCGCAACGGCTTACCCGTCTGAAGCATGTGCCATAAACGCTGTTGGGTCTTTTCTTCGCCGCATAGGGAGAGAAATGCTTCCCTCTCTAAATCAAGGAAGTATTGTTCATCCACCCAAGTCGGACGGCTCAATTCCCCTCCACACATCACATACGCCAGTTTTTCACCGATTAAGCGCTCATGGTCGGTAATATAACCGCCCTGGTTCATCATATAAACCCCAACCCGCATGGCAGCCAGGGCATCCCGACCGGCAGCATAGAGTTTCTCCGGCAAAGGTGGGCGATAACCATCGGCGGCTAGATGAAGCACTTCGCGTTTTGCCTCCGCAAGGAGATGGCTGCGATTCATGACCACCCGATCGGATTGGGTCAGAAAGCCAAACTGGCGCGCTTCCTCGGCGCTAGTAGCTACTTTTGCCAATCCGATGGTCTCAAAGATACGTTGTAAGAAAGGCAACGCCTCGGCGTTTTGGGTTCGCATGGGCGGGGTCAAAATGCGCCGCACTAACTCCTTGGTTCCTCCCCCAGCCGGGATTACGCCAACGCCGATCTCAACCAGACCGCTATAAAGTTCGGCATGAGCCACAACGCGGTTACCATGCATCATAACTTCACAACCACCCCCGATAGCCAGACCGGCTGGCGCAATCACAACCGGTTTAGAAAAGTAGCGCATCCGCATGTTCATGCTCTGCATTTTGCGTACCGCAGCCTCCAGTGTCTCCCACATACCACTCTGAGCTGCCATGACAATCATAAAGATATTTGCCCCAGCCGAAAATTGTTCCGCATCGTTACCGATAACAATCCCTTCATAATCTTTCTCCGCCAGGTCGATGGCTTCAAGAATCATATTGAAAATATCGTCATCCAGGGCATTAACCTTGGTATGAAATTCCACGCACAAAACACCATCACCTAAATCAATCAAACTTGCACCTGGGTTGACTTTGAGCTGTTTGCCAGCGCTTATCTGTTCGGCAAGGATGATAGTAGCTGGATTGGGAGGGATGTGCTCATAGGCTTTCTTCGCCGGATGGTACACTCCGATTTTTCTCCCATTCTCCATCTGATAAAAGGTCGAGAATCCATTGGCAAGCATTTCATCCACCCAGGGAGCAGGTGGAAAGCCAGCTTCCTTCATCGCTTGGACAGTTTCGGCTACGCCGAGCAAATCCCAGGTTTCAAATGGACCTGCCTCTCGTCCAAAGCCCCAACGCATGGCGTCGTCAATCGGTTTTGGCGTATCGGCAATTTCGGGAATGCGCTCCGAGGCATAGGCAAGGCTTTGGTAGGTCAATGCCCGTACCAACTGTCCTGCTCGATCTTGAGCCCCAATCAGGGTTTTCAATCGCTTGCCTAAATCTTCCTCATCCTTCACTTTTCCGATCGACTCCAAGCGCGGTTTCTGGGGTGGCTCATATTCTAAGGTTTTTAGATTGAGCGACCAGAACTCTTTCGTACCATCCGGCTGACGAACTTCCTTATAAAACCCCTGCTTTGCCTTATTGCCTAAACGCCCTTCGGAAACCAGGGTGCGGATCAACCGATTGACCCGATCAGAGTTGAGATACTTTTGCGCATGGGTATCGTGGGGAATTGCTGGAGCCAGATTGCGGCCAACATGCTCCCAAACGTCTATCCCTACCAGGTCCATTAATCGAAATGTGGCCGTTTTTGGATTGCCAATCGGAGGTCCGGTGATAGCATCCACTTCTTCAACCGTATACTCGTTTTCCAGGATGTAATCTAAGGCAAAAGCTGCCGAGCCAAATGCAATCCGATTGGCGATAAAGTTTGGCGTATCTTTGCAGAGTACAATCCCTTTGCCTAGATGATACTCACCGAAATGGCTGATAAACTCAACCACTTCTGGCAAGGTATCCTGGGTTGGAATAACTTCGAGCAGTTTAAGATAGCGGGGCGGGTTAAAGAAATGCGTGCCGAGAAAATGCTTGCGAAAGCTCTCGCTTCGTCCTTCGGCAATCGAGGTCACCGGAATGCCAGAGGTGTTCGTGCTAACAATGGCGCAGGGAGAACGGACCTGATCAATCCGCTCCATCAACTGACGCTTGATCGTCAGGTTCTCAATAACGACTTCAATGATCCAATCGGCCTGAGAGACGCAATCGAAATCATCCTCCAGATTACCCAGGCGCACCAAACTGGCATGATCATCGGTAAAAAAGCTAGCCGGCCGAGATTTCCGAGCACGTTCAAACCCGTCGCGCACGATTCGGTTGCGCACTTCGGGGCTGGTTAAACTTAAGCCCCTGGCTTCCTCCTCAGGTGTCAAACGATCCGGCACAATATCCAACAGGGTCACACGCACACCGGCATTTGCCAAATGGGCAGCGATGGCTGCCCCCATGGTACCGGCGCCAATTACAACCGATTGCTTAATGTGGTATTTCATCGCGCCTCCTTCCATTTCTAACGCAATTCTCGTCCGGTGTAACCGAGAATATTGCGCGCAACCACCAAGCGATTAATTTGGCCAGTACCTTCATAAATGTCGGTGATCTTGGCATCGCGGAACCATTTTTCTAAAAGAGTATCCCGCGAGTAACCAATTGGCCCCATTAACTCCAGGGCGCGTTGGGTGATCTTCGTAACCACATCCCCGGCGCGTAGTTTTGCCATCGAAGCCTCTAAAGGATTTGGTTTACGATTATCTGCCATCCAGACTGCTTTGATCACCAAAAGCCATGCAGATCTCAGCATCACTTCCATGTCAATAATTTCTCTTTCGATGTTGGTCAGTTTGGAACGGGGCAATCCATAGCGAATCTCAATTCCTTGTTTGGCAAGCAATTCCTTAACTAACTCCACCGTCGCCCGGGCTACACCCACGCCAGTAGCAGCAACCAGGGGACGCGTCGCATCAAAAGTTGCCATAGCGCCTTTAAATCCCTTACTGGTATCAGGCTGAACTTCCGGGCTACCCAAAATATTTTCAAATGGCACTCGGGCATCCTGCAAGACAATGGAAGCCGTATCACTTGCCCGAATGCCCATCTTGTGCTCCAATTTGGTAACTTTTACGCCCGGCGTTCCAGCTTCGACCACAAAAGAACGCATCCCGGCTCGTCCAGCGCTGGGGTCGATCGTCGCCCAAACTACCACAAAGCCATTGCTCTCCTCGAGAGATTTCTGCCCGGCGGTAACGAAGATCTTTTCGCCGTTTAGCACCCATTCATTGGTATTTTTGTCTAAAACGGCTGTGGTGCGAATGGCAGACGTATCCGAGCCGCAATGGGGTTCGGTCATCGCCATGGCAGCAAAAACCGGCTTCTCTTCGCGAAAGCGCGCCAAGAATTTCTGCTTTTGTTCTGGCGTGCCAGCAGCTTCCACCGCCGCAGCCCCTAGACCTCCACCAGGCGTACAAAGATAGATACCAACATCCCCCCACGAAAGCATCTCCAACATGAAGGCAAGCATTTGATAGCCAATCGGTGGCCGTTTTTCTGTTTCTTTCTTCTCTTCTGTTTCCTCTCCTTCTTTTTTCTTCTCCGCTGGTGGGGCCAAAGATCCCGCTCCGGTAGCACGCATCGCCATGTGCATAAAATTGATGTAATCCCACGGAATTTCGTGTTCATGCTCGTCAAAGTAACGCGAGACGGGGCGCATCATATTTTCAGCCACCGTCTGCAGGACGTAGCTCTGTTGAGCAATCGGTTTCGGCATCTCAAATTCAATCATCGCTGACCATCCTTTCCTAAATCATTCCTAAACCGGTTAGCGTTGCAAAGCCGCGCCCATTGCGCATCCATAATTCGACCGGGTGTTCACGAATGTAACCATGCCCTCCTAAGACCTGGACTGCCCGATCCGTAACCATCATCGCCATGTCCATGGCGCCAATGTGCGCTAAATAGGCTTGTTTGCTGGCGCCTTCCTTGTTATTATCTAACATCCAGGCTGCTTCCCAGGTCAGCAAGCGGATGGCTTCGATCTCGGTTGCCATCTCAGCCAGCATAAACGCAATGGCTTGCTTTTGAGCAACTTTGACTCCAAAGACCTCCCGTTCTTTGGCATAATCCCGGGAATATTCAAAGGCTGCTCGACTGACCCCGATTGCCATCGCTGCCATGGCCAGGTGCATCGAGTCGAATATCGGCGCAGGATCATGCCCTTCCGGGCCACCCAGGCGTCGCTCAGCCGGCACGCCGACATCCTCCAAGGTAACTTTGTAAATCGGCAGGGCATTGATGCCCATTGTCTTCTGACGCTCCCCGATGATTACCCCCGAAGCGTTGCGGTCAACAATAAACCCTTGTGTTTTGCCATCCAGACTGGCATAGACGATTAGTTGTTCAGCTTCATTGGCGAATGGCACATAAATTTTCTCTCCCCGCAGGATGTACCCACCATTTTTCTTTTCCGCAGTGGTGCGCATCTCTAGCAAATCAAAGTCGAAAAAGGGTTCAATGCAGGCTGCAGTGTACGGCTGCCATTCCCCTTCGGCTATGGGCGGCAGATAGGTTTGTTTTTGCTCTTCGCTTCCACAGGCAAGGATGGGTAAAGCAAACAGGGCTGGGGTCAACACAGCTAAGGTTGCGGCGAAATCGCCGTAAGCCATTTCCTCCGCAGCGAGAACGCCGGTTAATACCGAATGTTCGCCAAAGCCTCCATAGGCTTCTGGAATCGAGGCTTGCAAGACCCCCAGCTCCCATCCCTTCTCGATGACCTCTTTCGGATAGCCAGCCTCCTCATCGGCGTCATGTGCTTTGCGCCTTAAGTCATTGACAGCAAAGCGGTTGATGGCATCGATCAACATTTTTTGTTCTTCAGAGGGTTCAAACGAATACATAGGACACTCCTTTTCTTTCGCTGTTTCCGTTCTTCCGTACGGAATAAAACATCCTCCTCCCAAGGGAACTTTATATGCGGCGATAGCGGATTGGAACAACCCGATGCGTATTCTCTAAATCTTCCAGATTGGCGATTTCGAGCAGGCCGCGTTGATACAGGTATTCCATATGAGCGCCGGTTTCCTCCAGGGCAAGTAAAACATTGTAGCCCGTCACCTCCCCAAATAATTTGTGCGAGACCTCCGAAATGGTATGCGGTTGTTGCAAAATTTCCAAAACTTTTGCTAATCTCTCCTGATGCACCTCCCGAATTTCTTGAATGCGTCTGGGCAAATCAGTTATCGGAGCTCCATGGCCGCCTAAAGTGATTTCCACATCGCTCGCCCACCTTTCTAGCTTCGTCAAGGATTCAAGGTAATGCCCCAGTCCTGTATAATGGGTCAACCGCTCAGGGGCTTGATGTGGACTGATATGACTTAGAACCATATCTCCACTAAAAAGTACATTATCCAGCTTCAAAACCACGTGACCTGCGCAATGACCCGGCACATGCAGCACTTGAAAGCGACCAATGTGGAAATTTTCTGCTTCGTAGGTGCGATCAACCGTAATGGAGCGTCCCAGGCTTTTGGTGATTCGATAAAGTTCAAGACAACGCTCCCTTAAGGTGTCACTTGTTCCAGCTTCCACCAAAAACTCTTCTAAATGTTTCGAAACGACTACAATCCGTTCTTCATAGTTGGTCAGGTTGCGAAGATCCAGTTCATGGATAACCACCTGGGCAGAAGTTTGCTCACGCAGTTGAACACAACCGCCAAAGTGATCGATATGGCCATGGGTGATCAAAATCCGATTCAATTGCGAAAGGTCCACTTCTTGACCAAGCAGCTCGCCTGCAGCTTTTAGGCCCGCAATAAGATTCTGGTTGGAGTCGGGCATGCCCGAGCCGCTGTCAATCAAGGTGAAATTCAGATGGTTCTCCTCTTCAGCCGCTACAAGATAAGCAAAGCCACGCAATATGGGAAAAAGCTGCAAGGGAATGGAGAAGACTCTTGCCCCCCCAGAGGTACGAAACTCCTTTAACATAAAATCCTCAGTCATCTTCGCTCTTTCGCCTTTTCAAACCCAGCACAAAAAGGTTCGCACATTCCTGTGCCAGTTGAGCTGGAGTTAGCGGGCCGTCTTCGCGATACCAGGTGATCGTCCAATTCATCACCCCTAAGAGAAAGCGGGAAACAAGGGCAACATCTGAAACCACAAAGACGCCTTGCTCGGCCCCCTCGACCAAGAGATTGCGCCAAAGAGATTCATACTGATTGCGACGCCGGATGTGCCGCTGACGGTATTCTGGCTCTAGGGAACGATACTCTAACAGCAACACCGAGGATAAATCCCGCTCTTCCAGCATGATCTGAAGATAAACAAGCATCGCCTGACGCAGCTTTTCCTCGGGTGCCAAATCCATTGCCAGAACCTTTTCCATCCCTTCGATCAACAAATCCAGCGCTCGATCCAGAAGAGCCAGCAGAATGTCTTGTTTACTATTAACGTGATGATAGAGGCTGGCTTTTTGCAGCTTGACCGCATCGGCTATCTCCTGCATTGAAGCGGCATGATAGCCTTTTTGGCGGAAGATTTGCGCCGCGGCTTCAAGGATTTCGTCGCGAGTCATGAGAGATACCTACCGACCGTTCGGTAGCTTAAGCATAGCAAACTTAATGAAGGTTGTCAAGTTAAGAGCACATGAGAAAATATCTACTCGCTGTTCTCAGTTAAAACGATCAGGGGGTCGATTGCCCGAAATTCTCCAGATGTCCGCCATCTAAGGTAGGTTTGACGCTCTTCTTGGGAAGCTGAGCTGACATAGTATGCCATGCTCGGAAAGATTTGACCTTCTTCTCCAATTCTGATTTCTAGGTGAAGATGAGCAACGCCGGCGTTTCCCGACTTCCCTACGATTCCAATCAACTGACAACTCGAAATCGCTTCTCCAATCCCGGATGGATAAAGCTCAGCCAGATGCGCATACAACACATAGAGCGACTCGCCCTGGCCTAGTTCTAGACTCTCCCTTAACCAGGATGGCACAAGCAAGGCAGGTGTTTCGGTCATTAAGGCATTGCCATAAGGAAAGCGATCCAGAATCAAAGCAGCAACTTTACCGCCTAGGATCGCTTGAACACCATCGCCAGCAATCGATTCGCGCCCAAATTTTCGGTAGTAAGCAAAATCCACTCCCTGGTGACGACCATCCTGCCCTGGTGGCGGTGGATGAAAACCATCGGAAACAATCCCACTGAGCTCACTACGCCCTGCAGAAACAAGCGGGGAACAAATTTCGCTTTCCGGGATTGGGGTCGGAGAAGGCTCAATTGGGGGAAGAGAGGTCGCCGTCAGAGTTGGACGTAAGGTTAAAGGATTCGGTTGTCTTTGGGAGATTGGGGTACTGAAAAGTTCGGCAGTTGTCGGGCTCGGGACAAGAAGATCATGCGCTTGAGAAATGCTTTGTCGATTAGAACAACCCGGCAACACAGCCATGAATGCACACAAAAGAAAGCAAGCCAGAATCCAATCTGAAGATTTTGCCCTCCACTTGTCAGATTGCTTCGATTTCCCCGAGGATAAAAAGTAATCACCCATAAACCTTTACTGAACGATGTCTATCTTATCATGATTGATTCTATCGAGATTAAGCATGCTCAAAAACACCTCAGATAGAGCCACTAACAATATGTCTCAGAGGCAAGATACCCTACCGTATGCATACGAGTTATTCAAAGAAAACGCTTCCGAAGGAAAATCTTGTTTTTGCGCTTGTCAGAATAATCTTATTGCGCTATAATGCTGCTTGAGTTCGGGGCGTGGCGCAGACCGGCTAGCGCGCTTGCATGGGGTGCAAGAGGCCCTGGGTTCAAATCCCAGCGCCCCGACTAGAAAGGGATAATTTTCACTCCTTCGTGAAGGTAAACATCCCCTCGACGCCTGAGGGGATATTTCGATAAAGAAACCCCTTCAGCAAGTAAGTAGAGATGTAGTTGCATCCAAGCCTGTAGATTAATCCTCCTCGTCCTCCTCTAAAACAGTGAAGCCGATCTTCACGGTTACTTGCCACTGGCCAACGTGATCCTCGTCAATGCGGCCGCGAATCTCGACCACTTCCAACCATTTCATCTCCCGCACCGTCTTGGCTGCCCGTTTGATGGCATTCTGGACGGCATCATCAACACTCACTGGAGAAGTGCCAGTTATTTCAATCATTTTATAAACTGGATTGGACATCTTTACTCCTCTCTCAATGCAGAATAAGGTTATCTTCATTTTACTCGAAAATCCTCCCCTTTGAAGATGGTTGTCGTTTGTTTTGGGTGACAGAAATTCTCAGGCAAACCTAAAGAAATGCAGATGCCCGGGTGAGGGGGGCACCCGGACATCTGCAGGTTAAATATAGCATAAAATACCAAAAAAATCAAGCAAATTATAAAAAAAATTCTCATTGGTTTTTTCCTTGTGTAAATTGACACTTATTGGTAAAATCTTAACTTAAGTACTCCCGATTCCGTCCGTCATTCACGTCAGGGAGAAACTTAGAGACAAACATGAACCATTTCGAAAGGAGGTGCGAAAAAAATAAATCCTTCTCAACCTCATCTACCGATAAATCAATTTTCGAACGATCTAAATTATCCTTGGAGGAGCTTGAAGATGTCAAAAAGATTCCTATTCATCATTAGCATTCTAATTGTATTGAGCTTAACTTTGGGTGCCTGTGCACAGCCTAAGCCAACCACCCTCAAAGTTGCTATCCTGGCGCCGTTGAGCGGTGCCGTTCCGACCTTTGGTGTTTCGACCCGCGATGGCGCTTTGCTCGCAATTAAGGAATGGAATGCCAAGGGTGGTGTCTTGGGACGCCAGATCGAGGCCGTCGTTGAGGACAGCCAATGCGAAGCTGATCCAGCGGTGAACGCTGCCAATAAAGTCATCAACCAGGATGGCGTGAAATTCATCGTTGGAGAAGTTTGTTCCAAGGCTTCAATCCCGGTCTCAGAAATCGCTGAAGAAAAAGGCATTGTACAGATTAGTCCCACTTCAACAAACCCCAACGTCACCCTGAAAGCTGATGGAAGCACCAAGCAATACGTCTTTCGCGCTTGCTTCATCGATCCTTTCCAGGGCTTGGTTGGAGCTTCGTTCGCTATTAATGAACTAGGCGCAAAGACCGCTTTCATTATCCTCGATCAGGGTAACGACTACGTCCGCGGCCTGGCAGAAAACTTTGAGGAAGCATTCACCGAAAAAGGCGGCCAAATTGTCGGCAAGGAGACCTACACCTCGCAGGATACCGACTTCTCCGCTATTCTGGCTAAGGTTGCCGAAGCCAAACCCGATGTCGTCTATCTGCCGGATTACTACAATATCGTCAATCTCGTTACTGCCCAGGCTAAAGAGAAAGGCATTACCGCTCCCTTCCTCGGTGGCGATGGTTGGGACTCAGCAGAGCTCGATCGCGCTGCTGCAGATGGTGGCTATTTCACCAACCATTATTCTGAACAAGATACCCGTGAGATCGTGCAACAGTGGGTGAAGAACTATCAGGCCGAATACGGTTCGGTGCCTGACGCGCTGGCAACCCTTGCTTACGATGCCATGAATCTCCTCCTGGCTGCTATCCAAAACGCTGGTGTGGATGATCCCGCCAAAGTAAAGGATGCTATGGCAGCCATCAAATGGGAAGCTGTTTCGGGAACCATTACGTTCGATCAGTATCATAACCCGATCAAGTCAGCCGTCATCCTTCAGGTTAAAGACGGGCAGGTCAAGTACGTTACCACCGTTGCACCATAGAGTTGCTTAGCCTTAAAGGGGGGCGAGGGTTCGCCCCCCAAATCCTGTCATGCAGGAATGGAACATGAACGATGAACAAATGACCTTAATGCAGCGCATCATCAAGGGTAAGTGGATTGGAAAAGGTTTTTTAGCACTTTTAGCACTAGCGATTATCTGGTGGGTTGGGGGGAAAGCGGTACAAAGTCCCTCTTTATTTTTTCAACAAATTATCAATGGCATTCAATTAGGATTTGTTTACGCCCTCATCGCGCTTGGCTACACTATGGTGTATGGGATTGTCCGCCTGATCAATTTCGCCCATGGTGATGTTTTTATGTTTGGCGCCTTTGTCAGCTATTTCTCGATAGCCCTGTTTCAACTCCACTTATGGCCAGTTCGGACATTTCCAACAATTCCCCCCATTATCGGGATTGTCATCGGAACGATCTCGGTCATTCTTCTCTCTATGGTCTCGTGCGCCATCCTAGCCATGACCATTGAGAAGATCGCCTACAAGCCATTGCGCGATGCCCCCCGAATCTCTGCTTTAATTACTGCTATCGGTGTTTCGTTTTTCCTCGAATATTTCGGTGCCTTGCCGTTTGTCTTTACCCCCAATTTCATCACCTATAAACGGCCCTTTGAAATCGTTACCTGGTATATTCAAGGCGGCATTCACCGTTTGGAAGCTGGCGCTGAAGCTCCACCGGGTAGCGTGATTTTCTCCAATGTTCTGATCATCATCATTCTGGTTGCAATCCTTCTGGTGATCGGATTAAATTACATCGTGCGTCGCACCAAAATCGGTAAAGCCATGCGAGCAACCGCCTATGATAAGCCGACTTCCCGATTGATGGGTATCAATGTGGATAGCATCATCACGACAACTTTTGCCATCGGCGCTTCCCTAGCCGGCGCAGCGGGAGTTCTGTATGCAACCGCCTATCCCCAGGTAGTGTTCTGGATGGGAATCATTCCGGGTCTAAAATCCTTCGTTGCCGCTGTTTTGGGTGGTATTGGTAGCATTCCTGGGGCATTCGTTGGCGCTCTGATCATGGGGCAAGCAGAAGTCATTTCGGCGGGATATATCTCAACCCCCATGCGCGATGCCGTAGCGTTTACGATCTTGATTCTGGTGCTCTTAATTCGCCCAACCGGCATTTTTGGCGAACCCGAGCGCGAGAAAGCCTAAGGAGGAGAAATCATGAAAATCGATCGTCAAACGCTCGGTTTCTGGATTGTTCTTTTGGGGCTCATCATCCTCGTCCAGGTTCTCGTCAGTATAGGTATCTTGAGCCCCTTCTGGGAGACCTTACTGAAAATTGGCGCCGTGATGTCTATCGTGAGTCTTGGGTTAAACCTCATCTATGGCTTCAACGGCCAGTTTTCGCTGGGCCAATGGGGTTTTTATGCCATTGGCGCCTATGCTGCTGCAGATGTGACCTATCGCTGGGCACAAATGAAAAATGCTTCCGGGCTAATGGTCTTGTCTCTGGTAGTCCTTCTGGTAGGAGTAGCGCTGTTCTTAATTGCCAAACTGGTCAGCCGTATGCGTGGCTTAGACCCACTCTCAGCGTTTGCCCTTTATATCATCGGCGTTCTGATTGCAGCCTATATTGGCGTACAATTGGGTATCCTACTGATCATCCCTGTCACCCAAGCTCTTAGCGCACTCCCGCCCAACCTCGCCATGCAAATAGTTTACTTGCTGGCTGTACTGCTGGGCGGCTTTCTGGCTGCAGAAGTGAGTTACCTGTTCGGCCTTCCAGTTCTCACCCTGGGTTCCGATTACTTCGGCATTGCCACTCTCGGATTCACCATCATCGTTAAAGTCCTGCTCGACAACTCCGATACATTACTTGGCTTTGAGGAAATGAAAGGCGCCCGCGGCATGGTTGGCATTCCCAAAACCACCTCCTGGCTTTGGGTCGCCATTTTTCTCATCCTGGTAATCATCTTGCTGCGCAACTTGCTTCATTCCAGCCATGGCCGGGCAATTATCTCCGTGCGCGAAGATGAAATCGCCGCCAAAGCAATGGGAATCGATGTAGCTCAACAGAAGACCTTCGCCTTTGTTTTAGGCAGCTTTCTGGCCGGGTTAGCCGGTGGTTTATACGCTCACATCAATGGCTTCTTGCACCCCAATACCTTTAACTTTATCAAATCTTTTGATCCGATGATCATCGTCGTGTTTGGTGGCTTAGGGAGCGTCTCCGGAACGATTATGGCTGCCTTTACCTGGGCATTGGTACTGGAAGGTTTCTTGCGCATTTTACTCCCGGCCGGCTTTGAAACCTGGCGTTTTGTTGTTTACCCGCTCTTTTTGTTAGTCATGATGCTCCTTCGTCCACAGGGTCTTTTTGGTGGTTTTGAATTCCCCTACCTCCGCCAAGTCCTACCCAAACCTTATGTTCCCCGAACGCAGGAACAAATCTCGCTGGTACACGCTGTAGAAGATGCGTCGGAAGGAGATTAGGTAATGACAACGCAGACTTCTGTCGCTACCCTTCAACCAAACAAAACGGATGGCCATCCCTTATTGGATATTCAGGGGCTAACCAAAGAATTCGGTGGTCTTAAGGCTGTCAACAACTTCGATATATCGATCTATCGTGGCGAATTAGTGGGGCTCATCGGACCTAATGGGGCCGGAAAGACGACCGTATTCAACCTGATAACCGGTATCTATGGCGCTACCGCGGGCTCGATTCGCTACAAAGATACGCAACTGATTGGCCTGCAGCCTCACGAAATCACCCGTCTGGGAATTGCGCGCACCTTCCAGAACATCCGCCTGTTCCCCACCCTAACCGTTTTAGATAACGTGCGCATTGCCTACCATACGCACGCAGGCTACAGTACGTTCGACGCCATCACCCATAACCGGCATTATCAGAAGGCCGAAAAGGAACTCACCGAGAAAGCGCAAGAATTTCTCAGTGTTTTCAACCTCCACACCCGTCAGGGAGAAATTGCCAAAAATTTGCCCTATGGTGAGCAACGTCGACTTGAAATCGCCCGCGCTTTAGCTGCTTCACCGGAATTGCTTCTGCTCGACGAACCGGCAGCCGGAATGAATCCGAAAGAAGTCGCCTCCCTGATGGATCTTATCCATTTCATTCGCGAACGGTTCAAGTTGACCATCTTGCTCATCGAACACCAGATGCGCGTGGTCATGGGAATTTGCGAGCGCATTACGGTCATGGATTTTGGTGAGGTCATTGCGCGCGGCACACCAGAAGAGATTCAAAACAACGAAAAGGTCATTGAAGCCTATTTAGGTCGCGGAGCTGCAGCTTTATCTCAAAAACTCCAGGAGAAACGCAGTCATGTTGCTGGAAGTTAAAGACCTCAACGTTTATTACGGTGCGATTCATGCCCTGCAAGGAATCAGCTTTTACCTTAACGAAGGAGAGATTGTCACCTTAATCGGGGCAAACGGAGCTGGTAAATCAACTACCCTGAATACCATCTCCGGCATTCTGCGTCCGCGGCAAGGACAGGTTATCTTTAAAGGCAAGGATATTACCTTTACCCCGGCTGAAGAAATTGTGCGGATGGGAGTTTGCCAATCACCCGAGGGACGAAAGATCTTCGCCACCCTCACCGTCATGGAAAACCTTGAGATGGGCGCATATACCCAAAACAACAAAGAAGAGATTCAAAAGAACCTTGAGCGCGTCTTCCGCAGCTTCCCGCGCCTGAAAGAACGGCAAAATCAATTAGGGGGAACGCTCTCGGGCGGCGAACAACAAATGCTGGCCATTGGACGGGCTTTAATGTCCCGTCCCCAATTGTTGTTGTTGGATGAGCCATCGATGGGGCTTTCGCCGATTTTGGTTGAGGAAATCTTCAATATTATCCAGGAGATTAATGCCCAGGGGACAAGCATTTTACTGGTTGAACAAAATGCGCAGATGGCGCTTTCGGTCGCCCATCGCGGTTATGTGCTTGAGACGGGAAAAATTGTCCTCGAAGGGAATTCAAATGACCTGCTGAACAACCCCATGGTAGCCAAAGCCTATCTGGGTGCGCACTAGCTCTGCCAACCTCCGATCAACCAGCAAATTAATAACAAACCAGGCTGTCCTCATTCTTTGGGACAGCCTGATGACTCCTTGCGAGTTTGTTCCGGCCAAACACGACCTGCCAGAGATGGATAAACCTGTTAAGTCGTAATCATTGAACGGATATCTGGTTTATCTAAACGCAACAAAATCCAGGCCGATAAGATGATCGCTACTGCAGTAAAGACGATCAGTTCAACATTCCAATTCCCTTGTGGTGTTTTGGCAGCCGGGTAGAACATCATGAAGCGCACAATGATATTTAACCCTTGCACAAAGATACTCATCGTCAACGCCCATAAGCGTCGTCGCCAGAGCCCATAGCCCAGCAAGGCAAAAAACAATAAGGCAACCGCGATCACCCCAATACCATTGAGAAGCGTACGAGGTGGGTAAAGAAGCACGGGAATAAATTGTAACAAGATGATGGCAAGAAAGGTATTTTTCGTGGACATCATTTCTCTCCAGCTTAGATTTTCAGTGATTGTACCTTTGGTTGTTTAGACTGTCAATCAAATCAGCACATTTTTTGATATATCAGCCTTTCCGAAATAACCTACCATAGCCTTTTGGTGTGATGGTAAACCGTCCACGAATACTACCTGAATACACAAAAAGTGCTTCCCCTTCGTTCATTCGTGCCTCATTCGTGGAGGATTCTGCCTGAAAATTAAAAAGCGTAACCTGTTGTGGGGTAGAAACTTATGATTTTGCGTATTCTGTATTCGTCTCGCATTAGAATGCTTTGTCACGCCAAATGAAAATGTTACCGAAATCGAATGCTTTCCCAATCAGGCAAGAATCGATATAATACAGCCATGTTGACGGAAACATTATCTCGAGGCGAATTTTTACGAATCTGTTTGCTCAGCCTTGGAAGTTTAGCCTTTTCACCGCTTTCGGCTGTTTTTCAAGAGACAGGTTTTGGAAAGCTCGGCCGAATTGCCACCCGGGAGTTAGACCTCTACAGTCAACCTCGCGACGATAGCCCGATTGTTGGCAAGCGGTATCGCGATCAATTGGTTAATATTTACGAGGAAGTCATCTCTCCCAAAGGTCCTGCCCATAATCCACTTTGGTATCGGGTCTGGGGCGGTTACCTGCATTCCGCCCATGTCCAAAAAGTGCGGGTTCGATTTAATCAGCCATTAGCGCAGGTGCCTGAATACGGACAACTCTGCGAAGTCACCGTTCCCTTTTCTGCCGCCTATGAATATAAAAACGGTTGGAAAAAATGGGACTCTTACCCGTTATATTATGAAACTTTGCATTGGGTCACAGATGTTGTCGAGGGGCCCGACCGCCAGCCCTGGTATCAAATCAATTCTGAATTGACCGACTATCTAGTCTATTACCTTCCTGCAAAACACTTGCGTCCCGTTCCCGACCAGGAATACACGCCTCTTTCGACCGATGTCCCTGCCCACAAAAAACTGGTTGAGGTAGAAATTCGCACGCAAACCCTGCGGGCTTACGAAGATGGGCAAGAAGTTTTTTCCTGCCGTGTCTCGACCGGTATTCCCCACCTCAACCCTACCCGGCAAGGCATTCCGACTGAAACGCCCAAAGGTGAATTCCGTATTTTTTCCAAAATGCCGAACAAACACATGGGGAGTGTTACCGGTAATCCGGACGCCGAAGAGCGAGGGGGGTTCTCTTTACCGGGTGTGCCCTGGACATGCTTCTTTGTGGATACCGGCGTAGCTTTTCACGGCACGTATTGGCACAACAATTTTGGCGTGTGGATGAGCCACGGCTGTGTCAACATGCGCAACGAGGATGCCAAATGGCTCTTCCGCTGGACAACGCCGGTTTTCGAGCTGCCGATAAAAACGCGCCGCGATTGGGAGCGGCGCGGTTTTGGCACACGCGTAATTGTCAAATAAGCCTCAGCTCTCAGGGGGTCGGTGAGCTCATCGGATGATTATGAGACTCGTCACCCTGATCGTGCTCACCGCCTCCATGTTGCATATCCATTCCACCACCTTCTTTGACGGTTACTTGCAGCCGTAGATCGGGATGCGAGCGAAACTTGAGCACAACTTCAAACGTATCGCCGACCTTCAAATCTTGCTTTAATCCCAACAACATAATATGATAACCCCCCGGTTGCATGATGATCTCTCCGTCTGCCGGCAAATCTATCGCATCTTGTTTGAGCATGACCATGACACCTTGCTCGTTGACTTCCGACTTATGCAGTTCAACGGTTTGAGCAACAGCCGATTCGGCACCAATCAGTTGGTCAGGTCGCCTGGTATGGTTGTGGATAACCATATACACTGCGCCATTGCCACCATTAACTGCTGGGCGCGACCATACCTCGTGAGCTTCTATTTCACCGCCCTGCGATTGACAGGCATATAAAAAACTCGCCGTCAAGACGGAAAGGATTAGAATATTCAAAAGCTTCATTGTCTGTCTCCTTGTTATGCAGAGTTAACTGTGCTTTGGGTTTAAAAATTCGATAGCCAGGTGGAAATTGACGATCCGCCCACCAAAGCCTTTCTGAAATTTCAACGCCTCCTCATGAGACGAGAACGCCAGGACACTGGGTGAACAACAAATCGTCAGCTCAGGATCAATGAGATAATGGGCTTGAGCAGCGGTCATTACATGACCATGGATAAAATCGGTCGCCAGAGTTTGCCAGCGATTTACCTGACGACTATACGCTATTAACCCACAATGAGGGCAACAGAGATGGATTTTCTTTCCTTCGGTATCAATGATCGTAAAAGTATGACGCTCTTTTATTTTTTGCCCACACATCGAGCAAAGCGTCGGATCGTCCAGGCGGAGTTTTGCAGTAGCAGAGACTTTCCCATGTTGCTTGAGAATCAACCCAGCCTGTTGCAAGGTTTCCAGATCGCGATGGATGGTCATTTTCGAGACAGCCAGTTCTTTGGCTAAGGTTGCAATAGTTACAACCTCGGTCTGATTGAGTTTTTCCAGAATGAGTTTTTGACGATAATTCATGCTTGCTGTGTTACTTTTTGTGATTAATAACCTAATCTAACACAATATAACACTAACCATCTATTTTGTCAAGATTATCATTTCTTTCAGGTGTCCCGGAATAAGCCACAGATTGACACGGATGCAAAGAGTTGATTTGAATTTACTATCCGTATATATCTGTCTATTCCTTGTTTATCCGAGTCTCAGTTGCTGACTCACAATCAGCGCAGATGTAATTGGCCACCAGCCTATCCGTCCCTCTCAAAGGTTTTGCCAGCAATTGCCGCCCCCCATCCTTCGCTTTTGCCCTCTTAGACTGATTTTAAAGATTAGAACAGTCAAAAGCCCGATTTCTGGATACGCAAGCCTTACTTTTGCACTCCAAAGCCCTGCCCTTATGAATCCTGCTTATCTCTTCCCAATCCTGAATTTCCTTAGGAGCCGTCGGCTAATTCTAGTAGTTTCCGAATTGCTTTTTGTTGTTTAGGTTTGATATGAAACATCTGCAACTCTTCGAGTTTACCTTCGTAGATTCGCCGTCCCAAGCCGGAATACCGCCACATCTTCAAGTCCTCCTCCAACGGCGACCCGATAATATCCTCCCGCACAATTTGACCATCTGCCATGGCTAATACTCGTCTTGTCTGCCGGGCAATAGCCAAATCGTGCGTGACAACAATAAATGTCGTCCCCTTGAGCCGATTGATCTCAGCGATCAAACGCATCAGGTCCAGACTGGCTTGCGAGTCTAAGTTTCCGGTGGGTTCATCGGCTAAGACGATCAAGGGCTCGTTGGCAAGCGCTCGCGCGATGGCGACGCGCTGCCGTTGCCCGCCAGAGAGCTGAGCTGGAAGGTGATTCATTCGCTCGCTAAGGCCAACCAGTTCGAGCAGTTGAGCAGCTCGCTCCCTGCGTTCTGCAGCAGGATAGTATCCCATCATTGGAATTTCAACATTCTCTCGCGCGGTTAACGTCGGGATCAAGTTGTGCAGTTGGAAAACGAAACCGACCGTTTTGGCTCGGAAGCGGTCTTTATCCCGAATTAAGGCTAAATCCTCGCCATTGATCAATATCTTGCCACTGGTTGGCACATCCAGTGCCCCAAGCATATTGAGCAATGTACTTTTGCCACTGCCGCTCGGTCCCATCACCGCTATTAATTCTCCTGCGGCAATGCGCAAATTAACCTTGTTCAGGGCAAAGATTTGTTCCCCATCTCCATAAACTTTGGTTAAGTCAATTGTCTCAACAATGAGAGGGTTATTTGGCTCCATGCACGATAGCTCCAATCACTTTTCCACCTGGATATCGACAAAAGCGGTCATTCCCCAGCGCAAAGCCGTGGGGATTTCGTCCATCTCAATGACCACCGTATAATTGACTCCTGAGCCTTCCGAGGCTTTGGGCGCGATTAAGACTACCTTCCCATTGACCACGACATCTGGCAAGGCATCAAAGGTAATCACAACCTTATCTCCTACTTTAACCCGCGCCACGTCGATCTCATTCAAATCGGTTGTCTCTATCCGCAAATGCTCCAGATCGGCGAGGATCAAGATCGGTTGACCAGGCGCTACCCATTCCCCCTCCCGAACATAGACCTCGCTAATTGTGCCCGCATAGAGAGCTTTAATTTCCAGATCGGCCAGTTTCTTTTCAACCGCTGCTAAAGCAGCTTTGGCAGTTGTCAGTCTGGCTTCGGCCAACGCGACCAGATCTGGGTCAGGCCCCTTTGCCAAGGTTTGATAATCTCGCTCTGCTTTTGCCAGTTTTGCCAGAGCTTCCTGCAAAGCAAACTCATAGGTCAAACGTTTAACCGCTGCGTTGTAATCAGCTTGTGCCTCATCGAGCTTTTCCTTGAGTTTCTTCCGCGTATCATTCATTTCGGACTCATTTCGATAGGGCTGAAATGCGGCTGTCGCAGCATCTAAGCGCTCTTTCATGATCTTTACCGCTTCTACTGCAGTTAAATTTTTTTGATTAACCGGCACCGTGAAGTTATCTAATTGATATTGAGCATCCTTTACGGCATTATTAGCCAGGTAGTAGGCCTGTAACGCAGTTGCCAGAGCTAGATCATGGTTCTCATAGAGGTCATTCAAAGCTTGTTCGGCTGAGATAACCTCCGTGCGGGCTTGGGCCACTTGAGCTTCGATTTCCTCTTTTCCCTTCAACCGCAACAACACCTGTCCTTTTTCAACCACCTCTCCGCGCTCGACCAGAACCTGATCAACCACGCCGGGAAAGGTAACGCTCAGCGTAGAGCGCTTCAAAGGTAAGACCACGCCAGTGGCGCTCACAACCGGAGTGGTATTGATGGAAATTTCCTCAACCGCAGTCGGGGTTGAGCCTCGTTGACCACATGCAACCAGAACGCCGCTCAGCAATCCATAGAGGATCAACCACCCGAAGGTTTTTTTCTTGAGTATCATATGCTTCTCCTTAATCCATATAAGATGTTTTCACTCATATCTTAACGCTTCAACAGGTTGTAAACGAGTTGCCCGGTATGAGGGATAGATACCGCCCAGAACTCCCAAGCAAACTGCTAATCCTAAAGCACGCGCAAAAATATCCCAATCCCAGACAGCGGTCAACAACCCCCCAACAATTGGGGCGAGATTCAATCCATAAACAAGAAGAAACGAAATAAGGATACCCGCAACTCCACCCAACAATCCCAAAACCAACGCTTCCTTTAGGATCATACCCAACACTCTTCTTCTGCGCCACCCCAGAGCTCTGAGGACGCCAATTTCGCGTGTCCGTTCAAAAACCGCCATTAGCATTGTATTCAAAACACCAATCCCACCGACGACAATTGCCAGAAATGAGATGGCGTTTAGCATGAAATCTGAGGATTGGCGGTCTGGCATTTGAGTGGAAAATTCTGTGCTGAGGGTTGCATGGACATCTGGGAAGAGTTTGTTGATCTTCTCCACAACCTGGGTCGCGTTTTCCGGGTGGTGCAATTTTACAGCAGCCATGGTCACTTTTCGCGGCCTTCCGGTTAAGACTTGTGCATCACGCAAGGTAATCACACCGCCTAACTCCTCCCAACTGATCTTGGATTCATAAACGCCGACAATCCGAAATCTTGCCCCGCTCAATTCAATGGTATCGCCGATTTTCTTCCTCAGCATCTCCATCATCATCCGTCCGACTAGAATTTGATGGTTGGTCGTTAACGGTTGCCCGTCAACTACCTTGATGCGTTGGATGGAAAACTCGTTCGGGGCATAGCCCTGAACGATAAAAAACCCTCCTGCCTCCGGCATGGTGACGGCGGTGAAAATTAAGCCGCTAACCGCTTGAACCTCTGGCAAAGCCGCAATTTTGCCTAAAATTCGGTCATCGATGGCACTGAAGCTGGTATCTGAAACATTTGCTTGGCGCAACATCACCTCAGCACTAGTGCCTAAAATCATCGTGTCCATTTCTTTGAAGGCGCTGCGGATGACCGCTTCCATCGCCATAATCCCCCCAACAGTTAAGGAAATGGCAAACAACGTCAAAGCTGTTCGGGTGGAGCGTTGCCACAGGCTTTGCAAGGTGATGCCTCCAAACGGCAAACGGCGTGCTTTGCCTCCCGACCCACCCCCTTCATAGCGCAAAGCTTCAATGGGTTGCAATTGCGCTGCTCGCCACGCCGGGTAGAGGCCGCCCGTGATTCCCAGCACGATCACCACCCCAAAGGCGGTAAGAAATTGTTGTGGTCGCAGAGTCGAGAGATTAACCCCAAAAAACGTAGTAGTGGCTGAGAGAGCATAGAGCAAGAAAACTCCAATCAGAGACCCAAACACACCACCCCCCAGACATACCACCAAGGCCTCGCCAAAAATCAGCCCAAGGATCTTGCTCTTGCGCCATCCAATTGCCCGTAAAACCCCAATCTCGCGCGTGCGTTCGAAAACGGACATCAACTGGGAGTTCATCATTCCCACTCCCCCAATCACGATTGCCAGACTGCTGATCACCCAGACATAGCCATTAAAAAAATCAGCCATGGAGGTTTGTTCAGCTAAATCCTTTGCGCCACCAATGGATAGATCAGGAAAGCGTCGTTGCACGCGCTCAATCAAACGCTCACGCAGTTCTGGGTCTTTGAGCTTGATGTAAAACAAACTGACTTGACGAGGTTTACCCAGTAACTCCTGGGCATCCTTCAACAACATGACCGCGCCAGCATCTTCCATTGCATCGCCGGTTTCATAAATTCCAACCACTCGAAACACGCTTCCACCGATATGCAAGGAGTCACCCACCGATTTCTTCAGCACCTCGGCGGCGGCTGAACCAAGAATCAGCGGCAGCCCACGTCTCGACTTTGCCTCTGTGCTATTTAGGGCAACGCCGCTCTTAATCACGTAGCGGCTTAAGACAAAGCTGTCCTCTGGATAGCCAAATACAAAGAAAAAGGGCTGCCCTTCAGCTTCTGAATACCCCTGGATCATGCCACTGATCTGGTCAATTTCGGGCATTGGGGCAAGCTCTGTCAACAACGCTTCATCAATCGAACTCATGCTCAGATCAAACGAATTCGGTTGACTGATCACCAAATCTGCCTGACTGCCACTGATCAAGGCCGTGTAGCCCATTTGAAAACCATCTGCCAGCGCGCTGAGGCTAACGATTGCAGCAACGCCTATGGAAATTCCCAGCACGGTCAAAATGGTGCGAATTTTGCGGCGCATCAGGTTCTTAAATATCATGCTCATGCCGTCCATCCAATCTTTCTTATCTACCAAACCGATTCACATACGCAATTGGCTACCGGGAGTTGCACCAAGCCGATTTCCACTCCCTGAAAGAATATGCGGGCGTCAAAACGTCCTTTATTATACTATTTCTCTGCGTCCAACTACCACCTCACTGTGTGCTCCCAAAGACCAGAGGCCTATCCCCTCGGTTTATTTGCTGTATCTTTCGCAACGATGTCGCCTATGAGGAAATAAATGGTTTCATCAGTTTTTCCAAATTAGGCAAAGATTAACAAACATCATGAAATTCAGACTTTTTATGTTTTTTTCTTAATTAGGTTAATAAATCATAAACATATTAAATAGATGCAAAATGTTATAATTTTTTCAGGTTTTTTGCAGCAATGATAGAAGTATGAATTGTCCCCATGCATGAACATCTCGCAGCAATTGATGTTGGCTCAAATGCCATTCGCATGGCGGTCGCCCGCCTGGAGAATCAAGGCAAGCTGGAAACCGTTGAAAACAGCCGTGTCCCGGTTCGCCTTGGCAAAGACGCCTTTACCCTGGGGTATTTCACCGAAGAAACGATCCAGATGGCAATTGGCGCCTTTCTCCGTTTTCGGAACCTTGCTCAAGTTTTCGAGGTAAAACAAATCCGCGCCGTTGGCACCAGCGCTTTACGCGAAGCTTCTAACAGTCATATCCTGATCGACCGCATCGCTTCGCAAAGCGGGATTCAGATTGAAGTCATCAATGAAATCGAAGAAGCCCGCCTGATTCATCTAGCCGTCCAGCAGGTAATCGATCTTAGGTCAAAACGTGCTCTGCTCATTGACATTGGCGGTGGGAGCGTCGAAGTTACCCTTTCAAATGAAAACGTATTATCCGTTGAAAGCTATGCGCTAGGAACTGTCCGTTTATTGAGCAAATTAGAAGGAAGCAATGGGGGGAAAACCTTTAATCAATTGGTTGGCGAATACGCCGATAAAGTGCGCCGTCGTATTCAAACCCAAATTGGTGACGAACGCATCGATCTTTGTATCGCAACAGGGGGCAACGCTGAAGAGATGGGGCGTTTGCATAAGCGTATATTCAAAGGCGACAGCGAAGATTGTATTACGTTGAGCGAGATAGAAAAGTTAATTGAGATGCTCAACCGCTTATCTCTCGAGGAGCGGATTCAGAAACTAAATTTACGCCCCGATCGCTCCGATGTCCTTTTACCCGCGGCTGTTGTGTTGCGAATGATTGCCAGTGTAGCAAACTTACGGGAGATCTTCACCCCCGCTGTAGGATTAAAAGATGGCGTACTGCTTGAGTTAGGGGCAACAGTCCAGGGACCGCCCAAACCACGCCGCGAACAAGTGCTCACTTCTGCTCTGAAATTAGGGCAAAAATATAAGTTTGACGAAGAGCACGGGCGCTTTGTTGCAAAATTCGCCAACCGTATTTTCCTTCAATCCCTTTCGTTGCACAATCTGACCGAAAAAGAGTTGTTAATCCTCGAAGTCGCCTCGTTACTACACGATATTGGCCATTTCATTAACACGATCGATCACGATAAGCACGGCTACTACATCCTCATGAACACCCCCATCATGGGTCTTTCAGCCAAAGAACAGGAAATCCTCGCTACCGTCGTCCGTTACCATCGTAAAGACTCATTTGCCAGTCCAGACGAGGTATTTAGAGCCCTTTCTCAGACTGAGCGCGCCACGGTGACGAAATTATGTGCCTTGATGGAGCTGGCGGATGCTCTAGATATCAGCCACACGGCTCGCCTTCAAGACTTGATTTTGGAACAACAGGATCATAAGTGGAAACTGATCCTTGTTAGCCCAGACCCACCGCTCCTCGAGAAATGGTGGGTTGAAAAAAAGAAAACTCTATTTCAAGATGTCTTTGGTGTTCAATTGACAGTGGAGGTCTGGAATGGAAGCGATCACATCCATAACTGAACAACTTGCCATTTCATTACAGGGTCGATGGGAGAAGTACAACCAGGAGCTCAATCGTTGTCGCCAAGCCTTCTCAGAGGAAGCCGTTCACGATCTGCGCGTGGCAACCCGTCGTCTATTAGCCCTGATTGATCTCATCGGCGTGCTCTATCCCAACATCCAGGTGCAAAAATTGCTCCTCATTTTCAAAGATCAACTGGATAGCTACGACGATTTGCGCGATACTCAGGTCATGCTTCTGGAGATTGGGCAGAGAGTTCAAGAAATTCCCGAACTGACGAATTTTCATAAATACCTCGCCAAGCGCGAAAAAGACCTGCTCAGGACTGCTGAAAAAAACGTTCAGCGATACAAACTCACTGTCCTAGAAAAACGAGTTGCAACCCTGGAAAAGGCAATGCGAAAAGCCCAAGAAAGGGAGTCATTTGTTGAACAGGTCTTTCAGAGCCTTGATGACGTCTATGCCAGCGTGCTGAAACGCTTCAAGCGGATTGACCCGAACATTCCTCCTACCATCCATCGGGTGCGCGTGCGCTTCAAAAAGTTTCGCTACATGGTTGAATGTGTATATCCATTCCTGTCAAAATTTCCAGAAGGGAACCTGCGTGCCATGCACGATTATCAAACCCTGATGGGTAATATCCAGGATAAAGAAGTCCTTCTTTCTACTCTGAACACATTTGCCGGCAAAAAAAATGGCGCCAAGCTGAATGAAGCGATTGAGTTCTACCAGAGAGAACATGCTGAAACGATTCAGGTTTATATGGCTCAAAAAGATGAGCTTCTTCGCTTCTGGCGGCAATCTCTTGCCAAGCCCTTCCCCTGGGAAGCCGATTCCATTTCGCCGCCTTCGGAGACGAAGAAATCCAGGCGAAAGCACAAAACACCTTCACCCGAATCCGCCAGTCAAACTGAAATGGCTCAAGAAACCTCACCCGAATCTGCCAGTCAAACTGAAACGGTTCAAGAAACCTCACCGAATTGAAATCATTGCCCTGGGAACTTTGCTCTAAGAGAGGGAAACAATGAAACTCTATCTCCTGCGCCACGCCATTGCCGATTTGCGCGACCCCGTAAAATATCCTGACGATAGCCTGCGTCCACTGACCAAAGAGGGGAAAGAAAAATTTCGGCGCATTTGCGCCGGCATTGGACGTTTGAATCTGACGTTCGATCTGGTGGTCTCCAGTCCTTATAGCCGAGCCCGTCAGACGGCAGAGATTTTCTGTGAAGAACTGAAAATTAGCCGATCCAGGTTGATTTTCAGCGAAAATCTTACCCCCTTTGGCGATCCACAGGCTCTTTTCGAGGAAATCTCCGCTCAACACGCCAATTTAACCAGCCTGGTTTGTGTCGGTCATGAACCTTATTTAAGTGAATTGATTGGTTCTTTGCTGTGCGGAAACGCTGCTGCCAGTATTACGGTGAAAAAAGGTGGACTCTGTTGCTTGACCCTCGCCCAACTGGATTTTGTCGGCTACGCAACACTTGAATGGCTGCTCACACCTGCGCAGATGATCGCCATGTCCTGATATCTTGCAAAAATGAGTGCAGAAATCGTTCTAACCCCCGCTGTGTATATCAATCGCGAGCTGAGCCTTTTAGAGTTTCAGCGCCGGGTTTTAGAAGAAGCTGCCAACCAGGAATATCCGATCCTTGAACGGGTTAAGTTCCTATCCATCTTTGGCTCTAACATGGATGAATTCTTTATGGTGCGCGTCTCGGGGATTCGCGAACAGGTCGAACTCCAGGTCATCGATGTGCTTCCCGATGGATTTGCGCCGCGAGAGTTGCTCCTTGCCATTCGCAAACGATCCTTAGAGTTATACCGCAGCGCCCAACGGCTCTATCGAAAAGAACTTTTGCCAGCATTGAACGAACACGGCATTCACATCCTGGATTACAACAAGCTTACCGAAGCCCAACAACGGCGCGCCGATGAGTATTTTCAAACTATTGTTTTCCCGATTCTAACCCCTCTGGCTTTTGATCCAGGGCATCCGTTTCCGCACATCTCAAACCTGAGCACCAACCTGGCAGTTGTTATTCACGACAAAAAAGGACGCGCAAGATTTGCGCGGGTAAAAGTCCCCAACCTCTTGCCAGCCCTCCTTCCGGTCGGTCGTCACACCGTAAAGGGTTCTTCAGCCACCAAAACTGTCAGACATTACTATTACATCTGGCTCGATCAGTTAATCGCCGCCCAACTTAGCCAACTCTTTCCCGGCTTAGACGTTATCGAAGTCCACCCATTCCGCATCATTCGCGATGCCGATATTGAAATTCAAGAACTGGAAGCGGATGACCTCTTAGAAACCATGAAAGAGAACTTGCTCTCGCGCAAATTCGGCTCGGTAGTGATGATGGCGATTGACGGAGAAATGCCAAGAACCATTCGCGAACTGTTGGTTGAAAATCTCGAATGTAAACCAACAGACGTATATGCCATCGGACAACCATTAGCCCTCTCTTCCTTAAAGCAACTCTACGATGAAATAGAAGCACCGGATTTAAAATTTGCTCCTTATAAACATCATTTGCCCAAACGGCTACAGCACATCCATCAAAACTCGCTGATCTTTGAGCGGATTCGTGAGGGAAATATCCTTTTGCATCATCCCTACGATTCTTTTCTGCCGGTGGTTGAATTTCTCCAGACCGCCGCCCGCGACCCACATGTTCTGGCAATCAAACAAACCCTCTACCGGGTGGGCAAAAACTCACCGGTGGTTGAGGCGTTGATCGAAGCAGCCCAAAATGGGAAACAAGTGGCCGTCCTCGTAGAATTGAAAGCCCGCTTTGACGAAGAGAGTAACATAGAATGGGCGCAACGCCTGGAACAGGTTGGCGCTCACGTTGTCTATGGGTTGCTTGGCTTAAAGACCCACTGTAAGGTGGCTATGGTCATTCGTCAGGAACGGGATGGGATTCGGCGATATCTTCATCTTGCCACCGGAAATTACAATGCCATCACTGCTCAAGTCTATGAAGATATCGGCATCCTCACGTGTGATGAATCGATGGGGATGGATGCAACCGATTTGTTCAATTATTTAACCGGCTACTCTACCAAACAGGAATACCGCAAGTTTCTCGTCTCGCCAGTCAATCTACGCCAAAAAATGGAAGAATTGATTCAACGCGAAATTCAACATGCCAGAAATGGGAAAAAAGCTCATTTGATTTTCAAAATGAATTCCCTCGCCGATCCGCACATTGTGCAAATGCTTTATCAGGCTTCTGAAGCAGGGGTACAAATTGATTTAATTGTGCGCGGAATTTGCGCTCTCGTGCCTGGCATTGAAGGGTATAGTACAAACATTCGCGTGCTCAGCGTTTTGGGACGCTTTCTCGAACACAGCCGCATCTATTATTTCCGCAATCACGGGAAAGAAGAAATTTACATCGGCAGCGCCGATCTGATGACCCGCAACCTTGATCATCGGGTTGAAGTGCTCTTTCCCATCGAAGACCCTCTTCATCATAACTACCTACACAAAGTCCTCGAGATGTATCTCGAAGACAACTCCTGCGCTCGCCAAATGCAAAAGGACGGAAGCTACATACGCTTAAAGCCAGCCGAAGAAAAGGGCTGTCTGAATATTCAAGAGTGGCTGATGGAACCTAACAACCGAAAATAGGCTGCTCAGATCACAGCATCGATGACCATCACCATAAACAAGAAAGCCAGATACATACTCGAATAGCGATACATTTTCCACGCCACTTTATTTCCAGCCTGTTTCCATACTTTCCAGGCCGCAGACATCAACCACAATCCCAATAAGATCGCTCCAATCAAAGTGAAGGGTCCCCCAAGACCAAACAATGGCAAAAGCATGGTTAGCCCGACCAACTCTAAGGTGTAGATGAAAATTTGGCGGCGTGTCTCTTGTTCGCCCCGAACAACCGGCAGCATCGGGACACCCGCCCGAGCATAATCATTGCGGCGCACCAGCGCCAAAGCCCAAAAATGGGGTGGTGTCCACAGAAAAATAATCACAAAGAGAAAGAGCGCAGACAGGTGCAGATTTCCGGTAGCGGCTGCCCATCCGACCAACGGAGGGATCGCCCCTGCACCGCCTCCAATAACAATATTCTGCGGGGTAGTCTTCTTCAACCACAGGCTGTAAATGACCACGTAATAGAGAAATCCTACCAGACTAAGGATAGCAGCCAACAGGTTGACTCTAACAACCAGCACATAAAACGAAAGCAGAGAGATGCCAATCCCAAATGCCAAACCCTGCGCTGGCGTTAAGCGACCGGCTGGAATCGGTCGTTTTTGGGTGCGCTGCATCTTGCGGTCATCTTCACGGTCTAAATATTGATTGATGGCGCTGGCTCCTCCAGCAGCCAGAAAACCACCCAAAAGCGTCCAAAAAGTTAAAGTGAAAGATGGCCAACGTCCGCCCCCTATCACCATTCCAGCATAGGTTGTCACCAACAACAAGGCGACCACGACAGGCTTGGTCAGCAGAAGGAAATCTTTTAAGGTGCTCCATTGCCAGGAATAAGATTGCTTTCGGAAAACTTCATCTGTAAAAGCCAGGCCTGAGCGGCCAACACCGATAACCAAAACGACCGCCACCACCCAAATGGCGAGAAAGGTCACCTGATGAAGGATCACCAGGTGCAATGGGAAACCCTGAACTAGCTTCTGCCCCAGGATCGCCTGCGCTAGAAATAGAACCAGCACAATGGTAGCCGGGATGACAATTTGCATCTTCTCTCTATACAACGTAAATGCACGCCCCCAATACCATAACCATCCAATGCCAATCAACCCAACCAGAAAGCGGTGCAGCATGTTCAGCCATTGCAGTGGGCTGGAGGGCATCACCTGGTTTGGCAGGCAAAACGGCCAGTCTGGGCAAACAGAACCAAGGTCAAAGTGGGCAAGTAGGCCTTCGCTAGCCAGGAGAAGAATAAGCGCCAACACCATCCAGATCGTCCAGCGGGCGAAAGGAGTTTGATAAGTAAGGCGAAGACGCCGGGCTAACTGTCGCCCTTGCTGCATTGCAAACAAAGCGGTCGGAAATCCGATCAAGAGGAGTAGAAAAAACGTTGGGGTTATTTGGTTCATTTTCCCACCCTTTTTTTGATAAAAACTGGATACCCAATGCCTAAAATCGCCGCAAAGGTGAACCACTGCAATGCATACCCCAAATGAGGTCCTTCACTGAGGTCGAGCTCAACCGGGGCAGGGATAGGCAAACTTGCTGCATCGCCTTCCCCTTCGGTTTGTTGAATGTAGACATCGGGAATTATTGGGTAATCAATTTGCCTGACAATAGCGCCGACATTGGCAAGATTCCAGGCCTTCAGGGGCGGGTCGCCAGCTGCAGGAACAGGATCACTGCGTTTTCCAAAATCCGGTTTGGTTTGAGCCCGGCGGATCACACCCTTGACCGTCACTTCTCCATTTTGATCAAAGCGAGACCAATTTCCACTCAAAAATTCTTCGCCAGGAATCCAACCTCGGTTGACCAGAATAGCCTGATCAGTGCCTTTAATATTCAAGGGCGTCAGCAAATGCACTCCCCAGCGATTTTGATAGGCTTGATTGCGCAAAGCTACCTGATTGGCAAAATCATATTCACCCTGCACAATAACGGTTCGATATTCCATATCAAATAGTTTGTGCCGCAATGTCTCATTGTTTAAAATCAACGGCGGCTGAGCGAGCTGGGCTTGCACACGGGCATTGAAAGCGCGCCGCTGCTCCAGACGATCAAGCTGCCAGATCCCAAGCCGCACCATGATTGCCACCGCAAAGATTACCAGAAGCGTAGTGAGCCAGAAGCGAAAGCTACCAAGCATGACTCGCAGCCGCTTATTTGAAGGCTGGGTTTTCAATGAGAAAATCGTCTGATTCATCCGGCCCCCTTACGGTTCGGTTTGGCAGACACGGTCATCTCATTAGTCTTTAGCGGCACAGCCACCAGGCTGTAGACAAAGAGCAGCATAGCTAAAGTTGGGGCAGCCATCGCTAACGCCAGGAGACGACTGCTCCAGGTAGTTGGCTTTAAAACATCCACGCCAAAGTAGTTGCCCACCACAAAACTGCACTGATAAGCCATTTTGTCAGCCGTATCAAAGCGTAAACTCGCCGAACGACCGGCTGGTATCCAGAGTGGGCCAAGTTGGTGGTCAACCACATCCTCATTGCGCACCAGCAGCACATCCCCAACCACAAAGGTCATTCCCTCTGGTATGCCAACTTCTTCAGCGCCTTGCTTAATTTGCTCGGCAGTTCCATTAGGGATCACCAGTTCAATAGTCCTGGGTGGACGGTCACGTTCATCTCGCTGAAGAAAATACATGGCTTCGTTAAACAGCCCCACGAATATCACTGCCAGCAAAAAGACCACGCCAAACCTTTTTAAGTACGGGAGAAAAGCGGAGGACATAGCTCACTGGACTCCTTTCAGCAACTGACGGATGTCCTCCAGTAAAATCCTTGCCCCAATGTCATAGGAATAGGTAAGGATTAGGTTTTGTTCAGCATCCAGAACATAAATGCGCGCCGTGTGATCAACCAGGTAATTCTGAGAACCCTCAACTTGGCGAATCTCACGATAGGCGCCGAATTGCTTCCAGACCTTAGCCAAATCTTCTTCGGTCCCGGTGAGGCCGATAAACTGCGCATCGAAGTTCTGAAGATGTTTTGCCAGCACTTCGGGGCGGTCGCGTTGCGGATCGACGGTGATAAAGACAAAACGCACTTTGTCCGCTTGCTGGGCAAGGTTTGTTTTAACTTGCTTAAATTCGGCTAAGGTGATCGGACAGACATCCGGGCAATAGGTGTAACCGAAGAACACCAGCACCAATTTTCCCTTCAGGTCAGATAATCGAAAGTTTGCGCCATGCTGGTCGATAAGCTGAAAATCTGTCATTGGCAAGGGTGGTTCAATTAAAGTACCCCGATAGGTATAAGGCCGGAGCACAAATCCTACCCCTAACAAAATCAGGAGCAACCCGATCAAACCACCACTGAGCAAGATTTTCCGTTTCGTCATTCCGTTCACTTTTGCTGGATCACGATCTGTTATGGCAGAGGTGTACCAATCAAATACAAGGCGGGATAAAAGAAGATCCAGACGACATCCACAAAGTGCCAGTACACGGCCGCCGCTTCGACTGCCCAGTGCTTTTCAGGTGAGTATAGCCCACGGGCGCCATTGCGCAATACCACCGCCAGGAAGATCACTCCGGTCAGGACGTGAAAAGCATGGAAACCGGTCAGGGTGTAGAAAATCGAAGCCGCTGCCCCATCCGCTGTTCCGAAGGGCGCGATCTGCCATTCGACGCCTACCACGCCCACCAGGAAGGCGATTCCCAAAACCAGGGTGATTGCTGTATTGCGCAAAAAGGCTTTGCGGTCACCATGCGCCATCGCAATTTCGGCCCGGTTCATGAAAAAGGAGCTGGTCAGGAGCATAGCCGTAACCACAAAACCGACCACCTGATCGAGATGCGGGCGAGCCTGTGTTCCAAGCAGGTAAAAACGGCTGACCAGCAAACCGCCAAAGACAAACGAATCAGATAGGATAAAGAGCCATAGGCCTAGGCGATTAATCGCTAACCTTTCCCGATATGAGTGAGTAATCCCAGCTTGTGTGCTCATTCTTCCTCCTCCACGCTAACAAATAAACGCCCGATGTGCATATACTCACGCACCACAAAGAAGGCTTTGAGCACAGCAACGCCTAGCAAAGGCACCCACCATGTGGCTGCAATACTACCCAAGAAGAACTCGCCAATGGTGAGAAAACCCAGCAAGACAAACACACTCAAACCGATCCCATAGGCTTGTTTTTTTCGTTGTTCAATGTCTTTTTCCATTTCTTTCTCCTTTAGCCTTAATCTGCAGAAGCAACCGCAGCGTCGGGCGGTAAGCCGGCCTCCGACACGTTACGCAGGGGAACTACGGAAATCGGACGCACATAAACAGCGCCTTCTAACCCGTAGTCGTAGGGTTCTCCGACGACCTCAATGGGCTCAGCATAGTTGTGAGCAGGGATTGGTGAGGGCAAGAGAGTCCACTCCGGCGAACGCGAGCGCCAGACATTGGTGGTCACCACTTTCCCTTTTGCTGCGCTGTAGGCAAAGTTAATGAAGGCAATAATTAGGGAGATGCCAATAACGTAAGCCGCCACCGTAATCAGCAGTTGGGAAAATTCGATCTGAAGCGCTGGATCATAGTCTGCAATGCGACGGCGCATTCCCAACAGACCCACCTGCATCTGACCCAAAGACTGCACGTAAAAGGCTGGAAGCATTAAGTAGAAGTGAATCTTTCCCAAGGTCTCGTTGTACATGCGCCCGGTAATCTTGGGAAACCAGTAATAGATGGCTGCCAGGAAGGGGAACAGGAATCCACCGAACATGGTCGCATGGAAATGCCCCACAATCCAATACGTGTCCTGCAAATGCAGGTCAGTTGCCACCACACCATTGGGAGGCCCGCTTAGACCACCTAGCAGGAAAATCGATATGGCGCCAAGGACAAACAACATTGGAGTTTCAAAGGAAAGTTTTCCTTCCCAAATGGTCGCCACCCAACTGAAGAATTTGACCCCGGTCGGCACAGCCACAAGCAAGGTGCTATACATAAATGGCACACGCAGGTAGGGCTCCATCCCTGAGGTATACATGTGATGTGCCCAAACCAAAAAGCCAACCAGAGCAATCCCAAAGGACGACAAAGCCACCCAACGATAGCCAAACAGCGGTTTACGAGCAAAGACCGGCAACAGTTCACTGATCACGCCCAGGCCAGTCAGGACAAAGACGTAGACGGCCGGGTGCGAGTAAAACCAGAACAGATGCTGGAATAGGATCGGATTGCCACCCTTGGCCGGCTCGAAGAAAGCCATGCCGAACAGGCGCTCAAACATCACCAGTTGGAAAGACAAACCGATCAACTGGGTTGCTGTGAGGGCAATCAAAGCGGTTGCAGCAGCCGTCCAGACAAAGACGGGCATGCGGAAGTACGTCATCCCTTTTGCGCGCAATTTCATCACGGTCGCGATGATGTTGAGCGCACCGAAAATCGAAGAGAAGCCGATAAAGTAAACACCCAGCAAAAACCATTGGGTGCCTAAAGGGGCGCGACTGCTGAGCGGTGGATAGCCGGTCCAACCTGTCTCTAACCCGCCCATGAACAGCGTTCCAACCAGCAAAATGACTGCCGGAACATTGATCCAATAGGCAAAGGCATTCAAACGCGGAAATGCCATATCATTGGCGCCGATTAACAACGGCACTAGATAGTTAGACATCGCCCCGACACCCAATAACATGCCTCCGATCATGACAATCCCGTGCAAGGTCATGATGGTGTTGTAATCCTGCGGCTGCAGGAACTGGATGCCGGGCGCAATCAATTCAGTGCGAAAGATGATTGCAAACAACCCGGCCAGCGAGATGACAATCAAGGCAGTTACCCCATATTGAATGCCGATGATTTTATGGTCATATGACACGCTGAGGTATTTTGCCCAACCTTTCAGGCGCGCATCGCTTTCGGGAAAATCTGGCGTCTCCTCGCCCAAAGCCCATTTGATCCAATCGCGCAACACGCCCACCATCAGCATAAAGCCGATGGTTCCAAATACACCGGCAACGACCCAGGCCGCTTCGGGATTCCAGATCGGCAATCCCAGCAAGGCGCGAATGCCACTAACCAGACCCAAGCCAATCAATACCCCCAAGACCATTCCAAACAAGCCACGAACCAAACCGATTTGTAACACACTTACTCTGTCTTTCATAGTCGAACTCCCTTAGCGTAAAGTCTTAATAAAAGCAATGATGTCCTGAATGCGTTCGTCGCTTAAGTCCTGGCCGACATTAGCCGGCATGATATTCGGATAACCTTCGACGATCTTTGCGCCTGGATTGCGAATCGATTCGATGATGTAGGCTTCATCGGCAATCACCGTGCTACCATCCGCCAGCTTCACTTGAGAGCCAAATAAACCCAGCCAAGTGGGCCCAACCAGCTTCGATCCATCCAACGAGTGACAGGACAAACACCCGTATTGATTCGACCACTTTCGCCCGCGTTCTACCGGGTCAGTCGGCTCACCTGTCTGCTGAGCTACCCAGACATCGAAATCGGCTTGGGAAACCACAATCACCGGCGATTCCATATAAGCATGGCGGATGCCGCACAATTCGGCGCAACGTACTTTATAAGAGCCAATTTCAGTTGGGGTCACGCGGAGGGTACGCACAAATTCTTCTCCACCAGGCAACAAGTCTTGCTTAACGCGAAATTCAGGCACCCAAAACGAGTGAATAACATCCTGTGAGGACAAATATAAAATTGCCTGTTTATTTACCGGCAAAACCAGCTCATTGGAAACAATTCCATAGCGTGGATACTCGAATCGCCAGGTCCACTGCATTCCGATGACATCCACTTCCAGAGCCTTTGGGTCAGGTCGCTCTACTTCAGCAAGTGAGCTGGCGCCCAGGAAAGATAAACCCAGAACAATGATCAATGGAATAGTCGTCCAGGTTACTTCTAGTTTCGTGTTGCCTTCGATATGGCGCGCATCGCTTTCATCTCCCTTGCGGCGACGGAAGACCACAATGCTATACAGCATAAACACCACGATCAGGGAAAACAAGAAAGCAATGGCAATGAACATCAATTGAAAGAGTTGATCGATGGGCTGTGCCTGCGCGCTGGCTGCGACCGGTAGCAAGCGCACCTGTCCTGCGCCTAGAATGAGCAACACCGTCAAGACAATAACCAGAAATCCTGCCACTACGAAATGCTTCATATGGTTACTCCTTGTTTGATTTTTTCTCCTAGCTGCCCCTCCAGATGGCGGCGAGGTTCTTTCCTCCGCTTCCTGCCAGCCTTCAAACCAGGCTTCAAATTGTGCCAGGGGCAACTCGCGCCGATCATAGAGCATGGCGCTCTCGGGATTTGAGAGTGAGACCAGGATAATGCGTTTCTGTCCACCCCCGCCAACAAAGCGAGTCAGAAAATCTTCCCGATTGAGTTGATTATCATCATAATCGACAATGACCAGATCCACCTCTTGAGTTTCCAAGACCTCACTGGCGCTCTCAAAATTGGTGACTTCTCCAACGATCTCGACTTTTACGCCCAGTTTTTTCTTAAACAAACTCATCAAACCATGGCGAAACAGCGCATGGTTTGAGGCGATGAGAACACGCACCGTAGAGCGACCGAAATTCCGCAACATACTCAGCTTCCTGCTCATTTTTCAACTCTAATGTATCAGACAAGATGCGGTTTGTCATACACCCCCAACCGATAAACGAGGGATTGTCAGATAACACAGAGGGGTGATTTTGTCATCACCCCTCACCCAAAGCTAATATTCAGCCGCGCTGATCAAGCCCATTTGCACCGCTTTGCGGGTTGCCTCAACGCGATTGGAAGCCTCCAGCTTTTCGAGGATATGGCGCACGTGGGTCTTGACCGTGTTTTCCGAGATAAAGAGCTCACTGGAGATTTGAGCGGTGGTTAAGCCGCGTGCCAAACAGGACAGCACTTCAATTTCGCGTGCGCTCAAACCTACATCTTGTTGAGGGGTTTTACCGCTGGCTACGGCGGTCATCACCTGTCTTGTCACTTCAGGCGAAAGCACACCCAAACCACGATAAACCTGGTTAATGGCTTTCTTCAAATCTTCGGGAGAGGCGTTTTTGAGGATGTAGCCATCTGCACCGGCGGAAATAGCGCTCATCAGGTCATCATCGGATTTGGAAATCGTCAACATGATAATTCGACAGGATTCAATTCCTTTGAGGGCACGCACGGTTTCTACCCCACCCATTACCGGCATATTGACATCCATGAGGACGATATCCGGTCTGGTTTGACGGACAACATCCAGAGCCTCTCGCCCATTGGCGGCTTCTCCAACCACCTGAAATTCCCCCATGTCGTTTAACAAGCTGATTAGACCAGAGCGAAACAAGGCATGATCATCAACGACCACGATGCGAATCATGTCTGCCAACTCCTCTCCAATTGGTATAGCGGCAATCTGATTTGGACGGTTGCCCCCTGGTTGGGTTGACTAATGATTTGGAGCTCAGCACCGATCATTTCAGCCCGTTCCTGCATCCCCCGCAAACCATACTGGGAATGACGGCTGACTTCATCTGGCTGGAATCCCACGCCATCATCCCGCACCTCGAGGATTAGCCAATCGTTTTTGACTGCCGTCTGGATTTGCACCTGATGGGCATGGGCGTGTTTGCGAATATTGCTAAGCGATTCCTGAATAATGCGCACTAGTTGAGCGTTGATCTCTACCGGCAAGCGCAAGTCTGGCGGCTCTACAGCGCACTCAGCGGGAATTCCACTGCTTTCGCGGAATTCATCCAATGTCTCCTGCAGCAGTTCCGCAAGTGGAGCATCATAAATCGAAATGCGCAACTGATCAATTGCATGGCGCGCTTCGATATAAGCATCACTGATCGCCTCATGCAACAATTGCGTGGTCTGGCTGGCGCGTTCGGTCTCTCCTTGTTCCAAGTACGCCCGCAGTTGCGAAATTTTGAGCTTCAAGAAGCCCAGGGTTTGGGCAAGTCCATCGTGAATCTCACGCGCCAATCGAATGCGTTCCTGTAAAATCGCCTTAATTTCAACTTCGGCAAGTAAGTTCGCATTCTGTAAAAGGAAAGAGATTTGAGTGACGATGGCGTTCAGCATCTCTTCTTGCTTTGAGCTCAATTCCTGTGTGCCGGGGGCAACAATTTGCACAATCCCTCTCAAATCCCTTCGGTTGAAGGGCACAGGAATGTTGAGCAGGGAGCACTCCGACCGCACTCCGTCTATCTCGAGGGTTAATGGCACGCGAGTCTTCTCCAGCCTGGCAAGATTTCTACGAGACAAAACGGCGTAGATCTGGTCTTTTTGCGCTGCGCTAATGATTCCAAAAGAGAATTCCTTGATCGGCTTCTTGAGATGATGATCCCAAACGGAGACAATGGCAGTTTGTATGCCAAGCCCACGCGCTAGCCCTTTCAGTAGTTCATCAATAAAGAAGCCCACATCCAGGTTTTGCTTCACGGCTTCCAGTTGTAAATGGGCATGCGCTTCCCGCGAGCGCAATCGAGCGCCTTCGAGGGCAAGAGCAGTCTGGTCGCTGATCAAGCGCAGTAAATAATCCTGTTCACGCGTGATTTGGGTATCCGAAGAGAGGAAAAGATGAAAGATACCCAATTCCTGACCCAGACGCTGGATCGGCACGCAATAGATGTGGAGTTGATCCTGGCTACCATAGAGCAATGGGCATTGATCCGCCCGTGATTCGCTTTGCTGACAGTGCGGACATTTTTTGCGAATTGAGGGTGAACTCAGATACTCCAACCAATCCTTCGAGACCCCTGACGGCAATTCGCCTTGAACGCGGGTGTTTAGGGTAGCGCCAAGTTCATCAATGAAGGTAAAGCTGGCAGCTCTGGCGTTGATCAGCTCAAGCATTAGCTCCAATGCGCCGTTCAGAATTTGGGTTTCATCCGTGGCAGTTGCAAAGCGTTGGCTGATGCGCACGATATTTTCGTATTTCGCCAGGGATTGATCTTCGTGAACCTGAAGCTGTTTCTCCAGTTCTTGAGCCTGGCGGTGTGTCTCCTGGTTCTGACGCCAGAGGACAAACAGTGCTCCTCCGCTTAGCAGCCCAAAGGCTAACCATAGCCCCTTGAATAATCCAGAGCCGGGCAAACCAACCACCCCACCCCCGATCAAGATTGCCACGGCAGCAGCGCCCATCCAGAACCAGATCGCACCTTTCATCGTCATCCTAGCTTTCTCCACAGAAAAGTTTCACGCCGAATGAATGACTCCGACGAAGACATCTTACGCTTTGATCTCTTCGAGAACCTTTAAAATTTCCTGACTATGACCTTCGGGTTTGACGTTTTCAAAAACGCGCAGGATTGTACCATCTTTATCGATTAAGAAAGTGGTCCGAAAGACACCATCGTACTCCTTCCCCATAAACTTCTTGCGTCCCCAAACCCCATAAAGCTCACACACGGTGTGGTCTGTATCGGCAAGTAAGGTAAATGGCAAGTTATATTTAGTCTTGAACTTTTGGTGCTTTTTGACGTCATCCGGACTGATTCCAATCACCGGCACGTCCGCCTTTTCATAATCTTGATATTGATCGCGAAAGCCGCAGGCTTCTGTGGTGCAGCCAGGGGTGTCATCTTTTGGGTAGAAATACAAAACAACCACCTTACCGCGGTAATCCGACAACCGCCGCAGGTCGCCGTTCTCATCCGGCAAAGAGAAGTCTGGAGCTTGGCTTCCAGCTGGTATTGGCATGTTGACCTCCTTTGGTATTTTCCAATGAATGACGGATTTGAAACCCTGTTTGTAAAATCTTGCACAAACTCACAAGGCTATTTTACACCAATAATGCGACAATCAACATAAGATTTATATCAATTTTTCCTGCCCTCCAAACTGGCAATTAATTTCCCCATTGGTTCGACATCATAGCCTGGCAATTTCTGAATCGTCTGGCGGAACTCGCTATCTTGCAGGACTTCGAGGAGAGGCTTCACTAAAGGTTCTTCATAAAATTCGCGCGGGAATATGAGATGATACTCTTCAGAGAATAGAGGCACAAAGTCCAGATCTAATGCTTGCGCAGCGGCGGCAATGCCCATTCCACAGGTAGCCCTGCCCGAGGCGACCGCTGCCGCAACCGCTAGATGGGTAAACTCCTGAGCTTCGTAGCCCCGAATCAGTTTTGGCTCAATGCCTAACTGTTTCAGGTGATAATCGAGCAGAATCCGAGTGCCAGCTCCACTTTGGCGATTGACAAAGCGCACATCTTCCCGGGTGAGATCAACCAGCGATCGTAATCCTTGAGGATTGCCTTTGGGTACAATCAAGCCCTGCATCCGATTCGCAAAACCAACGACCACTACCGCCCGATCAGGGAGGTATTGGCGGATGTAGGGCAGGTTGTACACACCGCTTTCAGGGTGCAGCAGATGGGAGCCAGCCAGGTGCGCTTCTCCCCTGCGCAAGGCAATTAAGCCCCCCAAACTGCCCACATTTGCCGATACCAGGCGGCGTTGACGCCGCGCTAAAAATTGGGCGAGCACATCTAACCCGACATCGTGCGACCCGATGGCAAGAATCGTTCTTTCAATATCCTCAATCGGGCGAACCATCTGCACCGTTACCCGTTCGCCAGCTTCCAGACCTTGAATGCCGCGTGGCACAATGACGATTCCATCGGCTTGCACCAGGGAAGTGATCACCCCTGCGCCTCGCGTAAGCGGGGCAGCGCACACTCTTTCGCCAACTTTCCCTACCACTACCCGCACGTAATCGTCATCGCCTCCTGGAGAAGTGATCTTCTTGGTGATGACGGCGGACACGGTCGATGGGCTACTGGATGGCTTTCCCAGCCAACGCTCCAGGATGGGTTTGACAAAAATCTCATTGGTTAAAGCCGCGGAGACCGGATAACCGGGCACACCTACTACCAAAACATAAGTTCTTCCTGAAGCATCCGCTTCCGTCCGTTTGACCATGCCCAGAACAACCGGATGACCGGGTCGAACCGCAACCCCATGCACAAAGACATAACCTAACGAATCAATGACCTTTGCCGTGTAATCCTCTGAACCTGCCGAAGATCCGGCATTGACCAGGACCAGATCATGCGTTTGGGCAGCCGCCTGCACTGCCTGCTGGATGCTCTCAAAGCGATCTTTTACAATAGGAAGACGGGTTGCTTCGCCTCCATAAGAACGAATCTGGGCCGCCAGGACAATGGAGTTGAATTCAATAATTTTTCCAGCTTCGACCGCTTCGCCGATGGGAATCAGCTCATCACCGGTCGGAATGACAGCTACGCTGGGCTTACGCGCCACCCAAATGCTGGTTTGCCCGCTGGCAGCAATTGCGCCTAAATCGACGGCTCGCAAAGTCTGCCCGGAAGGTAAAACCAGTTGGGTGGCGACGATGTCTTCACCCATCGGCCGCACATGTTGCCACGGAACGACAGCCGCGCGTATCCGGATTCGTTTTGGATGACGAAGTTCGGTTGAAATAGTGGCCGATTCGGTTAAGGGCTCTACATTTTCGATCGGGATCACCGCGTCTGCCCAGCCTGGAATGGGATCGCCTGTGTCCACATAGACAGCCTGCTCGCCCACTTCAAGGTCGATTGGCTCTGTAATGGTTGCCCCTATTGTGCTTTCCGCCCGCACAGCAAAACCGTCCATTGCTGCCCCATGATAATGCGGCGAGGAGATCGCCGCCCACACCGGCTCAGCCAGCACTCGATCCAGCGCATTTTCATCAACGTGGATTTGTTCTTTTCCCAGCAATCCTGCCCAGCCATGTCGGGTTAATTCCTCCCACAACCTTGCCTGGGCTTCATCCAACGGAATATCTTTCAGGTAAACGCTCATATGCCTAACCTCAACGTTTTGGGATTTTATTCGATCAATTCGACCAACACCCGTTCACCTGCAGCCAATCCGGTTGCTTCGGCCGGAATGCAAATTAAGCCATCGGCGCGCGACAACGCCAGAATCATATTGCTTTTTCCAAAGACGGGCTCAGCCCGCAACCCTTGTTCGCCGTGAGCGATCCTTACCGGGATCCAATCTTCCCGACCCGCCTGGGAATTGAGGTTAATGGTCAGGGTTGCCTCCACCCGGGGCGGCGCTTGATCTACCGCAAGCCCTTGCAAGGCATAGAGAATAGGTTTTACAAAATGCAAGGCAATTACAAACGCCGACATGGGATTGCCTGGTAAGCCAAGGATTGGGATTCCATCACACACGGCGAAAATGGTCGGCTTTCCCGGACGAGTATTGATACCATGCGCCAGGACACCAGGGGATCCCATCTGTTGAATTACACGCGCCGTGTAATCCCTGGCGCTCACTGAAGAGCCGGCTGTGATCAAAATCATGTCGCATTGAGGCTTTAGCTCATTTAAGGCTTGCCTTAAAGCTTCTTCTTGATCGGGAAGGATACCAAAAGGAACGGGTTCCCCGCCGCATTGTTGAACGAGAGCAGATAAGGTGTAAGTATTCACATCTCTGACCTGCCCAATCTGGATAGGATGATCGGGCGGCACTACCTCATCCCCGCTGGAAACAATCCCCACTTTGGGCTTCTTAACTACCTCAAGGTGGATGATTCCCAATGCCAGCAAACCGCCCACTTCAACCGCCCGGATGCGTTTCCGCATCGGCAACACCAGATCGCCTTCCTTTACCTCTTCCCCGACGCGAATGGTATTCTCCCAAGCCGACACCGCCCGATAGACTTCAATTTCATTTTCCGTAATTCGCTGCGTTTGTTCGATCATTACGACCGCATTCGCATTGGCCGGCAACATACCTCCGGTATGAATGAGGGCAGCCTCCATGGGGTTAAGCCGCAGAGCTGTTTCCCGCCCCATGGGGATTTCACCTACTATCCGAAAATAGGCTGGCAGGCTTTCGCTTGCTCCAAAGGTATCCTCCGCCCGCACAGCGTATCCGTCCACGGTTGCGCGATTGAACATGGGCAAAGGATGAGGAGCGTAAACATCTCGACCGCTAACTCTACCGAGCGATGCTGGGGTAGGAACCGTCTCCAGCATTAACGGTCTTGGAAGGGATAGCGCCTCGAAAATCTTTTGCCGGGCTTCTTGGGGTGTCAACAAGGTCAAGAATTCAGGCATAGTGATCTCCCTTTCAACGAATCCAAAATGAATACGCGTAAAGATAAATAACTAACCCATAAAGAGCTGCCCCACCCCAGATCAAGCCTCGCCAATTCGGTTTCACCCCTTGCGCGATGCGGCGCATTGACCAAATCTGCCACGTTCCAACCACCAGCGCTGCCATGGGAGGCAATCCAATAGAGAGGGGCACACCCAACACATTTCCGAAAGCCATCAGAGCAAAGGCAAACAAGATCAAAAGATTGTGCAGGGTCATGCCGTTCTGCCATCCAATCCGCACCATCAGGGTAGAGTTTTTCGTACTCAGATCGTGGGCATAGGTTGACAACTGATAGCTCAAGATCATGGCCATCCGTAACGCCAAAATCGGTAAAGTAACAATGAGTAAAAAGCGATGGTATTCGCCAGTTTGCAGGAGAAAAGCAAACCACGGGACGAGAACTGCCATCCCAAAACTCAGTACAATTTCCCGGAAGCGCTCGATTTCAGCTATTCGAATGACTTTGGCGCTGACAAATGTACCCAAAACCGCCATTAAGGCAACCCACAACACATCCAGGGTGAAGAAACGGTTGGCAATCATCAGTACTGTCAGCGAGGCCAAACTGGCAAACGCTGCAATGGCGAGAATAAAATCACTGGAAAAAGGCGACGAAGGCGGTCTACCGTTATTTTCAATTGGCAACGTTTTTGAAATACTCCGCAGCAGAAAAATCCCCCCCAACTGCAGACAACCCATCCAGAAAACCCCAATCCAGAGTCGATCCCAAAGGATGGTTGCGCCTAGATAGTTTGCTATTCCCAAACCGAGCACATAGAGGAAAAAACCTTCAACGAAAAATGCAACAGGTATCCATCTTTGGTTCATCCAATGCTCCGTTGTACGGTCGTACCGTCACGAAATCAAAAATGCGTATTCAATCGCTGCTTGGCGAATATCCAAAAACTGACTTTTCTGCTCTACATTCGCAATGATGATACCACGACTTGAAAGAGCGTGCAGACTTCACCGCACGCCTGATGACGGAATCTTAACTCAATAAAACCATTTACAGTCCTCTGCCCTCTTGTATATGGATGGGGACATCTCCCTTCGGAAGTGAATCAGAACACACCAGTGGTGAAATTTGGGCGGACAGACTTGACCTCCGAAAAGCAAACATTCCGCTTTCTAACTGGGATACCAGAAGTCTTGCAAAACAGCACGGGAGTCTGCACCCAGAAACAGGCCAACGAGCGCTCAGCCTGGTCAGGTGAGCAAGATCAGCTACTTCCTGAAATAATTTGAGATGAAAAACCACACATTGGCGGGACGTTCAGCCAGGCGACGGGTAAAATAGGGATACCACTCGCTGCCAAATGGAACGTACACCCGCACAGGATAGCCTTGCTCAACCAGACTTGCCTGCAAATCTCGTCGAATGCCATAAAGCATTTGAAATTCCATAGCTCTCTTCGGTAAGCCGATTTGTTTGGCATACTCCACTGCAAAGCGAATGCGTTTCTCGTCATGGGTCGCTAGTGCGGGAATCGGCGGCACGCGACCATCTTCACTGAGTTCGGGTGAGCCAACCTCAAAGGCGCGCTCCAGCAAGATTTGGGCGACGCGGTCATAGTTCGCATCGACATCCCGCTTTTTGGGATAGGCAATGTGAGCTGCTTCTTTATAAGCTCCTTTGCAAAGGCGGATGCGGGCTGGAATTTGCATTAACTTGGTTACATCTTCTACCGTGCGGTACAGATAGGATTGAATGACCAAACCTACATTGTGAAAGCCGCGCCCGTTGCGCATTTCATAAAAGAGTGCCAGGGTATCATCCACACAGCTCGCATCTTCCATATCGATGCGGACAAAGTTGCTTCGTTGTCTGGCATATTCCAGGATGCGGGCTAAATTATCCGAACATAGCCTCAGGTCAACTTTCAGGCCGATTTGGGTTAACTTGATCGAGACATTAGAGCGCACATTCTCCGAATCGATCGCCTCTAAAATTTGCAAAATTCCTTGAGTGGCTTTTTCAGCATCCTCAGCGGTTGTGGTGTGCTCCCCCAATTGATCAAGAGTCGCCTGGATGCCATTTTCGTTCAATTTTTTCACTACCGCAATGCCATCATCAAGTTTCTCTCCGGCGACAAATCGACTGGCTGCCTGCCAGGCAACTCGCCAGTTGGTGACAATCCGTCTTGCCCAGGCCGCTTTGGATAAATAGATGAAAAAAGCACGGAGCATTTTTCGCTTCCTTTCTCACAATCCAGAATACTGAAACAAAAATGAAATACGCCAGCTCCTATCGCTGGATTGCCCGACTTTCCCCCTGTCAATAACCACCAGGGATTTGCTCCCAAATCCGCTCTCTTTTCGGTTGAACATTTTCCAAACTCTTCATCGATTCTAGCACAAGCTCAGAAGGGGGAGTAGGGAGAGGAATAAGGATTTTTTGATGAGATTCGACCTGTGATTCAGAATCCGTAAAGCAAACGCCCGAAGTTCAGAAAAACCACTAAGCTTGGTCATGAGAAAACCTTTGAGACGTTTCATTAAGCATCCTCTCCCCCGACAACTCTTCCGTTTTATTTGGCACGAATCTTGCTACCGGTTATAATGAATAGAAAGGGAAAAGCAACATGTTAATCCGTCAAGTGCAATCAGTTGATGTCCGTCCCACAACTACAGCACATTTAGCTCAGACCATGTCTTTGCTAGAGCTTTCTGCTCTGGAATTGCAGGAGAAAATCGAAGCGGAACTTTCCTCCAATCCTGCTTTAGAGTTAATCGAAGGGCGCTTCTGTCCCACCTGTCAAAGGCCACTCATCGACACCTTGCATTGTCCGATTTGCTCGCGTCCCAAAACCTTATCCAGCGACGAGCCGATTGTTTTCATTTCTCCACGGGAGGAAATGACAACTTATGCACCACCCGACCCAGAGCAGGAAGCCTCCTTTGAAGAAACCTCAGTCGAATGCGAGGAGCTACCCGTTTATGTATTCCGTCAAATCGCTGCCGAGTTAGAAGAGGCTGATCGGTCGATTGCAGCGAATATTCTCACCAGTTTAGACAAAGATGGCCTTCTCCGCACGCCGCTCATCGAAATCGCTGTGTATCATCATGTTCCCTTAAGCAGAGTTGAGAAAGTCCAAAAAATCATCCAATTCGCCGATCCGCTGGGAGTTGGGTCTTCTGACCCGCGACAGGCATTGCTGGTTCAGTTAGACGTCCTTGCTCAAACGCGGGCAATTCCCCCGCTAGTCAGACGCGCCATTGTTGAAGGATGGGAGCTTTTGCTCCATCATCAGTATGCGGAATTAGCCAGAAACTTAGGCGTCACAGTCACCAAAGTCAAAGAGCTTGCAACCTTCATCGGCAAAAACCTCAACCCCTACCCGGCGCGGGCGAACTGGGGCGAAATCCATCAACCAACCGCCCCTTATCAAGAAGCATACTACACCCCGGATATTATCATCTCGCTGCTCAATGGCGATGAAAACGCTCCGCTCGTGGTCGAAATTGTATTTCCCATGTCAGGCAAATTACGCGTCAATCCCCTTTTCCGCGAAGGGTTACGCGAAGCTCCTGCGGAAAAACTTGAACAATGGCAAACGGATTTAGAACGAGCCACGTTATTGGTTAAGTGCATTCAACAGCGCAATCATGCTATTGTGCGGCTTATGCAAGCGCTGGTCAAACGCCAACGCGACTTTATCTTGAAGGGAGATGCCTATCTGTATCCCCTCACTCGCGCCAGCCTGGCTCAAGAACTCGAAGTACACGAATCCACAATCTCTCGTGCCGTCTCTGCCAAAACTGTCCAGCTCCCCAGCGGTAAAATTATCCCGCTTGCCAAATTTTTCGACCGCAGTTTGCATATCCGCACCGAGCTACAGGCAATTATCGCCAACGAAATCCGACCACTTACTGATATGGAGCTGGTCGAGATGCTTCGGGCGCGAGGCTATCAGGTAGCGCGCCGAACGGTGGCAAAATATCGGGCAATGGAAGGAATTTTGCCTGCCCATACCCGTTCTAAGATGAGAAGTCAAAAATTAGCCACTTCAATCGCCTGAATTTCGGTTAAGATTCTATTGATGAAAATATCTCCTCAAGTTCGCATATTTCCCTCTCTCATGGGCGGGTTAGACTTAGTCGATTTCGCCCTGGTGCTCGATCAAATTCCTCAACCCGCTTTTCTCATCAACCCGGCAGCAGATCAAATCCTGCTGGCAAACGCTTTTGGATCAGCATACACAGGCTGGACAACCGAGGAGCTCCAAAATTCTTCTCTCCACGCTATCTTTCCCGGTTTACCCACTTCAATTGGTGGCAATGATTTTTCTTCTTTCTCCTGTGAACTCATGAATTCCAAGGGAAGCAAATTCAATGGCGAAGCGCGCTTGCAACCCTTACCCAAACGCAGCCATTGGGTTCTGCTGGTCTTTCGCCCTGCGGAAACACATCCGGATCTCGACAACCGAACAGATAACTGGCAATACCTTTTGCAGGTCTTCGAATTGGCAAATGATCTGCTGCTAGAAAATCCAATCCACGTTCTCTTGAGCCATGCCCTAGAAACTCTAATGCAACTTTCTACCAGCGAGAACGGCTATCTGTACACTGCGCTCGCCAACCAGACAAACCTCACCTGTACCAGCTATCGTGAAGCTACTGCGGTTTTTCCTCATCAATTATCGGTTCATGCCCTGATGGAAATCTCCTCCCCATCAATCTGGACAGACACCCATCCGGCAACAACCCATTTAGCCCAAATTGCTCAGGAGCATGGACAACGTTATCTGATCGCTTTACCTTTAGGGGAATCGAAGGCACGAGTGGGATTAATCCTGCTCAGCGGTGGTAAAGAATATCGTGACCTGATCTCTGCAGAAGAATGGGGCACGCTCACAAGCTATCTCTCTTCGCTGATCCAACTCTTCTATCAAACCCGTAATCTTGAAAAAGAGCTATCCGTCCAATCTCGCGAGAACAGCATTCATCGCCGATTATTGAATGCCATCCAAGAGGGGGTGATTCTACTGAATCAAGACCAACGTGTGTTATATCTTAATAGCGCAGCCGAGACAATCCTGGGCTATACCTGCGCTGAAGCAGTCAATCAACCTGTCCAAACCTTCCTCATCAGCGAACGAGACCTCTCTTTTACACTACCAACCACGCTTCGAGGAACGTTCCAGAATCAAATTCGTTCGGTGCGTTTATATCGTCGCTCTGGACAATCCTTCCTTGCCGACTTGCAGTTCATTCCGCTGCACATCGATCAAAAAGTCAACGGGACTGCCATCATCATTCAAGATCGTACCGAACAAGAAACCTTGTTGAAACAATCCATGCGCATGGAACAACGAGCGGTTCTGGGTGAATTCACCACCCTTTTTGCCCATGAGGCGCGCAATCCCATCAATAACATCACTGCCAACCTGCAGTGGATGGCTATGAACTTACCCGCCGATGATCCCAATCAGGCTATCATCCAGCGCATTCAACAGAATTGCGAGCGATTGAATGATCTGATGGATACCATCTTAGCCTACAATCGCATTAGCGAAATGGAGATGGAAACCATTGACATAAAATCCTTGCTGAAGAAAACTCTGGATCGACAATCTATTCATCTGAAGCAGGCAAACATCCAGTTAAACTATGAAACAAGTGAGAACATTCCAGCGATTAAGGGCAACCGTCGTGCTCTGGAAAGGGTTTTTGCCAACCTGATCGACAATGCGATGCACTCTATGAAGGATAACGGCGGTAATCTTACGATCAAAATTCACCCCACGCAACTAAAAGACCCTTTGGGAGAATGGCTTGAGATCAGCATTGCTGATAGCGGACCGGGTATCCCTGATGAATATAAAGAGAAACTCTTCAAGGAAAGTTTCACTACCAAATCCAACGGTACCGGCATCGGGTTGATGATCTGTCACAAGATACTGCAAGCGCATAAAGGCATGATTGACTATCAAAGTATTCCTGGAGGTACTGTTTTTATCGTCCGTTTACCGTTAACCTCGACCCAAGAACCATCTCTCACCCGTCAGGAGTAATTATGGCATACACTGTAATCATGGTTGAAGATGAGGAAGATTTTGTCAATCCGTTGCTGCCTTATATTCAATCTCGCGGCTATGAGGTGAAGGTGGCTCAAACCCTTCATAAAGCGCGAGAATATCTCAAACAAGGGATCGGCGACATCATCCTGCTGGATCTTGTCCTGCCCGATGGAAACGGGTTAGAGTTGCTCCATGAAACTGCCAATCTTCCCATTCGCCCCTCGGTGATCGTAGCTACTGGCAATGGGGATATCGAAACGGCTGTTGAAGCAATGAAATCAGGTGCAACTGACTTTTTGCAAAAACCGGTTGTTTTTAGCCAATTAGAAAAAACGCTCCAACGCGCCGCTGAAAACGTAGCCTTGAGGAGAGAACTTTACCTCTATCGTCAGGCGCAACTTCAAAACATAGACTTTGTTGTCGGCAACTCTCCTGCCATGCGCAGATTATATGAACAAGCTCAACGTGCCGCCCTGGCATCGGTTTCCGTGTTAATCACTGGCGAAACCGGCACCGGGAAATCCCTCCTGGCAAAAGCCATCCACAAGATGGGGCCTCGGGCAAATAAGCCCTTTATCCCGGTTGACTGTGGTGCTTTACCGGTAACAGTTTTTGAATCGGAATTGTTTGGTCACGAAGCCGGCGCCTTTACTTCGGCCGAGAAGCGAAAATTGGGTTTGTTGGAAACCGCCGACGGTGGGGTCGTCTTTTTAGACGAAATCTCTTCGATGGCAAATGAAACCCAGGCGAAGTTACTGCGCGCTCTAGACGAGCAATCTTTCCGTCGCCTTGGCAGCACAGTTGAAATCAAAGTGGATGTCCAAATCCTGGCCGCCTCGAATCGAGATTTGAAGAAAATGATTGCTGAGGGCACCTTTCGGTCGGATCTCTACTATCGCCTAAAAGTTGTCGATCTGGAAGTACCACCACTGCGCGAACACAAAGAGGATATTCCTGAGCTGGTCGGTTTCTTCATCCGCAAAAACAACCCCCATCGCGGAAAAAACATTCAGGATGTGACTTCGCGAGCAATGGAAGCACTCATGGCGTATGACTGGCCCGGCAATATTCGCGAATTAGCTCACGCCATCGAACGAGCCATGATTTTCTGTGATGAGGAAGCTATCGACTTGACGCACCTGCCCTTTGAACTTCAAGAACGCGGGCGTGGCAGGCTCGCTTGAACGGTTGTGAGGGACGTTCAAGGTGACCAAATTAGATAATCATCACGCGCACACATCTGAACCCCACTTGGGGTGGTGATGCAAATGTGATACGCTACCAGGGTGCCATTCGGAGCCTGCGTGGGTGGAATTACCAGAAAGGACTTGCCCTGCTCGTTAGTCGGCGGCATTTCGAATTCGTAACTTTCCCCATTGGGGAAAGACAAATAAAGGGTAGGAATGATCCCGACTGCCGCCTGACTCCCAAAACGGACAATTACGCCGATCTCTTGGGAGGTTTTAGCATCAACGAAAGGTTTTGCTTCAATGATTTCTAAGGTAACCTCTGGAAATAGCTCTTCATTAGCAGCAGACGACTCAGTTGCTGAAGGTTGCAATGGTGCTGGGGTAAGGGATAGCCATCCTCCATTCTCGGAATCGAAATACAGCGAAGCGTATTCAAAACCCAAGGGGCTGGGACGGATACGGTATATTCCTTCGATTTGACGGTCTTCGATCAGGCAAACCTTCTCGAAACATTGTCGAATACTCCCTTTCTCCCATTCTAACGGCTCACTAATTGGCAAGCCGATCAAATCCAACCCTCCATGAACATCGATATAGTTCATAAAAGATCGCAGGATGTGATGCCCTTTATCTCCATCCAAAGAGAGAAAGGTTTTCGTCTCATCCTCCTGATTGGCAACCATCCCCTGCGGCAAGATGCCCAATCTCTGCGGCAGCGGTAGCAAGCTCACGCCACCTTTAGACTCTGGTGGAATCTCGATAACCACATTTTCAAATATGACAATTAGCCTGCCATCGGGATCTTTGATTGGTGGCGATATGGGAAAACCGGTAAAATCCAACCCTAACCTTTCAACGAGTGGAGAGACCTGCGGATCAACAGGCAATGGGGCAATCACTTCTGCCTGTGGCAAGACAGGATACAGGCAGGCGTTTCCACACTTCCAGGCACCGTAAGCTAACAATTTCACTTTACCGGCTGCATCACTTTCAGCGCGATACATTCCCACTCCTTCAAAGAACTGCTCATACCGCTTTTGCCGTGGGTTGTATCGCAATCCGCTTAATGGAGCCCCAATCCGCCTCCCGCCGCCTAATCTTTCATAGAGCGGGATAAACTCCTGATAGACCGGAAAGCTGTTGCTCTCAGACTGGGGTACTCCATCCACTAGCAGGAATTGACTTGGCGACAGATTCAAATCTAAGCCAATTGGGGCAAAGCGCACATCCCGTTCGCCATCGATCCACCGTTCACAAAATAAGAGGGCATTAACCGTATATTGATAGACATAATTCCCCTCTTCCAATCTGGGGGAGATCACCGCTCCCAGGACTTCTTCGCCACCTGCTTTGCGGTAAAACGTCTCCATTTCAGGAGCAAGGGCAAAAGGTTTTAACACCACAGGTTGAGCACTCTGCTGGTCTTGACCACAGCCAGCCAGTAATGCGCTGAACATCCAAACCCCAAGCGATAGAGCCAGAAACCTCTTTAGATGTTTTCCATTCACAAGGCAAAGTTAATCCATCAGTCTAGCGTGAGAGAAATGGTAGGAATATTTTATAGGTTTTTTCCAGCCAGTTAAAGATCACCGGTAGATACTGAACATTTTGCCGGGCGAGCTCTTCGGCTTTCCAAATCAAGAAGCTATCCCGCACACAAAATCGTTGCTCTCGCCGGTCCTGAACACAAACGCGATAGGGGATTAGTGTGCCGTTTTCAGCTTGGATTGGTGGAAGCTTGAGTTGCGTTTTTCCTTCTGAATCGGTCGGCGGCAAGGTTGATGTTTCCTCCCGGCCGCCAGGGTAAGTCAGGATCAATTCGGGAGAAATGCCGCTTAACGGTCGATTTCCAGAGTAGACACTCACGCCGATCTCCTGCTCACGATCCGGCGCTACAATGGGTTGGCTTTCCCAGGCATGAAGGGTGATTTGGGTGATGTCAAGGGGGCTGTGGTTCTCTCCCAAAGCTTTCATTTTTCGCCGGCGATATTCTTCCCCCAATTTAGAGAGCCGCACAACGCGGTTTCCATAGAGGTCAATCTGATCCTCGATGCAAAATTTGACAAAACACTGCCGTTGGTAGCCTTCTGCCAAGTTGTGAACTTTTGTCTGCGGAAGCCCTGAAAGCTCTAAGCCCCCATGAGTTTGAAGGTACTCCCAAAACCGCTGCGGCACCAGGAAGCCTCGATCTTGATCAACGCTCACCCATTCATAGTCCGGCAAAGATTGGGGGTCTTCCAACCCATCGGGCGGAATACCCAATAATTGGGGTAAAGGTCTTAGGTCTACTTGTTCAGGGTGTTCGGGGTTGAACGTTAAGACCAGACACTCGTAAATCTGCTCTACCAATCCATCTGAGGTTAAGTAAGGTTCAGAAAGAGCAAAACCGGTAAAATCAATCCCATACCGGGAAACAAAGGCTACCATGGGTTCAGCCTGGACAGTTGGGAGATCGATGCGGCTGTTCTCAGGAGGCTGGAAGGGACAACTTTGCCGACATTTCCACGCTCCGTAGGATAACAGATAAACCGTTTGGGAAGCATCTTCTTCAAGGATATAGAAGCCTACCCGCTCAAAGTATTGCTCATATCGACCTAACCTTTCATTGTACCGCACTTCACTAAGGGGCGGCCCGAGAATTGCTTCGCCTCCCATTTCGGCATAGACTTTTTCAAATAAAGGGTAGATTTTCGGCGATTTGCCACTGCTTTCCTGATCAACAGCATTGGAAAGAAGCGGAAAACCAAATTCGCGCCCGAGGGGCGATAATTGCACCTGTTCAGTTTTTCGGTCATATTCCAGCAAAACCGCAGTCGTGTACTGGTAGCGTTTATCTCCCTGCTCAATAAGGGGGGAAATTGCCGGTCCGAGACGGCTAAAACCCCCTAATTGCTCATAAAAATGCTTGAAACTTGAATGAAGCGGAAAAGTCCCCTTGAGATGAGAAGGCTCTTCAGCATTTTGGGTGCATGAAATACAGAGGAAAATCAGCAAGAAGGATAAGTAGCGGAGAAAGGTTTGTCTGTCTGCTCTCATTCACTTCGCCCAAGGTTGGATACGCCCGCGCCCCAGCCTAGTTTTAATTATAACACACCCTGTACATCTGGTTATTAATCCCTGACTCTGTGCCATATATGGGGATTAAACTGGTACAGTTCTTGCATGACTCCAGATCATCAATCTAAACCAGGCAGTCCTTGCCCAATAAATATATCGCGATGAACTCCAAAACAAAACTTGGCCTTTTTTACTTTCCTGATGATCAACATTATCACGTCCGAGAGCGTGAAAAATGGATTCCAGAGCTGGTCTCTTTGGGGGTAAGTTGGCTCATTCTGACTAACGAAAACCTGATTGCAATACCCGAACCTTTTATTGAAGCCCTGTTAGAATGCCAGATAACCCCCATCATCCGCATGGGCAATCTTCCTACAAGCACTCCAAAGCCGCTTGCTGAATTTGAGCTGTTAGTCAAAACCTATGCAGAATGGGGCATCCGCTACATTCAGCTCTTTGATCGCCCAAACAACTCCGCTTTCTGGGGCTCTAAAGGCTGGGCGAACAGCAACCCTGTCGAACACTTTATCGATGTCTTCTTACCCTACGCCGAATTGCTGGTGAAGCATAACCTTCATCCTGTTTTCCCGAGCCTCGAGGTTACCAAAGGATTTTGGGACACCGCCTTTCTAAGGTTAGCTTTGGAAAGCCTAGATCGGCGACAGCTTCACTGGTTGATGAATGCCCTGATCTTATCCGGGTATGTGCATCTCTACGATCCATCCAGACCATTGAGTTGGGGAGCGGGTGGTCAAGAACGGTGGCCGAATAGCAAACCCTATCAAGTCCCTCCTGCGTCCCAAGATCAGCGCGGCTTGTACATTGCGGATTGGTATGAAACCCTTGCCCGAGCTACACTTGGCAAGCCGTTGCCAATTTTTCTACTGGACGATCCCGCCAGTAAACCACAGGATCTCACCGCGGCGGAAATTCAGCAGAGAACCCTTCATACCATCCAGCGTTTATTGCATCCACGTTCAGAGGAAACCATAGAGATCGATGGAACGCATTACGAACCTTTAGCCAAAGAAATTCTCTGTCTGTGTTTTTATGGTTTGGCTGCAAAAGAGACAGAAGATGAACCAAGAGCCTGGTATTCAGCGGCTGGAGAACCCCGTCCGATCGCGAAAGAGATCAAAACCTATCTAGGGCAAGCCATTTACCACAATAACCAATTGCACCGCATTCCAAATGCCCTTTTGTTACCGCCCCTGGAAACCAATCAACTGCATGACCTATTAGATACACTCAAACCCTTCCTCATACAGTATCAACCGAAAATCACTTTTATCCTGGACGAAGCCTTTGAAGCCGAGCATGTCTGGATACCTTCTGATTATCCACTAACCGATCAGGAGATCGCCGCACTTAAGGATCGTTTTTGCACAATTCATCCCATTAATCCTGCTGGCATGAGGATTGCATCCTAAACCAATGAACCAGCTCTGGAGGTGCTATGAACGAACACAATCCCTATCTTCCTGTTGCTCCATCGACCGCCCCAGATTATGAGGCGTGGGAAGTCTACAAACCGATTATCAAAGTCATGGGACTAGGCGGGGGTGGAGGGAACGCAATCGCCCGCATGATCGAATTTGGCGTCCATGGCGTTGATTTTATTGCCGCAAACACCGATTTCCAAGCCCTCAGTCAGAATCCGGCGCCTTATAAAATCCAATTAGGTCCGAACACGACCCGCGGCCTCGGCGCAGGCGGCAAACCCGAAGTCGGGCGGGCTGCCGCAAAAGAAAGCGCGCGGGAGATCGCTGAGGTTCTGCAAGGGACAGATATGGTTTTCTTAACCGCCGGCATGGGAGGCGGAACGGGCACCGGGGCAATCCCTGTTGTGGCTGAAATCGCCCGTTATCTTGGGATTGTAACCATTGCTGTCGTTACAACGCCTTTTTCGTTTGAGCTAGGTCGTCGTCAATCCAATGCTACTGAAGGTCTTGCGTTATTAAACCAACATACTCACACACTCATCACCATCCCGAATGATCGCTTGCTGTATGTGGTTCCCAAGGGTCAACCCATCACGGTTGCCTTTCATATCGCAGACGATGTGTTGCGTCAGGCGATTCAGGGTATTACCGAACTGGTAACTCAAACCGGCTTAATCAATGTCGATTTTGCTCATGTCAGGCGGATGTTATTGATGGGTGGTGGCGCATTAATGTCGATGGGGCAGGGAAGCGGAGAAAACAAAGCAATTGATGCAATCGACCAGGCCCTGAATCACCCCTTACTTGAAGCGGTGCCGTTAGACCATGCCAGCGGATTGATCATTAATTTCAGCGGCGGACAAGATCTCACGCTCTTTGAGGTGGATGAAGCGGTTAAATATATTCAAAAGCAGTGTAATCCAGACGTAGACATTGTCATGGGCGTGATGAACTCCGAACGGATGACAAATCGCGTCCAGGTTATCCTGGTCATCACCGGCATCGGCGCAACAACTTTAGAAGAAGCTCTGGCTATGCCTCAGAAATCAAAAGTGGTCGAAAATAGTTCGACCCAGCCTCAACCGACAACCTCGGTTGTGCATCAACTTTCGCAAACCAGAGTACCTCCTGCAGCGCCACTGCCAGCGATAGATCCCAACAATTTGGATGTGCCTGCATTTCTGCGGCGGCGTCCCCGTATTTCAGGTTAACCTATGGAAGCCAAAAAAATAAAAGAAATCATCTTCCGCATTTACCAACGCTACCCATCCCTGCGAGGAATTTCTCCGCAGGTGAGAGAAATCTTTGTGCCTGAATTGGGACAAAAAAGAATCACGCTCACCTTCCGCACCATGGCAATTACCGAAAACAATAAACGCATTCCAAAACTGATTCGAGCTACGGTCAATGAACAAGGCAAAATCCTTAAAATTTCCTCTTCAAAGTGAGCCTTGTCCACTATTCTTTGCCAGACAAGTCAAGGAAATCGTGGAGTGGGCAGAGATCCTATTTTGGCATTCCTTTATCCATCTTGCCACGACTCTTCAAAGACGCCAACAAACTTCAGATGCATGGCAGAACCAGCCCCTTGCTGGTCGAAAACTTTCACACTGGCTGGGGTATGCCCTGTTTTCAGCTCTAAGCCTCCTGAGTGGCGTGTTAATCGGGTTTTTTGTCGGACATTTTTTCTAAGAAGGCGTTGAATTTAAAAAATGAAGCATCCTTCCTGGTTTTCTTATCTCATTCTCTTCTCCCTGTTTTTCCCAATTGGCTTTTGGACTGGTCGTCAAATCTCTCCGCTCAACCACCAAAAGGGATATTCCGCTTTTTTCTTTTCGCCAATAGTCGCAGAGATAAAATATCCTTTGCCAGTTCAGGTACAGAAATCAAAAAATCAGGCAAACCATAGCGAGCTTGCCCAAACCAATTTCTTACTCCTTTTTGTCGATGACCTGAGCGCTCAAGAAACCACCCTGACCAGCGCCTGGTTGTTAATTCATCCAGGAGATTCGACTCGCCTGATTCTCTTGCCTATATTCCAAGAAAACACCCCGGCCGAGGACCTTATTTCAACGTTCCAATTGGATGACAACAATTTGAACAAACGTTTTGTGAGAGCCATCGAAAAAAGAAACCTGCTGTGGAATGCGTTCCTGGTGATCGATAATCGGGTAAAAGAACAGATGGCAGTGCAGATTGACTCACCCCCTGACCAGAAAACTCTCTCCTCTCTCTCTGTCTTGAAGGCGATGTGCCAAAACCTGCCTGCTCAACCTGAAATGCTCTCAGAATTAAAACGCTTCATCCCAAACCATATGATTGCCAATTTCGACCTGGAGGCATCTCTGGATCTCTGGCAATTTCGCCTCTCCGCACAACCCTATCTTCAGTGTGAATTTCCAACCATCGCACCTTGAACTAGGGAACGCTCTGACGAATTTTCACACCCTGGGCACGCCATCCAAAAGACAGCCTCGGCATAGTTCTTGCATCACTCAAACCAGAGTAATTGCCATCGGTTTCCATGTTCGGGAGTGCAGGATATGTCTCTGGTAACACCTTTCAATCTGTTAATTCTCATTGTAATAACCTTATTCACCTTTGGTAGCCTTTCCATTCTGGCAGGCATGATCATATTGGTCAATCGCGCCTACAGCAGCGAATTGAAAGCTCTGGCAGCCCAAACCAGCCGCCTGGTTCAAAAAGGGATCGCCGAGGAGATCGCCGGTTTGGTCGGTCAGGCTTCCACCTTGTTGAACGCCATCAACGACTTAATTCGCAGCACGGCTGGGTTGGGTTTCACCTTGATTTTGGTTGGTTTCGTCCTGATCAGCACGGCAGCCTTTATTGCCTATCAGATGCTTCGGTAATCTGATGTTGGAACAGGTTTATCCTCCCCTCATCCGCCAAATCAAGCAATTGCTGCCGCCTTCAAGCTGGCAGTGGGTTCTTCCGGCTCTGCGCATGGATGACCTGATTTGGGAGAGCCTGTGTAATTTCGAGCAGGTTTTTGGCGTTACCGACCTATCGGAATTGATCCAACAGCCAGATGACTGTGCTCCAGCCGCTTTGGCGCTCAAAGCCCTGAAATATCCGCGCACACCTCAAGAATTGCGCCTTTTGCCTCTGATCCCTGTCGAAGCACCCTTCCGCGAGCTGGTCGAGTCCATTGAGAACGTTCCCTTACAAACCCTGAGCGATGCCGCCTTATTAGCCTTGAATTTACGCCAGAAACGACATTCTACGGGCTCATGGAATGATTGGACTGACACTCTGGAAGATACTCCTCTCACCGCGCTGGTTTGCTTATTTGGAATCATCCCCGACCAGATTGAGTATTTGCAAGCGCTTTTGCCTGCTCAATTCGAGGAAGGCGAAGACACAAAAGCAATTCAGCGTCTCCTGAAAGTCATTCTCAGCAATCCCGCCCCTTTCTCGGTGCATGCCGAGCTCATCCGCTTACTCTTACACTCATTATCGCCAGGCGAACAGGAACTTCTTCTAGAATCCCTTGCTGTCTTACAGCCTGCCCTAGCGAAAAGCCTTCCAAAGATGAAATCTTCCACATCTTCTTCCATTGCCAATCGAAAAGGAGGGTTGATAACCGAAGCGGGTATCCTGAATCAAATCAAAACCTTTGGCAGGCAATTAACTCGCTCGATCAAAATCTTCGATCAGAGCGAACCTGACCTCAAAGCTCAACAACTCTCACAATCCATCCAAATGACTGCCCAGGCCCAGGCGCTAATGTTAGCCAAATTAGCCATCATCTCAGAGATGAATTCTACTGAGAGCGAAGCGGAGGTGCACTGGCAAAACACCTTGCGTTTACAACCCGAATCAGAAACCTTGATAGCCATCTACCTCCTGCGCCAGGCGTGCACAAATTCAGCCCGTCAATTTCCATACAGCGAAGTAAATCCACCTCAGCTTGAGCCCAAGAGCGCCATCTTGTCTTTCAGCTTGCGATGTCTCCTTCCACAAACCGAGCAATACCCAGCGTTATCGCCAGGCGATAACCATCTCGCCACCCTCGCCCAGAACATGCTGGATGAGGTTGAATCCCTCGCCTCTTCTGATCCATTTTTGAGCGATCAGGAAATTTATCAATATTTCCTGGCGCTCATCAGTCAAATCTTTATCCAGCGAGGCATGTATCCTCTGGCACAACAAACGGTTTCTCTGCTCTTGCGCCAAAAACCCAATCATTCTTCCTTGCTCGTCCTGATGGCAGTCCTTCTGCACACCCAGGGTCATCACGAACCCGCTTTGAATCTCCTTCATTTGCTGGAAGGAATGTTCAGTGACCAGGCGGTGCTGAAACCATTGCTCGCCCAAAGCCATGCAGCCAACCACGAGTGGGAAGAGGCGCTTCACATCTGGCAAACCCTCTCATCCAGCTCTGCCGATTCTCAATTATGGAGTGCAGATGCTATGCTTCCGCATTATGAAATGCTGGCGAGTGCTCGTTTTGCGGGTCAAGAAGGGCTGGTCGTGGAGCTGTGCAAGCGAAAACTTGAAAGGTCACCACAGGATGGCATTTTCTTAAGTTTCCTGGCAGAAACACAGGCGGATCGAAATCTCGCTCAAAGGATTGAGATTCATCAACAAGCCATTGAGTTCTCCCCCTCGGAAGCGTATGTCTGGCTTGCATACGCACGTACGTTGAAAATGAACGATGATCCGCAGGAAGCGTTGGATATCCTCACCGCCGCTGATCAAACTCTTCCCAGGAATCCTTTCATCCTGTCTGCCCTGGGAGAGCTTTATTTGGAGCTGGGACAACCCAGTCTGGCTTTGCCCCCCCTCAAAGCTGCAGCCGAGGCAATGGCAAGTTACAAACCCTTTTCAATTGATTTTTCTGTTCACCAATTTCTTGTAGATGATACAAGTCCAGTACCTTTTATTGAAACGATCAATCTGCGCTTTAACGCCGATTGGGGGAACCCCGCCATCACCTTCGACCAGTGGTACGGGACTTTGATTGCCAGGTTAGGAGAAACGCTCCAAGCCCTCGGTCATCACGAACAAGCCCGTCAGGTCTTGGAAAAGGCAACTCAGGATTACCCAGCCAATACCGGCATTGCTCATCAGCTTGCCCGTCTGAATATGGCTGAAGGGAAACATCACGCAGCAGGGCAACTTTTGAGATCGGTACTTTTATCTAAAATCCTTAATCCCCAAGCGGTGGTCGATTTTGCTACCTGTGCTTTGAAGGAGGATAACCTCGCCAGCTTGGATGAAGTTATTCAGCTCCTGCAGGGTGTGCTGGAAAGTCAACCCGAGCATTTTGAAGCGTTAACCTTGCTGGCAAAAGCGCTGGGTAGAAAAGACCGCCCTGAGGATGCTCTGAAGCTTTATGATCAAATCCTGCGTCTTCCTCAAGCCCGACAACAACCGCGTCGAACCCAATTGGCTTTCGAGATGAGCCAAACCGCCCTTCAGGCTGCGGAGTATGAACTGGCTTTAGCCGCCCTGCTCGAATGTGACCTGCAAAATCCGCTCACCCAAAAAGCGCTTGCGGAGACATATCGTCATCTGGGGCTTTTCCAGGAAGCAGCACAGGCAGCGCAGATCGTCCGCTCCTTCGATGACGGTGGGATTGAAACCCTGATCTGGTATGCGCAATTTCTGATTCAGTTAGCCCAATCGGATGCCTCCCACGCCTTTGAATTTCTGTCTTCTGCCATCGAGGCTCTCCAACAAGCCCTTGAACTAGACCCCCAGCGACGCGATCTGCAACTGGCGTTGGCTGAAGCGCTTTATCAGATCGGCGATCAATCGCAGGCAAAAGAAATCCTGCTTCGTTTCGTTCCCGAGGACGATAGCGACGTTGCAATGCTCTCTTCAGACACCGAGCTGATCAAGGCTGCTCAATATCTGTCCTTACTCGGTGAGCAACAGGCTGCCCTGTCCTGTTATGAACGAAGCCTGAGTCTTATCCAAACCACCTCACCAGAAGACCCTCAAAAACTCAACGAGATTTACCAGATCATTGCAGACCTTTATCGCCAAAATCAACGCTATTCTGAACTGGAAAAAACCCTCAAGCAAGCGATGGCCTTCCGTCCTGATGACCTACGCTTGTTCTTCGATTATCTTTCTGCCTGGTTCGAGGCAAACCCGTACCCTTTTCAGTTTGCCTTTGAGGATCAAAGCCTTCTCGAGCTCATCAACCGCTTCGAACATCACCTCAAACGAAACCCTGCTTCAATAGAACTGAGACTTCTGTACGGCCTGTTCTCGCGCTGGATCGGTGAGAGCGAAAAAGCCATCGAAATTTTGAATCAACTCCTGGCTGATCTGACGACCTGCGACGAGAATACTAACGCCACAATGAGTCAGGAGGTTTTCCTGACCACCCTGACCGAACTCAGCCGCACTTACCGCAGTCGCGCTGAGCAACAACTGGCAGACTTCTGGCTCGATGAGGGCATGAAAAAGGTTATAGCTGACTTTAGCCATGCTAAAAACGAGGCTATCGAATTCTTCTGCGACTGGATCGAAGCTGCTCTCCGTCGCGGTGAGGATTGTCAAAGCCTCTTGTTTGACCTTTGTAATAAAAACCCCGATCATTACCGATTGATTGCTCTGATGAGTCTGGCAAAACTCAATCAGGGCGACTTAAGAGGGGCGAAAATCTTGTTTGAAACTGTCCTGACAGCGATTGCAGAACCAATGCCCTCCCTCTCAGCCTTCCATCCCGCCATTGTCAGGCTTCTTGATCTTTCCCGTCGCATCGAGACACTGTACACAATCTCTGCCGTCGCCCAACGCTCAGGTCAGTGGAATCTCGCCTGTGAGTTACTCAATAAGGCACTCCGTTTAGAACCTGAAGGGATACGCGCCCATTGGGAAAGAGTGAGAGTCCTAGTGCTGCGGGCAGAATATCAACAGATTTGCCAACGCCTGGGAATTGAAACCAATGCCCCTGGCAATATTGCCCTGGAGAAAGACGCGAAAACAGACTTCGAAGCTTCTGCCCAACTCCTGCAACAGCACTTCGGTCACCTCCCCAAAGCGCTTATCACAGATAACGGGCAGTTGAGGGATTGGCTTTATCGCGGTCAGCTCGCTTTCTCCACACCGCTCGAGGAGAATTTGGAGGTCAGCAAAGAGCAATTATCGGTGGAGATTCTTGGAGCGTATCTTTTGAACGCTCCACAAGCAAATCTGAAACAGCGAATTGCTATTGCCTCGCCTTTTCAAACCCATCCTCTGGTGCAATTCTGCGCTGCGCTCTCGATGCTTAACTCCCAACCGCAACAGGCTGCTTCTCTGCTCGAAAATCTTCTCACCCAAGTGCCGCGGAATATAATCCAATCCTTACCCAGGAATCATTGGATACTTTCATCCCAACACTTTCTTGCTCTGGTAGGGGTAGCTTATGCGCAAGCGCTTATTCATAACTCTGCTTCTAACCGTGAAGGTTTAGCCAGCAAACAGTCGAGTGCGCTGCAGGCAGTAGAGAGCTCTTTAGAATATTACCCTGACGAGGCAAACTGGCATATCTTGGCTGCTCAGCTTGCCGCCCTTGACACCTCCAATCAGGCAAGCCTCTTGAAAGCTATTGCTCATCTGGAGCAAGCGCTTCAGGACAACAGACCATCCCTGGAAGTCTATTTGCGACTTGCCGAACTCTATCTGGCAATTCAAAAAAATGACTCGGCAGTCCAGATTCTAGAAAGTGCCATCGCTCTCGATGAGGACAATCCCCAGATAGAGTGCTGGCTGGCGAAAGCCTATCTACAAAGTCAGCAGCTTGAACTCGCTGCTCAATATGCTCAGAGCGCCATGGAGAAAAATCCCCTGGAGGTCGATTACCTGATGCTGCGCGGAGAAATCGCCCTGAAAATGGGAGATGCAGCCACAGCTCTCCAATTAGCCGAACAGGCATTGGAACAACCTGCGGAAAACCCCCTAATCTGGAGTCTATTCGCCCGAGCCTTACATGCCGCAGGAAAAACCGATGACGCCCTGCGGGTTCTGGAACAAACCATTCCACTCAAAGCTGAATTTCTCAACCTTCACCTGGAACGGATTGCGATCTTGCACGATTGGAAGGGCGCGAAAGCTGCGCTATCCGAAATCAACACCCTGCTAGAAGCCTTTCCTCAATCGGCTATCCTTCTCCTTCATCAAGCTAAGCTCCTGGCTGAATCAGGCGAAGTCGAACCAGCCATCAGCGCTGCCCAAAGCGCTTTACGTCAATGTCACCAAAGCACTTCGCCAGTCTCTTTAGAAGACCATGCGTTCAGCCATCGCCTTCTGGGAGAGCTTTTCTACCGTAGCGGGCATTTAGATCAGGCAGTTTATCATTTGAATGAAGCCATAAACCTTTTGCCCAACGATGAAACCGCTTATCTTTCCCTAGCCGATATTTACCTCTCTCGCGGGGAAAGCGAGCGAGCTCTCACCATATATCAACGCTGTTTGAACCTAAACGCAGAGAACTCTCAGGCGTATTTCAAAGCAGGTGTTCTCTATAAGGAATTAAAGGATTATCCCAATGCAGAGCAAATGCTTCGCCAAGCAGCCCGATTAGAACCCAATAACCTTGCCATCCAGCGACAACTCGGGGCAGTGATCGCTCTGAATCTCATCCATACCCAAAGGACAAAAGAGAAGAACAATCTATGAACCATCCAGATTCTCGTTTCCACCCATGGCGCAAGTTATCCAGACAAGACTATCTTCAGTTAATTCAACATGCCTATACTGCTCAAGACTTCTCCTTTGCCGCTCAGGTAGCGCTTGATTGGTTGACCGATTTTCCTGGGGATTTGCCCATGCGCTACTGGTATGGCGAGGCGCGGGCAAAAGCAGGACACTGGACGCTGGCAGCCAACATCCTTGACGAGGTTATCCAACAAGACCCAGAATATCTCGAAGCATTACAAACACGCCTGGAAATCGAAAGACTGCTCATCCAAAATCGATCCAAAAACACCTCGTCCCTGGCATTTAAATCGGCTTACACCCTGTCGGATTACCAGGAGTGGTTAATTGCCTTAGAGGGGTATGACGCACCGACCATGAAACGCCCCTACACCCGTCTGGAGATGCGCTGGGGTGAAGAAATTTATCCGCTGCGCAAAAGCCTGGCTCACGCAGAAACGAAGTCCGATCAAACTTTGCTTCAGGAACTTCAGAATCAGCTCAAGCAGCTATTGGCTGCAAAAGCCGATCACCCATTGGTCGTTATCACCCATCTGAAAAGCCTTGTCCTGAGCTACCGAGCGGGGAGTCTCCCTTTGCCCGCCCTTAAGCAATTGGTAGAACATTACCAGCGCGCCTTTCCAAACTGCCTGTATATCGGATACGTAGCTGTGGAAATCTATTTGGAAAACGGCGAAAACGAGCAAGCCGTTGCCCTTCTACACAGTCTGGCTGCCCGCGACTTGACAGCCCAGGTCGCCCTCCGCTTCTGGCAACCCACCCATCCCTTTCTGGAAATCTGGCCCAAAAAGCTGGAAAAACAACTGACCCTTGCAGTGCCAGCCAGGATTGCTGCTATCCTGGGTTGGAATCAGCTTCCCTATCAGGTTTCCGTGCTTCCCACCGTGGCAATCGATAATAGAGCCGAGTCCGACGCAAATGCAAAAAAGGTATCGCTCGCAGAAAAGTCAAACGGGCGATCCTTTAGAGCTAACGAAACCCTGCCGCCTGCAGAGGATCATCCATCTCACCAGGTCTCAAGTCCGAAATCAAGCACAGTCGTTGTTATCCCCCCTCTTTCTAAGGAACTGCGTGAAATCCAGGAGGCGTTCGATCAAATTGGCACCAGGCTGAAGCAACAGAACTCCACCCAGATTGACGGACGCCAACCAGTCTATGTTGCAGTGAGCAATCGAAGTCAATTAAGCCGCTATTTGGGTGAAATACAGGCCAATGACATCCTGAATGCTGTTCATCGGATGCTGGACGCAATTCAAACCAGCAAGGGATGGCGGGGCATTTTATATCTTGTCGATGAAGGCTTCACCCTGTCGACCCGGAAAGAACCTTATCGGATCGAGCCAATCATCCAAAACGATCCCTGGGCGATTAAGAGAGGCTTACAACAATTAGATAACTTACTTGCCAAACACGGGGAGATGATTGGGGCGGTATTGATTGTTGGGCCACATGAGATCATTCCCTTCCACCGTTTACCTAACCCACTCGAAGATGGCGATGTGGAGGTGTTTAGTGACAATCCGTACGGATCACGCGACGAGAATTATCTGGTGATGGATTGGCCGGTAGGCAGATTACCTTGCTCGCTTCTTCACCCCGAAGACTGGTTGACACTGCTTGAAAATCTAACCATCCCCTATCGGAGATCAACCCAATCTAAAATAAAGGTGAAAGGCTATGCGAAATCTCTGGCGCCACTCTGGAGTTGGGTTCAATATCTGCTCTCGTTGTTTCAACCCACAACCTGCAATTTCTCCTCCTTTGGCTACACTGCGGCAGCCTGGCGCTTTGCCTCTTTTGCCGTTTTTCGTCAAATTGGCAATCCGCAAGCCATGTTAATCTCTCCCCAGTTAGTAAAGAAAATGAGTTCCGCCGAAACTGCAAAACGGCGATTGGTTCGGCACACAAAAGCATTCGACACGCTCGAAGATGTGACCATAAACCTCCGCATCGAATCACAACCCTCGCTTGCGAAAACCGAACAAATCAGCCTCCCCTCTGCCACAGCAGGGTATTTCAACCTGCATGGTCTGGCCGACTCTCCAGAATGGTTCGGCCAGAGTGACCCCACCGAAAGCAATGGAAATCTGGTAGCGACCGCCGATCATCCTGTCGCCTTGCAACCGGGAGATATTCTTCTTAATCCAGAAGCAGGCATGGAGATTATTTTTAGCGAAGCGTGCTTTGGGGCTTACACTTTAGAAAAAGATTCTTCGACCTCGATTGCTCTCGCCTTTCTTAAGAAAGGTTGCCGCGCCTTCGTTGGCTCTACCTCCACTTCCTACGGGTCGAATGGTACGCCCTTAATTGCCGCCGATTACCTGGCTTACGAATTTTGGAAAAACCTTCGCCAAGGGTTGCCAGCCGGTGAAAGCTTGCGTCAGGCAAAATTAAGCATGGCGCAAGAACTCAGCAAGACCTACGGCTACCTGGATGGGGAAGATCAGAAAACCCTGACTTCCTTTGTTTTATACGGCGACCCACTTGCCCAGGTCAGGGCGGTTAAATCCTCACCAAAGGTTGTCCGCCATTCCAATTCCATCGTTCCCAATCTCGTTTCAACCTGTGATCACGCCTTTCAACCGCATCCAGAGGAACTAACTCCTCAATTAGAAAGCATGGTCAAAAAACTGGTCGAAAAACACTTGCCTGGGATGGAATTTTCCAAAGTGGAGGTATTGAGCGACAGCCGCGCCTGTCCTGAAACCTGTTCGCTTTGCGACCAACAAAAACAGAAGGGCAAGGCTTCATCACCAAGCGCTGAAACCGCAAAGTGGAAACCGAAACCTTCGCGAAAGATTATTATCCTCACCCGTCAAGAACGGCGCAAAGATCAGATTTACACCCAATACGCCCGCTTGACTCTGGATGAAAAGGGCCGCTTGATCAAACTCTCTATCTCCCGTTGAAATCTGGAAGCCATGCTTCCGAATTTTGTGGAGTGCGGAAGCCACGCTTCCAAACTTTGTGGAGTCCATAAGCCACGCTTCCGCATCGTGGAGTGCGAGAGCCACACTTCCGCATTTTGAAGTCCGAAAGCCATGCTTCCGCAGGTTATTAAAAACTCTCTTCGTCATCCATTAACACGCTTCCAGGCCGCTCAGGCTATGGTATGATAAAAAGCCATGAACAACGGTGGACTGTTTTCGCCATTGCGCTGGTTTTCTGTCTTTTTTCTGCTGGCAGCCGTGGGATTGACCAGCTTCGAATTGGTCAGCTTTAGCCGCGCTCGTTCTGTATTTGCCCCAGAACAGGTCATCGCCGGTGTTCCGGTCGGAGGCCTGGACCGTCAACAAGCTGCCCAACGCCTGATTGAGGCATACGACCTACCCGTCGAGTTACGGTATGGTGAGGCAGTTATCCATCTCGATCCCTCAGTGGTTGATTTTCAGCTCGACCTCGAAGCGATGCTGGCAGCGGCTGAGATGCAGCGAGCTCAACAATCGTTCTGGCTTGACTTCTGGGATTATCTCTGGGGTCGGGCGACCCCCGTTGCGGAAATTCCTTTGCGAGCAACCTTTTCCGAGCAGCGCTTACGGGTCTATCTGCAGCAAGAGATTGCGACTCGTTACGACGCCCCGCCGATCCCCGCCCGCCCCATCATCGGTACGGTTAACTTCGAACCAGGCAAACCGGGCACAGTTTTAGACGTAGATGCAGCCATCCCTCTGATTGCCAGAGCCTTAAACTCACTCAACAACCGAACGGTTGTGCTACCGGTGATTAGTCGCACCGCGTCGCGGCCAGCTTTCCAGAACCTGGAGATTCTGCTCAAACAGACCATTGACCTTTCGGGGTTTGACGGCCTCACCGGTTTGTACCTCCTCGATCTTCAGAATATGGCCGAGATTCATTTTGGTTATCGTCAGTTGCAAAATATCCCGGTTGTACCAACCGACATAGCCTTTACCGCTTCGAGCATCATCAAAATCCCAATCATGGTCTCTGTCTTCCGCCGTCTTGGGGATCAACCGGACTCAGAAACCATGAAGCTGATCAGCGATATGATCGATAAATCCGGTAACGAGGCAGCCGATTGGCTGATGGACCGCGTGATTGCTTCCAATCGCAGTCCGCTTGCGGTTGGGGAGGATATGCGCGCCGCCGGTTTACCGAATACCTTTTTAGCTGGATATTTTTATGCCGGCGCGCCGCTGCTCGAAGTCGTCAAAACGCCGGCCAATCAACGCACGGATGTCTTCACCGACCCCGATCCTTACAGCCAAACGACTCCTTCAGATATGGGGATGTTGCTTCAGGATATTTATCTTTGTGCCGAAAACGGCGGCGGCTCCTTGCTGGCGGTTTTCCCAGGTGAGATCACCCAGGAGGAATGCCGCCAGATGATCGAATATTTAGCCAATAATAAAATCGGAGTGCTGATTGAAGCCGGCGTTCCCGACGGCACACGCGTTGCCCACAAACATGGCTGGGTTTCGGTCAACGGCATCATTAACACCATTGGCGATGCAGGCATTGTATACACCCCCGGTGGGAATTACGTCCTGGTAGTCTTTCTCTACCATCCCCAACAACTCATCTGGGAGCCAGCTTCAAAGCTGATTGCCGACCTCTCCCGCGCAGTGTATAACTACTACAACATTGCGCGATAATCAGCTTTCTAAACCGGTGAGTTAGCCTATTCGATTTACGCTCATCGTCAGATAATATCTGAGGCAAGTAATAAGGGCTTCTGTGACAAAGGCATTTTTGCCGTAAGGCATCTATGAACCAATTTTTGTACCATTAATCCCGTATTGCAATACGTATTTTGCAAGTTCCAATCCTGTGATTGGTCGAATGTTATTTCTATGACACCCGCAACGTGGATTCAGCGATGGATTCGATACTTGTTACGATCAATGATGATCAAAGTATGCTCAATTTTCACCTGATCAACTTTACTGAGATAACCTAATAAAACAGTATGTACGTAGTTCAGGGTAGCAGGCCTGATCTTCAAAACAATAATCCCAAAATGCTGCTGTGGAGGAAAAAGCAGTAAATTACTGAAGTGCATATCATTGGTAATGAAAACGCGTCTTTCTGAAACTGCATGTGCCAAAACTATGGGATCGGCTTTGCCTGATAACCCTGCCTCCTGCACCGTGACTACATCATGTCCGCGTTCGCGGAGCAACCTAACAGTAATATGATATACACACTCATCGGCAAGAAATCTCAATCTCTAAACCCTTCTTCGGCAAAGTATACTTCTTCTCCTTCCACCAGTGACTTGGCATACTGGATACAAGCCTGTATATCTGCTACCGTTAGATTGGGATAATAATCACTTAAAATCTGTTCAAAAGATAGTCCATCCTGTAATAAGTCCAGCACCATCGTCACCGGTATTCTGGTGCCTTTGATACAGGGTTTGCCTCCACAGATGGTTGGATCGACAGAGATTCTCTCGAACACAGGTCACCTCATAAGTTTTTAGACACCATGCAAGACAGTCATAAATTACAATCTGGATTAACACGATACTCTAAGTACCGCCAAATGTCAAGCATCCGCGTTCTATCAAATAAAATGTTACCGCTTTCGGTAACATTATCATTTGGCTTGACACGTGGGATCATTTTCACCAAACCCTTGCAAAAGTGGGGCTTCCGCGGGTAAAATTCCATTCGCTACGGCATTCTTACGCTTCCTTTCAGCTTCTTTCTGGCACACACCCGAAAGTCGTACAGGAGGCACTGGGACACAGCTCCATAGAACTGACGCTCGATACCTACTCGCACCTGATCCCGAACATCCAGAAAGAAGCGGCGCACAAAATAGACAACCTCTTTCGCGAACCGTAGGAATAACCGTAGGAATCAGAATGAAAACAATGGAAATAATGGAAACAATGGACAAAATTGACATCCAATATACAGGAAAAATAGCCGAATTTTAGACATATTGGACATATATGACACCCGCCCCCGTAGCTCAATGGACAGAGCGCCTGACTTCGGATCAGACGGTTGAGCGTTCGAATCGCTCCGGGGGCGCCTATAATTTATGTTTCATCTTATAAATGCAACATATTTTGTTGCTTTTTTCTCTTCCTTTTTCACAAGATTTTGTATATAATACAGCTATGAAAAAAAGATTTTTTGTAGGGATGTTGGTTCTTAGCTTTTTGCTCGGGGGAATCTTCCTCACCTTTCAACGTCCCCAGTCGCCAAAACAACTTTCTCAAACTTTTGAGCCTCGCTTCTACCCGGAAACAGGTCACTCCATAAGCGGTGAATTCCTGAAAAAGTATCTTCAAGCTCCACACCCTGAGAAAATCTACGGGTTACCGATCACCGAACCTTTTTATTCAGATGAAGCGCAACGGATTGTCCAGTATTTTGAAAACGCGCGTTTTGAACTTTACCCGGAAAACCCCCCTGAACTGCGCGTCCGTGTCACTCCCCTTGCCCAAATGATGCTTTATCAACAACCGGCAACGTCGCTGAATATCCCCTATCCGCTCGGGCGCTGTCGATATTTCCCGGAAACGGGCTTCTCAGTCTGTTATGAATTTCTGGACTTTTTTGAGCAGAACGGCGGTGTGCGCATTTTTGGCTACCCCATTTCGGACGTGATCATCCAGGATGGATTAATCGTGCAAACCTTCCAGTTATTGCGCATCGAGTGGACCGGCTCGGGTAACTCCCTTTCCGCCGTTCGGGTATCTGCGCTTGGGAAACGCTATTTTTCTCTGGTCCAGGAAGATCCGCGCTTACTGGCTGCCTCCCTTTCTAATAATAATGCCCCACAGCTCATTCAATCCCTGCACATTCGGGCTTTTCCCAAAAACGCAGTCGTGCCCCCCAGTGGAATACAATCCATCTTTGTCCTCTGTCAGGACCAGAGCGATCGTCCGGTGGCCGATGCTCTGATTAACCTTCAAATCCTGTTGCCTGACGGATCGGAAGTTTATCCTCCTTCTCCCAAACCCTCCGATACAAATGGACTGGCGCGCTTCGACTTTCCTTTTCAATCGTCACAGCTTGGCCTGGTAATCATTAAACTCCAGGCCCAACACGGCGATCTTCAGGCAACCAGCGAAACATCTTTCCGCATTTGGAAATAAAGCCCTAGCGGATGTGCCGCGGCGCGGTGTTTAAACTTTCCAGGCGGCGCTTCAATACCGACCATTCGGGATAATCGGCAAGCAATTGATTCAAAAACTGCTGAGCGCGTTGCGGTTGTCCTTTTCGCTTCAAGTGATCCAGATAGGCATCTAACTCAACAATCGCTTGCGGTTCACGCTGAAGGCGTAAATTCAAATCAACGAGTTGCAGTCTAGCTTGTTCATCATCGGCATCAATTTGACGCAGTTGTTCATAGACAGCCAGCGCTTGACGCCATTCGAGATTTTGTCGATCGAGGTCTCCAATCAAGTGCAGCAGCATTACCGACCAACGCTTTTCTAAACCGGCATCCTGGGCAAGTTGATAAGCCTGTAAGTACGCCTCGCGCGCATGGCGGAGATCTGCCAGATTGTAATAGACTTCACCCAGGTGAATAAATTCCTGAATCGCTTCTTCAAGACGGCTATTCTCTATTAGCAAATGAATCAGTTTTTGTCGGGCAGATGTGTTTAGTGGAGAAATATCAGTTGCCTGGCGATAATAACGAATAGCTGGTTCAATCTCTCCGCGGGTTTCATAAGATCGGGCAACAGAAAAGAATTTCATAAAAGCTTCTTCTGTCAGCCCCATATCGATCAGCAACTCACCCATCGTGAGGTGCAAAGGCAAATAGGTCGGCATCAGGTCATATGCATAATAGGCTTCTTCCATCGCCGAACGGAGATGTCCTGACCTAGCAAGTGCCTGAATAGAAGCCATCGCCCCGATCAATTGATAGCCACCCGATTGAGTGAAGATCTCTCCCAGAGGTCGAAGTTCCTCTTGTGCAGCTTCTTCCTGAGGATTTAAGTGTCGCCGCGTAGCCTCGATTTGAGAGCGCCAATCCTTTCGCAACAGCAAATTCTGCACACCATCGATCACTTTCTCAAAGACTTCGTCATCGGGTTGAGATAAGATTGCCTCCTGGATTGGCTCATATAACCGATCGACTCTGGCAGCTTGCTGAGTTTTGAGGGTGCGGGCATCGGCAAGACGCAAAGCATTGAGAAAGGCACGCGCAGCCTCCCGCTTCCGTCCCGTCTGGCTATACGCAGCGCCCATCAACAGGTTCGCCGCAAGGGTATAACCAGGGAATTTTGCTGCTCGCTGCAAGACTTTGATGGCGTTTTCATCCTTCCGATAGCGATGGTAACCTAACTCAAAATCGGCGCTCGGATGACTCAACCCCGCCAGAATTGCCTTCTCCAGTTCATCGACGGCCTGCTCTCCAGCCTCCTCTTTTATCCCCGTCAGATAAGCCCCAAGATGCTTGACAATCTTCGTTGGGTCGCTTTGTTTGGCAAACAACCCTCTTCCTCCACCCATCCAGGTTGAACGGGTTTTCCCATCCTGGCTTGAATTTTGATCCTCAATTTCAAAGATCAACGATGCCAGTTCCTGGAGCGCATGTTGATGCGCTTCAGTAATCGGATCAAGACCGTTTTCTGCAGCGGTTTCCTTCCTGCCTGAAGATGCCTTGCGGCTCAATCGTTCACTGCTCAAAGGGCGTTCCAACTGGGGGAACGGCAGGAACTGCCCTTGTTGCACTTTCTGGATTGCCTCCTTGATCTCTTGCCTGGTTGGATAGGTTTGTTGAAGATTCTCTAAAAGTTGCTGCGCCTGTTCAGCCTGGTTTACCCTTTGATAAACTGCAGCCAAAATCAGGTATTCCTGAACAGCCTGGTTCACCTGCCCCCCTTTTTCATACAATCTGGCAAGATACAAACGGGCTTTGATCTCATCCGGTTTGCAACGGGTGACAAAGCTCAAGTTATCTAATGCCTTTTGCACCTCACGATTCTTCAGGAAAATTTCTGCTGCCAAAAAGGCAAATCGAGCAGCTTGATCGGTATACCCCATTTGAGCAGCTATTTGGGCTAACTTTTCCAGTGGAATGGGATCTTGAGGTTGAAGTTGAGAAGCTTGTTGATAGGCGCGATAAGCCTCCTGTAGATTTCCCAATTGAAGTTGGGCATATCCCAGTCCCAGCCAGGCGCTGGCTTGTTTTGGATCAAGCTCGATCGCTCTTTGATAGAGGGCAATGGCTTGCTCCCATTCTCCTTCCCAGGCTGCGGAATGGGCTTGATCGAGGATTTTCTGGAAGCGTTCTTCGCTATCCGGCATGATCTCTCCGTTATTGTATTATATCTCAAAGGGTTGTAACGCATCCCAATTCTTCCCATACCGGGTCTCGGTCTTGAGAGGAATGCAAAGCGGATAGGCGGATTCCATCACCTCTTTAACCACTCGAGCTGTTTCCAGCGCCTCGTTTTCAGGACACTCAAGCAACAACTCATCGTGTACCTGTAAGATCAGTCGCGCTGATAATCCCTTCTCATTCACCGCGCGCGGGACACGAATCATTGCCAATTTCATGATATCCGCAGCCGTCCCCTGGATGGGCGCGTTGATTGCCTCTCTTTCCTCGCGGTTGCGAATGGCAGGATTCTTCTCGGTTCTTAATGTTGGGAAGTACCGTCTTCGTCCCAACAAGGTTTCCACATAGCCCTGTTGGGCCGCCTGTAAACGCGCCCGGTCTAAATAAGCCTTTACCCCAGGAAACTGACGGAAATAGGCTTCGACGAAATTTTCTGCTTCTGCCAGAGTTAAATCCGTGGTGCGCGTCAAGCCAAAAGGGCTCATCCCATAGATCAACCCGAAATTGATCGCTTTGGCATGTCGGCGTTGTTCCTTCGTCACCGCTTCGAGCGGCACATTGTAAATCGCTGCAGCAGTTGCCGCGTGAATATCCTGATCGGCGCGAAAAGCTGCTAACATCGCTTCGTCTTGAGCGATATGTGCCACAATGCGCAATTCTACCTGAGAATAATCGGCCGAGATCAGAACACAACCCGGCGCAGCGACAAACGCCTGACGCACCTGCCGTCCGGTCTCACTCCGCACTGGGATATTTTGCAGATTTGGCTCGGAGGAAGCCAAGCGGCCAGTTACCGAACCAGTCTGATTGAAAGAAGTGTGTACGCGACCGGTGACCGGATTCACTTGCTGAGGTAAAGCATCCAGATACGTAGACTTCAATTTGGCAAGTTCTCGATACTCCAAGATCCAATCCACCACCGGATGTTTGCCTTTCAGCTCTTCCAGGACGCCAGCACGGGTAGAATAAAAGCCGGTTGCTGTACGTTGATTGCGGTTGGGTGGAGCAATGCGCAAACGGTTAAACAACACATCGGATAATTGGGGCGGTGAATTCAAGTTAAATGTAGTCCCGGCAGCCGCATAAATCTGCGCCTCAATGCCCTTCATCCGCTCTTCTAACTCCTCTGATAGATTGCGTAAGCGTTGTACATCCAGGCAGATACCTGTCATCTCCATATCGGCTAACACCGTAACCAACGGCATCTCCAATTCCTCCAGGAGGTTGCGGGCTGCTTTCTCTTCCAGTTCTTTCAGCAAAAGAGGTTGCAGGCGAAAGATTACCGCTGCGTCAGCGGCGGCATATGGCGCAACTTGCTCAATGGGCACATCTGCCATGCTGAGCTGTTTTTTACCCTTGCCGATCAGCTCCTCGATGGTCGTCATCTGCCAGTTCAAGCGCACCCAAGCCAGGTTTTTCAAACCCAAATTATGAGAGTTTGGGTCACATAACCATTCAGCAATCATGCTATCAAACGTTAGCGGCTGGACACGCAATCCGTGCCGAGCCAGCAGGATAAAGTCGTATTTAAGATTATGGCCGATTTTTTGCACCTTCGGATCGGTCAACGGCTTTCGGAGGGCTTCTAAAACTCGCGGTAGGGGCAGTTGATTCTCAGAATTCAAGTGATGTCCTAACGGGAGATAATAGCCCTTCTCTCCATTCAGGGCAAGAGACACGCCAACCAGATCAGCCCGCATGGCATCAGTTGCGGTTGTTTCTGTGTCCAGCGCAATCACCGATGCCTGCTCTAACTGTGCAACCAACGCTTGCAGGTCAGACTCGCTCGCAATAATCTCGTATGGCAACAGAGACGTAGAGACCTCAATGGCGGCTTCAACGGGTTGGACGACGTTAAAAAGGGAAAGTTGAGCGCCGTTTTTGCGATCGCCCGGTAGCTTAAACCCGTACAGCCCGGCAACCTCCCGAAAGCGGGTCATCAAAGTTCGAAACTCCAGTTGACGGAAGATCTCTTCCACTTGCTCGAAATGAAACTGCCCTAAGCGTGCTTGCTCAGGATCAAAGGGGATGTCTAAATCGGTGACAATCGTTGCTAATTTGCGGCTTAGGTAAGCCATCTCTCGATCGACGATCAACTTCCTGCGTATGGCTTCCGGAATTTCGGACAGGTGGGCATAGATTTCATCCAGATTGGAGTATTTCTGCAACAGTGAAATGGCTGTTTTCTCACCGATGCCGCGCACACCGGGGATATTATCCGATTTGTCCCCAACCAACGCCTTATAATCCACAACTTGATGGGGTAAAATCCCTAAAGTCGATTGGACATTTTCAGGGAAATAATTTTCCGCTTCTGCGAGGGTTTTGCCAGGCAAATTCACTACAATCCGCTGGTCAACTAATTGCAAGAGATCGCGATCTCCGGTTATGATCTTCACTGCGTACCCCTCCTGGACAGCTCGTCGGGCAATGCTTCCCAAAACATCATCAGCTTCATAGCCTTCCACTTCGAGGCGAGGAATTTGCAGAGCATCTAGGATTTGCCGAATGCGGTCAATCTGAGGGGTGAGATCATCAGGCATTTTTGCCCGAGTTGCTTTATATTCGGCGTAAATCTCATCTCGAAAGGTACGCCCGGTGTCAAAGGCAACCGCCAGATATTCTGGCTTCTCATTTTCCAATAATCGTAAGAGAACACTGACGAAACCAAAAGTTCCGGCAGTTGGTTCACCGCTTTTGGTTCGGAATCCTTCGGGGTTGCCGCGCGTCAAGGCAAAATAAGCCCGATATGCCAAAGCATGACCATCGATCAAGTAAAGAACAGGGGGCATCATTTTCTCCTTTTAGAGAATCACCGCCAGCGTTGATCTCATCGACCTCTCCCGACTCTCTCAGGGATTTGCGTCCTTTTCTTTCGCAGAGCCTGCAACCTGAACCATCTGCAAGCCATCACCTTGACAAATGCTTCCTGAGGATAGTAGTTTGCAGCGCTGTGTACACGGGTGTGGCTGCCTGAATTATAAATTAGTTATCCCCGCCCATGCTGGCAATTTTCATTGAAAAATTTGGGCAAATTTTGTTGACAATCAGTGCTTTACATGTTATCGTATCTGAGAGGATGAAACGAGCGGCGAGCGTTCTTATCTGTTTGGTGTTCGGCATCGGTTTCTGGTTAGGCTTACTTCAAAACCCAGCCCCAGCAATCGGTGAAGACGCTCCGCTTGTCAGGCAGACAACGATTCAAATCGCCTACATAGAATATGAATGGTGGTTGCTAAAATGGTTAGATAGTTCCGTTGTCTGTCGCATCTACATTGATCACGAAGGACTTCCCAAACCTGAAGAAGTAGCCGCCCAATGCAGACTGGATGTCTATCAAGCCTGGCAATCTACCCCACCCTGTGAACCTGCTTTGGTGGGGAGCTTTGATACCTTTGGTTGCAAAGGCCTGTATTTACATTACATATCCAGTAAACCCTCCCAAAAAGAATTGGTAATCGAGCTACCGCTCGCCCAAGCAACGATCACTTTAGAAGGCTGTCAACCGACCTTTCCTGAAAACCGCTGTCCAACCATGCCCAATCTATTCATCAGCGGTCAGGAACCGTTGCCAAATGAACGCATTATTGCCATCGAAGGCATGTATGCCGACCAACCCTTCTATTGCGAAGGACAGAGTTGCTCTGTACCCCTGAAACCGACTCCCCTTGAAGGGGTCGAAGTTCAGTTTTGGGCGATCTCTAGCTTTGGGGATACCAGCCCCAAATATAAAGCTTTGGTGCGGGTGGTTGAAACTGGCGTTCGCCAGACTCCAAGTGATAGCGGTTGGTATGTCGATGTTTTGAGTAGCCAGTGGTTGGGCAATCCCCTGGCAAGTTGCGCGGAAACCTGGCAAGCCTTTCAACCCGTGGGAGGTCCGCCGCTGTGGCTCAGCTCAACCAGCAATACCGATCTTCTATCTTCGGACGAACCTTATTACTACTTAGCTGGACGATTGATCAGCCAGGGAGTTGTCGATGCCTCCACTTGCCCCAGCGGTGGATTGCTTCCTAATGGTTATGCTGATGTCTGCGGATTGGAGTTGACGCGCCCCTACCTGCAAGCTTGGCAGAATCAATTTGACGCCAAAATCATCGAAGCGGCAAATGAAAACGGAGTTCCTGCTCAATTCCTGAAAAACATCTTCGCTCAGGAAAGCCAGTTCTGGCCTGGCATCTTCAAAGTGCCCTTTGAGTTCGGCTTGGGGCAGATCACCGACCTCGGCGCAGAGGCGCTCTTACTCTGGAACGACCAGTTTTATCATCAATTTTGTCCGCTGATTCTTGCGCAAGAGACCTGCGATCAAGGTTACCTCCACCTGAGTCAGGATCAACAAGCCATGTTGCGCGGCGCTCTGGCGGTCCAGGCAAAAGCCGATTGCCCAGAATGTCCGGCCGGCATCGACCTGACAAACACCTTTTTCAGCATTCCCCTCTTCGCCAAGACTGTGCGGGCAAATTGCGATCAAGTCGCGCAGATTGTGTACAATGCCACCGGAGAAATGCCAGGGCGGGTAAGCAATTTTGAAGACCTCTGGCGAATGACTGCTGCCAACTATCACGTCGGTCCAGGCTGTCTTTCCTACGCTATCCACCAGACGGTCAACAACGGCTTGCCGCTTACCTGGCAAAATATCACCCAGTACTTCACCGAACCTTGTAAGAGCGCCATCCCCTACGTTGAAAAAGTAGCCCGCTAATATGTAATGGCCTCACCCAACAACCCTGGTAGAGTCATAACCCTACCAGCACCAATGCCGTCTCCCCTAGCTCACTTCAACCATTTTTTCTCCGCAGGAATCCCCCCACAGAACACGCCTTAAGCCAGCACCGAGGAGTGAACCAGCACTTCTCTTTGTTCTCTTAAGGAACGTTAACCCCGGCGTTATTCACTTGTTAACATGAGTTCTGTAAAATTATAAAGAATCCTCAGGTTTTTTAGAGGAAACATAATGAAGAAAAAAGATGTATCAATATACTTAATGACCTGTCTGCTTAGCGTCCTGGGTGTACTTACCTTTGCAGGCATCGGAATGGCAAAGAGCCTGCCACATGCACACTTCTATGGCGACCTCAAGACCAATCCAATCCGGTCTCAGCGACTAGGGTATGAGACCATTTTGAAAGCTGAAATCTCAGCCTCTACGGCACGCTTGCAAGGGGGAATAGCCGCCGCAATTAGCAGCTTGTTAAGCATCACCTTTCTCCTTCGGAAACGCTTGTACTTTCAAAGGCAACTAGATGGTGCAGCCAAAGCCCTTAAATTGCACACTCTTCCTCCTCAAGCGCTATCGCCTGGCTTGGCAGCCCACCTATGCGGTTCTTCTACCGCCGCATTGGCAACCCTTTTTGACCTCACCCAAAGAGGCTTCCTGCGCATTGAAGAAAAAAAGAGCCATTGGGGACAGAGCGTTTTCGAGATCGTCCGCCAGCCCATCAAAGACCCCCTTGAACCTCACGAAGAAGCCTTTCTGGATGTACTGTTTCGCTTCCAAAAAATCGATCGCGTACCTTTATCACGGGTCGTTCAACTGGCTTATTCCAAAACCTACCAAAAAGCTTTAGATGACGAATTGACCCTGCGTGGTTGGCATAGCCTCGAGCGAACAGATAAACGCCAACAATTTGCTTTTCTATCCGGGGCAATTATGACGATTGGCTTGCTGATCTTTGCGGTGGGGATCGGCATCGGGTGGAGGTATTCAGCGGGAGCGATTCTAATGGGCAGTGGCGGTGGCTTCTTGCTGGCAGGTTTGGTTGGATTAAGTCTCTCCCTCAGCCTTTCGACACTCACTGACGAAGGGGTACATCAAGCCGTTCAATGGCAGACCTTCGCCACATCCCTCAAAAAGATGACGCAAGATGAGAAGCAACAACCGAATCCGGTTCTCTTTGATCGCTATCTACCGTTTGCGGCTGGGTTTGGCTTTTTGGATCAATGGGTAAGCCATTTCTTCAAGCACTCAGAAGGTACCCTACCGGATTGGTTCAGCACTGTTAATTCTGCCGAGCGAGATAGCGCAAAAGATGCTTTTGCCGCTATGGTTTTAGCCCTCACTGCTACCGACGCATCCTACGCACCGGTTACTTTCGAAGAAGGAGGAAGTTCTGAGACTGTCTGGAGTGGAATTCAATAGTAAAATAATGCTATGCAAAAACACATTTTGATTATAGGTGGGGGAATTGCGGGTTTAGCAGCCGGCTGCTATGCCCGAATGAACGGTTATAAAGCAACGATTTTTGAGATGCATCATTTGCCGGGCGGACTTTGCACGGCATGGGAGCGCAAGGGGTATACTTTTGACGGCTGCATTCACTATCTATTTGGATCAGGCAAAGGGCAACCTTTTAATGACCTCTGGCTAGAACTCGGTGCCATCCAAAACCGCCCGATGATCAATCATAACGAATATCAACGCATCACCGATGGAGAAAACACGCTGATTGTCTATTGCGATCCCGACCAGCTTCAAGATCACCTCTGCCAAATTTCCCCTCAAGATGCACCATTAATCAAGCAATTCTGCGCTGGTGTGCGCCAATTTACTCATTTTGACCTCTCAGCGCTGTATCGCAAACCGCGCCAGTTGATGAACACCGTGGACTGGCGTGAGTTTGGAATGAAGATGATGCCGTACCTGCTCCCTATGGCAAAATGGGCAACCCTCTCAGCAGGTGAGTTTGCCTCCCGCTTTCAGCACCCTTTTCTCAAGCGCGCCTTTGCCCAGATGTTCTCCTGGGAAGAAGCTCCGGTGATGATGGGGATGGCGTTGCTAGCCTACATGCACAATCACAACGCCGGCTTTCCCTGTGGTGGGTCGTTGGCTTTTGCTCAGGCGATTGAAAGTCGTTTTCTTGAACTAGGCGGTGAAATTTTTTATAAAGCCCAGACGGAAACCATGCCCATGCTGATTAATGGCGTCTCAAAGACCCTGCCACGCCTCCATCACTTTTATATGGCCGGTCAGTCGGTAGAACCAGGGGGTAGTGTACCGCTGGCAGCAGCTTCGGGTAAAAACGTTATCCAACTGATCTGCGCCGCAGATGGCAAACCCTTTATAACTCAGTAGGGTATTGCATTATCGTCTTTTCTGGCGCAACTGGCGTAATTGCTCAAAGAGGCGTTTTTCTTCGTCAGTTAGATTGCGCGGCAGTTCAACGTTGACGGTAACGTAGAGGTCGCCACGCTGCTCAGGATTTTTCACGTTCGGCATCCCCAATCCCCGCAGGCGAAAGATTTTTCCGTTTTGGGTTTCGGGTGGAATGATGAGTTCCACCGTTTTATCGATCGTGGAAACATTCACCTTACCGCCCAATAAAGCGGTGTAGAGGTCAATGGTTTGTTGGGTCTTCAGATCATCACCATCGCGTTCGAAACGATTGTGCGGCAATACCTCAATTTTCAAATACAGGTCGCCTTTCTGTCCGTAGGCGTTCGGCGCCCCTTGACCGCTTAAACGCACCTTGGAGCCGGTCTTAACCCCGCGTGGGATACGCGCCTCAATCTGGCGGCCATCCTCGAACTCCATCTTGCGCGAGGTACCATAAAAGGCTTCCTCCAGCGTAATTTGCACCGGATATTCGACATCGCGCGTCGCGGTCTGGCGAGCAGTGCGGGTGCGGGTACCAAAACCGCTCATTCTTTGCCCCATCCCACCGAAGAGAGCTTCAAAGAAGTCGGAAAAGCCTCCCAAGCCACCCCCAAACATTTGCTCAAACTCTTCCGGGGTTACCGTACGGGTATAGGTTCTCCCTCCAGGTTGCGTTGTCCAGGCCGACCAATCGAAGTCTTCTGGCCTTCCGCCAGCTCGTTCGTACTGTCGCCACTGCGCTCCAAAGCGGTCATATTTTTCCCTTTTTTGCGGGTCGGAAAGCACTTCATAGGCTTCGTTGATTTCCTTGAATTTCTCTTCGGCGGCCTTATCGCCAGGATTTACATCCGGGTGATATTTGCGCGCCAATTTTCGGTAAGCTTTTTTGATCTCAGCTTCCGAAGCGTTCTTATCAACACCTAAGATTTGATAATAATCACGAAATTGCATAACCATATTCTATCACTGACCTTAAATTTACATTGATTGCTTAAAGAGTTTTTTCAAGAAAAAATGGAGATATTCCCAAGCTGCTAAAGTTAACACAGAATTGTTAATATTTCCTTAGAGACCCGTCAACAAAGGGATAACAAAGAGAAAAAACCATCACTCCATCAACAGCAGTTCATGGCGATTTCCCGATAACCCACCAAAATCAAACGATACCAACTGAATATTCGCCACAGTTTAGATAGATTTCTTACAATCCGTTTTTACCCTTCTTACATACCACCTCTATCATATAGAAAAATTTTTCAAGAAGGAGGTTGAGATATGTATTACCGCAGATACCGCGCTCCATCCGTCTGGCAAGAAGTCGAACGGTTACAACGCGAAATGAATCGATTAATGGAAAGTTTCTCGCCCCGCCGAATTCAGGCTGCGCCATCTTTCCCCGCCATGAATCTATGGGTCAGTGATGAAGGTATCATCCTCACCGCTGAAGTACCCGGCATCAAGCCTGAGGACATCGATATCAGTGTGGTCAATGACTTACTTACCATCAGTGGCGAGCGTCAACCAGAGCCAGTGGGTGAAGATGTCCGTTATCATCGCCGCGAGCGAGGATGTGGAAAGTTTGCTCGCTCAATTCAACTACCCTTTGCCGTTGACGCCAACAAAGTGGAAGCCAACTTTGAGAACGGTGTAATCACCATCACCTTGCCACGGAAAGAAGAAGAAAAACCCAAGAAGATTAAGGTTGTCGCCAAATAAGCGAAATGGAGGTGAACCATGACCGACAGCGAAAAAACCCTGGATGCAGAAAAACAAGAAGTTGCCTTGAGCGAAGGGACGGAATTAACCCGCGATCGAATTACCTTCCTGCCTCGCTCCGATATTTATGAGACCAACGATGCTCTGGTTCTCTTAATGGATATCCCTGGCGCTAAAGAAGAGGATATTGACATTACCTTAGAGAAAAATATCCTTACCGTGCACGCCCTCGTTGATCCTAAAGAACCTGAAAACTACGCTTTAGCGTTGCAAGAATATGAAGTTGGTGATTATCAGCGCAGCTTCCGCCTCTCCAATGAAATTGACCAAGACCATATTGAAGCCTCATACCGACAGGGTGTCTTGCGCCTGGTCTTACCCAAAGCTGAAGCTGCCAAAGCGAAAAAGATCACCATAAAGTCGAATTAAGCTGCGATAGTTCACTAGGCGGAGGTGGAGCTCGCCACCTCCGCTTTTTGAAGTACATCAGCCACACTTTCGCTATTTGGAGTGCGAAAGCCAGGCTTTCGTTTTTTTGAGTGCGAAAACCTCGCTTCCGCATTCCAAGTTTCTTACTTCCGCAAGATTTCCGGTAATGCATCCATGCCTGCCTCTCTTGCTAATTCCTCTACCAAAGCAATAAGTGTATCCTGACAATGCTCATCGATTGGCGGGCGTTGGTAATTCTCCAATAATTCCCGAACGCGCACCCCTGCTCGTTGGAAAGCATCTGGTTTCCCCACTTCCTCCCACAGGCGCAGAGACCCGCGATCAATTACCTCGGAGGGAAGATATTGCTCGACAGGAAATAGTTGCCGTGTGATTCGCTGCCTGAGGAAATCTCCCTTAAAACGAAAACGGAAGTCCTCAAATAACGCCGTAGCCAGGGTCTCGCTATGCACCTCAATCCCTTTCAAAAGTCGCTTAACCATCCCGATAATCTCGGCATCGATAACTAATTTCTCAAGGCTTTGACAGGCTAGAAAATCCAACATCCCTGCGCCAGAGATCATGTTAATGCCGGCTAAAGCCCCAATTAAAGCGCTCATTCCGCTCTCCAATCCTGCCTGGGCATCTACCAGTTTGGCGTCGCTGGCGCCGAGATACGTGTGGGTCGGAATGCCCAACGCTTTACCGATCTGCGCTGTGGCAACATCGATCATTGCCGTCTCAATTGCGCCCATTGGAGTTGTCCCATAACGCATGTCGAAGATTGCCGGCGCACCCCCCCAAATCACCGGCGCTCCCGCTTGAGCTAATTGATGCAAAGTGATCCCACTCAATGTTTCTACAGCATGTTGCACCACCGCTCCAATCAAAGTAACAGGCGCAGCTACGCCGGCTAACGGCATGGAAACGATCTCGGCTGGAACCCATGCCTGGGCAAGGTCGATCAAATTTTGAGCTGCAAAATCACTCCAAATCATGGGCGGTGAAGGACAAACATCGAAAATCGCCATTGGTTTTTGTCTTAATCCTTCCCTTCCACCGCGAAACAACGCCAGCATATCGAACATGAAATGCGCCGTCTGCTTCGAGAAAGCTCCGGTGATTATGGGTTTCTTAGAGAACATCAAGACCAGATATAAACGGTATAAATCACCGATTTGTTTGGGTACCTCATTGCATACCAGCGCCGTTGATTGGGCATCGTATTGAGGCAGCATTTCGGTGAGTTTAATAATCTGGATCAGATCCTCCGTACAGGAAGGACGGTGAACAAGGCTCTTCGCCTCGAGCATATGAACGCCGCAAGAGCCGGGATCAAAGTGAACCGCATCGCCACCTAAGTGAAGCGAGTCTTCACCATCTCGATTAAAGAGCTGAAAGGTGCTTGGAACGGTCGCCAATGCCTTCCGAACCAGGCTTTCCGGGATAAAGACCACCTCGGTATCTTCTTGAACCAACGCGCCCCCCTCGGCAAGAAGACGCCTGGCAGCCGGCGATTGAACCTTCACACCAACTGTTTGCAGAAGTTGGAATGCTTCATCTAGAACTCGACCTACCAACTCCGGAGATAGGAGTTCGATCTTCGGTTGCATCGGTTAGCCTCTTTTTATCAATGATACCCTTCAATTCAAAACAAGACCCCTTGCAAAACGTGTGTTTCAGCGTCGACATTTTTCGTTCGACGCTCACCGCGGTTCGTTTTTGCAATGGGCTCACGGAACGTCTGCCGAATGTTTATAGATAGCGAATTTCCTGCTGAACCCCTATGCCGCGCGCACCCAGATGCCGGATAAAAGGCTCAGCCGGTACCATCTTCTCTACCCCACCAGCGCCGCGGGGTGTTTCTTGTTTCGCCATCATCTCGGCGACAATAGCTGCGCTCCAGCCGGTGCCGCGTTCCATCGCTGTAAACCCTGTCTGATCATCATAATAGTCAATGACTACGATCCAGGCTTCAGCTTCCTTACCATCCTTCTTCCCCACCGCCCGGATGCGGATAATAATGAGATCCTTTTGGGTTGGGTCAACCACTTTTGGCTCAAACAAAGCATGGAAGACCTCGCGTGGCACTACCTCGATGTTTCCAACGCGAATGGGAGTCAAGTCCCAGAGTCCCAATTCCCGGTAAGCGCGCAATTTTTCATAGTGTCCAGGATAGCGTAAAGTCAGGTTTTGCAGTGTGCGCAGTTTGCCTTCGTAAGTCCAGGGCAGGGTGTCTAACCCTCCCCCGGTGACAAAAGCCTCTAAGGTTCCAATCGGGGAAGGAAATTGCACAGTCTCAAGTTCCGTTATCGATTCGACCTGAGTGACCTTCCAGTTGCGGATAAACACGGCTGGTTCAGCATACTCATTGGTCAAACCGGCAATGTGAAAGGTCAACAAGTAATTAAAGGGTGGTTTTGGTTTCTGAGGCAGACCGCCATCCCACATATAAACATCCAAAACTTCATCCAATAGACTCATGGCATAAACAATCAACGTTGTTCCCATGCCCGGCACTTGACCGCAATTGGGGATAACACTCACACCGTTTTGTTTGGCTTGTGTATCCAGTTTGTGCTGTTCCAGAGCAATGTCGGTATTGCCTCCCAAATCACAAAAATTTACTTTCTCTTCAATGGCAATTTTGGTCAATGGAAGGTTGTAATAATACGGCACTGCACTCAGACAAGCCGCCTTGCCTTGCATCGCCTTCCGTACCGCAGGTTCATCGTGTACATCTAACTGTATCGGAACGGCAATTTCTTTGTTGAGCAATCCGTTGATGCGTTTGGCAGCCTTCTGGGCTACCTCGAAATTAACGTCAGCCATCACAACTTGTGAGGCATCACCCCAGCGCGCCATGTCATATCCTGCAGCGCACCCCTGACGACCCGAACCAATGACGAGATAGGCATTCATTCGATCCTCCTGGATTTGGACTTAATTTACAGCCGCTTTGGGCTGAAAACTTATCTGCGCCAAGACAACCGCTAAAAACATCAAAACGCACCCCGTAAGCTGAATTGGGGTCAAACCTTCTCTTAAAATTATCCAGCCGAACAATGCTGCAAAGACCGATTCCATCGAGAGTAAAATGGCAGCATCGGCAGGCGGAGCAACCCGTTGCCCAAGCGGTTGGAGACTAAACCCCAACGCAATCGAAGCTACCGCTGTCCAAATGACCGCCCACCAGATGTCATTCAAATTGCTCAAAGTAGCCCCTTCGAACCAAATGCCGCTCAACAAACTTAATCCTCCACATACGCTTGCCTGGGTAACTGCTAAGAAGGGCAAGGCCAATTGATGTGTGATTCGATCGATGATTAACACATGAATAGCCCACATCAACGCTCCTAAAAGTACCCAACGATCCCCCAATGATATTGAGAGACTTCCCTCTGTGCTAAGTAGAAACATCCCAAAGGTTGCCATCAGAGAAGAAATCCAAATTATGACCCGCGGCGGCTGACGGTAAAAAATCGCCAAAAGAAACGGAACAATCATGACATATAAGCCGGTAATGAAACCTGCATTGGCAGCCGTAGTAAATTGAAGCCCAAACTGTTGGAAAGCAACCGCAAGGAACATTGCCAATCCAGCCAGCCCCCCTCCCAACCAGGCTTTGAGTGGTAACTTGCTCAAGTTCAGCCGCTGCCTCACAAGGATCGGTAAGATCAGACTCGCCCCCAAGAGGTAGCGAACGCCATTGAAAAACAGAACCTCTCCCTGTGCCGCGGCTGCCCGCTGAGCAGCAAATGCACTCCCCCACAGGGCAGCCACCAGCAGCAGAATCAGATCAGCCTCCAGCCGGGTGCGTGGAAAAGAGTTAACTTTAGGGTTCGTACCTGAGACGATATTCATCAGCAAGATAATAACAAGTTCGATTTGAGGGGCTGATGCCGCCCACCGCGGCTTCCGCATTTTCTTACCAGTAACCCACGCTTTCGGGCTTTGCGAATTTTAACACACAAATTGATTTGAATGGCTTGAGACGGGTAAAGGGAGCAAAAAAATCAGGGCGTTGCTCACGCCCTGATCGATTTATCGCCTATTCGATTGATTTTACCAGTTGGAGCGGCGTCGCCCACCGCTACGTTGGTTGCGCGCTCCGCCACCCGCATCTCGTCGATAGCCACCCCCAAAAGGTCGCTCTTCACGCGGCCGAGCCTGGTTGACGGTCAACGTGCGTTCATGCAATTCAGTGCCGTTGAACATGCCAATGGCTTTTTGCGCCTCTTCATCAGTTTCATACTCCACAAAGGCAAAGCCTTTGGAGCGGCCGGTGTCTCGGTCTCGGATTAGCGCCACAGACTTAACTGTCCCTGCTTGAGCAAAATACTCTCGCAGTTCCTCTTCGGTGACCGAATATGACAAATTGCCTACATACAGTTTTGGTTCCATTTTTTCTCCATTCAAAATATACTCTTTGATACCGGCCTGCTGCTCGTCACACATGGGGCAAGGGAACCTCGCAGTTCAAATAACCACCCTGGCATGGTCACATGCCGAAAAAGTGCTTAGGCTGGCTGGCAACTTAAGTGCTTGTATTATACCAGATAATTGACAAAATGGATAAATTGTCAAGGTTTTCTTTTATTTTCTGTTTTTTCATAGAGCCTCTATCCTTTATACACACAAAGTCATCCCTTCAGGGTTGACGTTTCTTTCTTGAGAGTCTTCCAAAAAAGTCCCCGCTGGAAAAAAACAAACGGGGACGAATCAGATTTTAAACACTTAATCAGTCGATTGGCAAAAATGCTAAATACAAGATTGTCTGTAATTACCTACCATAGGCACTATTTAGCAGGGCAGAATGTCCACGAAGTTTTCCCGAATACACGAATAGCACTGTTATTCGTTTATTCGTGATCAATTTGTGGACGGTTTTCTCAGCAAATTATCAACACGACTTGTGATGGTAGGCTGTTTCGATTTTTAAATCTTAGACCACACGGCTAATTCCAGAATCAGTTGCTCGAAATAACTGTTCGAGGGCATTGCGCCATCGCCATAAGCCATATCTACAACCCGCACAACCAATTGCAACGATTGGGTTTCCAAGATGGTTTCCATCCCGGGTTGTACCAGCACCGGTTCGCCTTTAGCAGCTAACCGTTGATAAGTCGCTTCGTCGTTATAGGCATGTTCACTCATCAAGACCTTGGTTATCGTCTGGATATCGTTCTTATCAAACAACCAAACTTCAAAAGCGGTGACCTTCTTCGGTTCTCCGATGCCAATGGTTTCCGAGATGTTCACCCCACATTCACCGAGAAATTCACCGCTTTGCGAGTCGATGCTGAACGAGTCATCGAACAAATCATCTCCGTACTTATACGATGCCATAAATTGCATCATTGGTGGTTCCTGGCTGAGACCAGCCTGAGGGATAGCTTGCCACCCCTCTTCGACCTCTGGCGCTAACGGCTGTGGATAGGATGCTTGAGCAGGAGTTCGTGCAGCCGGTTTCCGGCTCCGCAGGAAGACAAAAACGGCTACGCCAAGCAAGATAATGACGAAAGCGACACAGAATACAATCACAATACTTCGCAGAATCGATGTGCCCGGTCTGGCTGAGGGTTCAGATTCTTCGGTAGGGATGATTTCTCCCCCCGCCGCTTGGGTCGGAATTGGGAGCGTGGCTTCACCACTCACAGCCAACCGAAAAGCAGCGATATTTGCTGCTTGCTGGGGTTTTTGTTGTTCGATTTCTTTGAGCAGGTCTTCACCTTCCTTGCCGAACTCGGCAAACCGTTTCTTTGCTAGTTCGGCATCCTGGTTCAATAGGTACGAATCGACCGCCATGCTGAGGTATTCCAGCTTTAAATCATGGCGGAGATGTTCAGGGGCTGCATCCGTCCATTTTACCGGCCAGATCCCCCAACCTATCACAAACCAACCAAGGATCAAGCCCACCACAAACCCAATCCCTACCAACACCTGGGTCTTTTTCAAATATTCGCGGATCATCTCCATGCCTCACTCTCCATTTCCACAGCTTTTGCCAAGCATTATTGTTTCAGTTGCAGTTTCATCTCTTCTGGGATGTTTTTCTGCTTGTATTGTAGACGAAAGCGATTGAAACTGCAATACAATCTTTCAAAATTTATTGTTGCAAGAGTCATGCCGTCGATGCCATTTCATCCTGAACGACTTCCTCAAGCGGAAAACGCTCTTCGCAGTTCAAGCATTGGGCGTAGTTCTTATCGGCGATCACCAGCAGTCCTCCGCACTCAGGGCAAGGGGCAGGGATGGGTTTCTTCCAGGAGGTGAAATCACATTCTGGATAGTTCGCACAGCCATAAAAGACACGGTTGCGGCGAGTTTTTCTTTCAACCAGTTCGCCTTGACACTTAGGACAGCGCACCCCAATCTTCTCTAACCAGGCTTCGGTATAACGACATTCCGGAAAGCCGCTACAAGAGATAAACTTCCCAAAACGCCCATAGCGGATCACCAGCTCTTTGCCGCACTCGGGGCATTTCCTACCGATCGGCTCCAAATCGGCTTTCATTTCCGGAATGGCTTTCTCGGCATTAGCCACCAATTGGGCAAAAGGTGTGTAAAACTCACGAATCACCTCAACCCATTTTTCTTGTCCGGCTGCAATGCGATCCAGGTCTTCTTCCATGTGGGCTGTGAAGCCATAGTCGACGATTTCCGGAAAATGTTGCGTAATCAGATCATTGACCAGAATGCCAGTCTCAGTCGGTATCAGCCGTTTGTTATCCCGAACTACATAACCGCGCTGTTGAATGGTGGAAAGGATCGGAGCATAGGTGGAGGGCCGTCCAATTCCGTATTCTTCTAAGGCTCTCACGAGCGTAGCTTCCGTGTAACGCGGAGGAGGCTGGGTAAAATGCTGTTCAGGGATTAGTTTGACCAGTTGCAAAATCTGCCCCTGGGTTAATCCACTTGGAATGCGACCACCTTCTTCCTCCTCAGGCGCGCTATCTTCGTCTTTCGCTTCCTCATAAGCTGCCATATAGCCCAAGAAGCGGACACTCGAACCAGAAGCACGCAATAGATATTCGTGGGCATTCCCTTTGCCACTCACTTCAACAGTTATCGTATCATAGATGGCAGCAGTCATTTGTGAAGCCACAAAACGTTGCCAGATCAATTGATATAAGCGATATTGATCGCGATTGAGGAATTGTTTGACCGATTCCGGAGTACGGAAAACCGATGTTGGGCGGATCGCTTCATGGGCTTCCTGTGCGCCAAGTGTTTTTGTCTTATAGCTAGGTGGCTTGTCCGGCAGGAAACCGTCTCCATAGCGCTGCGAGATATATTGACGGGCTTCAGCCTGAGCCAGTTCGGAGATATTGGTGGAATCGGTACGCATGTAAGTAATCAACCCCACCGACCCTCCGGTACCAACATCGATACCTTCATACAATTGTTGCGCCAGAGCCATCGTGCGCTTGGCGGTAAAGCCCAAGCGGCGCGAAGCATCTTGTTGTAGAGTGCTCGTGATAAACGGAGGCGAAGGGTTGCGGCGTCGTTCGCCTTGTTTGATTTGCGAAATTTCATAGCGCGCCCGCTCCATATCCTCCAGAATCGGCTTGACCTGCTCTTCATTTCCTAACGTAGGTTCTTCGCCATCCAGGCGCACCAGTTTGGCAATGAAAGTTTCTTTCAAGCCCTGCGGCAAAAATTCAGCCGCAATTGACCAGTATTCAACCGGCACAAAAGCCTGAATCTCGCGTTCGCGCTCCACAATCATGCGCAAGGCAACTGATTGAACGCGACCCGCCGATAAACGGCTGCGCACCTTGCGCCACAGGAGCGGGCTTAAGTTATATCCTACCAGACGATCCAACACGCGGCGGGCTTGTTGGGCATCCACCAAATCTTGATTAATCGAACGCGGATGGGCAAAGGCTTCTGCCACGGCCGGTTCGGTGATCTCATGGAAGACCACCCGGCGAGCAATTTTCGGATTGATGGAGGCTGCTTCCATAAGGTGCCAGGCAATTGCCTCCCCTTCGCGGTCGGGATCGGTTGCCAGATAGACCTCTGCGGCTGATTTCGCCAGATTTTTAATCTCTTTGACAACAGTTTTCTTCTCATTAGGGACACGGTATTTCGGCGTAAAATCATTCTCTACGTCAACCGATAATTGCGATCGCAACAGATCGCGCACATGGCCCACGGACGCCTTAACGGTATAACCTTTGCCCAAAAAGCGCCCCACAGTGCGGGCTTTTGCCGGCGATTCGACAATCACCAGCTTCCCCGAGCGATGAGGTTTGAGCTTGTCTAATTCGCTATCCGAGAGGGAGGCATGGGCTTCTGTCTTACCCATGCGAAAAAGTTTGCTTCCACATACGGTGCATTTGCCTTCGGTCGCCGGGGTGCCATTACTTGTATAGACAGCTTGTGGCTCCGTGATCGGCCGCTTTTGTTTACATTTGACACAATAGGCTTCCAATGTTTCCAAGATAACCTCCAAAATCGTTATACGTAATCTTCACCACTTTCTTTGAGGATTTCCACCACTTGACGCACTTTTTGGGCCTCGTCTTTGCGCACAATGAGTAAAACATCCCCGGTGTCCACGACCACCAAATCGCGAACACCAATAGTGACAATCAAGCGGTGTTCTTCGCTAACATAAACCAACGATTGGCGAGTGTCTAAACCAAAATGTCGCCCTCCCATGACGATATTGCCATGTGAATCGGCCGGCAAGACATCAAATAACGAATCCCAACTACCCACATCGCTCCACTTGAGCGCACCAGCCGGAATTACTACCACATCCTTAGCGCCTTCCATAATGCCATAGTCAATTGTTTCCGGAATCAGCGCTTGCCATGCGTTTTGTAACACCTCGCTGTAGCTTGGCTTTCCCCAGTGCGATTCAACCTCTTGCAAAGCCGCCTCCAATTGTGGCATTTGTCGCGCAATTTCTTGCCGGATGCGTTCGACTTTCCAGATGAACATCCCCGAATTCCAGGTGTGATCGCCTCTGGCCAACATCACCTGGGCTTGAAATTCATCCGGTTTTTCTTTGAAGCGCACGACATGATAGACGGCGACTCCCTGATAGGTGCCCTGGATTTTCCCCTGTTGAATATAACCATAGCCGGTTGCGGCAAAGGTAGGGTTGATGCCGATAGTGACCAAGTAATCCTGGCGAGCAACGATCTCGGCTACTTGCAATAACCTACGGAACCACTCCTGATTGCCGATGTAATGATCGGCGGTCAGGACAGCCATCACAGCGTTTTTATCCAACCGTGCAAGATGCACAGCCGCCAGCCCCACCACTGCTGCTGTGCCACGCGGCATCGGCTCAAGGAGATAATTTTCTTCTGGGATCTGAGGGCATTGTTTACGAAGCTCTCGGAACTGTTCCGGTACGGTTACGACCAGAATATGTTGCGAGTCGAATAAACCGTCCAGTCGATCAACTGCCATTTGGAACAGGCTGCGTTGTTCAATGATGCGTAACATCTGTTTGGGTCTCGTCTTCCGAGAGAGCGGCCAAAGGCGCGTTCCACCGCCCCCTGCCATAATGACTGCATAATACGAACCACTCATGACCGTTGCCTCCTTTCTGTTTCTATTGTATACTTTAAACCGTGTATCGTTCGTTTTGTTCTCGGGCAACGATATAGCTCATGCCTCCCACCGACTTGGCTAACCCCTTCAATTCCATAATCGCTAAAGTCGAACTCACCTGGGCAACCGGCATCTGGCATAGCCGCGATAGTTCATCCACATGCAGCGGCTGATCGGATAAATGTTGCAACAATTGCGCTTCATTTCCATCGGTTGGCAAAATTTGCCTGGCGGAATTCTGTTGTAACCTGACGGGGATATTCAACGTCTCCAAAATATCAGCAACCCCCATGTAGGGAAAGGCACCTTTTTGGATCAAACGATTGGTGCCCACACTTTGGGGTGCATGGATATTGCCAGGCACTGCAAAGACATCCCGTCCTTGTTCGGCTGCAAAACTGGCGGTAATTAATGCCCCACTCTTCTCTCCTGCCTCGACAACCACAACAGCCAAAGATAGACCAGAAATAATGCGGTTACGGGGCGGGAAATTGGTCGCATCAGGTTGAGTGCCCGGCGGATAATCACTCACCAATGCCCCTTGTAAGATGATACGGTCGGCATAACGACGATGTTCTGGTGGATAAATTCGATCCACCCCGCAACCCAACACCGCAATCGTGCGTCCCCCCGCATCCAGAGCGGCTTGATGGGCGAGGATGTCCACCCCACGCGCCAGTCCGCTGACGACAGTCACTCCACTCTGTGCCAGGCCGGCAGCGATCTCCTCGGCAATCTGACGTCCATACCTAGTAACCCGTCGCGTTCCAACCACAGCCACTGCAATCTCATCCGAAACGCTCAGCTCCCCCCGGACATACAAAACCGGCGGGGATTGATCGATCTCTTTGAGCAAACGTGGATAGTTTTCATCCATCCAGGTGATCACTTGAATATCTTTGGCGCGTAAAGCTTGCCAATAACGATCGAGGTCTACCTGAGAGCGGATGAGGTGATAGTTCTCCAGGTGTTTTTCCCCAAAACCCAAACGGCGGAGAGTATCGCTAGGAGCATGCCAGGCCTTTTCGAGGCTTTCAAACTCTTGCAACAAACGGCGAAAACGCACTGCCCCGATCCCCTTGACCAAATTAAACCCTACCCAAAAGCGTTTCTCGCCCTCGTTGCTCATCAATTCACCCCTGCAGGATGGTCACGCGGAGTTTTTTTTGATCCACATCCACTTCTACGATCCAATCATCGGCAAAGGGAATCAAGTGTTCCCTCTCTTGCTCATTTTTTACCACCAGTACATCATTAGCACCGGTGCTGAGGATTTCTCTGACCCAGCCGATAAATCCTTGCACTTCATCATAAACCATCATGCCAAGGATCTGATGGTGATAGTATTCACCCTCTTCTAATGGCGGCCGATCATCGGCGCGAACGTATACCAGTTGATTGCGCAGTTCGCCAGCTTCTTCAGGAGTTGTATACCCCTGAAAACGAATCAATAGCCCATCTCGATGGGTTCGCCGCGACACAATTTCGTGCTGCTGCCCCTGATCTCCAACATATACCACCACCCCCGCTTGAATCCGTTCAGGGAAATCCGTGTAGATTTCCATCAGCACTTCTCCGCGCACCCCATGTGGCCGGCGGATTTTGCCAATCACTAAGAAGGCAGGCTCGCCAGCTTGCAGCGAGCCTGCCGCTTGGTTTTGCACAGTACGCGGCGAGGCAGGATTCATCGTGGCTCTTCAACGTCGAAGTTTACCCGTAAACCTTGCCGAATAGCTGCCACCCGTAATAGAACTCGGATGGCGTTTGCCACCCGGCCGTTTCTGCCGATCACCCGCCCCATGTCGTCTTTGGCAACATACAAAGCAAGGTTGACCAGATTCCCTTTTCGGACTTCGCGCACTCTGACCTCTTCTGGATGATCTACCAGGGATTGTGCTATGTACTCAATTAGAGATTTCACACACGCCTCCTTTTTTATCGACAATTGGAGGTGCCAGCTATCGTTGCAAAGTTAACTGCGTTTCTGTGCCGAAAGGCTTGTCTTGGGTTGGACGTTACGGCTGGCTTGAATGGCGGTGGCTTCCTTCAGCAAGGTATCCAGCGACTCGCCTTGTTTATAGCGTTGAAAGCGCTCGAATAGCCCCACCGATTGGAAAAGTTTTGCTACCGATTCGGTCGGCTGAGCACCCTTGCTTATCCAATCGTACACCCGTTCTTCAGCAATCTGAATGGTAGCTGGATCTGTGCGTGGATTATAGAATCCCACGATCTCCAAAAAACGTCCATCGCGGGGAGCTTCTTTGTCCGCCACAACAATCCGGTAGCTGGGTTGTCCTTTTAAACCGACCCTTCTAAGACGAATTCTCACCATAGATGATTCTCCTTAAAGTTTACGAATTCCAAATATCCATCTCTACCCGCTGCCAGCTTCTCAGGCTGAGGGAGCGTTGAAGGAGACGCCGATTTCCTGAGAAACGGTAGCCGTAGCTCTTAACCGAATAAGCGGGGCAATCCCTTCAGCCCAGATTTTTTGAATGTTTTCATCAGCTTTTGCATATCCCGAAACTGTTTGATCAGGCGGTTGACATCTTGCACCTGCGTGCCGGAACCCCGGGCAATTCTGCGCCGCCGGCTGGCATTAAGAATCTCCGGTCGCCTTCGCTCTAATGGAGTCATTGAGTTAATAATTGCTTCTGTTATTTTAAGCTGTTTTTCAGCTTCTTGGGGAGAAATTTGGCGCGCCATTTGTCCCATCCCACCGGGTAACATTTCCAGTATCTGGGTAATCGGGCCCATGCGTTTGATTTGACGCAGTTGTTGGGCAAAATCTTCCAGCGTGAACTCACCCGCCATCAATCGGGCGGCTTGCTCGCGCGCAACCTGCTCATCAAAGGCAGCCTCCGCTTTTTCGATCAGACCAAGCACATCGCCCATTCCCAGAATCCGCGCCGCCAGTCGGGAGGGGTCATAGGTTTCCAGGGCGTCAAGAGCTTCACCCGTGCCGATAAACTTGATCGGTACCCCAGTCACCGAACGGATCGAAATGGCTGCTCCGCCACGGGCATCGCCGTCCATCTTGGTCAAGACCAAACCGCTCAGAGGAATCACCTGGCGAAATCCTTGAGCAACATTGACCGATTCCTGTCCGATCATAGCATCCACCACCAGCAAGATCTCGGTCGGTTTGACCTGCTGGCGAATGGCTTCCAATTCATCCATCAATGCCTGATCAAGCTGTGAACGCCCTGCTGTATCCAGAATGAGGGTGGAATAACCGCCCAAAGAAGCTTTCTGACGTGCCCTGGCTGCAAGATGCGACGGCAGGACCCCCTCCTCATGATATACCGGCACGTCCACTCGTTCCCCAAGCGTTTGCAGTTGTTTAACCGCTGCCGGGCGATAGGGATCTGCTGCAACCAGCATCACCCGCTCTCCTTGCGAACGCAACAGACGAGCCAGTTTGGCAGCCGCAGTGGTCTTGCCCGAACCCTGTAACCCAACCAGCATGATGGCACGCGGCTTCTCACCACTCAAGTTCAACCGCTCGGCTGCTCCTAACGTAGCAATCAATTCTTCGTGGACGATCTTAATCACCTGCTGGGCAGGATTCAAAGCTCGAGATACCTCAGCGCCAACCGCCCGTTCCCTCACGCGGTTGATAAAATCCTTGACGACGCCATAGTTGACATCGGCTTCTAACAAAGCCAAACGCACTTCACGGAGAGCAGCATCCACCTCTTTTTCGGTCAACTTCCCGTGACGGCGCAATTGCTTAAAAATGTTCTCTAATCGCTCGGTTAAACTCTCAAACATTTCGCAATAGTTAATTGATTTTTATATAATGAAGGTTGCTTCGCCCTTAAAGTTCGCAAAATCGCATTGTAAACGCTAACCAAAGAAAGGTCAAGAGTTGATTTAGAATTTTTGACCCCTACCCATTGATTGATCTTGACTCAGGGTTTTTTGCAGGTCTAGACTCATGGCAACCCTTCATACTCTGTTTGAACTCAAATTTGAAACCATTTTTGAAGAATGGGGTTAAGCAGATGAACAAACAAAATGTAACCATGGTTATCATTCGCCTATAGGAGGTCTTATCATGTCAAAAGTTGCTGTTGTTACCGACAGTACCGCGTACATCCCGCAAAATTTTCTTCAGGAATACCCGATCACCGTTGCGCCACAAATTCTTATCTGGGGGGATCAAACCTACGAAGATGGCGTGGATATTCAACCAGACGAATTTTATAAACGTCTAAAAACTGCTACGGTAATGCCCTCCTCTTCTCAGGTTGCGATACCCAAGTTTCGCGACATTTTCCAAACCTTACTCGATCAAGGTAAAGAAATCATCGCCATTCTCATTTCAGCCAAGCTCTCTGGAACGATCGACTCAGCTCAACAAGCCAAAGAAATGCTCCCAGGAGCGCCGATCGAAATTGTCGATTCTTACACAACGGCTATGGCAATGGGTTTTCAGGTCTTAACTGTCGCCCGCGCCGCGCAAGGCGGAGCAAATCTCGCCGAGTGCAAACGTCTGGCAGAAGATGCGCGCAACCATACGGGGGTTGTCTTTGCGGTAGATACGCTCGAGTTTTTACACCGCGGTGGACGGATCGGGGGCGGCAGCCGCTTTTTGGGAACAGCTCTGAACATTAAGCCAATTCTGGAGGTGCGCGGCGGGCGAGTGGAGGCTGTGGAACGCATCCGAACCCGCAAAAAATCCTTATTGCGCTTGATGGAGATTATTGAGGAACGTGTACAAGGGAAGACTCCATTACGTCTGGCAACCCTCAATGCCAACGCTGAAGAAGACGCCCGCTTTTTGCTTGATGAATTATCGAAAAAACTCAACCCGGTTGAGTCCATCTTTTCAACCGTCAGCCCGGTGATCGGTACACACGCCGGTCCTGGCACAGTTGGGATAGCCTATATGGCCGGAATGTAATTCCTCCTTCCCAAACCAGAAAGCAAGCTACCAAAATTACAAATGACCGATCGGGTAACCTGTTTCTCCGGCGCATCTTGGGCTCGCTACTCATCCTCTGCCCGTGCTAGAAATTTTTGCTTGACAAACTCTGTTTAAATGGGTATAGTATCTCTATTGAATGAGTCGGTTTCAGTATGGATGACACATCTTCTGACGTAGACTTAGATCTCGATTATCAGCAATCCAGGCTCCATTCGCCGCAAGTGAGCTAGGCGAGGGGTTATCCCGTGGCTTCCTCCAACCCCGTCGGCACACTGCGGCGGGGTTGCTTTTTGAGGTGAAGCTATGGGAGTTCTGCGCTACCTTTTACCTCCAAAAAAACGCCTTGAACGGACGTTCACCCTTGGGGACGGAATTGTCCTTTTGCTCATCGCAACCTTGCTTTATGCAGGTGTGCGCTTAGCGGTTAACGCGCCGCAAATCATCAGCGGGCCACAGATCTCGCTTTCCACCTCTGCCTTGCCGTGGTACACTCTGCTCTCCCTCGGCAGAATGTTTGCAGCTTATTTTCTCTCCTTGCTTTTCACATTGACCTACGGACGCGTTGCCGCGTATAACCGGCGAGCAGAGATGATCTTAATGCCGCTCCTAGATGTACTGCAATCCGTACCGATTTTATCCTTTTTGCCCGTTGTTTTACTCAGCTTAAGCGCCTTTCTCCCTCAGCGGTTAGCCGCCGAGTTGGCCTCGATCGTCTTGATCTTCACCAGCCAGGTCTGGAATATGACCTTTGGCTGGTATCAGTCCCTCACCACCATACCGAAAGAACTGCAGGAAGCCAGTGCTATTTTCCGCCTGAACACCTGGTTACGGTTTAAGCGTCTTGAACTCCCCTTCGGTATGATCAGCCTGATTTGGAACAGCATTATGTCCTTTGCTGGTGGTTGGTTCTTCCTGATGGCAGCCGAGATCTTCACCGTCGGAAACCGCGACTTTCGTCTGGCTGGTTTAGGGGCTTACTTGCAAGAAGCAGCCAATCAAGGAAACACACAGGCCATTTTGTGGGGATTACTTACCTTAATCGTCACTATCGTAGCTTTGGATCAATTCCTGTGGCGGCCATTGTTAGCCTGGAGCGATCGCTTCAAGCTTGAGATGGTCGAAAGCGACAACCCGCCCACTTCGTGGTTCTATGACCTGATGTATAAATCTCGCCTATATGGATGGATTCAAAAATCCCTGATCAGCCCGCTCGCAGAGCGGATCGATCGCTGGATGCTGCGCTTGGACCCCTCGCCAACAACCCCTTCGGTGCAGGATAGCAGATTTTCGCCTGGCATAGTTGTGTTCATCGGTTTGTTTTTGATCATCATCAGCTATGGTGGATACCGAACCTTCCTCCTGTTAGGCTCGCTATCTCTGTCTCAATGGCTTGAGATTGGACAAGGGCTTGGCGTTACCTTCTTGCGAGTTGTCGATTCGTTGTTGATTGCTCTCTGCTGGACAATCCCATTAGGGGTTGTGGTTGGAACAAAACCCGACTTAGCCCGTTTCATTCAGCCGCTTATTCAGATCGCCGCTTCCATTCCTGCCACCGCAATCTTTCCGATCCTTTTGATGTTTCTCATTCACCTAAGCGGGGGTTTAAACTTTGCGGCAATTTTGTTAATGTTAATGGGAACACAATGGTATTTACTCTTTAACATTATTGCCGGGGCGAGCGCCATCCCACAAGACCTTAAATACACCACGTCTCTGTTACAACTTTCGGCCAGAGAAAGATGGCGCACCTTAATCCTCCCTGCTCTGTTTCCGTATTTGATTACCGGGGCAATCACGGCAAGTGGTGGGGCTTGGAATGCCAGCATTGTCGCCGAGTATGTCCATTTTGGAGGCCAAACCATTTCAGCGACCGGGATTGGAGCATTAATCTCCCATGCTACCGCCACAGGAGATTACTCTCTTTTACTCGCTGCTACCTTGAGCATGATCCTAACAGTAGTGCTGGTCAACCGCCTGTTCTGGAGAAGGTTATACCGCATCGCAGAAGAGAAATATCGGATGGAGTAGCCTATGGAAACCAATAAGCCATTACTCAAATTACGTCGCATTCATCAAATTTACACCAGCGGCTCACGCCGCTTCACAGCCGTTCAAGATGTGAACCTAACCGTTTATGAAGGCGAGTTCATCGCTTTGCTTGGACCGTCAGGTTGTGGCAAAAGCACCCTTCTGAGGATTATTACCGGTTTGCAAAAACCATCCGAGGGGACAGTTCTCTACCGTGACCAACCACTGGAGGGCGTCAACCCCTACGCTTCCATCGTTTTTCAGACCTTTGCCCTGTTCCCGTGGCTCACCGTCTTGGAAAACGTTGAGCTTGCTCTGAAGGCGCGCGCCGTACCCGCCAATATTCGCACGCCACGCGCTTTAGATCTGATCGACCGGGTTGGGTTAGACGGCTTTGAATCAGCCTATCCGCGCGAACTCTCCGGTGGCATGCGCCAGAAAGTAGGTTTTGCCCGCGCGATGGCAGTTGAACCAGAATTGCTCTGTCTGGATGAGCCTTTTTCTGCCCTGGATGTCCTCAGCGCCGAGTCCCTGCGCAATGAATTAATGGAATTATGGACAACTGGCAAAATCCCTACCAAAGCCATTCTTATGGTGAGTCATAATATCGAAGAAACAGTTTTCATGGCGGATCGGATCGTAGTGATGGATAAAGAACCCGGGCGCATTCTATCTGAATTAACCATCACCCTGCCTCACCCGCGCCAGAAAAAATCGGACGAGTTTCAAATACTCGTCGACCAGGTCTATAGCATGTTGGCCGGACAAACCCAACCCGAAATCGTTGAATTAGGTAGCGCTCCTGGCGAGCCAGGCGTTACCCGCTCCTTACCCAAAGTGACGATCACCGATCTGGCCGGTTTCCTCGAAAACCTGGCCGAGATGCCCCAAAACCGCGCCGACATCTATCGCTTGAGCGAAGAACTCAACGTCGATTCTGGCCACATCTTAACCCTGACCGAAGCAGCCGAATTGTTAGGATTTGCAACGATTGCTAAAGGTGACATTACATTGACACCGTTGGGAGAGACTTTTGCCGAAGCCAGCATCCTCGCCCGCAAGGAAATCTTCGCTACCCGTATTCGCCGTCTACCTTTGGTACGCTGGCTGCTGAGCATGTTGAGTTCTTCGGATAAAAAGGCTTTGCCAGTTGGAGTGATCCTGACGGCATTGGAGCTTGAATTTCATAAAGAGGAAGCCGAGCGTCAGTTGGAGACACTGATCAACTGGGGCCGTTATGCTGAAATCCTCTCTTATAATGACGATCAGGAGGTCCTGTACCTGGAGACAGCCCCCGAACTGGTGTCACAGGTTGTCTGAGACAGGTGTTTAAATGCCTTAGATGACATTTTTCACTTGTCCAAAACTCCTATCCTGTGGTATGGTTTATATTACAAATGATTAATCTAACCCTCAGAGAATAAGGATGGAGAAATGAAGAAGATCACTTGGTTGCTATGCCTGATCGTTTTAGCTAGCCTGTTGCTGGCTGCCTGTGGTGGGGGTGCGCAGAGCCACCTCGAAAAAATCAAACAAGCAGGCGTTATAAAAGTGGGCACCAGCGCCGATTATCCTCCCTTTGAATATATCGATGAGAGTGGCAACAAAACCGGTTTCGACATCGAACTCATGGAGGAGATCGCCAAACGGATGGGGGTCAAGATCGAATGGGTCGATATGCCCTTCGACAGTTCGATCGCCGGCGTTCAAGAAGGCAAAATTGACTGCTCAATTTCCGCCTTCAATTACACGGAAGAGCGCGACAAAGTAGTCGATTTCAGTGAACCCTACTTCACAGCAGAAGATGCCTTTTTGGTCGCCGAAACCTTCAGTGGCAGCATCTCCAAGCCCGAAGATGTCGCTCAATACAAAGTTGGCGTCCAAAGCGGCACAACCCAAGACGATTGGCTGACCAACGTTTTGCAGATTTTCGAGCAGAATCTGTTCCGCTACGACCGCGCCGACCAAGCTGCCCTAGATCTAAAGAGCGGGCGAATTCATGTTATGATGGCTGATGCCATCCCTGCCAAAGCGCTGGCTCAGAAGATCGGTGGTTTGAAAATCGTCTACACCGGGGTTCTCTCCAGTGGTCCGATGAACATTGTCCTGCCAGAAGGAGACACCGAACTGGCAAAGGCGATCAACGACATCCTCAAGCAATTGCAACAAGAAGGCTTTATCGATCAACTGGCGCAAAAATATTTCACCGAGTAAAACCCAATGAAGAAAGATGGGCAGGGCAAATTCCCTGCCCATCTTTGCAATCGGTTGGCAAAGGATGCTTAGCCAATTCTTCTCATATATCTTACAAGGTACCTCGGTCACCATTGCGGTGACCTTGATTGCCTTGCCCTTTGGGCTAATCCTTGGCTTATTGCTTGCCTTGCTCTATAACTACGGCGGTTTTTGGGTCTCGCGCTTGGCAGCGATCTACAGCTTGGTGATGCGCGGGGTGCCGCCGATTGCTTTGCTTTTCATTTTATACTTTCTGCTATCCGGGCGATTGATCAACCTGTCGCCCTTTTGGGCTGGCTCGATCTCCTTAGGCATCATCAGTTCAGCCTATCAGATGGAAATTTTACGCGGCGCGCTCCAAGCGGTGGGCGAAGGTCAGATGATTGCAGCGCGCGCCATAGGCATGAGCCGCCTGCAAGCCATTCGCTACATCATTATTCCCCAGGCTATTCGCCTGGCTATTCCACCCTGGTCAAACGAAGCTTCGATCGTACTCAAAGATTCATCTCTGGTTTATGCCATTGGTGTGCCCGAAATCTTACGTCGCGCCCAACAATTAAGCGCAACGACCCAACAACCCTTTTTAGCCTTTGGAGCGGCTGCCCTCATTTACTTTTTGCTGGTTTTTCTCGTCAACCGCGGCCTGGATCTCCTCGCTGAGAAAACCAAACTTCCAACTTCAATGGCATGACCCAAGGAGCCGAGTGGCATGACCGAAACACCTTACATTTTACAAGCCAAAAATCTGACCAAAATTTACGGCGATAATGTCATCTTCAAAGATATCTGCTTAGATGTGCACAAAGGCGAAACCATCGTGATTATCGGTCCGAGTGGCACCGGAAAAAGCACCCTGTTGCGCTGCTTAAACCTGCTAACGCCGGTAAACAACGGACAGATCTTTCTCGAAGGTCAGGAAATTACAGCTCCTTCGGTGGATGCCGATCAGGTACGCCAGAAAATTGGCATGGTGTTTCAAAATTTTCTCCTTTTCAATCATCTCACCGCTCTGGGGAATGTCATGGTCGGGCTGACCAAAGTCAAGAAGATGTCACCCGACCAGGCCAGACGAAAAGCCTTACACGAGTTAGAACGGGTAGGCCTGGCAGATCGAGCCAATCACTACCCCGCTCAGCTTTCAGGCGGCCAGCAACAGCGGGTTGCCATTGCCCGTGCTCTGGCTATGGACCCCCTAATCATGCTCTTCGATGAGCCAACCTCAGCGCTGGATCCAGAACTGATCGGTGAGGTTTTAGGCGTGATGGAACAATTAGCCCGCGAACACATGACCATGTTGGTGGTCACGCACGAAATGGGCTTCGCTCGCGAAGTAGCCGATCGAATCATCTTCATGGAAAAAGGCAGAATCGTTGAACAAGGGTCACCGGAAGACCTCTTTGAACACCCCCAACACCCTCGCACGCGGGAGTTTCTGGGTAAGATCAGCGAACTTTATGGAAAGAAAGAGAAGAAATAATGGCTTTTCTGGAGTTCTTCGTTCGCTTTCTCCCAGATTTACTGAGTGGAATGGGGATGACCCTGCTCCTGACCGCCGAGGGGGTTTTGGCGGGTTTTATCCTGGGGCTGGCAGCAACCCTGGCGCGTACGTATGCAGGCAGGTTTTGGCGCAACCTGGCGATTGCCTACATCGAATTATTCCGTGGCACCCCCTTGCTGGTACAGGTTTTTTTGCTTTACTATGGTTTGCCTGGCCTGGGAATCACTCTCAGCCGTGAATGGTCTGCTTTTCTGGCGCTGGGATTAAATTCAGGCGCTTATCAGGCAGAATATCTGCGCGGCTCAATTCTCGCCATTGGAGAAGGGCAGATGTTAGCCGCCCGCGCTATTGGCATGTCCAAATGGAAGGCGGTCTTTTACATCATTCTCCCTCAAGCTCTGCGCCTTGCCATCCCGGCTTGGGCAAACGAGCCGGTTTCCCTGCTTAAAGCTACCTCGGTGGTTTTCCTGATCGCGGTGCCGGAGCTGATGACGCGCGCCAAATTGATTGCCTCTCGCACCTATGATCCAATTAGTTCCTATTTAGCCGTTGCCATTCTGTATTTGGTCCTGGTCTATTTGGTTGATTTCGTTTTGAAATGGCTGGAACGGCGCACCCGCCTGCCAGGCTTATCGGCAGTGGGGGAACATTAACCCTATCTATTTGACACATTTCCAACGTCGGAAAGATATTGGGGCTCACATTCTCAATCAAACCTTATCATGACAGTTATCCTGTTCGATAGTGATTAATTTCACTATACCTCTTCAGTTTATCCGATAAAATATATACAGATATGCACAAAGGCGCATATATCTATATACAAGGAGTTTGAGTTGTGAGTCTCCCAAAAAATCTACAAGAAGAAATCCACCAACTTCATGCTCATATTTGTAGTGGTCTGGCTGACCCAAGTCGCATTATGATCCTCTACTTGATTGCAGAGAAAGATTGTACCGTCTCTGAGATTGTGGAGGCGCTGGGGATGAATCAATCTACTGTTTCTCGACATTTGAAAGTCCTACGGGAGGTGGGATTGGTCACTTCCGAACGAGACGGACAACATATCAACTACCGACTAAAAGACCCTCGCGTGATCACTGCCTTGAATCTTTTGCGTGAGATACTGGCAGATACAATGAAAGAACGCGCCCAACTGCTCAACATTGCTTTCCCACTCGAAACCCTACCTCAAGGAGAAGTAGAACTATGAAGACATTGCTGATTTTAGGTGCCGGCACCGGCGGAACAATGGTTGCCAATAAAATGGCTGAACAACTTGACCTACAGGAATGGCGTATCATTGTTGTTGACCGTGACGAGGTCCATCACTATCAACCTGGTTATCTCTTTATCCCTTTTGGTATCTATACCCAACGGGATGTCATCAAACCTAAGCGGAATTTCCTCCCACAAACTGTCGATGTTATCTTCTCCGATATTGAAGTCATCGAGCCAGACAAGAGCCGGGTCATTCTGCGCAAAGACAACCGCGTGATTCATTACGATTATCTGGTCATCGCTACTGGTAGTGACATCTACCCAGAAGAAATTCCGGGCATGGTGGATGGTGGTTGGCAAAAGAATATTTTCACCTTCTACAACCTGGAAGGCGCGGTCAAATTAGCCAACTTTCTCAAGTATTGGAAGGGAGGCCGTTTGGTAGTCAACATTGCTGAAATGCCCATCAAATGCCCCGTTGCTCCACTGGAGTTTCTCTTCCTCGCCGATTGGTTCTTTACCGAACGGGGTATGCGGGATAAAGTTGAACTTGTGTTTACCACACCGCTTTCTGATGTCTTTACCAAACCACGCGCAGCCAAGATTCTCGGTGGGATGTTGCAGGAAAAAGGTATTCAAGCTATCACAGATTTCAACATCATGGAAGTGGACACCGCCAAGCAGGTCATCCGCTCTTATGATGAAATTGAGGTGGAATACGACTTGCTGGTTAGCATCCCAACCAACAAAGGTTCCGATGCCATTGAGCGATCTCAGATGGGAGACGAATTGAATTTCGTTCCGACCGAAAAGCACACCCTGCGGAGCCTGAATTGGGAAAACATTTTCGTCATCGGTGATGCCAGCAATGTCCCAACTTCTAAGGCTGGCTCAGTAGCGCACTATATGTTAGATGTACTGGTCGAGAATTTGCTGCGCAGCATCGAAGGCTTAGAGTTGATGCCAAAATTCGACGGACATGCCAACTGTTTCATTGAATCCGGATTTGATAAAGGCGTCCTGATCGACTTTAACTATGATGTAGAACCTTTGCCCGGTAAATACCCTCTACCTGGCTTTGGGCCATTCTCCCTGCTCTATGAGTCGCACTCGAACCACTGGGGTAAGATGATGTTTCGCTGGATTTACTGGAATATTCTGCTCAAGGGCGGTGAATTGCCTTTTGAATCGCAGATGAGCATGGCTGGAAAATGGGCATAGGAGGAATGCAATGGCCGATACAACGCTTACCCTGGATCAATTCCAAATCCTGCTGCAGCGCTTTGATCAACTGGATGCGATTCAGCAACGCTTAATTCAGCTTGATGCAATTCAGCAGCGATTGGATCAGATCGAAGATCATCTCGCCGAAGAGCGCCGTCGCGCAGAGGAATTGGAAGAACTTAAACAAGACTTGATTCCGATCGGCAATCAGATGATCAAGGTTGCGATCGATGAACTGGCAGAAATTGGCAGTGAGTTCAAAGCCGAAGATTTGTTTTATCTGCTCAAGCGCTTGCTGCGCGACACACATTTATTACTCCAAGCACTTGATTTGCTCGAAGCACTGATGAGCTTGGGAGAAGAATTAAATATGCTCATGAAACCGGTCTTCAACACAACTGTTAACAAGCTAGACCAACTAGAGCGACAGGGTTACTTTGCCATACCTGGCAAAGCCTGGCAAGCTCTAACCGCAGAAATCCCGCCTGAGCATACAACTCTGTTTGCCTTGCTCAAATCCCTGCAAAATCCTCAGGTGCGGATTGGTTTAGCTCGTCTCACAAACCTTTTGAAAGTCCTGGGTGAATTGCCCCAGAATTCTAATCATCATCCAAATCAAAAAGGAGAGTAACAATGGCTATGAGTATCCTTGCAAACATTCCTCTCAACGAAGAAGGCTTCCTCACCGATCCATCTGTTTGGAACGAGGAAATCGCCAAAGCGTTGGCTGAACAGGAAGGGATTGAATTGACTGAAAAACACTGGCAAGTGATCCGCTGGTGTCGTGAAGCTGCAGCCAAAAATGGCGCGTCGCCAACCTTACGCCAGATTACCAACGGCACCGGCCTGAGCACCAAAGAGCTTTTCGAACTCTTCCCCAAAGGGCCTGCGAAAAAGGTCGCCAAAATTGCCGGGCTTGGTAAACCAGAAGGGTGCATTTAGAAATTGTGCGGGAGGCCAATCTGTTGGTCTCCCCCACTAAATTATTTGATAAGGAGGATTGCAATGTCTGAAAACCGTCACATGGCTTTTATTTGCTCGAAAGGTAATCTGGATATGGCTTACCCCGCCCTGATCATGGGTTGGGCTGCGCTTGGCAATGGCGTTGATGTTACCCTCTTCTTCACCTTCTGGGGACTTGACATGATCAACAAACATCGCGTCGATCATCTGGAAATCGCACCGGTGGCAAATACCAGCATGAAAACCGGCATGATGGGCTTTCCGATTAATATGGGAATTCCCCAACTTGCTGGTGTATTACCTGGGATGACTGCAGTAGCTACGAGCTTGATGAGAAAGAAAATGGAGGAACTGGACGTTCCACCGGTACGCGAAATGCTGGAGATGCTCCACGACGGTGGGGCGAAAATCTACGCTTGCAAGATGACTGTTGACATGATGAAGCTGACCAAAGAAGACTTCCTCGATGTCGTGGATGGTGTAGTCACCGCGAGCGAATTTATTGACCTAACCGAAAACGCACAGATTATCTTTATCTAATTCTCAGATGTGATAACAGGGGCAAGACAAATTTGCCCCTGTTTCACTTCAACGACTATTTTGGTGAGGGGGTCTCAGTGGTATAACAAGCTTTTTACAGGAGAATTCAACTCTTTAAAACATGACATTTGTCAGGCTTGATTTTGGCCTGAATTTTTGTTACAGTATCTTTAATCTGGCTGGTGGTTTTACCACAGGAAAAGTTGTGGAAACGCTTATCGAACCCCTTTATATACAGAGCCTAAAAGAAGCCTGTACCAATAAGCTCCAGAAACTCATCCTTTCTGGCAAATTAAAGATCGGGCAAAAGTTACCCCCCGAACGTCAGCTTGCGGAACAACTGGGCGTCAGCCGGCCGGTGTTGCACGAAGCTCTGGTGGATTTAGCCAGTCAAGGCCTGGTCACCATTGTTCCGCGGCGCGGAGTGTTTGTCAGCGATTTCCGCACCAGCGGCTCGTTAGCGATGTTAACCGCCCTGATCTCCTATCACAACGGTGAACTCGACCAACCATTCTTAGAAAGTTTGCTGCAGATGCGCCTTCTGATGGAAGTGGAAACCGCCCGTCTGGCAGCCATTCACCGTACCCCAGACCATCTTGAGCATTTTCAAGAACTGCTTGAACAAGAACAACAGGTTAACTGTCAAGATGTACAGGCGCTGGCAGAGATCGATTTCCGATTTCATCAACTGCTTGCTATCGCTTCTGGTAATCTGATCTACCCGTTGGTGATCAACTCCTTCAAACCGGTTTATACCAACCTCACCAGCCGCTTTTTCAAACACCATCTAGGCGATGGAGTGATCGCGGAAGTCTTCAACTTTCACCGTCAACTCGTCCAAGCCATCCAAAGCCAAGACGCTCATTTATCAGCAACGATCATGAGTGAGATGTTAAATCACGGCGCCCGCCACCTTTTGTCCCTTTGCGGAGGAAAAAATGACCACCCTGACCTGTGAACCACCTAAAGCAAAATATTCGATCAAGGCCCCTTATAACCTTTCGCCGCGCATTCAATGGTTGAGAGACTATTATTTTCAAGGGGTCAAACGACGCTGGAACAACGAAGCAACCGCGTGGACAACCGGCACTCCCTGGGATTTTCAATTTGAAGAGATTTCGTATTACATCGTCCCCGAAACCTACACTTTTTTTCAAACTTTCCGATCCTGTTTTATCCAAAATGCTCGCCCGGTAAAGCTGCATCCTGAATTCTGGAAATGGAGTCTACCCGAAAGGCGAGCGTGGTTTGTGAGAGAGGTCATGGTCAACTATCTGCCGCACGAAATCCTGCCGGGCGATCTGATCGCTGGAGCACGCTTCAATGTGCAGACCTCCACCTGTCTAAATAAAGCCGAAGCCAAAACCTATGAAAAGTTGGTTTATGGCAAAAACGGTACCCGCCAGGCTGCCAAATGGTTCCATGACCATGGCTACGGCAACGCCGGCTGCACCGGCGGACACTTGATTCCGGATTACGCCCGCGTTATCCGGAAAGGTTGGAAGGACATTTACGCCGAACTACAACAACGCTACCAGAGCTTCTCGCTACAGGAACAAAAAGGGCGCAAGGGCGCGCAACTGCGCGCCATGCTAACCGCGGCGACCATGGCGCGGGATGTGGCCCAAAAGTATCGCGCGGCATGCCTGCGCCTGGCTACCATGGAAAAGGATGAACTTCGTCGGGCGGAACTTCTTCAAATGGCGGAAAACCTCAGCCGCGTTCCATGGGAACCAGCGCAGAGCTTTTGGGAAGCCATTCAATCGCTCTGGCTGACTCACATGTTAATTATGAGTGAAGAAAACTATCCGGGTCCAGGTTTGTCTTTTGGGCGGATCGACCAAATTCTTTACCCCTTGTGGAAGAAATCACTTGAGGAAGGAATGGATCGCGAATTTAGCAAAGAAATCCTGAAGTGCTTCTGGATCCATTGTAACACCGCTTATGACAACCTGATTCGTACCGGAGCCAATCAAGGTATCACAGCCGGTTACGGTCAACTGCTAACCCTCTCGGGAATGGGTCCCGATGGGCGTGATATGACCAATGACCTCACCTTCGCTATCCTAGAAGTGATCGATGAAATGTCGCCCATCCTGGAGCCAAAACCCAATGTACGGTTGCACCGCAATACTCCCGATGAACTGCTCGATAAACTGGTTGAAATGATCGCCTCCAGCCAAGGGTCGCCCTTCTTGCTAAACTTCGATGAGCGTTCCATGGCAGGGATGCTGAGAGAAGCGAAAAAAGCCCAGGTAGAACACTTAATCAACGAGAGCAATGTCTTTGAATACGCTCCGGTTGGCTGTCTGGAAAACACAATGGTTGGCAACGACCGCTCCGGAACGGTGGACTTGAACCTCAACCTGCTTAAAGCGGTCGAGTTAGCCCTGACTGGCGGCTATGATTTGATCCCATTTACCGATGAAATGACCGGCAAGACCGATCCGCACATTCGCTTTGGCGCCGATAGCGGAGATGCAACCCAATTCAAAACCTTCGAGGAATTTTGGCAGGCTTATGCCACCCAAACCGCTTTTATTGTCAAGAAAATCGTTGAGCTCTTTGAGCAAACCGAACGGGTGATTGCCACTTTTTCGCCGACTCCTTATCTTTCGTGTCTGGTGCGCGGTTGCGCTGAGAAAGCTCTGGATATCACCCAAGGCGGCCCGGAGCTTTGGTTTGCTACCATCGAAGGGGTTACCTTTGCAACCACCGTCGACTCACTCCTGGCGATCAAGTACCTGGTTTACGATCAAAAAATCTGTAGCATGGCTCAACTTATCCAGGCGCTCAAGGACAATTGGATTGGTCACGAAATATTGCAAGCCCAGGCTTTGAATAAAGCCCCGAAGTATGGTCGCGATGACGATCAGGCTGATGAGATGGCGCGGCGGGTAATGGAATTGTGGACAGAGGAAACCTGGAAACATAAAACCCGCTGGACAGGCAGACAAATGCGACCGGGGATGCTCTCCTGGAATTATTGGGTTGGCGATTCGTACATCCTGCCAGCCAGCCCCGACGGCCGCCCAAAAGGCAAATTCCTTTCCAATGCCCTTTGCCCATCCAACGGCGCCGATATCAATGGCCCAACTGCAAACGTCAACTCAGTCGGCAAAGCCCTGGGAGGCAAGAGCAAGAACGGCGGCGGCGACTGGGAAAAATATATCAACTACCTCCCCAACGGCGGCAGTCACACCATGACTTTTAGCCCATCGCTGCTGCGCGATCCGGAACACCGTCAAAAATTCAAAGCCTTCCTGCGCGGCTATATCGAAAACGGCGGCACGGCCTTACAAATCAACCTGATTGATGCCGACATCCTGCGCGATGCCCAAAAGCACCCGGAGAATTACCGCCATCTGCTAGTGCGGGTAACCGGATATAACGCTTATTTCACCTCAATCGGTAAAGAACTGCAGGATGAAATCATTGCTCGCGAAGCCCATCGGATGTAATCCCCATGCGTCATCTGACCGCCCGCATTCTTCACCTACAGCGCTTTTCCACTGAAGACGGCCCAGGCATTCGCACAACGGTGTTCTTCAAAGGATGCCCCTTGCGTTGCGTCTGGTGTCACAATCCGGAGAGCATGTCTGTCACCTCCCAAATCCAATGGCTGGAAACCCGATGCATCGGCTGCAATACCTGTATTCAAACCTGCCCCAACGGTAACCTGAGCCGCGCCGCGGATGGCAGCCTGCGGATCAGCCGCGAAATGTGTCTGGCTTGTGGCAAATGCGTGGACGCTTGCCCAGCAAACGCATTAGAGATGCTCGGACAAACCATAACGCTTGAAGAATTGTTCTGCCAAGTGCTGAAAGACCGCAGTTACTATGAGACCTCTGGTGGAGGGGTGACAGCTTCTGGCGGCGAACCTGGCTTACAACCCGAATTTGTAGCTGAATTCTTTCGGCGGTTAAGACTGGAGCACATCTCGACTGCCCTTGACACCTGCGGCATGATTTCGGCTGCAGCTTTCGAGAAAATCCTGCCCTATACCGATTGGTTGCTCTACGATGTCAAAGAAATTGATGCTGAGAAACATCGTCGCTTCACCTCACAGGACAACCAGCGCATCTTACAAAATCTACTTCAAATCGGCGAATGGATGGATCATTTCCCAGCCTTGCACTTATGGATTCGTACGCCGCTGATCCCAGGCGCAACCGCCCGCCCTGATAATCTGCTGGGCATTGGTGCATTTCTGGCTGAGAACCTAGACGGCAAAGTGATGCGCTGGGAGCTATGCGCTTTCAACAACCTCTGCCGGGATAAATACCGCCGTCTGGGGATGGAGTGGGAATATCAACACACTCCCCTATTGAGCCCAGAGGAACTGGCAGCTCTGACCGAGGCTGCCCGCGCCTCGGGCTTCCCACCCGACTTGATCGTCCCCAGCGGCGCAACTCGTGTTCAAGCTATCGAAACCGAAGGAGAAGCCCAATGAACCCCACCTATGCTTCTTTCTCTGAAGAAGACTTAAAATTGCTCGATCCTTTTTTGAAAATCGGGCTTTTGGCCACCATTAATCCCGATGGTCTGCCTCACCTGACATTCATTTCCAGTCTGCGACCAAACACCTCCACCCAATTGACTTTCGGGCAGTTTTCCGAGGGAAAAAGCAAAGAATACATCCGACAAAACCCCAAAGTCGGCTTTCTGATGATGACCCTGCAGAAAGATCTCTGGCGGGGCAAAGCAACCTTCACTCACACTGCCAAACAAGGCTCAGAATATGACTATTACAATAACATTCCCATGTTCCGCTACAATTCGTATTTTGGCGTTCACACGGTGTATTACCTAGACCTTCTCTACCACCTCGGACGCCAACCCTTACCGATGAACCAGATTATCCCTGCCACAATTATGACTATCGTGGCAAAAACCCTGTCTCCGCTTCGACTTCAAAACCGGGTATTCAATCTCTGGACACGCCAACTGCTCACCAGGCTCGACACGTTAAAATTTTTAGCTTATATCGATCAGGATGGCTATCCGATGATCATCCCGATCATTCAAGCTCAACCAGCCGGGTTTGAACACCTGCTCTTCTCAGCCCGGGTATATGGCACGGAGCTTCAACAAATTCGCTATGGTACTCCGGTTGCCATTCTCGGTCTGGCTTTGAGCATGGAAGATGTCTTGTTGCGCGGAGAATTTCTCGGCTTACAACGCCGGGCTGGAATCCTTTGCGGAAAGGTAAAGGTCGATTGGGTTTACAATTCCATGCCTCCTGCGCCAGGACAAATTTATCCCCCATTGCCCCTTGAGCCGGTGCAAGATTTTTAATCATGGATAAAGGGCTACTTTAGAAATAGCTCGCCTTATGAATATCAAACCAAAACGACCCGTTTCCGTACTGCTGTAGTAGCAGGGAATGTGAGAGTCATATTTCACGCTTTCAAAAGTTCCTTAACCAACCCGGGGCCTCGATAGACTAACCCGGTATAAACCTGGAGCAGGTTAGCCCCCGCTTCCAACATTGCCTGGGCCTGCTCAACCCCCATAATCCCCCCTACACCGATCACGGTCAGGTCTTCACCCCACCGTTGGCGAATCTTCTTCACCATTGAGAGGCTCAAAGAGAATAAAGGCAAACCGCTCAATCCACCGCTTTCGGTAGCCAGCGGGCTTAGCTTTAGGACGTCCGGCATCAAGCCCTGTCTTTGAATGGTGGTATTTGTGGCAATCACTCCCTCCATACCCTGGTTTTGAACAACCTCCAGCACATCATCCAGTTCAGCATCGCTCAAGTCGGGAGCGACTTTTACCAGAATGGGGATTCGCCTGCCCAACTTAGATTGGGCTTCCATACGACGTAAATTTAGATTGCCTAATAATTCATCTAATGCTTGACGGGCTTGTAACTGGCGTAACCCAACGGTATTCGGGGAACTGACATTAACGGCTAAATAATCCGCTAAAGGTGCAAAGATATCAAATAAAGCCAGATAATCTTGCACAGCTCGTTCTAGCGGCGTATCTTTGTTTTTTCCCAAATTAACCCCCAGGATGATCTCCTTAGATGGTCTTTCGCGAAGCTGGCGAACAACAAATTCTGCTCCTCGACCGGGGAAGCCCATGCGGTTAATGAGGGCTTGCGCTTCAGGCAGGCGAAAGAGGCGTGGCTTTGGGTTGCCAGGTTGTGGCTTAAGGGTTACTGTGCCAATTTCGATATGCCCAAACCCCAAGCAAGCCAAACCGCGCCAACCCGTGCCATCCTTGTCATAACCAGCCGCCAGCCCAACGCAATTTGGGAAGGTCACTCCAAAGCAGGTTACCGGTTGAGACGCAACCGAAAAAAGACTTTTCAGGAAAAAAGCGATTGGTGGAATACGTCCGCCAATCCCAATCAAAGTCAAGGTCAGCTTATGAACCAGCTCCGGTTCAAAGCGGAAGAGCAATGCCCGCGCCAGCGGATAAAACTTCATACCGAGCTCGTCTTTTGCAGAAACTCACTTATTTCCTTATAGGTTTGGGCGTCAAGTTTCCCTTGCCTCAGCCATTCATCCAGTAAATCACTTAAGCGAAAGACGCTATGCAAAGTGTATCCTCGCTCAGCCAACGCTTCTGCTGCTCCAGACTGGCGATCGATCAACACCACGATGTCCTTGACAACCAAACCCGCCTGGGTGAGCTTTTCAATCCCTTCGAACTTGCTGCCGCCGGTTGTTGCCAGGTCATCGATTAAGACCACCCGCTCACCGACTCGAAACTCACCCTCGATTTCGGCTTTTGTGCCATACGCTTTCGCTTCGCGGCGAGGATAAATCCACGGATAGCCCGCCTGCAGGCTAATGGCAGCGGCGATGGGTAAAGCTGCATACGGGATAGCTGCCAGACGATCAAAGCTCAATTGCGTTAAAACAGGCAGGTAGGCAGAAGCCACTTCCGCCATCAGAGACGGGTAACCAATTAAACGGCGTAAATCGATATAAATCGGTGAGATGATGCCAGACTTCAAGGTAAACTGTCCAAAGCGAACGCATCCGCTCTCTAGCAATCCAGCCGCAATCCGCCGGTTTTGGGAAGAAAAAGATGAACGGATTAAATCACCTTCCCGATTTTGGCTAATCTGATGGCGATACCGATTGATTTGCTCACGAAACTGCCGGGCAGCTTCCGATCGGTCAGGGCTATGCGAAATCGATCGTGAAACATTAATTAACATGCCCAGACCATCTTGTCGCAATCCCGCTCTTAATGCAGCCTCTAAATCCCCCCCTTGCGTCCCTATCCCCGGCACCAACAACCACATCTCGGGCACGATGGCTCGAATCCGTTCGATTGCCTCTGGGTAAGTTGCTCCGGCTACCAACCCAATATTCCTGCCCTGATTGAGCTGATTTGCTAACTGCGCCACGCGTTCATACAGCATTTCCCCTCGCCCTCCTTCGCCAACTAGGCGTGCTTCCTGAAGAAAATTCGCCCCAGGATTGGAGGTTTTGCAAAGGAGAAAAGTACCCCGCCCGCCATAGCTGAGAAATGGCTCCAGCGCATCTTTACCTAAGTAAGGATTAACCGTAACAGCATCCGCGCCCAGCCACTCAAAAGCCGCCCGGGCATAGGCTAGAGCAGAAGAGGCAATATCACCTCGTTTAACATCCAAAATCACCGGTATGTCCTTTGGAACATGGGCGATGATTTCTTTCAACACCGCCCAGCCATCGGAACCGAATGCTTCAAAAAAGGCGCTATTGGGTTTGAACGCCGCCGCATAAGGAACGCACTGCTCGATGAGTTCCAGACAATACTGGTGTAAGGCTTCTCCTGTCGGTTGAGGAAGATCGGATGCTTGTGGATCAATGCCCACACAGAGTAGCGAATGCGCCGTGCGGCAGCGTTCTTCTAACTTGTCAAAAAAGGCGCTCATCAGTGTTTCAGGCTCTTCCCAAAACCATTGCCAGCAAAGCCATGCGCACATACAAGCCATATTCCATTTGCCGGAAATAGGCTGCGCGTGGATCGTTATCGAACTCCATGCTAATCTCTCCCACTCGCGGCAAGGGATGCATGACGATCATGCGGTCTTTGGCGGCTCGCATTACCTCGGGGGTGATCACATAGGCATCTTTGACACTTTCATACTCATCCAGATTTTCAAAGCGTTCTTTTTGCACCCGAGTGACATACAAGACATCTGTCTGGGGTAAAACCTCATCCAGCGTTGTGTATTCTTTTTGGACGATATTCTTTTCATTCAGTTCCTGAATGATTTCGGAGGGCATGCGCAGGATTTCAGGCGAGACATAGTTGAGCTTGATATCGTACAGAGAAAGTAAGCGGGCTAAGGAGTGCACCGTGCGGCCGTATTTTAAGTCACCTAACATTGTCACTGTTAGCCCATCGACTTGATTCAATTCGCTGACGATGGTGAAGAGATCTAACAAGGCTTGGGTTGGATGTTCTCCAACGCCGTCGCCAGCGTTAATGATCGGCTTGCGAGCATATTGGGCTGCTAACGCCGAAGCCCCAATTTCTGGATGACGCAAGACAATGACATCTGCGTAGCATTCCAGCGTCCGTACCGTATCTGGCAGGGACTCTCCTTTTGCCACCGATGAATATCGAACCTCATTAATTGGAATGACACTACCGCCCAAGCGTTCCATCGCTGAGGTAAAAGATGAAGATGTGCGGGTCGAAGGTTCATAGAATAAGTTAGCAAGGATCTTTCCCTTGAGCAAATCAAAAGTGCCGATGCGTTCGACCATCTCACGCATTTCATGGGCAACGCCAAAGATATACTCTAAATCGGCGCGATTGAACTGTTTCACAGAAAGGATATCTTTGCCGTAAAAGCGACCGGTGCGTTGCTCACCAAAAGGTAAGTAAGGACTTTGTTTCCGGAAGGGAGGAAAATACGTAGCCATCGTTCAATACTCCTGGAATTAAGATAAACCGATCTCTCGGATGGATTGACCAAAACCCGGCCAGGCTAACACCCGGCCTGCTTCATAAGCCATCTGACCACGCAAGACAACTCGCTCAACCCGCCCCTTTACCCGTCGCCCTTCAAAAGGAGTCCACCCACAACGACTGTAAAGTTCTCTTCCCTGGATAACCCATTCTTGATCGACATCGACTTCAATCCACGTGTCGGCCTGCTCAGGTAATTGAAAGATTTTTTTGGGATTGGTATACAAGCGCCTGACAATGTCTTCCAGAGTTAATTTTCCCTGATGGACAGCGGTAAGCAGCAAAGGCAAGATGGTTTCCAATCCAGGAAAGCCAGGCGGAGGGTTCTGCCCATCTTTCTCGCTCAAAGTATGAGGGGCATGATCGGTAGCAAAACAATCAATGACCTCAAGGTTTTCCCACAAACAGCGTTGATCTTCAGGGCTGTTCAGACGAGGCCTTACTTCACTACGCCCTTCACCGATGAATGGAGCATCCTCCTGACTGAGAAACAGGTGATGGGGACAGACCTCGCAGGTTACCGCAATCCCCCGTTCTTTGGCTTTGCGGATGAGGAGCATCTCTTCCGCTTTTGAGACATGAGCTAGATGAATCGGGCGATTGTAGATTTCTGCCATCAAGATCATGGCTGCTAACGTGCGGCCTTCAGCATGGGCTACGATAGGGCTCTCTTTTGGCCAGTGTTCTAGGTGCGCCATCCAGGACCTCATATCGTCTAGGCGCAAGGGTCCATAGGTCTGATCAAGGTACATTTTCAAGCCGGCTGTCCGTCCGGCCAGACCGATGAGGCTTTCGGCATTGTCTTGCCCTGCGCCGACATATTGAGCAAAATCACAACGCGCTTTTTGGGATGCCAGGCGCAAAGCTTCTTGTAGAGTCCCTTCATCGGTAATTGGCGGTTGGGTGTTCGGCATGGCTAATACCAGTGTAAAGCCTCCAGCCAGGGCTGCCGCAGTGCCGCTATCCCAATCTTCTTTATGCGTAGCGCCAGGCTCGCGAAGGTGCACATGCACATCAATCAAACCAGGCAAGCGAACAACACCCATCTTGCTCCTCTCCTCTAGACAAAAAAGAAGGTTGCTTTGAAAAGCAACCTTCCGACCTTGAAAAGGGAAAACCCATAAAAACGCCCTCAGAACAGGGGATTCTGGGGCGTTGTTTACTCAGGATTGAATAGACGCGCTCAAACATTCCGCAAGATTCTACAGCGATTTGCGATTCTGTCAAGAGAAATTAGTTTGCTTTAATCAGCTTCTTATGAGAATATTCGCCTTACCAGTCCCATTTTTGCATTTCGGACAAAAATCTCCACGCAGTTAAGTCCAATTGCAAGGGGGTTATGGAAATATAACCCTGCGCAATCGCCCCATAATCGGTGCCTTCTTCGGGAATGGCTGTTGGTGCCTCCCCTCCAATCCAATAATATGGGCGACCACGCGGATCAAATCGTTTATCCAACGAATCCCGATAGACCCGCAACCCCTGACGGGTAACGCGGAACCCTTTGATTTGATCCAAGGCTAGAAAAGGCACGTTAACATTCAAGAACACGCCCTTGGGTAACCCCCGTTCAAAAATTCGCTGCACGATTTGCTTTGCGACCACCGCAGCAGGAGTGAAATCCAATGGAGTCCCGTGATTATCTGGACCATCCAATGATATCGCAATGGCAGGGAGATTACCGGTAATCACCGCCTCCATAGCCGCAGTTACCGTACCAGAATACGTAACATCATGCCCGATATTCGCGTTTGGATTGATGCCCGAGATGACCAGATCAATCGGTTTTTCGACCAAACCTAATAAAGCCAGAGCAACACAATCGGAGGGGGCGCCATCCGAGGCAAACGCCGGACTGCCGTCCAGCAATACAACTTCCTTCACCCGCAAGGGCCGGTGCATCGTTTTAACATGCCCAGTGGCCGACCAGTTTTGTTCTGGGGCAACCACACTCACCTCACCCAATTCACGCATCGTTTTAACCAAAGCCAATAAGCCGGGCGCCATCACACCATCATCGTTGGTGACCAGAATATGCATCGTAAGCCTCGCTCAATCCCAGGATGTTGATTGAGATTATACTCCCAGCCTTCCCTCTATTCTACGTCATCTTAGTCACCCTCTCTAATCCCAGCCTCCATCTGACGATCGTCTGTGAGCGCCTATCCCCTGGCGAATTGCGATCGCCTTAAGAGTCATCCTCGATTCCCCTTCTACTGGTAAATAAATTCGACGGTAAAGAAGCTGAGCTAACCTGCGCCATTTCTCATGGCGGCTTGCAATTCGTGGATAAATGTCCTGACTGCGCGTACGGGTTGTTCGGCATAACGCACAACTTCAATCAGAGCTGAGCCGACAATCACCCCATCGACAACCTGCCCTAACCTGGCTGCCTGTTCGGGAGTGGAGACCCCAAACCCTACCGCTAATGGAATGCTAGTTATTTCTCGCACTTCTTGTAGGAAATCCAACAAGTGGGGGGGTAACACCTTTCTAGCCCCGGTAACCCCGGTCACTGAGACTACATACAAAAAACCCTCCGACAATTCTGCAATCCGTTGTATCCGCCCTGGCGGCGTTGTGGGAGCAATGAGGTGCACCATCGCTACCTGATGATTGCGGCAATTGCGGCGTAATTCACCGGCTTCTTCGGGCGGCAAATCGGGGATAATTAAACCTTGCACACCACATTCACTGGCTGCCTTTGCAAATTGCTCTTCACCGTAATTAAAAATCGGGTTGTAATATCCCATAAAAAATATTGGCGTTGTCAGCCCCTTTTCTCGCAGGTTTTCAACAAAACGCAGGCAGGTTTGGAGCGTGACGCCATGATTAAGAGCTATCTGAGTAGAATACTGGATGGTTGGACCGTCTGCTAATGGGTCTGAAAAGGGGATTCCCAGCTCAATCAGATCAGCGCCGCTCTCTGCTATTGCACAAACAATCTCAAAGGAAGTTGGCAAATCGGGATATCCAATAGTGAAGTAGGGCATTAATGCTGCTCGCCCCTCAGCCCGAGCAAGCTCAAAAGCGTGTTGAATTTGTTCAAGAGTGTTCATTAATACTCCTTCCGTTTTCTGGGATACCTGCTTTTTGAGCCAGTGCCTGTATCACCGTATCCAGATCTTTATCGCCCCGGCCGGAGATATTGACCAGGATCGCCTGATCGGCGCTATAGTGTGGCGCTTGTTTTAGCACCTCTGCAACGGCATGGGCGGATTCTAAAGCCGGCAGGATTCCTTCGAACTTGGCGAGCATCTGAAATGCCTGCAAGGCTTCTGCATCGGTGGCAAACGTGTATTCGGCTCTGGAGATTGAGCGCAGATAGGCATGTTGTGGACCAACCGCGGGGTAATCCAGGCCGGCGGAAATCGAATGCGTCTCGGCTATTTGACCATCCTCATTTTGAAGCACATACGTCAGTGTGCCATGTAACACCCCTAATCTTCCCTTATGGGGGTCAGCAAAGCGGGCCGCGTGATGACCACTTTCGATGCCACTGCCCCCGGCTTCCACTCCGATCAGGCGAACGTTGCGATCGTCAAGAAAGGCAGAAAATATTCCAATCGCATTAGAACCACCTCCCACACAGGCAATGACGGCTGCTGGAAGGTTTCCTTCTAGCTCCAATATCTGTTGTCGCGCTTCATTACCGATCACCGCTTGAAAATCCCGCACCATTTGCGGGTAAGGGTAGGGACCTAAAGCAGAACCGAGCAGGTAATGGGTGTGCCGCACATTCGTCACCCAATCGCGGATAGCTTCATTTATGGCGTCTTTTAATGTTCTGGAACCACTGCTGACCGGTTTCACTTCGGCGCCTAACAATTCCATACGGTACACGTTGGGCTTCTGGCGTTCGATATCCACTTCGCCCATGTAGATTACACATTCCAAACCCAATAACGCCGCTGCGGTAGCTGTTGCCACCCCATGTTGCCCTGCCCCCGTTTCAGCGATCACCCTTTTTTTTCCTATCCGTTTTGCCAACAAGGCTTGTCCGAGAGCATTATTGATTTTATGAGCGCCGCTATGAGCTAAATCCTCCCGTTTGAGATAAATTTTTGCCCCTCCTAAATGATGGGATAATCGCTCTGCAAAGGTCAGTGGCGTCGGCCGCCCAACATAGGTCCGCAATAGCCAGGCGAATTCCCTTTGAAATTGGGTGTCCTCCATTGCCTGCCGGTAGGCTTCTTCCAATTCGGTTAGGGCCGGCATTAACACCTCCGGGACGTATTGTCCGCCAAATTTACCGAATTTCGTCCGATCCATCATACTATCTCCTTTTTCACGAGTTCATAAGCTGCCCGCGCATTGCAAATAAACGCCCTAATTTTTGTAAAATCTTTGCAGCCAGGAGCTGACTCCACCCCTGAAGCAACATCTACCCCCCAGGGTTTGACCTGCAGAATCGCCGCAGCCACATTTTCCGGAGTCAGACCACCCGCTAACAAGATCGGCATCCGCTTTGCCACCGAAGCGGCAACCTGCCAGTCTACCGTTTGCCCGGTACCCCCAAATTGACCTGGCACATACGCATCCAGCAAAAGGGCTGGAGGCGTTTTCCGTTTGTAGATTTGCGCTTCCAGGGCAGCAACTGTGGGTTGACTCGTCAGGCGCACCGCCTTGAAGGCAAGCTCGCCCAAAACTTGCTGATCTTCGAGGGTCTCATCCCCGCTTAGTTGAGCAAGGTCTAGTTCGCTTTGCTTCAGGATTGTGAAAACTTCTGGAGGTGGCATATTGACAAAGACCCCAATCAATAGCACATGCGGGGCTTCTACGCGCATCACTTCGACAATTCGACAGCACGCTTGCAGGGATATGGCGCGGGGACTTGGTGGATAAAAGTTGAAACCCAACAGGTCTGCTCCACACGCCGCTGCAACCCGTGCTTCTTCAAGGGTTTTAATACCACAAATCTTGATTTTCATCGTTTTAGTAATAGCTCGGTGAGTTTCTCAGCCGGATTTTCCGCCTTGACCAAAGCCTCCCCAACCAACATGGCGGTTATCTCGTTAGCCATCAACAAACGCACTTGCTCAGCAGTGTGAATACCGCTCTCAGCAACAAATTGAACCTCTGGCGGAACCAGCGGACGTAACTGCAGGCACGTTTGCAGGTGGACAGAAAAATCTCTAAGATCGCGATTATTGACACCGATTATTTTCAAACCGCGGATGCGTAGCGCTTTCTCCACCTCCGCCGCGGTATGGGTTTCAACCAGGACATGCATGCCCAATTCCCCGGCAAGGTCGTGCAAGTCTTGCAATAAGCTCAGGTCTAGATATGAAGCAATCAGTAGAATGGCATCTGCTCCGTTTGCGCGCGCTTCATAGACTTGATAGGGATCACAGAGAAAATCTTTTTGCAAAATGGGCACCTGCGAAGGAAGGGTAGCGATCTCCTTTAAGACCTCCAGACTGCCGCGAAAATATTTCTCATCGGTAAGCACACTCATGGCTGATGCCCCACAGGTGATGTATAGCTGAGCCAGTTCCAGGGGGGAATAAGGGCTTCCAAAATCGCCTTTAGAAGGCGAAGCGCGTTTCACTTCGGCAATTAAAGCTGGTTTAGAACGCTGCAAAGCCGCTAGGAAATCGCGACTGGCGGGTTGCGCTTCTGCCAGGCGACGCACCTCTGCCAGACCGATGAAACTTTTGCGCTGCTCAACTTCTTGCCGCTTATGGGTAAAAATTGTGTCGAGAATGCTGCCCGAGCTTTCCATACCCCATCCCTTTGACACTACATCGTCCTGGCCGGCGCGGTGGAAATTAATTGCTCTAGCTTCTGCAAGGCTGCCCCGCTATCCAGGGATTGGGTAGCTTGCTGGAGAGCTTGTGGCAGATCGTCGGTAACCATCGAAATCGCCATGGCAGCATTAAACAAAACCACATCGCGACAAGGGGATTGAATTTTCCCTTGCAATAATTCACGGAGTTGTTGGGCATTTTGTTGCGGCGTTCCACCGCGTAAGTCCTCATCGCTGGCTGGTCGCAAACCATAGGCCTGCGCATCGATTTCAAAAGTTTCAATTTTTCCATCCCGAGCTCGGGTGACCAGATTTTTGCCACTGGTCGTCAATTCATCCAACCCACCGGCGCCATGCACTACAATTGTGGCGCGACTGCCTAATTCGAGCGCCGATTGAGCCAGCAGTTCGGTCAAGGACGGATCATAAACACCGATGAGTTGATGCGTCACCCGGGCCGGATTAACCAATGGGCCTAGCAAATTGAAAATTGAGCGCTGTCCGATTTCGCGCCGGGGTTTTAGAGCATATTTCATAGCAGGATGAAAGCGCGGCGCAAAGATGAATCCAATGCCAACCTCCTGGATGCACTGGACAACCTGTTCCGGTGTCAACTCGATTTGGATACCCAGGGCGGCCAGAATATCCGCGCTGCCACAAGTCGAAGAGATAGCCCGATTGCCATGTTTTGCCACTTTATAACCTGCGCCGGCAATCACAAAAGCAGCCGCAGTGGAAATGTTGAAAGAATGTTTCCCATCGCCTCCTGTGCCGGCTGTATCGAATAACGTCACTCCATCGCCAAATTCAGGCAAAGCCGTTGCCTGCGCTCGCATCGCCCTTGCGCAGCCAACAATCTCATCTATCGTTTCGCCTTTCATCCGTAAGCCAATTAAAAATGCACCGATTTGAGCATCGCTTGCCTGGCCGGTCATGATCAACGTCATCGCTTCTTCAGCTTCCTGCAAGCTGAGGTCTTTGCGTTGGACAATCTTTGCCAGATAGGGTTTGAGCATGTTCATCTCTCCTTTCGGCTTTGAACCTTCGACAGAAGAAGCACTTGAGGACGGTTTCTGGGCAAGGAAATTCTCCAGAATCTGCTTGCCATAACTGGTCAGGATCGATTCTGGATGAAATTGAACCCCGAAGATGGGATACTGTTTATGGCGCAACCCCATTACAATGCCATCGTCGGTTCGCGCAGTCACTTCCAGGTCGGCGGGTAACGGTTCGCTCACCATCAGGGAGTGATAGCGCGTTGCCTCAAACGGGGATGGTATGTTTTCGAAAACTCCTTCGCCAATGTGATAAATGAGCGAAGTCTTCCCATGCATTAAGCTCGGTGCTTGAAGCACTTTGCCTCCAAAGACATACCCAATACACTGATGACCCAAACAAACTCCTAAGGTTGGAATGGTTTTCCCCAGACGCATGATCACCTCGTTAGAGATACCTGCCTGCGGAGGATCGCCAGGCCCGGGAGAGATAACCAGGTGCGTTGGATGAAGCGCGGCGATCTCATCCACCGAGAGGGCATCGTTGCGAAAGATTAGAACCTCAGCACCTAACTCTCCGAAATATTGCGCCAGGTTATAGGTGAACGAGTCATAGTTATCAATCAGAATAACCTTGGGAGGTTTACCTTCCCGCTGAGCGGTTTCAGGCTTTATCGGTGAAGGCAACGACTGTTCAGCCAGTTCTACGGCTTTAAATAGCGCATAAGCTTTATTAAGACATTCCTGATGTTCGCGGCTCGGTTCAGAGTCGGCAACAATCCCCGCTCCAGATTGAATCTCGACTTGATTGCCGAGCATGACAATGGTGCGGATGGCGATACACGAGTCCAATTCTCCACTGTAAGAAAAATAGCCAATAATGCCGGCATAGACTCCGCGCGATTGTTTTTCTAATTCATTGATGATTTGCATAGCTCGCACCTTCGGAGCGCCGCTAACTGTACCGGCGGGAAAGGTAGCCTGGAGCAGATCAAACGCATCGAAGCCCGGGCGCAACTCTCCATCTACCTGTGAAACGATGTGCATTACATGCGAATATCGCTCGACAACCATCTGTTGCGACAAACGCACCGTGCCAAACTGGCAAACCCTGCCCAAATCGTTGCGGGCTAAATCGACCAACATGATATGTTCGGCACGTTCTTTGGGATCGGCCAACAATTCTTTCTCCAAGCGGGCATCTTCCTCAGCGTTGTCTGCACGCGGTCGAGTCCCGGCTATCGGTCGCAAAGAAGCCACGCCCCGTTCAAGGCGGACATGCATTTCCGGAGAAGCACCGATAAGGTGAAAGGGCATCTCACCCGCCAAATCCCCGAAATCAAAGTGAAACATATAGGGTGAAGGATTTAGGCGGCGCAGGGAGCGGTAAATGGACAGAGGAGAAGCCTTAGTGGCACCCAAAAAACGCTGCGACAGCACGATTTGAAAACAGTCGCCGCTGCGTATGTATTCTTTAGCACGACGCACCATCTCTTCAAAATTCGCTGCCGGCAACACAGGCTGCAGTCGCCGACCAGATAACGTCCCAACCTCTGCAATATCTTCCTTAAAGGGCTGACGCAGACGATCTTCGAGGGCATCGAGGTGCCTGCTAGCCTCCGCCACAGCCTGTTCTCCTCCTTCGGCAACACTAACCAACATCAATTTTCCAAAAGCATGGTCGAATGCAACAAAACTATTAACTTCGAGAAAGATCGCCTCAGGCAGGTCGGGTCGGGGGGCAATATCCACCGTAGGTTCGAAATAACGGACAAAATCATAACTCAGATAACCCACCAGGCCACCAAAAAACCGCAAGGGGTGGTCTAAATGACGTTCACCCGATTCGGAAGTGTGGCGCAAGACCTGACGGAGTTGATCGAACGGATTCATGCCATCCTTCAAAGGGATGCGCTCCACTCCGCCTGGTGAATGCACGTGCCAGGTTCGGTCACGAAAGACAAAAGCACGCTTCGGCCACACCCCAATGAAAGAAAATCGGGCTACTTGCTCACCTCCACTAACACTCTCAAGCAGGAAGGAAGCCCCTTCACCGCGCAATTTCAAATAAACGGATAGAGGGGTTTCTAAATCTGCCCCTTTCTCCCGCACAACAGCTTTCCTGCGATATGGGAGTTCCAAAACTTGATCGGAAAGTACCGGCAACAATCGCATGGTTTCTTTCATCGCAAACCTCCAAAACAATCTTTGTACCTACTATAGATAAAAAAACGCCTCATCGTCCCAGGGACGAGAGGCGTTTCCCGCGGTGCCACCCTGATTAGACCGGCTGTCGCAGCATACTAAAAAACCCGTTGTCAGACAACGGGTTTCAACCTGCCAGTCTCACTCAATTTGGGTACGACTTGCTTACCAAGTTTATACCCTTTGCCTCGATAACGGGGGCATTTCCGGCACAGACTACTTCCCTTTCATCAAGTGGTTTCGCCCTGCAGCTCAGAGACCCATTCCCTGGCTCGGTTTGGACGGGTTTACACCAACCACCCGCTCTCTGCACCATTCGAGTCTCAGGTACTCTTTCTCTTCGACGCTTTTTATAAGATTACTCTCATTTTATAGAGTAGATTGATAATGTCAATGAAAAAAGTACACAAGAAAGGTGAGGTAAATTTGTCGAATTTGCCTATCTTACTTTAATCTTCCTTCCTCATTTCACGACCACTTCTAAATAAATTGGGTCGCCAAATGGATTACCCTGGGGATCAAAGGCTTGCCAGGCGCTGCGCACTAAACCAGATTCTGACGGTGCAATGAAACGGATATAAAGTTGAAAACGAGTTCCGCTGCGGGCTGGATAGAGGGCTTGCTCTGGCTTGGCGCCCAGCTCAGAACCGCCAATCAATTTCAGGCGGTAACGGTCGTCAAAATTGCAGGTGCCGTTGTTCTCCACCTCCCAAATCTTGTCGAGGATTGCACCAGGCTCAACCTCTGTTCCATCCGGAAGCGTTTGGTCGGAAAGGAAGAGCAAGGAATTGGTACAAGCAATGGTAGGGGTGGGCAAGAAGGAGTTTTCAAACAAAATCGGGGACGAGACCGCCGAGGCGATTGGTGAAGGAGGAAGATAAACTTTTTCCGATGATAAGAATTCATTGGTTCTAAACCCGCTACAAGCGCTGACCAACCCAAGCGGCAGGAGCACAATGCCCATGATGGCAATCCATGTTAGGCGAAACATCCAGCCCTATACGATGTCATCTACCAAATCATCTGCCTCATCAGAACGAATGGGCAAGGGCACTTCTCCACTTAGAGCCTGTTGGCGGATGGCTAATTCGATCTCTTCAGCCAGATCAGGGTTTTGATGCAGAAACTCTTTGGCGTTTTCTCGTCCCTGTCCAAGGCGGATGTCGCCATAGTTATAGAACGAGCCGCGCTTGGTGATGATTTCCAGTTCGGTAGCCAAATCCAGCAAATCGCCCACTCGCGAAATGCCTTCATTGTACATGATATCGAATTCGGCTGTCCGAAACGGCGGGGCGACTTTATTTTTGACCACCCGAACCCGGGTGCGATTACCAATAATTTCATTGCCTAACTTGATCGACTGAATGCGGCGCACATCCAGCCGCACCGAAGCGTAGAACTTTAACGCCATGCCACCGGAGGTGGTTTCCGGGTTACCGAATACCACACCGATCTTTTGACGCAACTGATTGGTGAAAACCACCGCCGTGTTGGTCTGCTTGATTGCACCGGAAAGTTTACGCAGGGCTTGCGACATCAATCGCGCTTGCATTGCCATTGGTGCATCCCCCATATCCCCTTCAATCTCCGCTCGCGGCACCAGAGCAGCCACCGAGTCGATGATTACCACATCCACGGCCCCAGAGCGTACCAGGGCTTCAGCAATTTCCAAGGCTTGCTCACCGGTATCCGGCTGAGAGATCAGTAATGTGTCGATATTGACTCCGCAGCGGGCAGCGTAATTTGGATCTAAAGCGTGCTCCATATCAATAAACGCCGCCACGCCCCCCATGCGCTGAGCCTCGGCAGCGATATGTTGACAGATGGTCGTTTTTCCCGATGACTCAGGCCCAAAAATCTCGGTAATCCGGCCACGCGGGATCCCACCAACCCCTAAAGCGATATCCAGGGATAAAGAGCCAGTTGGGATCACCTCAACCGCTAAATGGTGGGCTTCTCCCAAACGCATGATTGCTCCTTCACCATAGCGTTTGGTAATATCCCCTAAGGTCTTGTCCAGAGCGGCTTGCCGGGCATCAGTCTGATCCGATAACGGAGAGGGGCTAATCTTCTTGACCATAGATTTCCTTTCTCATTCTCAAACCTGAGTGTTGGTTATTTTGAGTATATCACCGACCGAGAAGCGCATACCAAAATTTCTTGACAGTCATGGATGTTGTGCATAAGGTTAGTTTAGCACAAACGTTCTATCTGTCAAGGTTTTCGATAGCAAAAATCAAGGAGCAGGCGTCTCAAAAGGTCTCAGTTCAACCTGGGGGGTCGGCACTTCGGGCGTCTTGAAAAATTGTGATGGTGGGACAGGAAGCTCTGTCGAGAATCCACTTCCCCGCCGATAGCGGAAAAAACTAACCCTGCCCGGTAAGATTTCGATATCTAGATGCTGGCTGGTTTCGCCGGGGATCAAGATCCGATACCAGCCGGCGGGCAAATCACCGATGACCAGATTTTCGCCATAATAGGGGTCGCTGTTGACCGGTCCCTCTCCATAGGTAGCAACCCAATAGCGTTCTCCGCTATCTAACGAACGAATCAAAACTTTGAGGCGCATTAACCACTCATCTTCGAGAGTCTTCAATTGCCCGACGAGAATCCCCCAACCCTGGGGTGGCACAATCCACAACTCTGGGTTACGGCTGCGGGAGAAGCTATTATCACCAATACGCACCTCGAAGTGCAAATGTGGCCCGGTCACTTTGCCAGTTGCTCCCGAAAGTCCAATCACCTCACCGCCCTTAATCGGCTGCCCGATCACCAGATTTGTCTCCGAGAGATGGCCATAAACAGTATAAAGGGTTTGCCCCTGATAGCCGAAATCATGACGGATAACCACCGCCAACCCGTAGGGATCGTCGGGATTGGTTTCACCGCTCATCAAACCAAAGCCACTCCAGGCCACCCGCCCGGATCCGGCCGCAAAGACCGGAGAACCAACCTTGAGCGGGATATCAATGCCGGTATGGACAACGTTGCGAAAGAAAACCCCGCCATAGCGATAATCCTCTAAAGCCCAAACTTTCATATCGGCCAACACCGGACGGCTGAACAAAAAGTGGTCGAAGGGGGTAGGAATCCAGGGCGTCGGATAGAGCGGCGGTCGCCAATCTGCCACGGTGTCCGTCATGGGCTGTTGAACCATAAACGAATAAGGATCGACCAAAGGCAAAGCCTGATCAGAAGCAATGGCCTGGACACTTGCCGCCATGGCGCCGCTGACAAGTTGCGTTGGGAGGGCGGTCTCAGCGGGAGAGCTTGAGGTCTGGGATGGATAAACGGTTGCTTCAACTTGAGAAGGCGGAGGGAAAACCGCCGGGGTGCATCCGACCATACCACCAAGCAGAAGAAAACTGCCCAACCATCCAATTCTTCTCATGGCGTAACCGAAGGGATAAGCGATTGTGCTGGGGTCAGAGTTATTCTGGGGGTCAGGGTCGGCAAAGACGTTGGGGTTGGTGTGGCAGTGCGGGTTGGAATCAGTGTGCGGGTCGGTGTTTGGGTAGGCGATGGCACAGGGGTTGGGGTGTAGAGGGCTTCGGCAGGATAGAGTTCTAACATCGCCGCATACCAGTCTGTCTGATCTCGTTTGACCAGAATCGCATAGCGCGCCGTACTCAGCGCAATGCGCCAGGTAGCTAGAGCTGGCAGTCGCTTCCAGCCATATCGTTGCGCCAGCTCGGTTAAATCAATCCAATATCCCTCTGGAGCAGCAGACATCCAGGCTCCGCCACGGTCATACGCTATTGGATCGCCGCGATAACGCGCATTCAAATCAAACGGCAGATCTCGTAAGGGCATTCCCTGACGCCCATCCTGATAGCGCGTTTTGAGGTAGAGCCGCCAGTAAATTTCAGAGCCATAGTCTTCGCGCACGACCATTAGCCAGCCAGCATTGAGCACCGCCGCATCCAATGCGATTGCCCGGCCTGTGTAGAGCCATTCCTCATTAGAGAATGGAAAGGCCGGGCTTGATAACGGTAAATAAGCATTCTCCAGACGAGAAAGGACATCCCAGCCAGCGCGCTGCTCCACGGCAGCTCTTAAAGCTTGAAAAGCCTCGGACACTTCCTCTTGCAAGTAGGGGAACGGAGCCTGTACATTCTCCAACGATTTCAGGCGCTTCCGCATGGGAGTTGGAGCCGCTTTCTGATCTTCAGCCATTTGGATTGGGAAAAGTTCTTCAAGCTGAGATAACGGCTGAAAAGTAGCCGATAGGTGAGCGCCAAACTCCCTGGGAAGCCAGGACATCCCTTTTGGTTTAGAGGGAAGGAGCATCAGAGGTATCTGGTAGGTTCCGGCTTCGAGTGAAAATGCCTGTAAATACGAATGATGAGGCGTGGATAAAACACTAAAGAGCTGTTTGCCATCCTCACTGAGAACCGGGTAACAGCCAGGGAGAATTTTGCGAGACGGCGAATACGGGGAATTCACATCCCAGCGGTAGATCCACTGCACGCCTTCCTCGGCGGCATTCCACAGCAACCAGTCACCATTTGCAGACCAGGAGAGCGATTGGACCGGCGAAGCGAGATCGGCGCTTAAATTGCGGTAGCGGTCATCGATTCGATCCAGGTCTGCTATCCACAGATCGTTTTCTCTAGCGCGCTGCGAGATAAAGGCAATCTGACGCCCTTTTGGTGACCACTGCGGGGCAAAATCAGCGCCGCTGGCTGAGGTAAGTTGCACGATTTGCGGCTTCTGATCGGCAGCCAGGCTGACCTCTTGAATCAGGATTTCTAAATTCCCTTGTTGCGTCTGTGGGTCGATCATATAACTCTCATAGGCCAGCCACTTTCCATCGGGAGACCAGGTCGGCGCTCCATCATATTGCGGGGTTCGAGTCAGAGGCGTAAGGTTTCCATCCTGGAGCGACAGGAGGTACAGATCCCAATATCCCTGACGATTGGAGGCAAAGGCAATCCACTTTCCATCCGGACTCACCGCCGGATAGATATCATCTCCTTTACCGTCAGTAAGGCGCAGCCATTTTTGGGTCGTCACGTGATAGGCAAATAAATGATATACCTCTCGATCCAACAAAGACAAAACGAGCCAGCCACCGGTCAGGGCAGTAGAATCAGTGAGCATGGTAGATACAGCAACGGTCGCGCTTGGGGTGGCAAGCGGAAGCCTCTCGGTGGGAGAAACCTCCTGGGTCGCAAGCGGAGAAGGAGTTGGCTGAATATTTTCCGTCAACAGCATGACGGTAGGAGTGCTTTGTTGAGCCAGGCTTGGTGAGAGAAAGAGGAAACTTCCTCTCAGCGTCTCTCTTATGCGAAGGTTGAGGGGCGTCAGCCGGGTTAAGGCGAATAATCCGCTCAAAACAAGCAACCATAAAACCCCTCGCAGAAACCATCGCCGCGATGGCTTCCGAGGGGTTTGGGGAGCGGATGAGGGTGATGCGGGTTGCATGGTCGTCTGCGCACTTTCTGATGGCATTCTAGCATGTCTGGCAAAGCCAGTCAACTGCCGTAGCCATCCAGATTCTGCAACTTTTGTACCAACCTCGCCCGCTGGAAGGGAAGTTTTTTACATAACGGGTACCTCGAAATCGGTCTGCGCCTGATCAACGACCATCAGCGACCGTTCGATTTCCACCTCGCCTTCGGACTGCTCTGCGTCTTTCAAATAAAAGATGCGCGCTTGCAAGCGATGTGGATTGAGCACTTCGCCGCGCAGGTGAAGGGTAAATTCCATGCGTGGGGAGAGCGCTTCAATGAAACTGGCGCTGGCAAGCTCCTCTCCTTGTGCATTGAGAATGCGCACCTGCCCACTGGGTCGTTTTTGGAAAGCCGTGATGTGCAGGAACACTCGCACCCTTTGTCCATCCGTACGGGGATCGGCACGCAACTCTTTTATCCTCACTTCTTCGGGAGGAAATACCGGCTCATTCGGGTCTCGAAAAAACGCTTCCATACTTACCAACTCACCTGCATCCTGCTTCGATTGCCATAATCGATTGAGCTCATGAACTATGGCATCCGCCACTCGAACCGCCAGATGCCCCCATCCTTCTTATCCAGGGTCGAACTCGTGCCCATGATGACATAGTACGTAACGCCTGGCTTGTAGGGATAGGATGTGCCATCTGCAAATTGCAGGGTGAACAGGGCATCATCGGCTGAGCGCACCCAGCGCACTTCGTATGCATACCCATCTCGAAAGGCATACGCTAGGCCGCTATCTTTCATCTCGATGTCGATGATCTCACTGTTGCCGGATTTATATTCGAATTTGTGCGGCAGAACGAGAACGACAACATTCTCTGCGCTGATTTGAGTATTGGTCACCCGATCGAGCAAAGGAGCATAGGCTTCACCCTGTCCTGCATCTTCTTGGGTGTCTTGAAAGCGCAGATATTTTCCACTGGCTTGGTCATAATCCCAACGCACATATGCGCTGATTGAAAAGCGGGTAAAAATTTGTACCGCAGGAGTCCCGCCGGACGGGGTAGCGTGTTGGAACTTCATTCCATCTAGATTCTGGCGCTCGTTTTTCTCGCCGCGCGTTTCAATATACGGGCCCATCTCTTTCGTGTTTGCCACCAGGTAATTGCCACCATTTGGATCAATGCGGCACATTGGCGGACAATTCAATGCGCCCTCAAAGATCAAGCGATTGGCATAATCCGAATTCAGCAACTTACGCAATATTCGCTTATCGGCACTCCCAAAGGCAAAGATGGATTTATACATCTTGATTAATTCGCCATCGAATAAACGCGCCGAGCGGATTGGTCCGACTTGCTCATAATCATTGCCGTAAAAGATAGCATGTAAACGGGTCATGCCGTTGTTCTGGTAATAATCGAACACGACATCCGCCAGGGACAAGCCAAAGGGAGGCCGCCCATCGCGCGGAAAGAGCTGAATTTTGATTGCCAATGGGCGACGATCCAAAACAGCCAGGTCATTGACCGGCAAACCAGTTAAGGGATTAATGTTCGGCGGGAATCCGCTTGGACCGTAATCCACCAGTTCTGCCGTAGCAGTCGGCATGGGTGTTGGAGCAGTGGTCGGTGTCGCAGGGATGTCCGTTGCTGTCGGGGGGACAGGTGTTTCTGTGGGCGCCGGTGTCGGGGCGTTGCGAAAAAGGCTGCAAGAGCTCAAGATCAACACCAGCAGTGAAATCAATATCGTAAATCGTTTCATAAGCCATGAACCTCCTGAAGCCCTAATCATACCTTAAGACAACCCCCCTGGGCAAGAATTTAAGAATCCCTTAATCCTATCGGCAAGTTTTGAAGTGCAGAAGCCACCATATCGATTTTTGGAGTGCGGAAGCCACCCTTCCGCAACCTTTCTGGGAATCCGCCAATAGAGGCGAAGATACACGAATAAAAAATCAATCTCAAATCACTTGCAATTTCGCCAAAACCCCCTATAATCCAAGACATGGATCACTGGTTGCAACGTACCTCAGAAAACATGCGCTGGATGAAACTCCCCCTGAGCGTTCTGGTTCTCCTCCTTATCATTGGGTTTGTGGTGTTTACCCCAGAAGGGTTGTTGGGTAAGGCGGATGCCATCGGTTATGCGGTTTGTCATCGGATTGATCTCCGCTCCTACCATATTGGCGAACGTCCCCTGCCGCTCTGTACCCGCTGCACCGGAATGTACCTGGGAGCCATGGTTGGTCTCGTTTTTCAGCACCGCTTTGGCAATCGATGCAGCGCCACGCCTCCCAGATCCATTCTTGCCATATTTGTCTTCCTGGCACTCGCTTTCGCTGTGGATGGCCTAAACTCCTACCTGACCCTTTTTCCGGGTTTGCCCCACCTGTACACACCAACCAACAGCTTGCGGTTAATCACCGGCAGCGGTATGGGACTGGTCATTGCGGCCATGCTCTATCCTGCCTTTCAACAATCGGTGTATCGCCAGGTGCGGGATGAGCCAGCCTTGAAAACGCTCCCGCAAGCACTCTGGCTGCTTCTCATCACGGCGTTTCTCGACCTGCTGGTTATTAGCCAAAATCCGCTGCTTCTGTACCCTTTTGCATTGCTTTCAGCGGCGGGCGTCTTAATCCTGCTAACGATGATTTATACTTTGCTCTGGATCATCGTCTTGCGCCGCGAGAATCAATATAACCATTGGCGCGAATACTCTACGTTCCTTATTGCCGGCTTTGGTTTTGCTCTCTTACAAATTATCTTGATTGACTTGGGCCGCTTTATCCTAACCGGTACATGGGACGGCTTTCACATCGGATAAAACGAAACTTTTTTCTATCCCATAGCGTATAATTAAGCAATGGACGCATTGACTGGTATCTTCTCCGCTTTTGGCTTATCAGCGAGTGCTGGCTTGAACGCCTATATCCCCTTATTGGTTGTTGCGCTCCTGGGCCGATTCACCAATCTGATCAAGCTAGCGCCTCCCTGGGATACGCTAACCAACGGGTGGATTATCGGGTTATTGATCGTTTTGATCACCATCGAATTTTTTGCCGATAAAGCGCCAGCGATTAATCACCTTAACGACCTTATTCAAACCTTTATCCGTCCCGCTGCCGGAGCAATCATTTTTGCTGCCAGCGCCAGAGCAATCACCGACATTCATCCCGTCTTAGCCCTTTCCTGTGGCGTGCTGATTGCCGGTACCGTTCACGCCGTCAAATCAGTAGCTGTACGACCAGCCGTAACCGCCACAACGGGCGGCGCCGCCAATGTGCCGGTCAGCATTGCCGAAGACCTGATATCCACTCTGTTATCTATCCTCTCGGTCGTGATCCCATTGCTGGTAGCAATGATTGTCATTCTGTTCACTTCTTGGGTAATCTGGACTCTTTGGCGGCGCGCCAATCGCGATTACTTAAGAAGCTAAATCTTCATTCAGTAAGGAGGCATCGTGAGTAGTTCATCTTACCCCCCCAGTTATTCACCCCCAACCAGCAGCATGGCGGTCGTGAGCCTGGTAGCCGGTATTCTTGGCCTTTCTTTGTTTCCTTTTGTTGGTAGCATCGTGGCAGTTATCACCGGGAATATGGCAAAGAACGAGATTCGCGACAGCCGTGGCGCCTTAGGGGGTGAAGGGTTAGCCAAAGCCGGTGTGATCCTGGGTTGGATCGGCATCGTCCTCGGCATCCTGGGAATTTGTGGCGTAATCCTGGCAATCCTCATTCCTTTCCTGTTAATCGCCTTAGGATTGGCCGCAGAAGGCTCCAGCCTGATCCCGTTCCTGTGGATCGCTTTTGCCTGAACCTCAGAGAGTTTATCTGATTTTATCTAAATAATAAGGAGAAATCATGGAACAAACCCCCTTCCCGCCGGTCGAAGAAAAGAAAAAGAAAAACACAACTTTGATTATCATCCTTGTGGTTCTGCTGCTTTTATGCTGCTGCTGTGTTGCTCTTGGCGTAGCTGCCTATCAATTTGGCGATCAAATTCTTGAAGCTTTGAACTCCATGGGGACCTTGGGGCCCTGAAAGTCAAACAAAACGCTTAGACTTACCTGCTTATCAAACGAGAGATTGGCTCCTTCCAGGGAGAAATCTCTCTTTGTCTTTCATTCATCGGTTCATTCGGCAATAACGGATGGTCTGCTATTGCGCGGAAAATGAGGACCCCCCGCGAGGCTTATTCCAGAGCCAAAATCCAAAGAGAGCTGGGTGAAGCGAAAAGGTTGGGCTTGCGCAATTCGCGTCCCGAAGGTTTGGCTATGGCGCTAGATTTGCGCTTTGGAAAACCTTCGGGACGTTTGCACGGTTTATATCGCCAGGCAGGCTCTCTACAGCATCGGCAAGAGGTAATCGTAGGCACTCAGAACAGCCTTTGCTCCTTCCCCAACCGCAATCAACACCTGTTCGGCAAACGTATCCGTGACATCCCCGGCGGCGAAAATGCCCGGCACATTGGTACGGCAGAAACAATCCACACAGATGCGACCCTGGGAGTCGAGCTTGACCAAATCTGCCACCATTTGCGAATTGGGCACCAACCCCAGTTCAATAAAAGTGCCTTCCGCTTCAATTTCTTGGCTTTCGCCTTGTGGACTTCTAACCACTAACCGTTCAGCAAACCGATCCCCTTTGACCTCCGTGACCTGATATTTCTCTAAAATTGTCACGTTGGGCGAGTTTTTCACTTTCTCGCCAAGAGCTGATTTGAGGGTCTCTGCAGAGGCGCCAACAAGCGTGACATGCTTGGCAACAGTAGCTAATTCGGCGGTCGAGCGCAAAGCCAGCTCGCTATCACCAATCACAGCCGTCTTACGGTCAATGAACAAAGGCGCATAGCTCAACGCCGAGTAGCACAAACCGCGCATCAGAAATTCTTTTTCGCCCGGCACGCCCAAGCGCTCTTGCTTGCTGCCGGTTGCAACGATCACCGCTTTTGCCATAAGTTCTCCCCCGCCTTTCGTGATCACGCAAAAGCCCTGCTCGCGTTTTTCTACCTTGTCGACCGCTTCCATGTGGCGGGCAAAACTCAAGTACTCCAACTCACTTTTGAACTTATTGACCACTTCCAAGCCTTTGATCACCTGGTATTCCTCAACCCAGGGCAATTCTAACCGCCACATGGTTTTACCGCCCAAATCCTTCGAGACCAGTAGCGCGTTGAGACGTTTGCGAATGGCATAGATCATGGCGGTCAAGCCCGCCGGTCCTCCTCCGATGATAATCAAATCGTACATGGTACTTCCTCCAAATGAGAATTTTGCGAAACCTGGCTTCGACCAACTCACCCGGATTAAACCGGCGCCTCGGCGATAAAGCCTTCTTCCATCATCATGTGGGTTAAATCGCGCGAGCGTTTAATAATCTTGTGAGCGTGTTCATAAAGCTCTTCATAGGTCTTGCTCACGCGGGCAACCCCTTGTTCCTGCGCTTTCATCGCCACCGCAGCCGCTTCGCGCGGGAAGACCTCCCAGTCGTCCATGGTGGGGATAATGTGCTCCTCATCCAAACGATCGCCAATATGTTCTGCCAAAGCCTCGGCAGCGGCGAAGCACATTTCATCCGTGATCGTGCGCGCCCGCACATCCAACGCGCCGCGGAAGATGCCCGGAAAACCGAGCGAGTTGTTGATTTGATTGGGGAAATCGGAGCGGCCAGTGGCGACGATGCGCGCTCCAGCCGCCTTTGCCTCCCAGGGCCAGATTTCCGGCACCGGGTTGGCGCAGGCAAAAACAATGGCGTCTTTCGCCATGGTGGAGACCCACTCTGGCAAGATGACCCCCGGTCCGGATTGTGAAAGACCGATAACCACATCCACACCTTTCATCGCCTCCGCGATGCCACCCTCCCTTCCGAGTTCGTTGGTGATCTGGCACAAGCGCCATTTATCGACGAACTCCGCCTTTCGCATCTCGATGTCTTTGCGATGTTTGCCAAGAATGCCTTTACTGTCCACCATGTAGCACCGTGCCGGGTTCGCCCCCCAACCAAAAATCAACCGCGAGCAAGCCACATTCGATGCTCCGCTGCCAATGAAAGCGATGCTCACCTCGCTAATCTTCTTCCCAACCACTTTCAAGGCGTTGATCAGACCCGCTAACGTGACCGTTGCTGTACCTTGTTGATCGTCATGCCAGATGGGAATCTCGGCCTTTTCGCGCAAAGTATCCAGAATGCGGAAGCATTTCGGTTGAGCGATATCCTCCAGATTTACCCCACCCCAACCTGGTTGTAACATCAATACCGTATTGATAATGGCTTCCGGGTCTTTCGTGTCGATCATAATAGGAACGCCATCCACTCCCCCCAGATATTTATACAGTAAGGCTTTGCCTTCCATGACCGGCAGGCCGGCTTTTGGACCAATATCCCCTAAGCCCAGGACGCGCGTCCCATCGCTGACAACCGCCACTGTATTCCATTTATTGGTGTGCTCATACACCAGCTCCGGATTTTCGGCGATGGCGCGACAGGATGCAGCCACGCCAGGGGTGTACCAGATTGCAAAATCATCAAAGGAGCGCACACAGCACTTCAGGGTGGTTTCGATCTTGCCGCGGTAAAAGGGATGCAAAATCATTGCGTCTGCAGAGGGCTTTTTGGCTTTTGCCAGTAACGCCTCCACACTCATTTCTTGCGTTTGATTTGCCATAATTTGCCTCCTATGAAATTAAATCGAAAGTGCTCGAAAAGGATTTGCTTGAAACGTGGTGATCGAGAAACACAACAACCACAGAGAAAGCCCGGTGATCATCCAAACCTTTAAGGGAAACCCACCCATGCGTTTGTATACTACCACTCGAGCGGCTTCTAATGACTCTGCTGCAGGTTGCTAAAAATTATTGTACAGCGGTTTTGAACCAAAGGGATTAGATAAACATCATCTAACCCTGAGACGTTTATCCTGAACCACACGAATGATGTTCTATGCGCGGTATGACTCCTTTCCTCCGATCTATTCCTTGGATCACAGGTAGCTTCCCGCTCCCACCGGTTGTGTTGATAATTGAGGTCCAGACCGTCAATAAATAAGCCACAAATGAACGAGTGACAACGCTATTCGTGCATTGGCGAGATATTCGCCGACAGTATGCCCCGTCAAACCAAGCTTCCAGTAGATCATTCTGAAATCCTTCAATGAAATGTTAATGTCCTTAACCCTCGCTTGATAGGTTTACAGTTTATTAACCTAACAGAATTGTCAATATCAAGTCGGGAAAACAGGATTAGAATTGGTGTGGGACGCATGTCAACTAGATGGGAGGAGCGCCATTGGACAGCAAGACCATTCCTAACCCTCAGCCAAACCTTCCCCGTCATGTGTTCAGCCAACACTCGGCAGCCGTTATTCTGTTAGATGGAGAGGGGAAAATTCAAAACCTGAACGCAGCCGCCGAGCGCCTTCTTAACCTCCCAAAAGCTTCCGCTTTAAACCAAAGCATTGACCAAGTCCTTAAAATCCACCCACAGGACAATTCCAATCAGTGCTTGCTTTTCCCCATTCAGCCCATTCTGCATCAAGGTCTCTCAATCGAACAACAAAACCATGCTGTTCTGATTGATGGACAAGGGAGACGCGTGCGGGTTGAGTGTTCACTTTTGCCCTTTATGAACCGTAATGGGCAAGGGATGGTCATGATTCTTCAAGAGGTATCTCCATCTTTGCCATCCGAACCATCGCTCTTCTTCACCAAAGAGAGTCTCCACGCTTTAATAAGCAATATTCAACATGGCATCGCCGTCTGCCGGTGGATCCGAGATGAACATGGAACTCCGATAGATTTTTCTGTATTACAAATCAACCCTCGATTTGCAGAGATGTTCGCATGTAGCCCTGCAGACTTCCTAAACTATCCAGGCGCAGAAGTATTTGCAGAGCAAGCCAACAGCTTCCGTGAACAATTTTTAAAACTTCAGCAGGGCGAAGCGACCGTGCAGTTCGAAACCTACCTTTCAGCAACCAGGCGTTACCTTCAAGGCACTGCCTTTCCCATCGACAGCGAGCACTTCTTTGCCGTCTTTCACGATGCAACCTCCTTCAAGATGGCAGAGAAAGCTCTCGCCCGAGGCGTACAAATCTTTCAAAAATTCATTCACACCGTTCAGGATGCGATCATCATTGTTGATTTACATGGCAGAATTCAGCTTTGGAATCAAGCAGCCGAACGCATTTTTGGGTACACCCGCGACGAAGCCCTGGGAAAAGTTGTGGACAACCTGATCATTCCTCCTGAAAAACAGCCCTGGGTCAATCAAGAGTGGAAGAGATTTATCGAAAGCGCAAAAGCCGGGGGAGAAGGGATAACATTTGAGTTTGAATGCCTGACCAAATCCGGGCAACGCGTGCCCATCGAAGTCTCCATCTCGATTTCCAGCATCGAGAACGAATGGATGGCAATTGCGGTAGCGCGGGATATTCAAACCTGCAAGCAGTCCGAGCAGGCACTTGAGCGGCGGGATGCTATTCTAAGCGCCGTAGGCTTTGCTGCTGAACGTTTGCTCCAGGCCGCTCACTGGCAAGACGTGATTGAAGACATCCTGGGAACCCTTGGAACCGCCACCGGAGTCGACCGTGTTTATCTTTTCCAAAGTGAGTCAATGCCAGAAGAGGAGGAAGTATATATTAAACAACTCCATGAGTGGACAGCTCCAGGCATTGCGCCTCAAATCGATAACCCTAGTCTTCAACGTCTCCCCTTGCGGCGCAGTGGCTACGAGCGATGGATCGAGAATCTAAGCGAGGGGAAAGCCCTCTATGGCTTGATTGCAGAGTTTCCGACCTCAGAACAAGACCTTTTACGGGCTCAAGATATTCTCTCTTTAGCCGTCGTGCCTATCTTTTGTGAAAATCGTTGGTGGGGGCTTATTGGTTTTGACGATTGCCATGCTAACCACCCGTGGAGCCAGACGGAAATTGAAGCTTTGCGGGCTGCAGCCAATATCCTCGGCACAGCCATTCACCGACAGGCAATGAATTCGCAAATTCAACTGAGCGAGAAAAAATATCAAAGTCTGGTCGAAGCATTGCCAGTAGTGGTTTACACAGCTTATACAACTGCTCAAGGCGCTTTGAAGGCGGATTACATTACCCAAAACATAGAAGCATTGTGTGGCTATACGCCCTACGAAATCACTAACGATCCATACCTGTGGATCGAGCGCATTCATCCCGATGATCGGGAACAAGCCATTGCCATTTATCGCCAGCATATCCTTGCCCAAACCGCCTGGGATCAAGAGTATCGCATCATCCGCAAGAACGGTGAGATCATCTGGGTGAGGGAACAGGCAATCCCGACCTTTGATCCTGTTTCCAACACCTTAAGGGCGCAAGGAATTATTCAAGACATCAGCCTACTGAAGCGACGCCAGCGCGAACAACAAACCATCCAACTGGTACATCAAGCTCTGCAAGGCGACGACACTCTGGAGACGCTGCTAGAACGGCTACTTGCCGCAGTGATCCACGCTATCCCAAATGGCGAAAAAGGTAGCATTTTGCTAAAGAACCAAGAAGACAAATTAGCCTTTGGGGCATTGCACGGTTATCAAGACCCTCGAATTTGGGATATCAGATTTCCCCTCGATTCAGGGTATGCGGCGAAATCCTTCAAGTTACGTCAGCCCCTCATCATCTCAGATGCGCGCCAGGATGAGTCGATTCGCTTCGAGGGAGAAATCGAAGAAATGGCTCAGGTACAAAGTGCCATTGCGGCTCCGCTTATGCTTCACGATCAAGCCATTGGGGTGATCACGGTGGATAACTGTACGCGCAAAAACGCCTTTAGCGCCGAAGATCTGAACTTTCTCAGCCAGATTGCCGGGACGGCTGCGCTGGTGGTTGAAAACATTCGCCTGCTGGATGAAACCCGCCGCCGGGTGCGGGAGCTGGAACTAATTGCCGACCTGAGCAATTCTCTACGCGTCGCCAGTGATCATCCGGAGATGGTCAGGGCAATCCTGATGCACCTGCAAAATGGGCTTAAGATGGACACGGTAGCTTTGCGCCTGTTTGATCCGCAGACCAAAAAACCAATTTACGAAATCGTTCACGGTGTTTATGGGGGAATGGCAGAGTTTCTTGAGGCCTTCGGAAGCCAGTTTATTGAAACATTACGAGAGAAACAATCTGTTTTATGTATCCATAAAGAAAACATTTCCGTCAATGACCGATGTTCTTGCCGATCACTGGTAGCTGTACCCTTAATTGCCCAAGAGCACAAGCTGGGTGAGCTTTTTGCCTGTCGGCGCAACAAACTCTCCGATCAGGAGATTCACCTGTTAGAGGCTGTTGCCGATATTGCTGCTAATGCCTTCTACCGTGCCACTTTACACCTGCAAACCGAGAAACAATTGCGCCATCTAACATCTCTCTACACGATTGATCAGGCGATTAGCAAACGACACGGTCTGGAAGCTATTTTGCAAATCATCGTTCAAGAGGCGCGTTCGCAACTGGATGTTGATGCCCTAGCGATTCATCTCTACGATCCACATGCCCAACAACTAACCTTTGTGGCTGGGGATGGGTTCCGCACCGAATTCATTAAGGACACGAGCCTCAAAATGGGCAAAGGGGTAATCGGCAAGGCTGCAAAAGCAAAAGTCAGCATTTACATTCCCAACGTTTATCAAGCAACCACTCCGCTGATCAATACCCAACTGTTTCGAGAGGAGAAATTTATCGCTCATCATGTCAGCCCGTTGCTGATCCAGGATCAACTCAAAGGAGTGATAGAAGTCTTTCATCGCAAGGAGTTTAACCCACCCCAAGAATGGAAATCCCTGTTTGAAGCTTTTGCCGGCCAGGCTGCCATCGCTATCGACAACGCCCAATTGTTTGAAGGTATTCAACACACCAATTTACAACTCTCAATTGCCTATGATGCCACCCTGGAAGGTTGGGCAAAGGCGTTGGAACTGCGCGATCGCGAGACATTGGGTCACTCTAACCGCGTCACCGAACTCACCTTGCACATTGCCGCTGAAATGGGCATACCCAACGAACAACTGATCCATATCTGGCGCGGTGTGCGTTTACATGATATTGGCAAGATGGGCATCCCGGATTCGATTTTGCTAAAACCCGGCCCATTGACTGATATAGAATGGGAGATCATGCGTCGCCACCCCCAATATGCGTATGAATTGCTTGCGCCGATCGAATATCTCCGCCCAGCCCTGGAGATCCCCTACTATCACCATGAACGTTGGGATGGCAGCGGCTATCCGCGCGGCTTGAAGGGGGAGGAAATTCCCCTGGCAGCCCGCATTTTTGCCGTGGTCGATGCGTGGGATGCCTTGACCAGCGACCGTCCTTATCGCTCGGCTTGGGAGCAGAAAAAAGCGTTAGAATATATCCTGGAACAGCGCGGCAAGCAATTTGACCCGGCTGTGGTGGATATATTTCTGCGCATTATCCAGGATCAAATTGACAAGGACGAGGATGAACCATCACACCCTAATCTCACCCCATGAGCTCGCCAACCATTTGGCCGATCCCGGTTGGGTTATCCTCGATTGTCGCTTTACTCTTGGCAATCCAGAGCGAGGCTGTCGAGATTACCACGCGGCTCACATTCCCGGTGCAGTCTATGTGCATTTAGAAGAGGAGTTGTGCGCGCCGGTGATCCCAGGCAAAACCGGGCGACATCCTTTGCTTCCCCTACAGGAGACCGTCGAATTGTTTTCTCGTTTAGGAATCGACCAGAATATCCAGGTCGTCGCTTATGACGACTGGACTCCCATCAGTGGTGCAGTCGCGGCGCGCCTCTGGTGGATGTTGCGCTGGTTGGGCCATGAGCGAGTCGCCGTGTTAGACGGTGGCTGGAAAGCATGGCTGGCGGCTGATCTGCCAACGGTAAGTGGCAATGAAACCCGCCCACCCCGGCAGTTCGTTCCCAGGCTGCATCTGGAAATCTACGCCAGTGTGGCGGATGTCAAGGCGGCCTTGCTATACCCTGGCTGGAAAGTCTTCGACTCTCGTACCGCCGATCGCTATCGGGGCGAAAACGAAACCATTGACCCGGTTGCCGGGCATATTCCTGGCGCAATCAATGCCCCGTATGTGGAAAATGGCACGCCTCAAGGCACATTTCGTTCGCCAGAAGAGTTACGTCAACGCTTCATCCAATTGCTGGGTGAAACCCCTGCTCAAAAGGCAATTTTCTACTGTGGGTCAGGTGTAACCGCAGCGGTCAACGTACTGGCTCTCAAACACGCCGGCTTGGGGGACGCTCGCCTGTATGTTGGTTCGTGGAGTGAATGGATAACCGACCCTGAGAATCCGGTCACTTGTTAAGGCAATAGCCAGTTCGATATCTGCCGGTGGAAACGCCCTTTTCTGATGAACAGGGTGTTTCTAACAGATTTTTGACATCTTTTCTTCCACTCGTGGGTTATAATCCTTAGCTTGAATAAGCCTGGAAAGGTAACCTGTCACACATTTCAGGCGCACCCTATCGAATTTCCAATCCTGAACTTCGCTTGAAGTTCATCATCGGAGCAATTGTAATGGAAAAACAACACTATCTGGATTTATATCACCAAATGGTCTTGATCCGGCTGGTGGAAGAAGCAGCCGCACAGCTTTATCAACAGGGGAAAATTGGGGGCTTTCTCCACCTCTACATTGGGCAAGAAGCCGTTAGCACAGGAATTGTATCTGCACGTCAGCCGCAAGACCGCGTCATCACCGCCTACCGCGATCACGGCGTGGCAATAAACGTTGGCATCCCCGCCAAACAAGTCTTAGCAGAGTTGCTCGGCAAAGCCACCGGCATCTCCAAAGGCAAAGGCGGTTCCATGCATTTAGCTGATGTACAGCGCAACTTCTGGGGCGGTCATGCCATTGTGGGAGCGCACTTACCCATCGCGGCTGGTTTGGCGCTTGGCGACCAGTACCAGGGCAACGATGCAGTCACCATCTGTATGTTTGGCGATGGCGCCACCAACATCGGCTTTTTCCATGAAGCGTTGAACCTATCCAAAGTATGGAATCTACCGGTTCTATGGGTATGCGAGAACAATCAATATGGCATGGGCACTGCGGTTGAACGCGCCTCTGCCGTGAGCGAAATCCGCCAGAAAGCCGAGGGGTATGACATGACCAACAGCCGCGTGGATGGCATGGACGTGATTGCCGTGCGCGAAGCGACCCTCGCCGTGCTAGAACAGATCCGCAGCGGCGAAGGACCGCACCTCATGGAAGTGGTAACCTATCGCTACCGTGGTCACTCCATGGGCGATCCAGAACGATACCGCCCACTCGAAGAGGTCAAACGTTGGCAGGAAAGTGACCCGATTGGGATTTATCGCCGCTATTTAGAGAGCCAATCCATCGCCACCGCTCAAGAGTTGGACACAATCGATCAACGCGTGGAGGAAGAGGTTGCAGAGGCAGTGCGTTTCGCCGAAGAAAGCCCTGAACCACCCCCCGAAGCCTTGTTTGAAGACATCTACGCAGAGTGAGGGTTCTATGGCACGTATAACTTATCGAGAAGCGATATCGAAGGCCCTATGGGAAGAGATGGAACGCGATCCATCGGTTTTTATTTTAGGGGAAGAGGTTGGCGTTTGGGGAGGAACGTACGCAGTAACCAAAGGGTTCTACGACCACTTTGGACCGAAACGAGTCATGGATACTCCCATTGCCGAAGCGACCATTGTCGGCGCAGCCATTGGAGCTGCCTTGACCGGTTTACGCCCGGTGGCAGAGTTGATGACGATCAACTTCGCTTTTGCCGCAATGGATCACATTGTCAATCAGGCTGCCAAATTGCGGTATATGTTTGGCGGACAGTTTACACTTCCTCTGGTTATTCGGACGGTTAGCGGTGGCGGCCGTCAGTTGGGAGCCACCCACTCCCAAACCCCAGATGCCATTTTTGCCCATTTCCCTGGCTTAAAGGTCGTTGCTCCCGGCACTCCTCAGGATGCAAAAGGATTGCTCAAAGCGGCCATCCGCTCTAACGACCCCATCTTGTTCATCGAACATGCCACCCTCTATCAAACACGCGGCGAAGTGCCGGATGAAGATTATACGATCCCGATTGGGAAATCAATAATTCAACGCCCAGGTCGCGATGTGACCATCGTTACCTATAGTAAGATGCTGGAAGTATCCTTGAAGGCGGCTGAGCAACTTTCCAAAGAAGGGATTGAAGCCGAGATTGTAGATTTGCGTAGCTTGCGTCCACTGGATATGGAGCCAGTGTTGCAATCTTTTCGAAAGACCAATCGCGCCGTGATCGTTGAAGAAGGCTGGCGATCCTACGGAGTAGGGTCAGAAGTGGCTGCTAGAATTTACGAAGAAGCCTTTGATTATGTCGATGCTCCAATCCAGCGGATTGCCCAAAAAGAAACGCCCTTACCGTATAATCGTAACCTAGAACAAATGGCGCTCCCACAGGTTGAAGATGTTGTGCGCGCAGTTAAGGAGGTGCTGTAATGGCTGAAATCGTCATCATGCCTAAACTGGGCTTTGATATGGCAGAAGGCACGTTGGTACGTTGGGTCATCTCAGAGGGGGAAGAGGTCAAAAAGGGAGCCGTTTTGGCAGAAATTGAAACCGACAAAGCCACCGTTGAGGTGGAAGCAAACACAAGCGGCACGCTGCTGCGTCACCTGGTTGAACAGGGCAGCGTCGTACCGGTTAACACGCCGATCGCCGTCATCGGTCAACCAGGAGAGGAAATCCCCCGGTTTGACGGTCAAGAGGACTCTGCAAGCCAACTCGCCCCAGAACGCAAAGAAGCACCATCGACAGAAGCTTCATTACCTGAAACTCATGAGGGCACCTTGCCCGGAGGTGTGCGCGCCACACCGCTTGCCCGCCGTCTGGCGCAGGAGAGCGGCATCGACATCCGCAACATACCTGGATCGGGTCCCTTAGGACGCATCCGCAAAGAGGATGTGGAAGCCTACTTAGAAGAACAAGCGCGAAAACCTGTTGAAGCGACCTCGCTTCCCACCCCGACAATCTTGCCTGTATCCCTTCCTGTGCCTACCATTACTCCCGGTGAAGAGAAACGAATCCCCCTGACCAAACTGCGTGCCATCATCGGCAAACGTATGACTCAATCTACTCAAACAGCACCGCATTTCTTTGTCACTCACGAAGTGGATGTTGCGGGGTTACTCGAACTACGTCAAGAAGTAAATCAACTTCTTCCTGATGGAGAAAAAATCTCTGTTAATGATTTTATCGTGCGCGCTACAGCTTTAGCTTTGCGTGCCTTCCCGAATTTAAATGCATCCATCGATGAAGAAAAGGGTGAAATCATCCAACACGGCGCCATTAACATTGGGGTGGCGGTTGCTCTAGAAAGCGGGTTAATCACTGTGGTCTGTAAGAACGCCGATCAGAAGAGCGTGCGCATAATTGCGCAGGAAGTGCGCGCCCTGGTTAACCGCGCTCGAGAAGGCAAGGTTCGTCCTGAAGATATTGAGGGCTCTACCTTTTCAATCAGTAACCTGGGCATGTTCGATGTAGTTCAATTTAGCGCCATTATCAATCCACCAGAAGCAGCCATCTTAGCCGTCGGATCGGCGCGTCAACTGCCAGTGGTCAAAGACGATGCTTTGCAAGTTGGTTGGCGAATGAATCTCACGATCTCAGTTGATCACCGCATCTCAGATGGTGCAGAAGCAGCTCAGTTCTTACAACAATTAGCGCGCTATCTGGAAAACCCTTTACAACTGTTGATTTAACCAACAATCAATGGTATCTTTCAGTCGATGGTTGATTTCAACTATGAGATTCGTTATGTTGAAACCATGCTGCCCGAGCTGGAGAAATACCTTCGCTCGCGGGAGTTATATCGAATGGTCTTTGTCCCTCACGAAGGAAAAGAGCCTCCCTATCCAACTTTAACCCTGGGCACCTATCTGCTTGCCCTAAAACGAGCGCAGGGCTTCATAAAAACAGCCAATCAACAATCGCATTGGCAAAAACTTGCCCGAAAAACCGACCGCTTACGCTCTCAATGGAGACAAGCCTGGTTAGACAAAGCCAGGCTTGATTCTTCATCTCGCTTGAAGCGGTGGGGGGATTTTCTCCGCGAATATTTACAAAAACCCGCCGAACAAATTGATCGCTATGCTTATGAAGCGCGCAACCGCGTTATCCTGGAACTACTTAAAGAAGAAAATCCTGAACATCCTGAGGCCTGGAATACCCTCGAGCAACTCGATCAACGCCTGAAAGAACGGTGGATTAAGGGTGACTTTATCTGGGAAACTAATCTGGAAACGAACTTTCCACCTGATCCTTTTTGGTTTTTGTGGGGAAAACCTTGTTAGCAATCCTGCAGCGAATTGTGATTTTCGATTTCGATGGTGTCCTTACCGACACCATGCCCGAAATGTTGCGTTTTTCCGATCAAGTATGCGCCGAGTTAGGATATCCACGGCAGACAACTCCAGCAGATCTTCATGGATTGCCGCGCATGGGATTCGATCACCTTGCCCGCCAACTGGGTATCCCGGAGGAACTCGTTCCTCAATACGTTCACAAAATTCTTGAGTGTTTCGATCAGCAGCCGATCACCTATTCTCTCTTTGAAGGGATGAGAGAGGTTATTCTCGATTTGGCAAACGATTCGGTGCTCGCCATCGTCAGCGGCAATCTCCAGCGAGTGATTCGCCGTTTCTTAGAGAAGCATCAGGTTGCTCATTGTTTCTGGCAAATCGCCGGTATCGATCAACCCGGCAATAAACGCGAAAAGATACAAGCCATCCGCCAGACCGTTTCCCTTTCCCTTCCAACTGTTATGATTGGAGATGCTGTCAGTGATATTCAAGCTGCCAGAGAGGCGGGTGCAGTCAGCATCGCAGTAAGCTGGGGACATCAAGATCGCAATAAGTTGTTGGAAGCTCAACCTGATTTCATCGCCGATCATCCTCGGGACATTTTAACGTTTATTCGAACAAACTTAACGCTTCGTTCTGGGTGACATCGTGATAAAATCCCGCCATGACAATCAACCACAGCCATCCCACCTTTTCCAATGTGCACGAGCAACGATCCAACCGTCTGATGCTTTCCCTCTGGATCACCCTGGCATTTGTGGTCTTCGAAGTGATCAGTGGCACATTAGCAAATAGCCTCGCTCTCCTCACCGACGCAGCTCATAACCTCACAGATGTACTAACCTTAGCGCTCAGTTGGGTGGCAATCCGCCTGGCGTTGAAACCGGCCGATTCAAATCACACTTTTGGTTTCCATCGCGCCGGGATTCTAATCGCTCTGCTAAACGCCAGCTCGCTGATCGTGGTCTCGGGATTCGTAGGGTTTGAGGCCTATCGTCGTTTTCAAGAGCCTGTAGAAGTTCAATCTACGCTCATGAGCATAACCAGCGGAATTGCCTTTGTGGTCAATCTTGTGACCGCTTTGCTCATCCGTCGTGGCAGCCGCACCGACTTGAATTTGCGCAGCGCCTACCTACACTTAATGGGCGATGTCTTCTCTACTTTGGGGGCTTTCATCGCCGGCATAGCCATTGCCTTTACCGGATGGAACTGGCTTGATCCGCTCGTCAGCCTTTTGATCGTCGGGTTGATCCTCTGGAACGCGTTGAAAATCATCCTTGAGACAATCCAGATTCTCTTAGAGAGTGCGCCGCGCGATGTGAACGTCGAAAAGCTAGTCGAAGACCTCCGTCAAGTGCCAGGCGTGATCGATGTTCACGATGTTCATGTCTGGAGCATTACCACCGAGGTGCGCTCCCTGTCTGCCCATATCGTCACCGACGATATTTGTCTAAGTGAAGGAGCGTTGATTCAGGATCGAATTGGACAACTCTTGCGCCAGCACTACGCAATTTCTCATGCAACCCTGCAACTGGAATGTAAAGAATGCCAGCCGGCTTTGTTATACTGTGACCTCAATCTGAGCAATTCATCTCAACCCAGCAGGTGAAGCATGGAATTCCACGTTTCACGACACGCTCGTCAGAAATACGAATTCGATCAAGGTCTCTTTGCCACCAATGGCAACGTGATTTTCAGCAATTTCCGCGCCGCGCGGGAATTTGCCCAAAAGATCAACGCCAGACGAGATCTCTCTCAATATCCCCAGCAGGCGATCCGAGCTGGACAACTCAACGCCATGGGGCTTATCGACGAGATCCTTCATGTGGTGGTAGAAAAATATCGTCAACAACGCTGTGCCGATGTAATGGAACAAGCGCTCTTGCACTTAGAGAAATTGCTTGGCAAAGAGACCCTCGGGGCAGCATTAACCCAATTTGTCGCCGAGTTTCCGCCCAGCCGGGTTTACCGTCAGGAAATTTCAATTGAAGCGTATCTCTCAGGCAACACAACTTACCCGAGTGGAACCTGGAGCAACCGGGCGGTTACTTTGGAAGAGATGCTCTTGCTCTGGCTGGCAAATGCCAATCCTGCTTTTGAACCCTTCCGAGAATTGTTCGATGACCGCAACTTAAGTCAAAATACGGCTTACGCCCAGATCATTCAGGGCTTGAGCGCTTTTTTTGATCATCAACCTCCTTTCGGACCTCAGAATCAAAATCTGGTTGCCATGCTGCGCAGTCCAGCGATTGCAGTGCCCCATTCCTTGCCCGGACAACTGGAATACATCCGCCAGCATTGGGGGTATCTCTTGGGGGACATCCTCAAACGATTGCTTACCAGTCTGGACTTCCTAAAAGAAGAGGAGAAAGCCGTTTTTACCGGCAGCGGCGTTGCACCAGTTTTAGATTTTAAGCACTTGGAATTAGAACTGGAACGCTTTAGCCCGGATCGGGATTGGATGCCGCGGGTGGTGATGATGGCGAAAAATACTTATGTGTGGCTCGATCAGCTTTCTAAAAAGTATCACCGCCCGATCACTCGCCTTGACCAAATCCCTGATGAAGAACTAGACCAGCTTGCCCGTTGGGGGTTTACTGCTCTGTGGCTGATCGGGTTGTGGGAACGCAGCCCTGCTTCTCAGCGCATTAAGCAACTGCGTGGCAATCCGGAAGCCGTTGCTTCGGCTTATTCTTTGTTTGACTACACTATCGCGGCCGATGTGGGTGGCGAAGAAGCCTTCTACAACCTACGCCATCGCGCCTGGCAACGGGGGATTCGCCTGGCGTCCGACATGGTGCCGAATCACATGGGCATCGACTCACCCTGGGTAATCCATCACCCAGAATGGTTCATCTCACTCGAATATAGTCCTTTCCCATCTTACACCTTCAATGGTCCTAATCTCTCGTGGGATCAAAGGGTAGGGATTTTTTTGGAAGATCATTACTATGACAATACTGACGCAGCCGTAGTCTTCAAACGAGTGGATTTTTGGACCGGTAAAGAACTGTATATCTATCACGGTAACGATGGGACTTCGATGCCGTGGAACGACACCGCTCAGCTTAACTATCTCCTACCGGAAGTGCGCGAAAAGGTCATCCAGACCATCTTACACGTTGCGCGCCTTTTTCCCATTATCCGCTTCGACGCCGCCATGACCCTTGCCAAGCGACACTATCAACGCTTATGGTTTCCCGAACCCGGCAGCGGTGGAGATATTCCATCCCGCGCCGAGCACGCCATGACCAAGGAGCAATTCAACGCCGCCTTTCCCAATGAGTTCTGGCGCGAGGTGGTGGACCGCGTGGCAGCAGAAATTCCGGATACCCTCTTGCTTGCCGAAGCCTTCTGGTTGATGGAAGGCTATTTTGTGCGCACGTTGGGGATGCATCGCGTCTACAACAGCGCTTTTATGAATATGCTGCGCGATGAGAAGAACCAGGAATACCGTTTGGTGATCAAGAATACACTGGAATTCGATCCGCAAATTCTCAAGCGCTACGTCAATTTCATGAACAATCCCGACGAACGCACGGCGATTGATCAGTTTGGAAAAGGGGACAAGTATTTTGGCGTTTGTGTGCTTTTGGCTACACTGCCGGGGTTACCGATGTTTGGGCATGGACAGATCGAGGGCTTTACCGAAAAATACGGGATGGAATATCGACGCGCCTATTGGGATGAACTACCCGATCGCGACTTAATTGCCCGCCATGAGCAGGTGATTTTTCCTTTACTACGCAAGCGCTACCTCTTTGCCGAAGCCGACCACTTTTTCCTCTATGATTTTGAAACCGCCCAGGGTTATGTCAACGAAGATGTCTTTGCCTACTCCAATCGCATCGGGGCGGAAAAAGCTCTGGTGGTTTACCATAATCGCTTTGCCGAAACGGACGGGTTTATCAAGACCTCCTGCGCTTATCTTCAGAAAGATGCTCAAGGCGAAAGAAAGCTCATTCGCAGTAGCCCGGCTGATCAATTGGAAATCCACGATGATGAACAGAGTTACACGATTTTGCGCGATGCCGTCAGCGGCCTGGAGTTTATCTGGAATAACCATGATATCCATCAGCATGGGTTGTATCTGCAATTGAGAGCATACGAATTCCATGTTTTCCTTGAATTTCAAACCGTCAGAGACACCCCAGATGGGCTCTATCGCCAACTCACTGCCGAATTGAACGGCAAAGGAGTTCCAAGCATTGAGCAAGCCCTGCAGGAGAAACGGCTTCAACCTGTTCGCCAAGCGCTGCGAGAATTGCTCAACCCAGGCCAGTTAAACTGGCTGATTCAACATCGCCAATGCACTGAAGATGAGCTCTTATCCGAAAAGCAGTCAAGCGTCATCGCTGAAATCGAACACAAAGCAGCAGTTTTATCCCATAAGATTGAAAATCTGTTCACAAAGCCGCTTGCCACCGACCGTCTGCAGGATGATTTCGCTTGCGCCTGTCAGACTCTCTTGTCCCCAGCCCAGCTCGCAGTGCAAAGTCCAACGGTTGACAAACTCTGTCAGGGCGATAGTTACACCTGGTCAACGCTACTCGGTTGGATGTTCCTTGCTCCTCTGGGACATTTGCAAGAAACCCAGCCGCAAAAAGCGCTTCAAATAAGCTGGCAATGGTTTCGGGAATGGAAATTGGAAAACCTGCTGGAGGATGTCTTTCGAGGGATGCTGCTAACCGAAACTGAAATCCAGCGCGCTTTGCTGGCTGTTCAAATTCTGCTCAAATACCCACTGAAGATGGAAGAAAACATCCCCTCGCCAGAAAACAACCTTGCCCTCTGGTTTAGCGATGGCTCTTTCCGTCAATTTATCGGTGTCAATCATTACCAGGGGACAGATTGGTTTGTTAAAGAGGCCTTTGAAGAATGGCTTGACCTGATGAGTATTGCAGCGCTCATAACCTGGCGCTGTATGAAAGGAGAAGAGAGCCATCCATTCCTGGCTGCCCTCGAACCTTTTCTCAGCGAGCTCAAACACAAGGCTCTCCTCAGTCGCTATCAACTTCGGGAATTCCTGCAGTTATGCAAGCTGGTATAACGGTTAGCTCATCATAGCAGGTTATTTTGCAGAAAGGTGACTTCTGCACCCCTAGAGCATCATTATCGGAAGCGATCAAAAACCTGATCGCCACGTAAGCCAGTCGTAGGACTGACCACTTTTTTCAGCCGCTGGCGGGCAAAGGCGGAAAGATCAATCCCACTGGCTAACTCCGTCAGGCGAATCGCGTGGGCAGCGTAGGCAACCGCATTGCGTGGTTCAATCCGATCGAAATCTTCAAAAAACCAACCACAAGAGGCAAACATGCGTTGCCGCTCGAATTGAGCTTCAAGCAGTTGGAGCAGCGTTTGACGCTCGGCAGAGCTCAAGGACTTCGCAGTCATCTGCCGAAGATAAGTATCGAGAGATACCTGCCCCAAAACGACTTGAAGATACGCATGGCGCAATTCCCACACATCATCAGCCAGCTTAGAACCAATATCGGCATAAATCTGATCAATCTCCGCCGCAATTTGATCCAGAGCAGAACGCAAGGCTTTCTTCCAGCTTGAATCCCCGCTCGTACACGCGCACCCGCTTGTCCAGCGCGCAATCCCATGATGACAGCTCCAGGAGGTGCGTTGTCGGATGTGAACGGTTCTGGTAACCGGGTACTCCTGCAACCACTTTGCCGGATAGGTCACAGCGATATCGTTCATGCGACAGGAATCGGTGAGCAGCCTTTGCAGAAAATATTGACGCAAAGGTTGATGGTGACCATACAACTCACCATCGGAGGCCAACAGAATCAATTTGGCTTTGGCTCTCTTTGCGCCTTCATTTTGATACACTGGTAACAAGCTATCCGTTGCAAAGCGGTCAGCATTGACCGTCATGGAGGGATCAAAGCTGATTCCACCGCTAAGCGGCGCATGATAGAAAAATACGATGATGGACTTGCCTTGCGTTAACTCTACACAGTAGGGTTGGGTAACATCAAGATGCTCTCTGCGAGCTTGCCAGGGAGCTAAAATGGTATAACGAATGCCATGATCGGCTAGAACGGCCAGCGTAGCATCATCTACAGCGGTTTCTGGCAGCCACATGCCAACCGGTTTACGCCCAAAGCGGGCTTCAAAATCCATGATTCCCCAGCGTACCTGAGTGATCTTGTCTAAATCGGTAGCTAAAGGGAGGATCGTATGGTGGTAGGGCATCGCCATGGCATTGCCGACCCCATGACGTGTCACCATACGCCGATCCGCATTAACGATCTCCGCAAGGGTATCTGGATGGTCTGTTGCCAGCCATTCAAACAAGGTCGGACCAACATTAAAACTGATTCGTTCGTAATTGTTGAGCTCGCTGTTCGGGCGATAACATTCCTGATAGATTCTTTCGTTCCAGTTCGGATAGGGGGCAGCGCCCGGCTCAACAGGAATCTGACCCGTGCGAGGATCTTCACGGGGGGGCTGGTAAAAATGAGCATGAACACAAAGATAACGTTTGACCATCTTAACTTTCTCTGAGACAAAATCGCGCCTGATTATACCGTTTTTAGAGGATGAAACTCCCTGCAAAACTGCAAGAAGTGCGCTCTTTTTGATGAAGAGGTAGGGTAAAATACAGGAAACACTCACAGCGAATGACACGATGAAGGTATTTTTTTTAGCAGCCGAAGCAGAACCATACGTTAAAGTGGGCGGATTGGGGGATGTAGCCGGTTCATTGCCTCATGCCTTACAGGAAATTTCTTCCTCAGATGATTTTGAGATTCGGGTGGCGATCCCTTTCCATGGGGCGATTCAACAGCAACCTCCCCCGCTAAAATTTCTCACTACCCTGCAAATTGCTCATTATCCTCAACCCTTGCAAGCGCAGGTATATGAAGTCGAGCATACCCCCGTCAAGACGTATTTTATTAGCGGCACTCCTTTTACGCGGGAGGCGCCGGTCTATTCATCCGATACCAGTTTCGATGGATTAAAGTTCACCTTCTTTTCACTGGCGGGTCTCGAATTCATTCAAGCCATGGATTGGCAACCCGATGTTGTGCATGCCAACGATTGGCACACTGCCCCTGCCCTGTATGCGCTGCTGGTGAAACAGGAAGAGTTTTTCCGTCATACTGCCAGAGTGATCACCATCCATAATCTGCCTTACCTTGGACATGGCGCTGCAGAGGCTTTATCAGAGTTCGGTTTGCCTCCCGCGCTCAACTCACCTTTGCCAAGCTGGGCGCAACAACTACCGCTTCCCCTGGGGATTTATGCAGCAGACCGCATTATTGCCGTGTCTCCAACGTATGCCAAAGAAATTCAAACCGCCGACTTTGGCGCCGGTTTGGAAGAATACCTATCATCTCGACAAACAGACATTGTGGGAATCCTGAACGGACTTGACCTCAAAACCTGGGATCCGTCAACGGATTCCTATCTCCCCCATCCGTATGATGTTCACCGTCTATCGGAAAAAGCTGAGAATAAAAAACGTTTTTTTCAAGAGTTGGGCTGGAAACCCTTACCAGACGCGCCTTTGATCGGGATGATTACCCGCCTGGATTATCAAAAAGGGATCGACATTGCTATCGCTGCCCTGAGGCAATTGAAAGATATCCCCTGGCAGGCGGCGATTCTGGGAACCGGTAACCCTGCCCTTGAGCAAGCAGTTTACCAGATCCAACTTGAAATTCCCGATCGCTTGCGAGCCATCCTTCGCTACGATCCGAACCTCAGCCACCGCTTATATGCAGCCGCAGATCTGCTTCTCATTCCCTCTCGCTATGAGCCTTGTGGATTAGCACAGATGATTGCCATGCGCTATGGAACGCTACCCATCGGGCGGGCGACGGGTGGCTTACGAGACACCATCGTAGATGATGGAAATCCATACACCTCGACCGGTTTCTTGTTTCAAAACCCTCAAAGCGAAGAATTGGAAGCAACTTTACGAAGGGCAATCCAGCTTTACTTTAATCGCCGCGCCTGGCGAGCCATGCAACGCAACGCAATGAGGCAAGATTTTTCCTGGACACGTTCTGCAAGAGAATACCTCAGGGTTTATCAAGAAGTGGTGCAAGAAAAGATGCTTTATTCGGTTTCAAAAGGGGTTCACATATGAAGACTCGGGCAGTCATATTAGCTGGTGGAGAAGGGTGTCGATTGAGCGTTCTGACCGCTAAGCGCACCAAACCGGCCGTACCTTTTGCCGGCAAATATCGCATCATCGACTTTACCCTCTCCAATTGCGTCAATTCAGGCATCTTCGATGTCATGATCTTACTCCAATATCGCCCTCATTCGCTCATTGAGCATATCGGTGGCGGAGGACCTTGGGACCTGGATCGTGAATTTACCGGGGGAGTGCGCCTCTATACCCCCTTCCGAGGCAGACGCAGCGCAGATTGGTATCTGGGTACTGCAGACGCTGTCCAACAGAACTTTAGCTTTATCAAACATAACAATCCAGATACCGTACTGATCCTCTCTGGCGACCATATTTATTGTATGGATTATGACGCTTTGATTGCCTTTCACCACGATCACGATGCCGATCTGACCATGGCGACCATTCGCGTCCCAATGGAAGAAGCCTCTCGCTTTGGCATTGTTGAGGTCGATTCGAATTATCGCGTCACCTCCTTTATTGAGAAACCCGCTCACCCGCCATCCAATCTTGCCAACATGGGTGTGTATGTCTTCCGCATGGATGTCTTGGACCGCGTTCTTTGGGAAGACCACAAAGACTCTGAGTCATCCCACGATTTTGGCAAGGATATTTTGCCAAAGATGGTGCGCAATGGGGCGCGGGTGCTGGGTTTTCCTTACAGTGGCTATTGGGTCGATGTGGGTACTACCTACACGTATTGGAAAGCTCACATGGACTTGCTCGCCGAAAAACCTTCAATTGATCTCAACGACCGCTCTTGGGTAATCCACACCCGCACAGAAGAACGTCCGCCAGCCCGTATCTCCAGAGGTGCCTTGATCCAAGACAGCCTGGTTTCGGATGGTTGCGTTATCGCCGAAGGTGCGATTGTTGAACGAAGTGTTCTCTCGCCTGGTGTCCGCATCCATGAAAAGGCAGTAATCCGTGAATCGATCATCTTGACCGACACCGTTATCGAAAGCCACGCTACCATCGAGCGTTCTATCATAGATAAGCATGTCTGGATTGGGAAAAATACCCGCATTGGCTCGATGCAACCTGACCCAATTCAAATTACGATGATTGGAAAAAACTGCATCGTGCCAGACGATTTCCTTATTGAACCAGGGGCGTTAATTTATCCGGATGTTGCGCCTCCCGATTACCCTTCCAACCACATTTCCAGCGATGCAATCATCGAGAACAAACGCGAACCTTTCGAAATTTAGGCGCAGCGGTGGAATCCTTCTCCATCCTTCCAGCCTGCCTGGTAAGTATGGCATCGGAGAACTTGGTCAGCAAGCTCTCCAATGGATTGATTTCCTGAAGCAGAGCAATTGTGGATTGTGGCAGATTTTACCGCTCGGACCGACCGGTTATGGCGATTCCCCCTATCAATGTTTTTCTTCCTTTGCCGGCAATCCCAACCTGATTAGCCTGGAAGCGCTATACCAGGAGAATTTACTCGATGCGGATGACCTTGCCGAGTTGCCGCAGTTTTCGCCTCAGCGAGTTGACTTTGGGGTGCTGATTCCATGGAAAACCAATCTGCTCTGGCGCGCCTATCAGAACTTTCGCCGTCGCCATCCGCCAGATTTACAAGAAGAATTCGAACGGTTTTGCCACAATCACGCTGACTGGTTGGAAGACTTTGCTTTGTTTATGGCGCTGAAACAGGCTCACCACGGCCGCGCCTGGATGGAATGGGATGAGCCCTTTCGCCGACGTTCGGCAACTGCTTTGAAGACCTTTCTGACCCAAAATCAGGCGCTGGTTGACTCCTATCGTTTTCAACAGTTTCTCTTTTACCGCCAGTGGTTTACCGTCCGCGCGGCTGCAAACCAGGCTGCCATTCAGATTATCGGCGATGTACCAATCTTTGTCGCCCAGGATAGCTGTGATGTCTGGTGCAATCCTCAGTTATTCAAGCTCAAGGCAAATGGGTATCCACGCCAGGTCGCCGGTGTACCCCCTGACTACTTTTCACCGACCGGGCAGCGCTGGGGAAATCCAATCTACAATTGGAGAGTACACCAGGAGACCAATTTTGACTGGTGGAAAAAGCGCATCAAGCATACATTGACCCAGGTGGATTTGATTCGCATCGATCACTTTCGAGGTTTTTCCGCCTGTTGGGAAATTCCTGCCCACTTAACCACCGCCGAAAAAGGGCGTTGGGTCAAAGCGCCCGGCAGAAGCTTATTTTCCCGGCTTGCTACCGAGCTTGGAGAGGAATTACCTTTCATTGCGGAAGATCTAGGCGTGATCACCGCCGATGTGGTTGAATTGCGCCAGAGATTTCGCCTGCCCGGAATGAAAATTCTGCAATTTGCCTTCGATGATCACAATCCACGCAATCCCTTCCTGCCGCATAATTTTTCGCCCCACTGCGTTGTCTATACCGGCACCCACGACAACGATACCACGCTCGGTTGGTATGCCAGCGCAGATCAGCAAGTGCGAGATACGGCTCGGCTCTACCTGCCCCTTCTGGACCAGGACCCGGCCTGGCAACTTATCCAATACGCCTGGGCGTCCGTAGCGATCTTTGCACTCGCGCCATTGCAAGATTTTCTGCGCCTGGGAAGCGAAGCGCGAACAAACTATCCCGGCCGCCTCGGACAATACTGGAGCTGGCGGGCTACAGATGACACTATCAACGCTACTCTTGCAGAGCAAATCGCCAGGTTAAATTACACCTACAATCGGCAACCATTCCACACCCATTAGCCTACCAGTTATCTTCTGAGTTCGCGGAAATTTTGCCAGAGTAAGAATAAGCCGGCAAACAGGACCCCAACCAGAACAATTTGCCAGAAGAAATGAAAGAGCAATACAAAGGCCGAGACAATTGCCAAGCCAATTGAGATGCTATTGATCAAACGCGCCAGTTGGCCGCGAAATCCGGCTTCGATAAATACCAAACCCCCAATCAAAATCGCCAAACCAATCAGAAAATAGGGTCGTTCAAACCACCAGAGCAAAACGACCCCAATCAACAAAATTGCTACGCTTAACGTAGCAACTCCTTCAGCCATGACGTTCAGGCTGGAAGTATCCGGCAGGGGCTCGTGACGATGACGGATATGAGCGCGGATCGGAAACGCTTTTCCGTCCAAGATTTGTTGGCGATAAACGTCTAATAATTGATAGATACGTTGGGTCTCCGCAAGCTCGCGTTTCAGTCCCCATACGTCTCTGGCAGCGGTAACAATTTTCTTATTCAGGTCCTGGCAGGCTTTTTGTTGATCGGGTTGAGTGCTTAAGGCCTGATGGGTAACATCCATCCGCTGGAGTTCTGCTGTTCTTTGGCGAATTTCTTTTTCCAAGTCCTGGATTTTAGAATACCAAGCAAAGAGCTGTTCATCGATTCGGGCAACCAGTTGATGGGGTGGAGCGACTTTATCCAGTCCTGCCCATCCTAACGGATCGATCCAACGGCGGCGGAAGTTCCCATCCCGATCGTAAATTGGGCCAGCCGGCGCATTTTCACCGGCGATTGGGTCTGCGGCATATAAACCCCACAAGCCGCGGTATCCCCTTGCCCATGGTGTAGTTTCATCAAATAGAATTGCCTCCCAGGTTTTTGCTCCGTCAGCTCCGATGCTCAAGCCATCACCGCGGGCGTAATCCACGAAGGGAACTCGAAAGGTGAAGGACGGCTTTTGCGTTTCTTTTGAGCCAGCCTGGCGGAGAAAATCATACCAGATAGACTGTAAGCGATTGACTACCAGCGCTAGGGGACGTAAGAAAGGCAATTCCACCTCGCTCATGTACTCCCCCTTTTGAAAATAACAGGCATGGCTGCCTGCACCTACATAAACAACCGGGTGATCACCAACTTTCTCCAACTCCGGGTCTGTCCAATGCCTTCTCAGGTCATCGCCTTCAAAATCGTGCGAAGCATAGGCAACCCAAAGAGGGATTAAACGATCCGGCGCATCTTGGCTGAGATGGTCGGGAGTTTCAGTAGAAGCGGAGTCCTCCATAATACAATAAATCGAAACCATCTCCCAATCCCCCTCATGATCGTTGACCCCAAAGAACCCCGAACGCCAGTTATTGAAAGGATAAAAATACCAGTATTGCAGAATGACCCAACCGTCCTCTCGTATTACTCGTCCATAATAACAATAGCGTTCCTCTCTCGCCTGGCGCTGGCGATAGATATAGGCAGCCGTGGCAGCCGTATCCCCGGGCACCCGTCCACGCCAAAACAGTGAAAGGTTGAAAAGGGCATCGATCAAGCGCGAGCTATAGCCAACCCGCGCTAGCCTTGCCCGTCCTGGATGAAAGATTTCATCAATCGTGTGATGGGTAAATCGTTCGACAGCATCGACGATCGATTGCCTAGCGAGCTCCAGAACATCGAGGGGTTCGATAAATTTGAGGTACAGCACGCTGCCTTGTTCGAGATTCCAGTCTTTGGTTAGCAATTCCAGGGTCAACTCGCCTTGCGGCACCAACTCTTGAGCTGGTTTGCCTGGCGGTTTGACCCACAAACTGCACTGCGAGATGTACCAATCGACATCGACCGGGAAAAAGCGCTCGCCTTTGGTAAAGCGCAGGATGGGTTCAAAGCGCTTTAGGATGCGCAAATTGATCTCTATCTCGTTCATGCCTTCTCGCTCTTCCGTCGGAATGCAGCTTGTACCTCATCCAGATTCAAGTAAAAAACTAGGAAGATCCCCATTGCCATTCCAAGATAATTCGGTCGATTGCGCAAGTAATTGACTAACCCAATGAACAGGCCCAGCCCCTGCAATGTCATGGAAAACAACCATGCCCAGCTAGCCAGACGCACCAGAGCGATGCTTACCAGAATCATTGCAGATCCCAATAGCAACAAAACAAATACATTGGAAAGGCTTTCAAAGAGAGGCAAAGGAATATATTGCCATTCGCCAAAGCGAGTCCAGATGTTCCACCCCGCCACTCTCCCCTGGTAAAGACCAACTCCGAGCAGACCAAGGCCCTGGAGGGTTTGGATGATCGCCAGGATGATGACACTGCGTGGCCGCGCCGAATGTTTTTTCTCTCCCATCACCTTATGAAGGTTTCTCATCAACCTTGTCTGCATCGGTTTCTGAAGAAGTCGAAGCTCGCCATTGCGGAGCAGCACGCTTTAGCTCTGTTTGCGAAACTCGATTGGTGCGACCACAATGGGGGCAAACCGCGTTATAGTGATGGAGTTTATGCTGCTCAAGTTCTTCTAAGGCTGCAATAACAGCCTCTTTTGCAAACGCGAAAGGTCTTTGACAACGCTGACAGCGGATTTGCATCGGCCTACCTCCTTTCGGGTTAAGTATACACCCTGCTTAACAGAAGATTCTCAAAAAGAGGTCTGCCTGCAGGCTCATAAGCAAGCTATGATGGAGCGCTGAAGACAACCTTCAGGGCCTCATGCCATCTGGGCAATTGGGTAGGGGTGTGTCCCAAAATCGTTGGAAAATTTCAGCTGGTATTGCCGATGAGCTTCCAGGCTTGCGCCCATTCCTGTTTGCCGCCCATCCCGGCACTGCGCAAGGCTAGCATGGCATTCAAGCCTTTGG